>Ga0105356_10000930_pt1 | contig 28740 bp, 22 predicted proteins | sample GOMGulsemesocosm_3_FD_83502 | JGI IMG/M metagenome (GOLD analysis project Ga0105356, IMG submission 83502) | Methane-oxidizing microbial communities from mesocosms in the Gulf of Mexico - GOM9D Gulf of Mexico | ecosystem: Environmental > Aquatic > Marine > Cold seeps | place: Gulf of Mexico... | reverse complement strand
CTGTAACTGTAACTGTAACTGTACAGTTAACTGTCCACAAAAAAATCGTAACTCACTGAACTCACTATCTATTTTTGTTGTGAATTAAACTGCAACAGTATTGTTGTTCAATATCTTACTAAAATAGCACCCCACACTAACAAACACCTTTCTTATCAGTAGCTTACGTATATGGCTTAAGCCTTGCATAGAGGGAGTAAATATCGTTAGGCAAACCTCAGAAACGACACTCTAGTTGTCATTGTTCACTATAGGGAGGCTTTACCTACGGTGTAATCTCTAGCTGAACTTTTGTTCAGATTGGATTAATAATGTAGGAGATAAAATTATGAACTTTATAATATTTAGAAAGTGGCTCGTCACCTGCCTGGTGTTGCTCTGTAGCAGCTCTTTAATCTTTGCTTCAGACCATCCAACTGATGCTGTGGAGTTAGATGGTAATGTAAAACAAGAGAGCGCATTAGATGACTGGCAAAACATAAATTTAGGTAACAGTGGTGCGGCTGTCAAAACGGGTGTGTTAGCAGATTTACCACCAAAAACAATTTATTGGAAAGGTGGTTCAAAAGATATCCAAGATATTACTAAGTGGTGGTATCGAGATGGTTCTGTACCCAGCAAAGATGATATCAGAAACGCTTATGCAGCCGCTTATTATTTAGATAATCAAGCTGGTGATGAAGAGTTGGTTTTTTATTTTGGGGCTGATCGTTTTGCAAATAATGGTGATGCTATTTTTGGTTTCTGGTTTTTCCAAGATAAAGTGGGTCTAGGAGCGGGTAATCGTTTCGATGGCGAGCATAGAGTACATGATCTATTTGTTATTATGGAATACCCACAGGGCTCTAATTCAGAGCCTTTTGTGCAAGTTATGGAATGGAACCCTGCTGAAGCAGATGTAAGTGACAACCTCAAATTGTTGTTTAATTCAGAAAACGCTAAGTGTGGTGTGAATGCAGATGCAATGGCTTGTGCAATTACTAATGCAAATGAAGAACAGGATAACTTTTGGCCATACACCAGTAAAAGTGGACCTGTTGGTATGTATCCTCCTGAATCTCTTTTTGAAGGGCGTTTAAATGTTACTAGGGCACTTGAACTTGCTGGTATTACAGAGATACCCTGTTTTAGTGCATTTTTAGTTGAAACGCGCTCTTCACGCTCTGAAACAGCACAACTTAAAGATTTTGTATTAGGAGAGTTCCCACTTTGTAGTATTGCAGTGACTAAAACGTGTGGGGCAGCTGAACTAAATCCAGATAATAGCTTTATCATTGATTATCAAATTATGATTGAAAATACTGGGCCTGGTAGTTTTTCAGCTAGTGAATCAGTCGTTATTGATGATCAGCCAAGTAACGGTAATGCTTTCCAATTAAATGGTACAGTGGGAGGAGCTGCTTATAGTCATGGAGCGACAAGTGACGGTGATGGAAGTGAATTAGAAAGTGGTGAGATATTAACTGTTTCTGGCTCTTATACTTCATCGGTTAATGGTGGTAGTAATATTGTTGATGCTAAGATTAGCTTAGGCAGTGGTTATGTTATTGCTGACCAATATAGTATTGGTTGTGACTCTTTAGCATTGTCTCCACTATTAGATATCGTTAAAAACTGCTCCTTATCTTTAGAAGATGTTGGGGGGTTGATTTCAGTGAGAAAAGACTATGATGTTACAGTTTGTAATACTGGTAGTGCACCACTGGATGTTATCTTAACGGATAATATTGATTCATCATTAAATGAATCATTCTCACTTGATTATGCGAAGTCTTGCGATAGTGAAGATGATATTGATAGTTGTGGTGCGGGTAATAGTTGTGGCAAATACACTGAACTACTTGACCCACAAGGAAACTCTTTTATTCCACAACAATACTTGTTTGCGTGCAAAGATGCCGACGGGCTATTTATTGAAGCTGTAGAGGGTGGTAATGCGCTTTGTGAAGTACGTACTGGTAACTACAACCCAAGTACAATGCCTAGCGGAACGAATGGAATGTTAAGTAATACAGCAACGGCCAAAGCAACTTCGCCAGTGGTTGATACTAAACTGCTTAGGACTGTTGGTGAGTCAGATGGTGCCACCTGTAATCTCTGCCCACTTACCCCATAACCTACTGCATAATGTGTTAAATAAAGTACGATAAACAATAATGGAGACAAATGTCTCCATTATTGTAATTGTTATTATTTACGCTTATTACCTTTCCCCCCTGTATCACTCTCATCACCGCCAGTATTACTTTGTAATTCAACATTTACTGTAGTTGTGCGACTTACTTGAGAGTCCGTGATGGTATAAGTGAAGTTATCATTTGATTTAAATGATTTAGCTGGCACATAAGTTAAACTATTATCAATATTTATAGAGACGCTACCTTTGCTACCTTGAGTAACAGCGATTACCTGTAAGCTATCACCATCACTATCATAATCATTTGCTAATACATTAAAAGTTATTGCACTTTTGTTGCTAATAACAATCGTATCACTTAATGCAACGGGAGCTTCATTGTTAGAAATTGGATCAGGTGTAGTATCTGGATCTATAACCTGTACTGTATTTTGGGCAGATATTTGTGCGCTCTCCCCACTGCGTTGCACCTTAGTTGCTACATTATAAGTGCCTTGCTGTGTAATAGTAGCGAGTGTTGTATGTAATGTAACAGTTGCCAACTCTCCAGCACTTAAGCTGAATTGATTTGGGGTTAGGTTTGCCCCCCACCCTACTGGCAAACTTGTACTAATTTCAAAATTAGCATCACCACAACTACTATTATCATTATTGCTTACTTGATAGTTAAAGCTAATTGTATCACCAGCTACTGCATTAGTTGCGTTGCTACTAAGGGCGGTAATCGCTGGACTTTGTGTAACGCATGAAGAGCTTCCTCCCCCATGTCCCGTGTAGCTTACATCAATGCTGACACTATCAGTATTTGATGAGATAACAGCAATCTCAATACCATAAGTTTCATCAATGTAGCTTTCTCCGGGTAAAATGGATGCATCGTCGAAATCAGACCAGGTACCTAAGCTATCTGGTGTTGCATCTAATAAATAACTAGAGTTTGGTGAGTTATCAGTCCCCTCATTGATTCGGATCCCGTGCAATTGATCAGCCCAACCTAAACCTAATCGGCTATCAAAACCAATCGCTTGTCGATAGTCGATGTAATACCAATTATTATTACCATTACTATCTGTGTTTTTTAATACTTTTAAAGCATTTGGCGTACTGTTACTCACCTCTGTTGGACCTAATGTTACGCTTCCACTGTCAGTTAAAGTCACTACTTTGTTATTCAACCAACCAAGTTGCTCCTTATGAAACGTATTAAAATGAAAAGTTTCACTTGCCCCCCCCATCACCGAGTATAAATCTCCATATTCAATCATCGAGCAGTTACTTGTGTTGGTTGTTTGAGCGCCACACTCTTTGGCATTCGCATGGTATAAACCTAAATTATGACCGAGTTCATGAATAATAGTGCCTAAACTGAATTGTTTAATCCAAGTTTTAGGTCCTGCTATATTACCTTTACCAGCCCAGCCACACTGCCCGTAATAGGGGATAAAATACATAACATGGTCATACTGCTCAGGTAAATAACCTTGATTACGTAATACATCATCTGCTTTTGTAGCTAAGTCTGTGGTATTACATACTGATTTATCATAATTCACCATTATTGCGCTGGTTATGTCACCAACTAAACTCAATTGGTTATAAGATGCTTCTTGAAAATATTGGTTCGCTTGGTTTAATACTACATTTTCAATTAATTCAGATGTTAAAGCTTCATTATAATCTGGATGATAAACTTCAACTAACAGCAAATTACGCTGCCCAATTGCATAACTTGCAAGCGTGCTACTGCTCGAGTCTAACGTTGTTAAGCTATTTGGCTCATCAGAAAGTGCAAGTGCATCAATTGTTTCACCGCCATCTTGAAACAACCAACCGCTCGCTTGCAATTTAGCCCCACTGCGTAGCGCATTTGTATTAGCTTGTTTAGGTAATAATAGCTCTATACGAGCATTTTCCGTTTTCAGTATATGACGCAAGCGACTGTGATCGACATAATCTTCATAGTTAACCTCTAGCTCACCTTCAATTTCCCGCTTTTGTTCTACTAATGCTTGAATTTCAGCTGGCATATTGGCACGAGCCTGCTCTGGCAGGGCTGCAGCGATAGCGGCTGCAGGGTCGCTTTGTACTAACTCAGCCAAAATAGCTTGACGTGTTTTGGCGAGTTCAGTTAGCTCAATGTGTAGATTAATCTTATCTACACCATCGGCACGCCGATATTCTGCCATTAACTTATTGAGTGCCAGAGTCTGCTCTTTAGCTTGCGTGGCCACCGTGACACCAGCAGCAGTAGGAAAATCTTCAGTCATTTGATTAATTTGATCAATTTGATATTGACGCCATGCTTGGTAACCAACAAAAATAAGCAATAAAAGCACCACTGCGCTTAACAATATAACTTTTGGTGACATCAATTTGCTGGATATTACTCGTGGATTAAACATAATCAACCCCTTATTACACGCTGGCTTCACCCTTCAAAGTGATGGTTACTTACAATGACCGATTGGCTCCACACAGACTTCATATAAAACATTTATAAAAAAGATAGCAACTACCACTTGACTTTTTGCAAAAGTGGCACTACCCCGATATTGTAATGTTAATAATAGTCAAAAGTTGAGCTAATACAATTTAGTAAAGCTTGCCATTCTACGTATCTTTAATTGCTTGATAATTAAAGTAGCTAGTGGTTATTTAATGGTAGAAAGGTGAGTTTTTTCAAGTACTAAGCGAGTATTGTTAAGTCTAAATTAGTACTTTGTCAGTACAGCCTAAGCTATTCTCGCTGGATATAAATCCAATAATGATTATTATTAAACTCAGTAAGCTGTAAATAATAGTTATCAAAAACAAACTCTTGGGAGTGATTTAGCGGGCAGTGAAGAAAGCAATATTTAAATCTTGATTTTGCATTTTTTAATTAAACGATAACATGTCGTTCTGGAAATATGTAATTGTCGAGATGCAGCTGAAATGTTGTAATTATTTTGTTTTATTACATCGAGCAGTTGATCAGTATCAATCTCTGCTTGTTTATTACGCTGACCAGAGAAAAGCTTGAAGTTGCTTTTACCATTAATACCTAATTCCTCAGCAGTTATTTGATCTGATTCTGCCATTACAACAGCTCTAAGTATACGGTTTTTAAGCTCTCTTACATTACCAGGCCAATCATATAAAAGCATTGATTGTAGTGCTGCTTCTGTAAAGCAAACTTTATTGTTTGAGTGACTGTATTGTTTAAGGTAATCACGTGCTAATGACTCGATATCTTCACGGTGGTGCCTGAGGCTAGGTACATGAATTCGCAATATGTTTAGACGGTGAAACAGATCTTCACGGAAGTTTCCTTCAGCAACAGCGTTCTCAAGATCAATATTGGAAGCAAATACAATGCGACAGTCTACTTTAACAGGCAAGTTAGACCCGACCCTTTGGATGGTGAAGTCATCAAGAAATTGTAATAGGTTTACCTGTAAGCCTAATGGTAGGTCGCCAATTTCATCAAGAAATAAAGTGCCATTATGGGCTCGCTCAATATGTCCAATATGCTGCCTTTCTGCACCTGTAAACGCTCCTTTTTCATAACCAAAAAGCTCTGAATGAATTAACGATGCGGGCAAAGCGCCACAATTAACGGTTATTAGAGGCCCTGTATTACGGCCCGATATAGAGTGGATGAGTTGTGCGCAAAAACCTTTTCCAGTTCCTGTTTCCCCGCTAATTAATACAGGGCAATCAGAGCTAGCCACTTTTTTTAATTTATGTTTCAGCACTTTAATTTTATTAGAGAGCCCAACCATTGTATGACTTTGTAGGTGAGATAGTTGCTGGATGTGAGTATCTTTATGCAGTTGAGTCATGCCCCATACATGACCTAATGTGTGAATAAACTGTTCCCAATCAATTGGCCAGTGAAAGTAATCAACAAAATAAGTCGCTAGGTTTTGTGAATAATCTGCGGAGTTGATGGGGTAATGCATTGCTATCGCTAACCACTTAACATGCGGTGCAGTATGTTGTAATTCAGCAATGGCTGAAAAAATATTATTACCGGTATTTGTAGTAATGATTGCAATCGCAACGTATAAATTAGATTGCTGAATTATATCGCTTGCCTGACTTAGGTTCTTTGTCATTTTTGGCTGCCAGTCCAGCTTGATTAACTCGGAAGCAAAACTCTGAAGGTCATTATCTAAATTAAGAATGAGTACTGGTCGCTGAGATGTTAGATTAGATTTTTGCTGTTTCAACATAACCTATCCCCTATTTTTGCTACGCCACAAGTCTAGGAAATGTGTTTAAAATTGGCAAGAATATCTAGCCTATTATTTATTACTTTTCTCCCCAAAAAACTATTGCTCTAGTTTTAACTAAAAACAATATAAGACACTGATCTTACCTTATTTTATAAATACGCATACCTAATAGCTTGTTAATAATGTTTTTAAATCATATATAAAGTGCTTATATGCCCTATCTTTAAATATATAGTTAGGTTCTCTAAAAACATTTTATTTTCCTACTGTATAAAGTTCATCAATTAGAGCTCTTATTATGGATTTAATAAACATCGATAACCCCATTATTATTATCTCAAACAGTGCATTAGATAAACAAGTATTAAGGTGCTTTCCTAGCAATAGAAAAATAACCTCTACAGATGATTTAAATACGCTGTTTCATATTGCTCAAGAGAATGTTGGCGCAAATCTGTTATTAGATTTATCTCTATTTAATGATGATTGTCACCATCCTGCCCTTAATAATATTTTTAAAAAATGCAATTCACAGCTAGTTGTTGTGTTTACTCAGACACAAACTCCTGAAAACCTATATACCTTGTTTCAACAGGGCTGTCGTGGTTTCCTTGATAGCACTATAGATGATGAGCAATTAATAAAAGCCATCAAAGCAATCGAGATAGGAGAGTTGTGGATTAACCGTAAGTTGATTGCTTATTTTATGAAGAAACTATTAATAGAGGAAAGCGCTAATAATACAGACGCTTTTTATAATGGAGGGCTTACTGCAAGAGAAACACAGGTGATTGATTGTGTCGCACAAGGAAAGTGTGACAAAATAATTGCACGTGAACTATCTATCTCTCCAAATACTGTAAAAAACCATCTCAGCCATATCTTTTCAAAATTAAACATATCTGATCGCCTGCAACTTGCACTGCTCTATCATGGTATTAAAATAAAATAATTTGAATTTGATAGCCCACAATTTTTTATTGCAACGCAAATAGAAAATTTATGATCATGTAATTTGATTAACATACTCACACATAGAATATGTTATTAAGATCTGTGATGTTATAAATAACCGATTGAATTATGTAAAACAATTCAGATTAAGCCCTTTATTGCTGAAACACAGATAAATTCAATAGTGCTAATTGACTATATTGTATTCCAATAATGGATCCTAAAGTAATAATGCAACTGACGAGTGCGCAACAGCCATAGATATGTAGTGTGCCTGTTAAGTGACATAATTATTGGAGTTTAAATCGTCTAGGAGTTCAACATGAAAATCAAGAATCTATTGTTAGCAACGGCTATTGCAAGTTCATTTCTATCAGTGTCAACGAGTGCGGCCCCTTCTGCAAAATTTGCAGCAACTTGGAATTCTGCCTCACCAAATATTGTTTCGTTGGCAGTGATTACAGATGCAACGGCCGATGCGGCTATCTTAGATGCAAAAAATGGTTATCAATTGACCACTATTAAGGTTCCTCAGGATAAGGAATTGTTAGTAGGTATTTCAGCTGAAATAGGGATAACTACAGATACCTCAATCAAAGGAAAAAATGGTGGTGCAGCAAAAGCGATTGCCGATGGTCGTGCATGGGTTCTTGTGACAGCAACACCTGTTGCTGGAGGTGATAGTGTTGAAGCAGTCCCAGGAGCAGTTGTTTTATCCAGTAGAATTCAAGCATTACAAGCAACACTTGGTGGGGTTATTGAAGCGTGTACTGACACAACTGGAGGTACTGATGAAAATGGCTTAAATCCTGGAGATGATGGTTATATTCCAACACCTGATGGCACTATTGATGTGGCGCTTGAGTGTGTTGTTAGTGATGAAGAGATTGGATTAATGCTTGATACTTTAGCCTCTCACCACTTTAACTTTATTTTGCCTAATATGAATGCAGGTGAATACGCAATTAAAGCACACTTTTTTACCTCAGCAGAAGCCAATGTTGATATTAATGAAGTGAGCGTTGCTGAAGGAGGCACAGTTTCTGCTAGCGCTTATGCACAAGCTTTTGTAGGAAAAAGTATGGTAACTGTGCAGCAGGTTAGAGCAGTAAAAGGCAGCTTATCTGACGTTGATATTATTGAATAAAGTTTGATTGTTTATTTTATTCAATAGCTTATATTTTATAAAAATGCGACCATAAGGTCGCGTTTTGCTTTGCTGGCAATGAATGGCACACAGCATGCTAACCAACAAAAGTATTTAAGAGTATGACTTCTTAACTGCACGCGCACTCCCCTATATTTTCTCACTACATCTTTGAGTACTAATCAAAAACATAATTAACCTTTTTAAACCCCATAAATATGAAAGACATATACCATGATTTCCTTTGCTAAAGTCAGAGTTTACACAGGAAATATACAACGGTTCCTCTCGCACTCAACCTGCTCATCAGGCTATGAAATGTTGATGGAGCTCCCATAGTGAAGATTTTATCTTTTATCTGAAAATAGAATTAAGGCGTATCCCCCCCCTTCCATTTTTTTTGTTAATAGTTGATTGCTTAGCAAGACCGGTATGCAACGAATTATGCGCCAACATAGTGGTATGAGCGGGCTAAGCTCTGCGTGCCCTTTACTCGGCGCTAAGCTACCACTAACAACTTCTTTCTCCGACAAAAAAGGCCCATATTAATGAGCCTTTCCAATCTATTTTAACGCTTAACCCGCATTATAAATGCTTAACACGTCGCTTAACCTCTTCCTGTTTTCCCTCGTTAAAGGGGCGAGAATCAGGGCTACCTAAGTAACCACAAACGCGACGGGTTACCGCTACTTTCTCAGGGTCAGAGTTACCACAACTTGGGCAGACAAAACCTTTACTGGTACAGTCAAACTCACCATTAAAGTGACACTCGTAACACTCATCAATAGGCGTGTTAGTGCCGTAGTATGGCACGCGTGAATAACTGTAATCCCATACATCCTCTAACGCTTTTAGGTTGTGTTGCATGTTCGGGTATTCGCCGTAACAGATGAAACCGCCGTTTGCTATCTCTGGGTACGGTTGCTCAAAATCTAACTTGTCGTATGGATTTACATTTTTCTCAACATCTAAATGGTAAGAGTTAGTGTAATAACCTTTGTCAGTTACCCCTTCAACCGCACCAAACTGTTTTGCATCTAAACGACAGAAACGATCACAGAGATTTTCAGACGGTGTTGAGTAAAGGCTGAAACCATAACCGCTTTCCTCTTTCCAACTTTCAGTTGCTGTTTTTAATGTTTTGATTATCTCAATGGCTTTCTGCTGCTTTTCCGCTGAATCAAAGATATGACCATCGTTGCTGTGCAGTGCATTAATCGCTTCATGCAAACCAATATAACCAAGCGAGATAGACGCTCGACCGTTTTTAAAGATATCTGCAACACAATCGTCTGCTTTTAAACGTACGCCACAGGCACCTTCCATGTATAAAATAGGTGCAACGCTTGCTTTCACTTCAGATAAACGCTCAATACGTGTATCCAGTGCTTTTTTAGCGATCACTAAACGTGTCTTTAATATTTCGTAAAAACGTTTTTCATCACCATCAGCTTCAAGCGCGATCCTTGGTAAATTAAGACTAACTACGCCAAGGTTATTACGGCCATCATGGATAAGCTCGCCATTCTCTTCATGTGTTCCTAAGAAACTACGACAACCCATTGGGGTTTTGAATGAACCTGTTACATCTACTACTTTTTCATAGTTAAGGATATCTGGGTACATACGTTTTGAAGCACACTCTAATGCCAATTGTTTAATATCGTAGTTGTCGTCGTTTACTTTATGGTTAACACCATCTTTAATGGCAAACACCAGTTTCGGGAAGATAGCGGTCTTTTTGTTTTTACCTAAACCTGCAATACGATTTTTCAAAATTGACTCTTGAATCAGACGTGCTTCCCAACTTGTACCTAAACCAAAACCAAAAGTAACAAATGGTGTTTGTCCATTAGCAGTATGCAGTGTATTTACTTCATACTCTAGTGACTGGAATGCATTGTAACACTCTGTTTCTGTTTGCTTTGTAGCATAAGCTTGTGGTTCAGCGATGCCCCACTCGTTGGCAGTGGCTAAATGTTTTTCGTAACTTTTACTGACATAAGGCGCAAGTGTTGTATCGATACCGTTGATCGTTGTGCCACCATAAATATGGCTTGCTACCTGTGCAATAATTTGCGCTGTTACTGCGGTTGCTGTTGAGATTGATTTTGGCTCCTCAATCTCAGCATTACCCATTTTAAAACCTTTGGTAAACATGCCTTTAATGTCAATAAGCATACAGTTAAACATCGGGAAGAACGGTGCGTAATCTAAATCGTGGTAATGCAGCTCCCCTTTATCATGAGCACGTACAACGTCACGCGGTAAAATATGTGATTTTGCATAATGCTTAGCCACAATACCAGCTAATAGGTCACGTTGTGTTGGGATCACTTTGCCATCTTTATTGGCGTTCTCGTTTAATAAAGAAGCATTGCTTTGCTCGATTAAACCGTAAATTTCACTGTTTAGGTGGCTCTTCTTTTCCCGCGCTAAATCACGGTCGTGGCGGTATTCGATATAAACACGCGCAAGCTCAAGATGACCGTTGGTCATAAGGTGCTGTTCAACACTGTCTTGGATATCGTGAATATCAACTTCAAGCTGACCTATTAACTCTTTTTCAACCTCTGTTGCAATCGCAAATGCATCGACGCCTTTACAGCGTGCAGCACCGGATGCTTTTAAAATAGCTTCGGCAATTCGCTGTGCATTAAAGGGTACTTGACTACCATCACGCTTAATTACAACTGTTTTCATCAATAGGGCTCCAAAGGCAAAGTAACACAATATGTTGTGGGCCAAGACTATACATAACACAATATAGGCAAATATTGATATGCATCAACTTTGATTCTAGGTGCTTATTTTGTGTTTAAAAAGGTGTGACTACGGCTAAACTAAAAATAAAAAAATGATAGAAACTGTCATTTTCAACAACTTTTGTTTGCACTTTTTATAGTGCTTATTAAATCGAGTTTATGTAGATAGTAACAACTTACTGTCAATAAAAAGCCAAACCTTCGTCCACCAAAAAAACATACTTTATGTTGTTATTTTTACAATGGTTGTTTGCTATAATCACGAAAATCGAAGTATCTTCAAAATCCCCTATTCTGCTAGTGGAATTAAATTCTTATGAGTAATTATTTTTTACTGTTTTTTGGCACTGTGTTGGTCAATAACTTTGTATTAGTTAAATTTTTAGGTTTGTGCCCGTTTATGGGTGTTTCCAATAAAGTTGAAACTGCTGTTGGTATGTCATTTGCCACTACTTTTGTATTAACGTTAACAGCGGCACTTTCTTATATCGTTAATACTTATCTGTTGATTCCACTGGACCTGCATTATCTACAAACACTGAGCTTTATTCTCGTTATCGCGGTGGTGGTGCAATTTACTGAGATGGTAATGCATAAAACCAGTCCAACTCTGTATCGCCTGTTAGGTATCTTTTTACCACTCATTACTACTAACTGTGCCATTTTAGGTTTGGCACTGCTTAATATTAATGAAAACCACGATTTCGTTGAATCTATTATTTATGGCTTTGGCGCCGGCATCGGTTTTTCACTGGTACTAGTTTTGTTCTCTTCAATGCGTGAACGCTTAGCAGCTTCCGATGTACCACTGCCTTTTAAAGGTTCTGCCATTGCAATGATAACAGCTGGTCTTATGTCATTGGCATTCATGGGGTTCACGGGGTTAATCAAATGAATACAAGCATCACAATGATAAAAGCACGACAAGTGCTTAACTACTGCATAGGGCTTAATTAAATGATGACAAGTATCATTATTGCTGTATTGGCCTTAGCAGCATTAGCCGCTGTTTTTGGTGCATTACTGGGTTACTCCTCTATTCGTTTTAAGGTAAAAGCAGACCCGATCGTTGAAGAGTTAGATGCAATGCTGCCACAAACTCAATGTGGCCAATGTGGTTACCCAGGTTGTAAACCCTATGCGCAAGCAATTTCTGAGGGTGATGATGTAAACAAATGTCCACCAGGTGGTGATGCTGTGATGCGCCAACTTGCAGAGCGCATGGGTATTGAACCACAGGAATTAGAAGGTGAAGAAAAACCAAAACTGATTGCTTTTATTCGTGAAGATGAGTGCATCGGCTGTACTAAATGTATTCAAGCTTGCCCTGTTGATGCAATTATGGGGGCCACAAGACAGATGCACACAGTGATAACTGATGAGTGTACTGGTTGTGAGTTATGTGTTGCACCTTGCCCAACGGACTGTATTGATATGTTACCCATTGAGATAACCACAAAAAATTGGCAGTGGAACTTACAACGCATCCCAACCCAAATTAACACTGAGCTTTAGTATGACAAATAATTTCAACCTGCTCAGTGAAGAGCAATTAGATTCGATTTCATCAGGTAAGTTATGGACTTTCCACGGTGGTATTCACCCGCCAGAAAATAAACAGCAAAGTAACCAGTTTGCCATTCGTGACGCTGGTATTCCAGCAACATTAATTATCCCAGTTGAACATAAAGGTCATGTGCCTGCATTATTGGTTAATATTGGCGATACTGTGTTAAAAGGCCAGCCACTCACAAAAGTTTACGGTGCGATGGTTGTACAACATGCAAGTAGCTCGGGCGTAGTGGTCGCTATTGAAAAGCGCTGTGATCTGCATCCATCAGGTTTAAGTGTATTATCCGTGGTGATTCAAACTGATGGTTTAGATAGAGCCGTTGAATATATTAAACCACAAGCTTTTAATGAAGTAGCACCGGCAATATTGGTTGAGAAAATTCAACAAGCAGGCATTGTAGGCCTGGGTGGCGCTGGTTTTCCAAGCCATCTGAAACTCGCACACAATGATGGTATTAAACTATTAATTATTAATGCCGCAGAGTGTGAACCTTACATCACCGCCGATGACCGCTTAATTCAAGAGCAGGCGCACGAGATAATTGAAGGAGTTGCGGTACTAAACCATATTCTGCGACCTGAGCTGACGATTATTGCTATTGAAGATAATAAAAAAGAAGCCATTAATAATCTGCAGGAAGCGTTACAACATAGTGTATATAAAGACAAAATTATGGTGCGCATTATTCCCACCATATATCCATCGGGTAGTGAAAAACAGTTAATAGAGATTCTTACCGGCAAACAAACACCCGTTGGAAAGCATCCTATCGAGCTGGGTATTGTGATGCAAAATATCGGTACTGTATTTGCTATTAAACAAGCCATTATTGATGCTAAACCGTTAACCTCGCGCATCGTAACGCTTACCGGTGACTCACTGCAAAAGCGCGGTAATGTGAGTGTGCGTATCGGCACGCCAATCCAATATTTACTCGATAGATATTGGGTTGACTCAATAGCGGTAAATCAACTGATTATCGGTGGCCCTATGATGGGGTTCACTATCGAAAACACAGCGGTCCCGGTAACTAAAACCTGTAACTGTATTCTTGCACCAACTATTAAAGAGATGCCAAGTGCCCCCGCAGAGATGCCCTGTATTCGTTGCTCTGAGTGTGCCGATGCTTGCCCTGCAAACCTGCTACCACAACAACTTTTATGGTACTCACAAAGCAAAGATCACGACAAGCTCAATGATTATAATCTCAGTGCATGTATTGAATGTGGGGCTTGCGCTTATGTCTGCCCGAGCCATATCCCACTTGTTGAATATTACCGAGTTGCCAAAGCAGAAATAAATACAGCGAAAATTGAGGCTCAAAAAGCGGAGACGGCACGACTTCGTCATGAAAACCGCGAAGCGCGTTTAGAGCAAGCCAAACTAGACAGACAAGCAAAACATAAAGCGGCAGCTGCAAAACGCCAAGCACAGATGAAAGAGAAAAATGGTGGTGAAGACCTGATTGCGGCAGCACTTGCACGTGCAAAAGCTAAAAAGTCAGAAGAAACAACCGAAAAACCAGCAAAAAACGATGCAGTAGCAGCTGCGATAGCCCGTGCTAAAGCTAAAAAAGTGGCGCAGGCGGAAAACAGAGAAGCTGAAACAACTGAAGTTGATCCTAAAAAAGCAGCCGTGGCAGCTGCGATAGCCCGTGCTAAAGCTAAAAAAGTGGCGCAGGCGGAAAACAGAGAAACAGAAATAGCTGAAGTTGATCCTAAAAAAGCAGCCGTGGCAGCTGCGATAGCCCGTGCTAAAGCTAAAAAAGCAGCACAAGCTGAAACGCACAAGCCAACTCAAACAGAAGTAGTCGACCTTGATCCAAGGAAAGCAGCAGTGGCAGCCGCGATTACCCGTGCTAAAGCCAAAAAATCTGAAGAATCACCAGCAAATGAAACTAAACAGGATGAACCTGATAATAGTGAAGTGATTAAACAACGAAAACAACGCAAAGAGCAGGCGCGATTGCACAAGCTGGAAAAAGCGGAAATCGTTTCACAAACTAAAGAAGCTGAAAAAACAGAGCCGACGGTAGCTGAAATAAAGAAAGCCAAAATCGCAGCGGCGGTTGCTCGCGCAAAAGCTAAAAACAGTGAAAATGAGGAACAACAATAATGGCATTTATCAGCGCAAGCTCGCCACATCAACGTATTCGCCGTAGTAGTTCGCAAATTATGCTATGGGTGATGGCTTGTTTAATTCCGGGCATCGCATTACAAAGTTACTTTTTTGGTTTCACTAACCTAATACAAATTTTATTAGCAGTGACCGTTGCTATTATTGCTGAAGGCGTAATTTTAAAACTACGCAAGCGACCTATCCTACCTACGCTAAAAGATTATAGCGCCATACTGACTGGGGTATTGATTGCAATATCAATTCCACCCCTGGCACCTTGGTGGATTGTGGTTATTGGTACGCTGTTTGCGATAATCTTTGTTAAGCAGCTTTACGGTGGTCTTGGTCAAAACATATTCAACCCAGCAATGGCCGCGTATGTACTGCTATTAATATCATTTCCAGTACAGATGACTGCATGGTTGCCCATGATAAACCTGCAACCCATCGACTTATCATTGCTTGATCAACTCAACACTCTGCTAACCGGTTATACCTTAGACGGTTACAGTGTTGCGCAAATGAGTGTTAGCATTGATGGTTTAACCATGGCAACCCCACTTGATACGCTAAAAAATAGTTTGAAAGCCGGCTTCACAACAACTGAAATTTATGACAGCGTTACCTATAAAGCATCTTCTTCACAGGCAATTATGTGGGTGAACTTAGGTTTTCTATTTGGTGGTTCAGTGTTATTAGCTAAACGCGTTATTCAATGGATGATTCCAATCAGTTTCTTAGCTGGTATGATCCTATTTTCGTTTATCGCCTTTGCTTATCACCCAGACCTTAACGGCTCACCACTATTCCATCTACTCTCCGGTGCAACCATGTTAGGTGCATTTTTTATTCTGACTGACCCAGTTAGTGCTGCAACAACGGTCAAAGGGCGACTTTGTTACGGGTTTTTAATCGCTTTTCTAGTGGTACTGATTCGTAATGTAGGTGGCTACCCCGATGCCGTTGCTTTTGCTGTTCTGCTTGGCAATATGTGTGTGCCACTACTCGATTATTATACGCAACCTAAGGTTTATGGAGGAAGATCATGATTTTCTCAGCAATGTCTCGTAATAGCTTCCTACTCGCCGCTTTTGCAATTATTTGTACTGCAGCTGTTGCGACGGTTAATCAATTAACTAAACCTGCGATTGCTAAACAAGAGCAAGCGGCACTGATAAAAACAATCAACCAGCTAATTCCTAAAGATTCATACGATAACGATGTGTTTGCTAGTTGCTTTATTATCAGTGACGATAAATTATTAGGTAAAGGTCAATCACAACAGGTATTTGTTGCTAAAAAAGCAGGTAAGCCAGTTGCTTTGATGTTAGAAACAAGTACCTTTAAAGGTTATGCGGGTGAGATAAAATTAGCAGTTGGTATTTTTGCTGATGGCAAAGTCGCAGGTGTACGTGTTCTTCGTCATACCGAAACGCCGGGCCTTGGTGATAAAATCCAAACCAATAAATCAGACTGGATCTACAGCTTTAACAAGAGAGACTATCAAGAGTCACAAAAAGCTCGCTGGGAAGTTAAGAAAAACGGCGGTCAAATAGATGCATTCACAGGTGCCACTATCACACCACGCGCAGTTACCCTTGCAGTTAAAGATGCCCTTATCTACTTTGCAAAGAATAAAGAGCAGCTATTCAATCAAGTTGCAAATTGTGGAGCATTATAATGAGTTCAGAAACAGCACAAGAAACAACGCAACAAACAGTAGATAATATTGTTATTGAAGACAAAAATGCCATTTATAAAGAACTTAGCTGGCAAGGGTTGTGGAAAAACAATCCCGGCATTGTGCAGTTATTAGGTCTGTGTCCACTATTAGCAGTTACAAATACGGTAACCAACGCACTAGGTCTTGCTATCGCAACCCTATTTGTTTTAGTCGCATCAAATACACTGGTTTCACTTATTCGTCATCATGTGCCCAAAGCAATTCGCATTCCTATCTTTGTGATGATCATCGCTTCATTAGTTACCTGTGTGCAACTGCTGATGAATGCTTTCACCTACGAATTGTACCTATCACTGGGTATCTTTATTCCATTAATCGTAACCAACTGTATTATCATCGGCCGTGCTGAAGCGTTTGCTTCAAAAAATAGTGTCAAACATGCAGCCTTTGATGGTTTAATGATGAGCCTTGGGTTTGCGGCAGTGCTTATCTTATTAGGTGCAACACGTGAAATACTGGCACAGGGTACGCTCTTTGATGGCATTGAAACAATGCTTGGAGATTGGGCTTCTATCTTTACCATTACGCTATATCAAACTGATACCAGTTTTTTGTTAGCGGCATTACCTCCGGGCGCTTTTATCATTATGGGCCTTATCATCGCACTTAAAAATGCTATCGATACCCATATTGAAAAAAATCCATTGAAAAAAAGCGCATCGACAATAAAGGTTAAACATGAATAAAGATAAACGCTTAAAGATGCTAATACGTCTACGTGATAACAATCCACATCCTGAAACGGAGCTAAATTTTAGTAGCCCTTTTGAATTGTTAGTTGCTGTGACCCTTTCTGCACAAGCCACTGATGTCAGTGTTAACAAAGCGACCGACAAACTGTTTCCTGTGGCAAATACCCCTGAGGCCATCTACGGTTTAGGTGAAGATGGCTTAAAAAGCTACATTAAAACTATTGGTTTATATAACAGTAAAGCAAGCAACGTCATTAAAGCGTGTAAGATGCTAATCGATTTACACAACAGTGAAGTGCCAGAAAACCTAGAAGCATTAGTTGCACTACCTGGTGTGGGTCGTAAAACCGCGAATGTAGTGTTAAATACCGCATTTGGCTGGCCAACCATCGCGGTTGATACACATATATTTCGTGTTTCTAATCGTACTAAATTGGCAATGGGTAAAAACGTTGATCAAGTGGAAGCGAAGTTACTCAAGGTCATACCAAAAGAGTTTAAAGTGGATGTGCACCACTGGCTGATTCTGCACGGACGTTATACCTGTATTGCACGTAAACCTCGTTGTGGCTCATGTTTGATAGAAGATCTTTGTGAATTCAAAGATAAAGTAGACATTTAATAGTTTCTATTGATGGTTGGTTAGCTTTCTAAAAATGGTAGCTCATGGAATTTTTAATTAACTATCAACATATTATTCGTCCCTCTGTGTTTGTTGCACTGTTTTTTTTATTCGCCCTTGCTGAAACTCGCTTGCCACTAAGTCAACGTAAAACATCACGCCTCAGACAATGGTCAACCAATATATGTCTGGCAATCATTAACAGTCTTTTTTTGAAATTGCTTGTACCACTACTTGCAGTTGGTGTTGCACTTTATGCAAACGAGCACAAAGTAGGTTTATTTAACCAGTTAGACCTTCCCTATTTTGTGGGGTTTATTCTATCGCTACTGTTATTAGATCTACTCATTTACGTCCAGCATCTGCTATTTCATAAAGTGCCTTTTCTATGGCGTTTACATCGAATGCACCACACTGAAATAGGTTTAGATGTTAGCTCAGCGCTACGTTTTCACCCTATTGAAATGATACTATCAATGCTGATAAAAATGAGTTTTGTCTTATTAATGGGGGTGCCAATTGAAGCGGTGATCATCTTCGAAATTTTATTGAATGGCTTCGCCTTGTTTAATCACAGCAACCTAAAACTACCAAGTGCACTGGATAAACTTTTACGTAAGCTGATTGTTACGCCAGAAGTGCATTGGATACACCACTCCCCAATCAGTCAAGAAACCAACAGTAATTATGGTTTTAACTTGATTATCTGGGATAAAATATTTTCTACCTATATCGATAAACCCCAAATTGGATATAAGCAGATGCAACAAGGCTTGTATGAATTTGGATTAAATAAAAGCCTGACATTATCTCAGTTGTTAATATTACCTTTACTAACATCAAAAAATAAAGCCAACAATGATCATAAATGATTGATTAGAACTGAAATTTAATTGTTTTTTTACAGGTCTATTAACTATATTTAGATGTTTAGGTAAAACTGTAATGAAAAAATCAAAGCTACTGCTAGTGGCTGTCATCGCATTGACTTTTTGGTGGTTAAGCGGTTATCAAGAATTATTAACACTAGAGCAAGCACAGCAACAACAAGCTGCATTAAATGACTATATCGCAACAAACTGGCTAATGAGTGGCAGCATCTATTTTGTTATCTATGTCATTGTAACTGCGGTGTCTATTCCCGGTGCGTTGATTCTTACCTTGCTAGGTGGTGCATTATTTGGATTTACTTGGGGTTTGATCTTTGTTTCATTTGCTAGCACGCTAGGCGCAACACTCAGCTTTCTTTTCAGCCGTTACCTATTACGAGATTGGGTACAGAAAAAATTCTCTAACCATTTGCAGACTATTAATAAGGGTATGCAAAAAGATGGTGATATCTACCTACTCACCTTACGCCTTATTCCTCTTTTCCCCTTTTTTGTTATCAACCTCTTGATGGGTTTAACAAAAATGCCCATAAAAAATTATTACTTATTTAGCCAGCTTGGCATGTTACCGGGCACTATTTTATATGTGAATGCAGGTACACAATTGGCTGATATTCAAAACTTGCAAAATATTTTATCACCTACAGTATTAGGCTCTTTTGTTTTATTAGGGCTTTTCCCACTGATTATTAACCTTATTGTCAGTAAAGTGCAGCAAGTTAACGTATATAAAAAATGGAAAAAACCGAAAATTTTTGACCGTAATATGATTGTCATTGGCGCAGGAGCAGGAGGTTTAGTCAGTGCGTATATTGCAGCAGCCGTTAAATCAAAAGTAACTTTAATTGAAAAACATAAGATGGGGGGGGATTGTTTGAATACCGGCTGCGTACCATCTAAGGCCCTTATCAAGAGTTGTAATGTGATTAAAGAAGCGACACATGCCGGTGATTTTGGTATTGATGTGACGATTAATGAGATTGATTTTAAAAAAGTAATGGCGCGAGTTAAACAAGTTATCACACAGGTTGAACCACACGATTCTATCGAACGTTATACTGAATTAGGGGTTGAGTGCTTGCAAGGTGACGCAAAAATTATTAACCCGTGGACAGTTGAAATCAATCAACAACAGCTTACGACACAGAACATCGTTATTTGTACAGGCGCAAAACCTTTTGTACCTGATATTCCCGGCTTAAATGAGGTTAATTTTGTCACCTCCGACACGGTATGGGATATCGACGTTTTACCTAAAAAATTATTAGTCTTAGGTGCTGGCCCAATTGGTTGTGAACTTGCGCAGTCTTTTCAACGTTTAGGTAGCCAAGTGGCCATTGTTGAAGCTGCTTCACAAATATTATTCAGAGAAGATCCTGATACAGCCAAGGTAATAGAAAAACAATTTATCAAAGAAGGTATAAAAATATTAGTGGGTCATAAAGTGATTGGCTTTACAGCAAAAGCAAAGTACTCACAGGCAGAACTTTTGTTTGAAGATAAGTCTGTATTTGAACAATTTGATACTGTTTTAATCGCAACAGGCCGCAAAGCAAACGTAACGGGCTTTGGCTTGCAAACATTAGGCATTGAATTAAGCGACCGTGGGACAATTGTAGTCAATGAATACCTACAAACAAAATATAAAAACATCTTTGCAGTGGGCGATGTAACAGGTCCCTTCCAATTAACCCACGCGGCAGCACATCAAGCTTGGTATGCCACAGTGAATGGTTTATTTGGCGCTTTTAAGAAATTCAAAGTAGATTATTCTGTTCTGCCCTCTGTCACTTATAGTAACCCTGAAGTTGCTCGAGTCGGCATTAACGAGCAACAAGCTAAACTGGAAAATATCGCTATAGATGTTTATCAATACCAGCTAGATGATTTAGATCGTGCTATTGCAGATGGCCAAGACACTGGTTTTGTAAAAGTATTAACAGCAAAAGGCAGTGACAAAATACTAGGGGCAACCATCGTTTCTAACCATGCCAGTGATATGCTCGCTGAATTTACTCTGGCGATGCGTTACAAGATTGGTTTAAACAAAATATTAAGCACTATCCACCCTTACCCAACCATGAGTGAGGCAAATAAGTATGTCGCAGGGTTATGGAGAAAAGATAATGCCCCACAAAAATTATTAACTTGGGTTGAAAAATACCACCACTGGACACGTACAAAGGGACATTTATGAAATATTTTTTTAGCGCTTTAATTTTATTATTAAGCAATATGGCGTTAGCAAGCCAATTAGATTGGCAAGCGATTAGCGATAAAGCCAAAGGGCAAACCGTATACTTCTTTGCATGGGGTGGTAGCAATGAAATTAACAACTACTTACGCTGGGCAAACAAATCATTACAGGCACAATATGGAGTCACCTTAAAACACGTTAAAGTCAGTGATATTTCAGAGTCAATCAGTCAATTACTCGCTGAAAAAACAGCTAAAAAGAATCAAAATGGACACATTGATATGGTGTGGATCAACGGTGAAAATTTCAAATCGATGAAACAACATCAACTACTTGGTAACGCGTTTGCCAAGCAACTACCAAACTGGCCATTCGTTGATAAAACATTACCGGTAAACAGCGACTTTGCTGAGCCAACCTTAGGCTTAGAAGCCCCCTGGGGAGTTGGTCAATTGGTATTTATCTATGATAAAAATACAATAACAACCCCACCAACAAGTTTTGCTGATTTACTAACATATGCGCAACAACACCCACAGAAAATAAGCTACCCTAAACCACCCGCTTTTCACGGCACTAGCTTTTTAAAAGCAGCCCTATTAGAGCTGAGCAATAATAATCAGTTGTTATACCAAGCAGTTACAAAAAATACATTTCAAAGAATAAGCGCGCCATTATGGTCTTATTTAGACAAATTACATGCCGTTGCTTGGCAAAAAGGCCAACAGTTTCCTACTAATGGTAGCGAAACACTACAACTGTTAGATGATAAGCAACTTGATATCGCTATATCATTTAACCCCAACGAGGTAATTAGCGCACAAGCGAACGGTACATTAGCAAAATCTACAGCGACCTATGCAATGCAAGCAGGTGCCCTTTCAAACATCCACTTTCTTGCTATCCCTTGGAATGCTAATGCTCGAGAAGGTGCGTTAGTAGCGATTAACTTCTTATTAAGCCCTGAAGCACAATCGAGAAAAGGAGACTTAACTATTTGGGGTGATCCAACGGTTTTACAAAAGCAATATGTGACCGGCTCAGCTAAAAATACCACGCTGTTTAAATCAATTGCAGAGCCTCATCCAAGTTGGCAAGCAGCCCTTGAAGCTGAATGGCAAACACGTTATGGACATTAATGTTTAAGTCCCCTTTCTCATCTGCCAGTAGCAGCTTTAATACAATGCTTTTACTGGCAATTATTATCTGTTTTGCCCCCCTTTTACCGGCATTATTAGGGTTACTATCAGCAGCGTTTGCCTATTTTCCCGCGTTAGGTTTAAACGAGTTCTCACTCTTAGCTTTTAAACAACTTATTCTGTGGCCCGGTTTACTCGACTCTGTTTTACTCAGTCTATTTATCACCTTAGTGAGTACCTTTTTAGCCGCCCTATTAAGCTTTTCAATTTTGCAGTCAATGTGGCAAAGTAAACACTGGAAGTGGATTGAATCATTACTCGCTCCCATTTTAGGTCTGCCACATGTCGCTTTCGCGATTGGTTTTGTTTTTTTATTCAGCCCAAGTGGGTTATTCAGTCGCTTTGTTGTATTAATAATGGGGGAAAGCAATGCTGAAACCTGGAGTTTAGTACATGACCAATATGGGTTAGGCCTGATTATATTGCTCACGTTAAAAGAGATCCCCTTCATTCTATTAATGAGTCTATCCTTGCTCAAACAGCTTAATTTAAAGCAAACTTTTCAGACAGCCCATAGCCTGGGTTACTCAACACAACAGTGTTGGCAAAAAATCATTTTTGTACAGTGGTTAGTTAAAATTCGTTTTAGCTTATTTGCAGTGGCTACTTATGGCCTGTCAGTTGTTGATGTTGCACTGATTATTGGTCCCACTAAACCCTACCCGTTAGCCGTCTTAGTCTGGCAGTGGTTTAACCATGCTGATCTTAGTCACTATAGCATTGCCGGTGCAGGTGCCCTATTATTGCTTATTTTAGCCATTTTCACATTGCTTTGCATACGGGTAATTGAATGGTTAGTGACTTGTAAATGGCGCAGTTGGCTTAGTAGTGGCCGTTATTGCCTACCTTTACCAGGCAGGTTAACGGTTTATATTTGTTATATTGTGTCGCTATTGATTATCCCCATATTAATACTTTGGTCACTGACATTTCGCTGGCCATTTCCTGCCTTATTTCCTCGAGTTTGGTCATTTAGTTATTGGTCAGATGAACTGACTTATATGAGTGAATACATAAATAATAGTGTTGGCATAGCCTTAATCAGCGCAAGTTTAGCGTTACTGTTTGCAATTATTATTCATGAGTTTAATAGTCGGCGCACAAGGGGGCGCTATGGTTTTTATATACCCGACATCTTAATTGCACTGCCCATGTTAGCACCACAACTATCTTTACTATTCGGTTTACAAATCACCACGTTATTAGTCCCTAAGCCATACTATTATTTGTGGGTCATTTGGGCGCATGTTGTGTTTGCATTTCCTTATATTTACCTCGCCTTAAATGGAGCCTATAAAAGTTACGATAAACGGCTTGATATGGTTGCGTTAAGTTTAGGCATGCAACCGTTTAAGGTTTGGTGGACAATCAAACGCCCACAAATTATGCCTGCTATTTTGATAGCATGGGCAGTTGGTATGAGTGTAAGCTTGGCGCAATATTTACCAACAATAATGCTCGGGGCTGGGCGTATAGTGACTATCACCACAGAGGCGGTAGCACTGGCAAGTGGACAACAACGACGAACAAGTGCAATTTATGCACTAATGCAGACATTATTACCATTTATGTTTTTCTTGTTTGCAGTTGTCGTAGGCCGTTATTACAGCATCAAAAATAATCAATATTTCTTAGCGAGGACAAAATAACGATGAGCCTTAGCATCGATAACTTATCTATTCATGAAAATAAAGCAACAAACAGCCCTCCGTTGTTCAGTGACTTTAGTGCAACGGTCAACAATGGCTCTGTCTTAACCTTAATGGGACCGAGTGGCAGTGGTAAGTCGACACTATTAAGTGTGATAGCTGGATTTATTAGCCCTGACTTTAGCTATACGGGCAAACTATTTTTACACAATAAAGAGTTAAGCCTACTAAAACCAGAAAACCGAAAAATAGGCACCTTATTTCAAGACGATCTGCTTTTCCCTCATCTAACAATTTGCGAAAACTTAATGATAGCATTGCCTAACTCAGTCAAAGGAAAGCAACGTCGTAGCATCGCTTTGCAAACTCTCAAGAAACTAAACTTGTCTGCATTAGCAAATAAATCAGCCCTGCAGATATCGGGAGGCCAAAAAGCCAGAGTCAGTGTCATGCGCCTATTACTCGCAGAGCCACAGGCGGTATTATTAGATGAGCCTTTTAGTAAATTAGACAAATCATTACGCAGAGATTTCCGTGCTTGGTTATTTACAGAATTAAAACAGCGAAATTTAGCCACTATTTTAGTGACGCATGATAGTGATGATTCACCACAAGGTGCAACCATATGTCAGTGGCCATGGACTAATAAGGAATAATGAAATGCTTGACCGATATGCCATTAAGTTAATTAAAACTCCCCTACAACGTATTGCATTGTTGTTTGATAAGTACGGATTCAGTGCAGACCAAGTCACTGTAATAGGTTTTACTTTAGGATTGCTTGCGCTACCTAGCATCGCTTTCGAATATTATTATCTTGGATTACTTTTTGTCGTTTTAAACCGCACTTTTGATGGCATCGATGGTGCACTAGCAAGGCACCAAGGAATAACCGACAGCGGTGGATTTTTAGATATTAGTTTAGACTTCTTGTTCTACTCATTAGTGCCATTTGCTTTTGTGTTAGCAGATCCACAAGCTAATGCAGTAGCAGGTGCATTTTTGATTTTTTCTTTTATAGGCACAGGTACAAGTTTTTTAGCCTTTGCAGTAATGGCCAGTAAACAGAGTATTAAAAACCCTGTTTATCGGCACAAATCACTGTATTACATTGGAGGGTTAACAGAAGGCACTGAAACTATTTTCTGTTTAATACTGTTGTGTTTATTACCCCAGTACTTTGCCATCATTGCTTATCTATTTGCGGCGTTTTGCTGGTTAACAACATTAACAAGAATTTGGACAGGGTATTGCACGCTTAAAAACGGTAGCATCGCTGACAAAGGGTGTTGAAGTTAGCTTGTTAAATTTATCCTCTAAAAGGCGCTTGTTTATAATAGCAACTTATTCGATGTAGTAAGATCTATGTGCAGTAGTCCCAAGTCATCAGGAGTAGTTGATAAGCGCGCCCAGCGTAAGACTAAAAATAGTGACAAAGGTAATAAATTCAATAACCTCCCTATTTCAGCTTTTTACAAATGAGGGGGGCTTACTGAAAGGTGAAACGCATAAGCCTTATCTAAAGAAGGTTTGAGATATTTGAAATACAAAAAAACCGAGTAAAAACTCGGTTTTTTAATTTTGAAGACTGTTATTACGCTTCAGCTTTCGTACCACGGAAACGTTCTGTAATACCGTTTAAGAAGTTACGTAATAACTGATCGCCACACTCTTTGTAGTTGCGGTGATCTTTCTTGCGGAACAATGCAGAAAGCTCTGATTTAGAAACTGGGAACTCAGCAGAAGCGAGTGCATTCAACATATCGTCTTCTTTAAAGTTCAATGCGATACGTAGTTTACGTAAAATATCATTGTTACTTAGAATCGCTTTAGCAGGTAAAATAATTGGGCTTGACCCCTCTTTTTTACCACGTTTTAAATTAATCAAACCATCTAAGAAAAGAGATAAAAGACTGTCACGACAGAAAACGAAGTTTTCTTCGCCCTCTTTTTCCATGATGCTGTGTAGGTAGTTTTCATCAATTGCATTATCAACCGAAGCAAAAATTTCTAACATTTTTTTATCGTTTAGTTGTAGTGCGTAACGTACACGTCTTAATACATCATTAGTGATCATAGCGTCTCTTATCAGTCAGTTAAAATTTAAAAAAATATATCATACAGGTGATTTGCACAGTCTGCTAATCACAAGCTTGTAAAACCACAAGCAATTCCTTAGCAATTACAGTAATTAAGTCTACCGATACTGCATTACCTGCTTGTTTGTAAAGGTGCCCGTTAGACATTTTTGTCGGCAACGAATAACCGTTACCAATTGGAAACCCTTGTAACTTAAAGGTTTCTGCAGGTGTTAATTTACGCACGCCATCTTTTACTTTTATTAACGCAACGTTGTGACCACCAGTTCCCATGTTAGCGGTTAATGTTGGGCAAACCCCACTGGCATTTTTACGCACATACATACCACGGCGCACTTGGTAAAACTCAAACTCTTCTGTTATCTGTTCGCTGATATTGATTCGCTCTTTTTTACGCTTATCAGCTGGCAGGTTATTGTATTGCGCCTCGGTTAAAAAGTAGTTTGGATATTTTTGTTGCGTGTAATAATAAGGCTGTAAATGTTGTTTATCTTCGCTAAGGTCTAATATATGACTAATGTTTTTACGACGGCTCTCTTCAGAATGGTTAAGTTTAAACTCATCTAAACGATCAAACATGGTAAAACGGTCTGCATCGGTCTGATGTAAAAAACAGACAATAAATAGCCGCTCACGATTTTGTGGTAAATTTGTATACTCTTTGGTATTTAGTACTGCATCTTTGATGGTATAACCAGCGAGCTCTAACTCAGATTTAATCACCTGATAAGTACGCCCTTTATCATGACCATATAGATTTTTTACATTTTCTAAAAATAGAATACGTGGTTTATGGCTTGCTTCATGAAGGTCATTGACTAAATCAATAATACTGTAGAACAAATTACCACGATGATCATCAAACCCTTTTCGCCCACCTGCAATACTAAAGGCTTGGCAAGGAAAACCGCCAGTTAATATATCAATAGGCTTTGCTAAAATGGCTGCTTTTTTCTGCTCAAATTCAACACGAGACTCTTCACTTTCAACACGTTCAGGTTTAACTATTTTTTCGATATCCCCCGCAATTAAGGGATGCTCGAAATTATGTTGGTAGGTTTTACCCGCCTTTTCATCAAGTTCATTTGCCCAAACTAGTTGATAACCGCCCTGTTCATTTTGTGCGTTTTTAAAACCTAAGCAAACACCACCAATGCCAGAAAATAAGCTACCTACTTTATAATTCATCTATTATTCCGAAATTAACTTCAATGATAACGAATTACGCATTACCTTTTACTTTTAGCTGTTGCTCTGCAGCAAAATTAAGCATGCGATCTAGCGAGATAACTGCGCCTTTAGCAACGTTTTCATCAACATTAACTTCATGGCCAGTTGCATCAGTTAGAGCATCATGAATAGCTTTTAAACCGTTCATCGCCATCCAAGGGCAGTGTGCACAGCTACGGCATGTTGCACCTTCACCGGCAGTTGGTGCTGCAAATAGTTCTTTATCGGGGCAAGCTTGTTGCATCTTAAAGAAGATACCCGTATCTGTTGCTACGATAAGTTGTTTATTTGGTAGTGTTTTAGTGGCATTAATTAATTGGCTTGTTGAGCCAACTACATCCGCCATATCAACCACACTTTGTGGAGATTCAGGGTGTACTAAAATGGCGGCATCAGGGTAAAGTGCTTTCATATCACGCAAGCCAGAAGCTTTAAATTCATCATGCACAATACAGTCGCCCTGCCACATGATCATGTCAGCTTTAGTTTGCTTCTCAATGTAACCACCTAAATGGCGATCTGGTCCCCAAATAATCTTTTTATCTTCGCTATCTAGGTGTTCAACGATTTCAAGTGCAATACTAGACGTTACTACCCAATCTGCGCGTGCCTTAACAGCAGCAGAGGTATTTGCATAAACAACGACGGTGCGATCTGGATGCTGGTCACAAAAGTCACTGAACGTTTCAACTGGACAACCAACATCTAACGAACAAGTCGCTTCAAGTTCAGGCATTAACACTGTTTTATGAGGTGTTAATATTTTAGCTGTTTCGCCCATAAAACGAACACCAGCAATAATCAATGTTTTGGCTTTATGATCACGACCAAAACGTGCCATCTCCAACGAGTCAGCAACATAACCACCGGTTTCTTCAGCCAGTGCTTGAATCTCAGGATCGGTGTAATAGTGAGCAACTAAGACAGCATCTTTTTCAACAAGTAGCTGTTTAATTTTTTCTTTGTAGTCAGATTTTTCCTGTGAAGATAAAACAACAGGTTTCGGGGGAAATGGGTAATCAGATCCAACAAGGGGAGATAGTTTGCTCATCATCGACTCTACGATATTTAAATGGGTGCAGATTATAACAACTCAAGAAACGAATGTGTATAGAATTAATATGATGAATAACGACAGAATTTTGTTGTGATAAAAATGAGACTTTAAATGGATAGGAGATTTGTTTCAAGGAAGTGGTGGGCCGTGAAGGATTTGAACCTTCGACAAATGGATTAAAAGTCCACTGCTCTACCAACTGAGCTAACGGCCCATATAAAATATGGTTTGGTTTTATTTCTTAATGTACTTTTAAATTAAAAGTGCATCAATGGCTCTACCAACTCAGCCTCCACAATATGTGGTCTTACTATTCATACATTACACTTTAAAAAAGTGGTGGGCCGTGAAGGATTTGAACCTTCGACAAATGGATTAAAAGTCCACTGCTCTACCAACTGAGCTAACGGCCCATATATATGGGTCTTACTATTTAATATATTCACT
>Ga0105356_10000923_pt1 | contig 28818 bp, 23 predicted proteins | sample GOMGulsemesocosm_3_FD_83502 | JGI IMG/M metagenome (GOLD analysis project Ga0105356, IMG submission 83502) | Methane-oxidizing microbial communities from mesocosms in the Gulf of Mexico - GOM9D Gulf of Mexico | ecosystem: Environmental > Aquatic > Marine > Cold seeps | place: Gulf of Mexico... | reverse complement strand
TTTAAAGGCGTTTATCATTTATTACGCGATGAGGTTATTCTTTATCAATCAGGGCAAGGGCATACGATTCAGGACGTTCGAATTATTAAAGGTCTGGACAACCCTGAAGTAGAAGAAGCGCTGGGTGATTACGCTGAGGAATTACGCGAGTCAATGGAGCTTATCCAGGGGGCCTCTAATCCGTTTGATTTGGAAATGTATTTAGCTGGTGAACTCACCCCAGTATTTTTTGGAACAGCAATGGGCAACTTCGGTGTTGACCATATGTTAGACGGAATCGTCGAATGGGCGCCAAAACCAATAAATCGTATTGCTGAACAACGTGAAGTTGAAGCAACGCAAGAAAAATTCTCAGGTTTTGTATTTAAAATACAGGCAAATATGGATCCAAAACATCGTGATCGAATTGCCTTTATGCGGGTCTGTTCTGGTCAATACAACAAAGGCATGAAAATGCGTCATGTGCGCATTGGTAAAGACGTTAATGTCTCTGACGCCTTAACCTTTATGGCGGGCGACCGTACTCAGGCTGAAGAGGCTGTAGCTGGTGATATTATCGGTTTGCACAACCATGGCACCATTCAAATTGGCGATACTTTTACGCAAGGAGAAGCCTTGAAGTTTACTGGTATTCCTAACTTTGCGCCTGAATTGTTCCGCCGGATCTTACTTAAAGATCCACTTAAGATGAAACAGCTGCAAAAAGGTCTCATTCAACTGTCAGAAGAAGGCGCCGTTCAGGTCTTTAGACCACTACGCTCTAACGAATTAATCTTAGGCGCTGTAGGTATCTTGCAGTTTGATGTCGTTGTCGCGCGCTTAAAAGCAGAATACAAAGTGGAAGCAATTTATGAGGCAGTTGGCGTATCTACCGCGCGTTGGGTATCGTGTGATGACGATATTAAGCTTGATAAATTCAAGAAAAAAGCCTTTGATAATCTAGCATTAGATGGCGGTAATAATTTAACTTATATTGCCCCTACTCGGGTTAACTTGAGTTTGGCTTTTGAGCGCCACCCTGAAATTACTTTCAGAGAAACACGCGAGAATTAAGCGATAAATTAACGCCTTAAAAAGCCCAACTGCTCATTGCAGCTGGGCTTTTTAGTTTAGAGCTAATCAATGTAACTATTAGCTTACTTTAATTGTTGATCGGTTGATGAATCGACTTCCTCAGTATCTGCTTTTGTACCATCGTCAGGCTCAATTTTAGTGATGGTCCAGCCCATGTAACCAAACACAATGGAAACTATTGGCGACAGCCAACAAAAGAAATTAAAGGGCAAATAGGCCAGAGTTGCGACACCCAAGGTTGCTGCTTGATAAGCGCCACCTGAATTCCAAGGCACTAAGTTAGCAGTAACTGTTGCCGAGTCTTCAACCGCACGTGATAAATTCTCAGGTGCGATGCCACGTTTACGATACTCTTCCTCAAAAGTCCTAGCGCCCAATACTATCGACATGTACTGTTCTGACAAGATTAAGTTAGACGCGATGCCAGTAAAAACAGTCGCGGCAATTAGCGATCCTGTTGATTTTGCGGCGGTAAGGATCTTATAAGCCAACACTTGAATTTGTAAGGTACGCTCCATCACGCCACCAAACATCATAGCAACGATAACTAAGCTTATAGTATAAAACATCGAGCTCATGCCACCACGGGTCAATAAGCTGTCGACATCGGCAATGCCTGTTTTAGAGTTGAAGCCATTAAACGCAACGTCAAGCATCTCACCATAATTTGCGCCTTGCAAACCAACAGCACAAACACCGCCAGCGATAGCACCTAAAGTGATGCCCGGGATCGCAGGAATTTTACGGTAAGAAACCACCATCACTAATATCGGCGGCAAGAACATCACAGGGTTAATCATAAAGGTGCTGTCTAAGGTGCTAAGCATGTCATTAATACGCGCCACATCACTGGCACTTGAGTCACCATAAGATAAACCAAGGAATATTTCGATAATGATTGTTAGGGTAATTGAAACGCCAGTTGTATAAGACATATGTTTAATATGAGTGAACAAATCGGTACCAGCTAATGCGGGAGCCATATTGGTGGTGTCTGAAAGCGGTGACATTTTATCACCAAAATAGGCACCAGACAGCACGGCGCCTGCCACCAAAGGCAATGGAAACCCTAGTCCGGCGCCAACCCCCATCAATGCCACACCTATGGTGCCCGAAGTACCCCAACTAGTGCCCGTTGCAAGTGATGTGACCGCACAAATAACGACAGTAGCAGGCAAGAAAATACTTGGTGATAAGACCTGAAGGCCGTAATAAATTAAGGTCGGTACTACGCCGCCCAAAATCCAAACACCAATTAAAATACCCACCACAATTAAAATAATAACCGCAGGTAAAGCGTTAGTAATGCCGCGCACCATGCTGTTTTGAATAGTGTTCCAGCTAAAACCACAGCGCATCGCAATGACGCTTGCAACACCAACGCCAAAGAGCATCGGAATATGAGGGTCAAGCCCGTAAACAATAATTGAAACGGCAATGCCTATAATGAGCGAGAACAGCGATATTAATGCCTCGGTGGTGGTTGGAAGTCTTGCGCCTTCTGGTAATTCTTTATTCATAGAGTTTTCTCCACTGCTAAATAATTGGGTAATAGTAAAACATCAAATTTATTGGAATGCATATATCTGTTGTAGCGAACAGTATAGTCGAGATTTTTAGACTCACATGGCGCAAGTCAGTGTAATTACTGATGCAAAAATAAGATAAAGAACAGGAAAACTCGAACATGAAAAAGACGACAGAAGCGCTTGGTTGCAATAATTATTTAGTACTAATGTCGTACAAAATGTGAATTTTTTGTTATTTTTAGTTTTTTATTTTGCGATAAGTGCACAATAAAATTGACAATGGCAGTAGTTTTTGGCTTAAATACACCAAGCGAATAAAACTTGATGTGAACTTATTGTTAATTCAGTTGTCGCTAACTAGCGTTAATGACAGTTTTTAGAACTGGATAATTCGGTGGTTTCTTTAATTTTACAGAATTTGCCGCAGTTTAAATCTACGAAAAACTGCACAATTAAAGATAATGACCAGTTTGCTGGTTAATATTTAACCGGTTGGCGTTTTTTCTGTTTAACTTGTAATTGTTTGATTTATAAGTATATAATTGAATTTATAGAGAGTTTAAATAAACTTTAATAAAAAAAAGTTCATTTATTATTTGCACATTGGGTTGTTTTGCATTAAAAATATAGACGTTTTAATTATCGGCTATAACTTATAACCTACTGTTTAGTTATCATTTATAGCAATGTTAGCCTTTATATAAAAACTTGGGTCTAAAATTAGTCACCGAATTTTTATATAAGTGCTAAGTAAGTTTAGAGCAGGGTTTTGTCATTAAGTTCAATTTATATCTTAATATAAGCCAAGCATAAGCGAACAAGGTTACTAAAAATTACAAGCCTTAAGGTTGACAAGGTTTTAACTAAAATTTACATTTTGTCACATTGCTGACACATTTTTTTATTATAAATAGATGCTTTGAACATCTAAATAAGAAAATTGCTGTAAATTTAACAAACAGGGGGCAACCCCTTCAATTTAAATTTTCATTAAGAAAAATTTAATTGAGATAACTAACATACACAAAGGAAGACCAACATGAAAAAGTCTATAATTGCTTCAGCAATCGCTGCAACAGTACTATCTACTTCTGCTTACTCAATGGAAACTGCTTCTGAACTAGCAGCTATGCTTGAAAGCATGCCTACCGTATACGGTAACGTACAGCTAGCATGGGGCCACGGCGACACTGAAGGCAGTGGCAGCACTGGCGGTTTAGTTGATAACGGTTCTACTATCGGTTTCAAGCACTCGCACCAGATCAATGACGACCTTAAAGCCTTCATCAAAATTGAATTTGATGGTTTTAATGCTGATGACAAAGGACATGGCCGTGGTCAAATCCGTCTAGACGAAGCTTTCTTTGGTGTTCAAGGTGATTTCGGTCGCGTTATCATCGGTTCTGAAGATTCAGAATACGAGAAGAACGTATCTACCATCAACAACTACTGGGAATACTTCGGTTCAACAACTAGTGCATACAGCACTGGTGAAGGCGATTTAATTCAGTACTCTTCAAACTCAATGGACGGTTTTAAAGTATTCGCAGCTATTGAACTTGATAACTCAGGTACTGATGCTGTTGCTGCTAAAGCTGCTGTTCCTGGTGTATCTTTTGCTGTTGATGCGGTTCCTGCTACAGAACGTCAAAACCCATTCCAAATCGGTGTTGGTTACAGCGTTGATGCATTAACTTTAGCGCTTGCTTATGACTCAAACGATGGCCAAGGCGATGACGCTGAAGGCTCTATCGGTCTGCACGCTGACTATGTAATGGACAACTTCAAAATTGTTGGCGAAGTTGAAACAACTGATGATCACTCTGACGTAATTTCATTCTTAGGTGTTTACACTGCAGGCGCTAACCAGTACGCATTAGGTCTGTCACAAACTGAATATGAAGGTGCTGTTTCAGACGGTGATAACGCTGCATACGCTGATGGCGATTCACAAACTATGGTTACTCTACAGGCACTACATAACCTGTCTGGCAACATGTACGTTTACGCAACAGCTAAATTTACTTCTTCTGAAAAAGGCACTACTGATGCTGATTCAGAAGGCGTAGCAATCGGCGCAACTTACTACTTCTAGTCCCTGACTTTGATTTAGTTTAGTTATGTTATCGAAACCGACCTTAGGGTCGGTTTTTTTATGTCTGAAGTAAATGGAACATTAAAACAAGACCGCAATCACGGTATACTGCTTGAATGAAACATCTCCCAAATTCATGCACTACTAATCTTCGGTCCTACATTGATAGCCATTGCCATCTTGACTTTGCACGCCTAGGCAAGCTCGGTCAAATAATTAGCGATGCCAAGGCTGTTGGGGTCAATGTTTTTATAGTGCCTAGTGTCGATCAACATAATTGGTCAAAGGTGCTCACGTTAAGCAAATGTTACCGAGAAATTCACCCTGCCTTAGGCATCCATCCATACTTTCTGCAAGCTGATAATCATCTTGAACAATTGATTGAGCTTGCCACTACAGAGCGTAATCAAATTGTCGCGATTGGCGAAATTGGCCTCGATGGTTCAATAGAGACTCCCTTACACCAGCAGCTTGAGGTATTAGTACCGCAGCTGAAACTAGCCAGTGATCTAGAATTACCGGTGATTTGTCATGCCCATAAAGCGTACGATCCATTACTTAAGCAATTACGGCGTATCAAATTAACTCGTGGTGGTGTAGTGCATGGCTTTAGTGGCAGTGCAGTGCAGGCCAATGAGTTTATTAAGCTTGGCTTTAAGCTTGGTATTGGTGGAGTGATTACCTATCCGCGCGCTAATAAAATACGTACCTTAGTGAGTCAGCTAGACTTGGCCAATATGGTGCTTGAAACCGATGCGCCGGATATGCCGTTACATGGTCAACAAGGACAAGTTAATACACCTGCTAATATTCCTGTCATTGCTCAAACGGTGAGTGAATTAACAGGTGCCGATTTGACCACTGTGGCAGCTAGTACTACCGCCAATTGCCATCAGATGTTTTTGTTACAAATGTGATCTGGTAGCAATTGTTGAGTTTTAAATCACGCCATATTTGACTCAGCTATCGCTGGCCAATTAATCTTGTATACCCGTCATCTTTGAAACCGCAGTTTTATTGTCGGCGTATAGAATAACAATCACTTATAAAACATAAGCTCATGCTATTCTATACTTGACGGCTTCACTGCAATTCCAATGATTTTGGGTATAAATATAGCTATTATTAAACACGCTATAACACAATGTTTTTTACGGAGAGTCTGATGACCGATCTAGAACGTGCCGCTTGTTACGGTATTCAATTAATGGATTTGACCACTTTAAATGAAAATGATACCGAGCAACGAGTAGTAGATCTTTGTCACAAAGCTGTGTCTGTCGCCGGTAAAACGGCAGCTATTTGCATTTACCCACAGTTTATTGCAGTGGCTAAACAGACGCTGCGGCAGTTAAAGTCGACCGATATTTTAATTGCGACCGTGACAAATTTTCCACACGGCAACAGTGATGTTGCAGCCGCGGTTAGCGAAACTACCGAAGCTGTTGCTTTGGGGGCCGATGAAGTTGATGTTGTATTCCCTTATCGTGCATTTTTAGCTGGCGACAGGATTATTGGCGCTCAGTTAGTGCAAGCTTGTAAAAAAGCCTGTGGCGATCGGGTGATCTTAAAAGTAATTTTAGAAACTGGCGAAATAAAGGATCCTGCTTTAATTAAAGAGGCAAGCCTTATCGCGATTTCGGCTGGCGCTGACTTCATCAAAACATCGACTGGTAAGGTCGCTGTAAACGCCACGCTTGAAGCAGCACAGGCAATGTTTGAAGCGATTGTTGAAACTGGTGGTCATTGTGGTTTTAAAGCTGCTGGCGGCGTTAAAAATGCAACTGATGTCGCTAACTACCTTGCGCTTGCACAAACAAGCTTGTCGAGTGAATGGATTAAACCGGAAAACTTCAGATTTGGTGCCAGCAGTTTATTAGACAATTTATTGCATACGTTAGACAACTCATTAGCTATTACTGATAAACAGGGCTATTAAGGCACTATTCTCAATACAAGAAGTTGGTTTGTCGTGCAACTGGATTAAACTATGAAATTCATGTTTAGAATCAATGGTTTATTGTGTGGTTCGCATCGCACATTGGAAAGATTACTGATAGTTGGTGACTGACAGGGATATTAAGATGACATTTTTACCACAAGAAATCATTCGCCGCAAACGAAATGGCTTAGAGCTTAGTGACGCTGAAATAGCATTTTTCGTTAGTGGCATTACCGACCACAGCATCAGTGAAGGTCAAGTAGCTGCTTTTGCGATGGCAACCTATTTTCAAGATATGACGATGAATGAGCGCATTGCTTTGACTAAAGGCATGCGTGATTCCGGTGAAGTGCTCAATTGGCAGTCGTTACATTTACAAGGCCCGGTGGTAGACAAGCATTCAACCGGCGGTGTTGGAGATTTGGTGAGCTTGATGTTGGGACCTATTGTCGCTGCATGTGGTGGCTATGTGCCAATGATCGCAGGGCGAGGCCTTGGCCATACTGGCGGTACCCTTGATAAGTTTGATGCCATACCCGGCTATACCACAATTCCTAGGAATGAGTTGTTTCGCGCGACAGTTAAAGAGGTTGGGGTGGCTATTATCGGTCAAACCGGCGATTTAGCCCCAGCCGACAAACGTTTGTACGGTATTCGCGATGTTACGTCGACCGTTGAGTCAGTGCCATTAATAACAGCTTCCATTTTGGCTAAAAAACTCGCGGCGGGTTTAGACGCGTTGGTAATGGATGTTAAAACAGGCAATGGCGCCTTTATGGCCGAATTAGGACAAGCTCAAGAACTGGCCCAGAGCATTGTTAGCGTGGCGACTGGGGCCGGAGTTAAAACCAGTGCGCTAATTACCGACATGGATCAACTCTTGGCTGCAAGTGCTGGCAATGCGGTGGAAATGGTTGATGCGGTCAAGTATTTACGTAACGAACTTAATAATCCACGTTTGCATGAAGTAACTGTGGCGTTAGCGGCTGAAATGCTAACGCTCAGCGGATTAGTTGCCACCGACGAATTGGCGCGAGTCAAGGTTAATCAGGTCATAACAAACGGTCAGGCGGCACAAGTTTTTGGTAAAATGGTTGCCAAGCTTGGTGGACCAGCCGACTTTATTGATAACTATCAGCAATACCTGCCGCAAGCGAAGATTATTCGTCCGGTGTTTGCGGATCAAAGCGGTATTTTACAGCGTATTGATACCCGGAAAATAGGTCTGAGTGTGGTTGAGCTTGGCGGTGGGCGCCGCCGTGCTGACGATAGCATTGATTATTCAGTTGGTTTGTCTGACGTTGCAACTGTTGGCCAGCAACTCGATAACCAGCAGCCTATTGCCATGGTTCATGCTGCGAGCGAAGATGACTTTGATCGCGCCCAGAGTATGATTAAGCAAGCAATTGTGATTGCAGACTCGGCCACCGAACTGCCTCTAATACATTCGACTGTATTAGAAGTAATTCGCCATCAGCAGTAAGGAGATTAACATGAAACGCGTAACAATTATGATGCTCGACTCACTTGGCATTGGCGCCAGTGCCGACGCAATAGATTTTGGTGATGTTGGTGCTAATACCTTTGGCAGTATCGCTAAGGCTTGTGCCGTGGGCGAGGCAGACATTAACCGTCAAGGTTTATTAAACTTACCCAACCTTAATCGGCTGGGGTTAGGCCATGCTTGTTTTGGCAGTTCGGGTTATTTTCCCCAAGGGTTAGACCAATCAATTAGCCCAATCGCCAAATATGGTTATGCCAAAGAAATCAGTTCAGGTAAAGACACCCCAAGCGGGCATTGGGAAATAGCTGGAGCTCCCGTTTTGTATGACTGGGGGTACTTTAGCGAGTTAGATAACTCATTTCCACCTGAGTTAATTGCAACCATAGTAAAGCGTTGTGGTTTGCCGGGGGTTTTGGGTAATTGTCATGCCTCAGGCACCACAATTCTCGAGCAACTCGGCGAAGAGCACATGGCAACTGGCAAGCCCATTTTTTATACCTCAAGTGACAGCGTGTTCCAAATTGCTTGCCATGAACATAGCTTTGGCTTAGAGCGCTTAATTGAACTTTGTCAGGTGGTACGCGAAGAGCTCGACAGTTACAACATTGGCCGCGTGATTGCGCGCCCTTTTGTTGGCAGCAATAGCAGCGACTTTGTTCGAACTGGCAATCGTCGTGATTTTTCGGTGCTGCCCCCCTCGAAAACTTTGCTCGATATTGCGGTTGAAGCCGGACATCAGGTGATAAGCGTTGGCAAAATAGCTGACATTTATGCGCAGCAGGGCATTAGCCAGAAAATTAAAGCAACGGGCTTGGCCGATTTATTTGATGCGACATTAACAGCGCATCAAAGCGCGCCCAATAGCAGTATTGTTTTTACCAACTTTGTTGATTTTGATTCCTCTTACGGCCACCGTCGTGATGTGCCGGGTTACGCGGCTGCGCTTGAATATTTTGATGCTCGATTGCCTGAATTTATCGCGCAAATGAGTGAAAATGATTTACTGGTATTAACTGCAGATCATGGCTGCGATCCTACTTGGCCGGGCAGTGACCATACCCGCGAGCATATTCCAGTGATTTTCTATAGCCCATCACTGAGCGGTGGAGATCTTGGCTTGCGTGATACTTTTGCTGATATAGGCCAAAGCATTGCAACTTACTTACAACTTAAACCCCTTGCTTATGGCAAGTCGTTTTTATAATAATTAAACCATTAAGGATACCTACATGGCGACTCCACATATTAGTGCCAACGCTGGCGATTTTGCTGAATCTATTTTGTTGCCGGGCGATCCGCTACGCGCTAAATACATTGCCGAGACTTTTTTAACCGACGTTGTACAAGTCAATGATGTCCGTGGCATGTTGGGCTATACCGGATTGTATAAGGGCAAAAAAGTGTCGGTAATGGGCACTGGCATGGGCATTCCCTCTATTTCGATTTACGCCAAAGAGCTTATTACCGAGTACGGTGTTAAGAACCTAATTCGTGTCGGTACTGCAGGCGCTATCTCGCTTGACGTAAAAATTCGCGATGTCATTATTGCTATGGGTGCTTGTACTGACTCTGGTGTTAACCGTGGTCGTTTCCAAAGTTATGATTTTGCCGCGATAGCAAACTATGAGTTGCTTGCTAATGCTGTAACAGCGGCTAAAGCTAAAGGTGTTAGTGCTAAGGTCGGCAATGTCTATACCGCCGATCTGTTTTACTCACCAAATGACACGATGTTTGATACTTGCGAAAAGATGAATGTATTAGCTGTTGAAATGGAAGCGGCTGGTTTATATGGCGTTGCTGCCGAGTATGGTGCAAATGCACTTTGTGTTGTGACCATTTCTGATCACATTAGAACTGGTGAAGTAACGTCGGCGCAAGAGCGTCAAACCACCTTTAATGACATGATTGAATTGACGCTAGAGTCGCTGATTTAATCACTACTATCTGTGCTGTTGCTTGTATCTGACTTTTTATTAGCAGCAGCCTGTTTCTTTTGACTGCGCCATACCAGACTTCGTAATTGATATCGTGCTCGCTTTTGCGACGAGGCGCGAGCCAATAAAAATCCAATAATACCCGCCACCACTAATGACCACTGATGCCATTGCAATTGTTGCTGCTGTATAGCGACAATTGGCGCGATAAATTTGTCTTTATTGAGACTCAATTTTAAATATCCGAGTAATTTGTCTTGGCGGATTTCAGTGACTAATAACATGGATTCGGCAGGGGACTTTGCTAAAGAAGAAGCCTCTGACGGTTCTGTTACATTAGCAGGGGTTGTTGCTGTGGAAGCATCGGTTGTTATTTTATTGTCAGGCGATGTTTCGGGGGCGGGCGGATCAGCGGCAATAGTCTCGGTTGACTCTGCCATTAATGTGCCGTCAGCGCGATGGATCCATACCCCATTTAGCAGCGGTGATTCACTTAAGGATTGTGCTAACCATTGTAATTGTTGCTGTTCATTTAATTTTAGACCCATGGTTGCAGCAAGTCCGAGGTGCTCTTTTAGCATTTGGGCAACGGCTTCTTGCTGCTGCTGGCGCAGCTGTTGCGATTGTTGATCCGAAAACCACAATAAACCAGCTAGAAACATAAATAGCAATATCGCCAGCGATAACTGACTTAAGCGATTAATAATGATGTGCTTGTTAAGGGCTCTGATGCTGATCACTGCCGCTCCTTAAAATGAATTTGCTAAATACTGATGATATTAGCCCGATCATTAGCCCGATCGTTAGCCGATGAGTTTTCATTTTGAAATTCTACTAGCTATTTGAATAAAAGGTAAATATTTATTTATCAGAACTGTAACCATTTGCAATACCCAAAATCATTGGAATTGCAGTGAAGCCGTCAAGTATGGAATAGCATGAGCTTATGTTTTATAAGTAATTGTTATTCAATACGTAGACAATAAAGCTGCGGTTTCAAGGATGACAGGTATATAAGATAATTTGCTGATATCAATTACTGTGTATTTTTGATAGTTTAACGTGGTTTTTGGTTATGTAATGTCGTTTTTCGGCATTTCACCTTTGGTTATTTCGTGTTGTTTTTTGTTAAAAGGAATTGTTGTGTCGCTGTATAATGCTTATCTTGCTAATTCTTTAAATGTTTATGATTACTTGGCTGGCGAGCATTGCGCTCAAACCTGTGTCGTTATAGGGCCGACTCAGCTACCAACTGTCCTGCTGCCACTAGACACCGTTAGCCAATCACACTTCTCTCTTACCGCAACGCAAGTGGCTTGGCCATGTGCCGTTGAGCATGTGGTGATTACAGCGCCAACCATAACTCGTGAGTTATTTTCGGTTTGTTGTGACTATTTAGCTGCTAATTTGCAGGCAATCTTGCCAATTAAACAGACATTAAATTGTCAGTCGTTCGAGCTATTCTCTAACAGTCATCTTGAGCTGGCACCACTTGTACAATTGTTGGTGCAATATGGTGGTGATGTCAATGTTGTATCCGACTTGCCACGACTTGACCAGCCGGGCTTGGTGGTACTTGATATGGACTCGACTAGCATCACTATTGAATGCATTGACGAAATTGCTAAATTAGCTGGCGTTGGTGAGGAGGTGGCGCAGATCACTGAATTGGCAATGCAGGGTGAATTAGATTTTGCGCAAAGCTTACGCGCTCGCGTTGCTAAACTGCAAGGCATTAAATTGTCTTTGCTTGATGAGATTGCCGACGAATTGCCTTTAATGCCGGGCATGATAGAACTGGTTGAGCAATTTAAAGCTCACGGCTGGAAAGTGGCGATTGCCTCGGGTGGTTTTACTTATTTTGCTGATAATTTAAAGCAGTTATTAGCGCTCGACGATGCAGTGTCTAATGTTTTGGCCGTGGAAGATGGCGTATTAACAGGTGAGTTAATTGGCCGTATTGTTGATGCTCAGGTTAAGGCTGATACCGTAGTTGCGTTGGCGGCTAAATATAATGTGTCATTAAGTCAGACTATTGCGATTGGTGATGGCGCAAACGACTTGGTGATGATGAAACAAGCAGGTTTAGGTATTGCTTATCACGCTAAACCCTTAGTGCAACAACAAGCCAGCGTTGCAATTAATCAAGGTAACTTGTGCGCTGTTATTGGCTTGCTAACCCGCTAAGCTCTACCTCAACATTGTTGAAAAACAAGGGCCGTGACTTGTCTTGTTTTAAAGTTTACACGGCCCTTGGTTCGTTATAGCCTTGATTAAATTAGGCAAGATTAAACTAGGCTATAACGTTGCTTTACTTCTTCTGTTATATCTATCAATTCAGCCACAGCGACTATGCTGTCGAGTTCGGCTTGTAATTGACGTGTTTTATAACTGGCCTGCTTGGCGGCATAAATGATTTCTCGCGATACACATTTGTAGTCAATTTTGTCGGTTAAACTAACGGCCACTCTAATCGCATAAAACTGTCCAGATGCTTGCTCAATAAAGTCGCGGTGTTGTTGATCTGTTTCCAGCTCTGCTGCAATTTGGGAGGTGTAACTGTATTCGTTACTGCGATTGGTCGGGTTAAGCTGAATATAGACTTCGTTGCTAATCCCCTGCGGTGTTGATGGTAATTGTTTTATTGGCTGTTCAAATAACGTTTTAAATAAATTATTCTTGGTCAGTGGCGCTAAATTACACCATTGTTGATCCCCCGATAACACCGAAAACAAATTAAACAAACGGTCACTGCCCGACGGTTTTATCACTTTGGCAATTTTATAACTATTGCCCTGTTTGGCGATCATTAATGGCAGGCAGGTCACATGATTTGAATAAAGTAAGTTGAGCGACTTTGTTAGCAATGGTGGTGGAGATACCTGCGCGGTTAATTTATGTTTATTCTTTTTAATCAACTGGTAAAGGTGGCGTGGGCCATCACTATGCTCGGTTGAACTCACGACCTTGAGGTTTAAGGTTTTACCGTCAGGTGTTACCCGCATGACCTGATAACTAATAAATGACGCCTGCTCACTGCCTGATGAGCGCTCTAATAATGGCATTTGTATATTAATAATGTCTTTCTTTTGGCTCGCCATTGAGCGCACCAATTGAATTTGCATGCCTTGAGTTGAAAAGTCGACCGTTTTGCCCTCAAATACATCTTTTTCGTGATGAGCAAATACTTTAGTTTGGTAGCTGTACCTATCTTCAAGGCGCTGCGCAAACTGGTTGGTATCGATCAGACTTAAGCCTTCGATTGCATTGTCACTGTGACCAAACTGCTTTAATTGCGCAAGATCTCTGTTGGCTGTTTTTCGCTGCTGATAAGTCGCCTTGCTAATATCATCTGATATGGGAATTAAGTAAGCCATTAATTCGACATTGTGCAACTTTAACAAATGCTTGTGTTGTTCAGTCGATATTTTCTCTTGCTTAATTAAGTGAGCAGGCAGTACTTCAGGCAATTGCCACTGATAATTCATGGTCGGACAAAGGGTTAATTGATAAACCTGCCAACTGTCTTTGGCGCCACCAAACGACGCGAATAAGTCCATCAAGCCCGTTTCGGCTAATTCGTGGGCTGTTGCGCTGTAAAAATACTTGCGGCCGCGCGCAATGTGAGTAAAGCAATATAAGGTTGTGCTATGAACATCAAAAGATCCTGCCAACAATTGTTTTAGGCGCTTTGTTGAAAAGATAGCCGCGATTTTTTGTAGATTACTTTGGTTTTGCCAGTAGGACAAAATTTGCTTGTTATCATAATTACACAGTGCGAGTTCTAGTTTGTATTGACCATCTTCTTGGCTAAAAAATAATGGTAATCCCGTTACTTTATTGATCAATAATTGCTGATAACCAATGCTGCGAATTGCTTCGATAATATGGGCGGTATCAACCGTTGATGCCTTTCGCTGACTTTTTATAAAGTGGTGGAGAAACTGCGAAACAGCGATATCTTTATGCTGACGAATACAATTAATCCATAACATATCTTTATGCTGGGTAACCCCCAGTACGGTATACGCAATATCTTTGATCTGCAGTTGTTCGTCATTACGCTCAATCGATAAGTAATTAACATAAATAGTATGGCCAATGTTTACTTGATATTGAGCCGGTATCTTTATTTTGCAACCACTGACCGATAAGTTAGAGGTAATGCCGTGCAGGTGGTGGCCATTAAATAATCTTGTTTGAATTTTAGTGACGATGTTAACGCGTTCTTCGCAGCGTTGATGAAAGTGGGTTAACGTAATTAGTTCGCTATGATGTGGCGGTACCGTTAGCTGGGCTGCATCGGTTGAGCTTGCTTGTTGACGCTGATTTTGCAATTGCTCGCGACGTTGCTGATCTTCTTGTTGTTGTTTTGCGCGATAGCTGTTTTGGGTATTGGTAACTTCTTCAAAAACACCAGTGGTAAAACTGTTGTAAGTGGCCAGAGACTGTTCAAATTGCTCGCGTGCTGTTGAATCAAGGTAATGGGTTTTTCCATAATGCTCTACGGCCTGGCAGGGGCTATCAACTTTACCCCGCAAATCAATGCTGCGTTGACAAGGAGTAAAGAGACGCTTGATTTCCATTTTTAATAAAAAGCGTTGAGATTTTGACAACTTATTGGTTGCTCTGTCAAATCGAGTGTCAAAATCTAGATCATTAAAGTAAGGAATTACAGTTTGAAGCAACTCGTAATCTGTTTCTGTAGTCATTTAAATAGGTCGCCTCAAATCAAATAGTGAAAAATATAAGCCACAGCACGGGTAAATCTATTAACGGAACGTACAAATACTAATAAATTAACCGCGATCGTGATAAATTAGCGCCATCAAGGGCCGATGTGTCAATTTGTAATGCTGTTTATTATTAATAAATTATGCAAAAAACGCGCCTAAAGTACAATGGCTAAATAAACGTTCAATGGCTAAATAAAAGTTCAATGAGTAAATAAAAGCGATGGCAAAGATAAAATCAGTTTATGTATGTAATGATTGTGGCAGTGAGCATGCGCGTTGGCAAGGGCAATGTAATGCCTGTAAAGAATGGAACACTATTACTGAAATGCGCCTTGAAACGGCCAAAGATACCAAGGCTAATGAGCGCAGTGATCGGTTCTCTGGTTATGCAGGGGCGAGCGACAACTCGCTGCAAACCTTGGATCAAATTTCGTTAACACAATTGCCTCGGATCCCTAGTGGTTATCAAGAGCTAGATCGAGTACTAGGCGGTGGCATTGTACCGGGTTCAGCTATTTTAATTGGTGGCAGCCCCGGTGCCGGCAAAAGTACCTTATTGCTGCAGGTAATGTGTCAACTGGCAACATCAATGCCCGCTTTGTATGTCACCGGCGAAGAGTCATTGTCTCAAGTTGCAATGCGAGCAAATAGACTTGGTCTGCCCACTGATAAGCTCAAAATGTTATCCGAGACATCAGTCGAAGCTATTTGCGAAGTGGCTAATAGAGAACAGCCAAAAATCATGGTAATTGACTCGATTCAAGTGGTTCATGTTGGCGATATTCAATCTGCGCCCGGCAGTGTTGCTCAGGTGAGAGAGTCAGCCGCTTTTTTAACGCGTTTTGCCAAGCAAGTTGGGGTGGCGATATTTTTAGTTGGTCATGTTACTAAAGACGGTGCGCTAGCTGGCCCTAAGGTATTAGAACACTGCATTGACTGTTCAATAATGCTCGATGGTTCAACAGATAGTCGTTTTAGAACCATGCGCAGTCATAAGAATCGCTTTGGCGCTATTAATGAGCTCGGTGTTTTTGCGATGACTGGCAAAGGTTTAAAAGAGGTCACTAATCCATCGGCAATATTTTTAAGTCGTGACGAAGAAGAAAGCCCTGGCTCCGTGGTATTGGTATTGTGGGAAGGTACTCGGCCTTTGTTAGTTGAAATACAGGCCTTGGTTGACTATTCACAAATGCCCAATCCTCGGCGAATAGCTGTGGGTCTTGAACAAAACCGAATGGCGATTCTATTAGCTGTATTGCATCGTCATGCTGGCATTCAAATGTCGGATCAAGATGTCTTTGCTAATGTTGTAGGCGGGGTGAAAATTACCGAAACAGCAGCGGATTTAGCGTTGTTGATGGCAATGATGTCGAGCTTTAAGAATCAGGCATTACCGCATAATTTGGTGGTGTTTGGTGAGGTTGGACTCGCTGGCGAAATAAGGCCAGTGCCTAGTGGTCAAGAGCGGATCAATGAGGCTGCAAAGCATGGATTTACCCGAGCGATTGTGCCAGCGGCGAATGTACCAAAAGTGACACCCGCGGGAATGGAAGTGATCGGAGTTAAAAAATTAACACAGGCGATTGAAGCTATTTTTTAAACTAGCGCTATTACGTCGTCAAACTCTGTAATTTAGCGGGCGAGCTTTGCGAGTTCGCGATGAAGTAATTCATCATTGGCTAAATTGAGTTCTACTAAGCGTTTTAGTTCAGAGATACTGTCAATATCAATGTCATGGTTTTCAAAGCCAAGTAATTGATTTTCCATATGTACCAGTTTGGCATTAATGGTAATGCTGTGCTGGTCATCGAGTTTAAGGATCAAACTGGCTAGGTGATCAATTTCCATGGTCGAATTGGTTGGTTCGGTACATAAAAAACCATGTAACGATAGGTCTAGCACCTGAATTGACCATTTATGAGTCGCATCAACCAAGGTGGCATCATGGCTAAACAGTATCCGTTGAAAAAGTCTTTTTTCTTGCATTGTACTCACCATTTAAGCCTATTGTGTAAGAGATAACTTATTATAGCCTAAGTTAGCTAACATGTTATTTGCAAGTGTTTTTCTAGTTGGTCATAAACGAATGTGGTTTGACCGACCAAACCACAAACATTTATTAATGTTGACTATAGCCGCATTTATGAAATACGTTTGTATTTTATTCGGTGTGGCTGACAGGCCGCTTCACCAAGCGTTTCTTTGAGCCATTGCTCGTAGTCGCTATAATTGCCTTCGTAAAAATTAATCTTGCCCTCATCACGATAATCGAGAATATGGGTGGCGATGCGATCTAAGAACCAGCGATCGTGCGATATAACCAAAGCACAGCCCGGGAAATCAAGTAATGCGTCTTCTAGTGCTCGTAATGTTTCGACATCAAGATCATTGGTCGGTTCATCGAGCAATATAACATTGGCTCCAGCTTTTAGTAACTTGGCTAGGTGAACACGGTTACGCTCGCCGCCCGACAAGTCGCCAATACGCTTTTGCTGATCGCCACCTTTAAAGTTAAAGCGGCCAACATAAGCACGTGATGGTATTTGCAAGGTGCCGACGGTTAAAATATCTTGATCATCGGTAATTTCTTGAAACACTGTGTTGGCATCTTTCATATCATCGCGAAACTGGTCTACGCCCGCCAAACTAACCGATTCGCCAATGATCACTTCGCCGTTATCAGGCTGTTCGCTGCCAGTGATCATATTAAACAAGGTCGATTTACCAGCGCCGTTAGGGCCAATAATGCCAACAATAGCGCCCTTGGGAATGCTAAAGCTTAAATCGTCTATCAATAAACGACCATCGAACGACTTGGTCAAGTTATTCACATCAATAACTTGGTCACCAAGGCGTGGTCCGGGCGGTATAAACAGCTCGTTGGTTTCATTGCGCTTTTGAAAATCGGCCTGGTTAAGCTCTTCAAAGCGTGCCATACGCGCCTTGCTTTTGGCCTGACGTCCTTTCGCGTTAGAGCGAACCCATTCAAGTTCTTTGGCTATTGATTTTTGACGCGCTTTCTCTTGCGATTTTTCTTGACTTAAACGTGCATCTTTTTGCGCTAACCAGCTAGAATAATTACCTTCCCATGGAATACCTTGGCCACGGTCAAGCTCTAAGATCCAACCGGCAACGTTATCAAGGAAATATCTATCGTGGGTAATAGCGACTACGGTACCTGGGTAATCATGCAGGAAGCGTTCTAGCCAAGCGACCGATTCTGCGTCTAGGTGGTTGGTTGGTTCGTCAAGCAATAACATGTCGGGCTTTTCTAATAACAAACGACACAAAGCGACACGACGGCGCTCACCACCTGATAATATACCTATTTTTCGATCCCACTCAGGCAAGCGCAGGGCATCAGCGGCACGCTCCAAAGCGTTATCAAGGTTATGACCGTCTTGTGCTTGAATAAGGGCTTCTAGGTCCCCTTGTTCTTTAGCCAGTTTATCAAAGTCTGCATCTTCTTCGGCATACTCGGCATAAACTTGATCAAGACGCACTAGAGCATTTTTAACATCTTTAAAAGCCTCTTCAACCGATTCACGCACGGTTTTTTCATTGTCTAGTACCGGCTCTTGCGGTAAATAGCCGATTCGAATGTCGGCCAAGGCGCGTGCTTCACCTTCAATGTCGGTATCAATCCCAGCCATAATGCGCAGTAAGGTTGACTTACCTGAACCGTTTAAACCCAATACGCCGATTTTGGCGCCAGGAAAGAAGCTTAATGAAATGTCTTTTAGAATATGTTTTTTAGGTGGCACGACCTTGCCAACCCGATGCATTGAATAAATAAATTGAGCCATTAGATGTTCCTAGCTTGTCTTGTTAAATATAGGCGTTAGTGTAAACAAAAAAGCACTAGCTGGGTATGCTAAATCATCACGATTGTGCTGGCGCAAGTGTCAACGGCTTGAGCAACCACGGGCAATCTGCGATTGCGCGAGTATTATTCTTGATCTTTAAGAGGGAATGATAATGTGAACGTACATCCTTGCCCTAAGCTACTACGACAGTGAATACTACCACCTAATTGATGGACTACCTGATTGTAGACTAAATGCGCACCTAGACCACTGCCACCTTGGCCGCGTTTGGTGGTATAAAAGGGCTCGAAAATTCGTTCAACCGTCTCATTATCCATGCCGGTACCGTTATCACTATAAATGAGCTCGAGTTGGTTGTTAGTTAGTGTAACGATGATTTCAATTTGGCCATGAGTTGTAGTACCAAAACCATGAATGATTGAATTGAGGATCAAATTACTGATAATTTGGTAGCAAAGACCCGGATAGCTATTAATTTCAATATCGCTTTTGCAAGTGATTCGAACTTGATGGTTGAGCTTGGCAAGATTAGGTTTTAGGCTGGCAACAATTTCATGAAGGTAATCTTTAACATTGAATATTCGTTGTTCACCTGACGTTTGATCGACCGCAACTAATTTAAAGTCCTGAATTAAATCTGCACCACGGCGCATATTTTTTTGAACAAGATCAATACTATGTTGAATTGACGTGCAAAATTCGTCGAATTTAATTTGCGAGAGTGTGCCAGCTTCTTTTTGTGCTATTAGTTGATGAACTAACTGTTCTAGATGAGAAATTCCGGTAACAGCAATGCCTAGGGGGGTATTGACTTCGTGGGCTATGCCTGCGACTAGCCTGCCTAATGCTGCCATTTTCTCTGCTTCAATCAACTGGCCTTGCGCGTCGTTTAAACGGGTTAACGTTTGATGCAGCATACCATTTTTTTGTTGTAGTTCTTGGGTTCGCTGGTCTACTCGCTCTTCAAGTTTTATATTGAGCGTCAGCAATGCTTGTTGGGCCTTATTGCGTTCGTTGTGCGCAATATTGACTTCGGTAATCTTTGTTTCTAATTGTTGGGTAGTTTTGAGTTGGCTACGGATTCGTTGTTCTATTTCATAGGTATAACTTAATTTCCTCAGTAGATAGTGAGTTAATAAAAAAGTCAAAAACAAGGTGCCAATTGCGACGAGCCAAGGTTTAAATTTATATTGAGAATCGTGGTATAAAGTGGCTGGTTTAAATATCAATCGCCATTGTCGCCCAGCCAAATCAAAGCTTTTTTGCCAGTATAGGCCTTGTTCTAAGCTGTCTTGCTGGATTGACGACAGGTCGGGTTGTTGGTGAACACCTTGCTTACCCGCGGGTTTAAAATAAAGAAATTGCTGGTCCTTAGCGGCGGAATCATCAAACAGATAGATATCGAGCGTATCATTTGAGTAATTTGTTAACGCGGTTTCTAACGAATCGCCAATACGCAGCACTTGAACCACGAGTCCCTTGCGGTATTTTTGACGATCAGCTGAACTTTTTAGACTGACATTTTGTTGGTAAACTGGAATAAATATCAGTACACCAAACTGTTTTTCTGTTTCCTGCACTAGCGTAATTCGGCCTGTTACGGTTATTTTGCCACTAGTGAACACTTTGTTAATCGCGGCCCGCCGGGTGGCATTGAATGCGATATCTAAACCAAACGCTGCTTGGTTAGTGGCCAGTGGGCTAATATAATAAACAATGACATATTCTTGGCGCTCGGCGGCGATAATCAGTGTGCCTTGAGCTGATTTTTCCATGAAATTAAAGTGAGCAAAGCCTTGAGCTCTTACGTTTTTTTCATAGTGCGGACGTTCGGCATGGGTGACTAACGGGTTCCACGAAAATGCCTGAATACCTGGGTAACGTACAAGAGCACTTTGCGTAAAAAAGACAAACTCTTCACGAGTAACTAGCGTTGAATTGTTGAAATAATCCGCAATGAAACTTAATGCGCCAATACTCTGGCTGAAGTGGCTCTCAATAGCACTGGCATAACTACTGGCAATCGACTCGAATTCTATCCGTTGATTCTTACTCTCCCAATGGTTAATAATAAAAAACAAGCTCAAAGACAGTGTCAGACCAACAAAAAAGGTCAGTATAATAGGAAGGAGTTTGCACGATGACGCCAGTTTAATCACTGTTATTGTATTACTTTGTTGCATACTGAGCCTACATTCTTTTGATTAATAGGGCCGTTCTGGAAAATAATAATTGAGCTGAACGAGAAACCTCTTTATGTAACGTCGACAAATAAAGCTAAGTGTAGCTAATAATTAATCAAAGAGATCAAATTTTAGCTCGCTGTGTTATTAAGTTGATAGAGCTGGGACATGGCATCATCATGTTACGTTTTACACTGGGTTATTTTTGAAAATTGGCGACGATATTGGCTGGGTGATATCAACAATTGCTGGCGAAAGTAATGACGCATGTTCATCGCATTATTAAAGCCTGCTTGTGCTGCAATGTTGTCGATATTATCGTTACCCGATTCTAATAAGCCTTTAGCGAGTCGCAAGCGTTGTGTCGTTAGCCACTCTTTAGGACTTAAGCCGATGCTGGCTCTAAAATGTCGGTCAAAACTACGCCGCGACATCGCTGATTTATTGGCCATGCTGGTGACGGTTAACGGTTGATCTAAATGCTCAATAGCCCAATCTAATGTACTGGCAAACAACGAGTGATTTTCAACCATAGGCGTTTCGACGAACTGAGACTGGCCACCGTCTCTATGTGCTGGGATCACCAGCCGCCGCGCTATTTGATTTGCTATTTCATGGCTAAAGTCTTGCCTGACAACCTCTAGGCAAAAATCGAGTGCGGCGGCACTGCCTGCAGAGCAGCCAATGCGATCTTGATAAACATAAAGTACATCATCGAGAAAATTAACATCGGGATAATTTGTTTTAAATATATCGGCATAACGCCAATGTGTAGTTGCTTGGCGCCCAGCTAACAAGCCACATTCGGCAATAAAGAACGAGCCAGAACAAAAAGATAATATTTTGCCACCTTGCTGATAAAAATCTAATACGAGTTGTTTTATTTGCGCGGTTAGCGCCGGTTTTGTTGGACTCCAACTCGGAATAACCAAAATATTATAATCGTCTAAATTATCAATTTGTTTAACTGCCATGGTTATGCTGCCCACTACCGCGACTTGAGTTTCGGTGAAGCTGACCACTTCTCCTTGATACCAATTGGCATATTGAGGTCTAGCCAGCGCAAAAAATTCGGTGGCGCAACCTAACTCAAACAACGATACATTGTGATAGCTTAATATCGCGACTTTATTAATGACTATTTACCTTTTTTGATGCAGTACCGACGCTTTAGGTTACTCGGGACATGATTCTGTTACTTGGCTTAATCTTAACGTATTGTGTCTTATAAGCCAATTACAGGTCACTGCTTGATCACTTAACATATTATTTCATTCGTTATTAAGAGAGCTAATTATGTCATCAGCAGTATCGAGGCCTACCGCGGCACCAAGTTCACAAGCCTTAATTTACTTTGAGCTATTGTTAAAATATGAAACAGATTGTTGGGACGTTCATCATGCACTGTCTAATAATCGTCAGGACTTTGTTTTGCTTGATGTCAGAGGAGTCAGTTTGTTTGAGCAATCACATATCGCTGGTGCCATTAGCATGCCAGTGCAGCATATAACTGCTGACGCTTTAACTGGTTACTCTGACGATACACTTTTTGTCGTTTATTGTGCTGGGCCACATTGTAACGCAACCGAAAAAGCAGCTATTCGGTTGGCGAAACTAAACCGGGGGGTTAAAAAAATGATCGGTGGGATAACTGGATGGATAGATGAGGGATTTACGTTAGCTCTAGCCGCGAAAAAGCTGCCCGTATCATCAGGGGATCAGTAATGATTACTTGTTATATTCGTTATGTTATTGATCCTAAAAAAATAGGTGAATTTGAACATTACGCTAAATTATGGATCCCTTTGGTCAATAAATTTGGCGGTAATCACCTTGGTTATTTTTTACCATCAGAAGGCGCGAGCAATATCGCATTGGCTTTATTTAATTTTCCAAGTTTAGCGGCTTATGAAACTTACCGAATTGATTCGATGGCTGATCAACAGTGTATTGCGGCGTTTAGTTATGCAGCAACGACCGATTGCATTATTAGCTATGATCGAAGCTTTTTTCGCCCTATCTTGGATTAATAACCTAATAACCTAATAACCTAATAACCTAATAACCTAATAACCTAATAACGGCATTAATTGCTAGTGAGCTGAGTGGAGCGATAGGGCATTGAAAATACATACTCTATTTCTGCCACGGTGTTTGGCTTGGTAAAGGGCCTGATCTGCCTGATTTAATACATCCTCAATAGGTTGGGTTAGGTTAGTATTTGCCGCAGATATACCAATGCTTATGGTAAAATCAACTCTATGGTCGAGGTGATTAATTTTAGTTTGTGCGATGATTATTCGTAATTTTTCGGCAAAAACTTCAGCTTGTTTTAGTGTTGTATTTGGTAATAGCACCGCAAACTCTTCACCACCAATTCGGCCGCTAATATCACTAGCGCGGAATGTTTTTGCAAGTCGTAAGCCAAACTCTGTTAATAGCTTATCGCCGCCAGAGTGACCAAATTGATCGTTTATATTTTTGAAATAATCCAAATCGATTACCAACAAACAATAGGGTTGGTGATTTCGGCGCGCCAAATGATGAGCACTGTCACAGGCAACAAAAAATGCTCTGCGATTGTACAATCCCGTTAGGGCATCAAAGGTGGCTAAAATATTCATTTTTTTCTCGAGTTTATCTAACTTAAATAACAGCCCTACTAAATGCCAAGACAGGGCGGGTGCGACAACGAGCGCAATAACCAACGCTTTTAAATTGGTTATTGCCAACTGCTCGAGATTAAGGGTAAAAAGAAGGACAATTGTTGTATTTAACCCTGTGGCCAGAGCTATTGCGATCACGGTGATTAAAATGACCAGATAACCTCGGCCAAGTGATTGTAGTCGGCGTCTCATTATATTATTCCCTTGCTAGCAAAGCATAATGCGGATTGTCTCTGTTCGGGCTAATGTATTCTTCTTGTCAGTTAATAGTAGTATAACGATAGCTGTGACCACTGACTTTTTACTAGTTAGCTGTTGTTATTTGGCTTGTACCGTTGTGGTTGGACTTGTATTATCTGAATGACAGATAAAGGTGTTATCTACATAACTGATGTAAAATTTATTATTTCATTGTGTTACTGACTTTTAGCTTAATAAGGCGGCCATGCAACAAGATAACAAGTTATTTTTAAAGAGATGTGAGTTGTTGCCTTTTGTTGAAATGCGTCAGGCGAGTTTGTCTACTGCGTGTTACCACGCCCACTCTCATGATGAATTTTCCTTTGGGGTAATTGATGCCGGCATCGCTGATTACCAAAACCGTCAACAGGGTTTTCGCATCGGTCAGGGTGATACGGTGACCATTAACCCGCAGGAGGTTCACTCGTGTAATCCGCTTGCTGGCCAGTGGTCATATCGCATGTTATTTGTTGACTGCGCCTGGGTAGCCCAGTTACAACAGGAACTTGGGGTCACTGAACCTTCTAATTACCGTTTGTTTAGTGATTGTTTAACACGATCAGTTACTGCTTACCTGCAATTTGATCAGTTGTTCGCCAATTTGTTAGCACCATCTAATCAGCTGGTGGCCGAGACAGTGTTAATTGGGTATTTAGCACCTTATTTTGTCAGTGATAATCAAGTGCCGCTTCATAATGATCCCGCTAATCTTCTGCGGGTAAAACAGTTGATTTCAGATCAATTAGCAATTAATCACTCGTTAACAGATTTGGCTACGGTGTCGGGTCTAAGTCGGTATCATCTTATTCGTAGTTTCAAACATTGTTATGGGCTTTCCCCCCATGCTTATCAGCTGGACGAGCGCATTAAACAGGCGAAAGTCTTGTTAAAGTCGGGACGTTCGTTGCTCGACACGTCGCATATATTAGGCTTTGCTGATCAAAGTCATCTCCAACGAAATTTCAAGAAACGCTTGGCTTTAACGCCTAAGCAATACCAGAATTTTTTCGTCTGAGCACGGCGCTGCTAATAGCGATTACTTTAATAGAATATAGTGAAGAGTAGGTTCTAAAAAATTTCAGCGTGATCCTAATCATAATATTGCAATCTAACACTAGACTTTTTTGATTTAAAAAAGCTTGCTTTTGGCTAGGATTTATTGCGATTGGCAGGTAGAATAGCCGCCATTATCTATATTCCTAACTATCTGCGGAGCTTATGATGCTTAAACGTGATATGACCATTGCCGATTTCGATCCTGAATTGTTCGAAGCAATTTCTCAAGAAACTACCCGTCAAGAAGAACACATTGAATTAATCGCTTCAGAAAACTACTGTAGCCCACGTGTTCTTGAAGCCCAAGGTTCACAACTTACTAATAAATATGCTGAAGGTTACCCTGGTAAGCGTTATTACGGTGGTTGTGAGTATGTTGATATCGCTGAATCTTTAGCGATTGAACGTGCTAAAGAATTGTTTGGTGCTGATTACGCTAACGTTCAGCCACATTCTGGTTCACAAGCAAACTCAGCAGTATTTTTGGCACTGCTTGAGCACGGCGATACTGTATTAGGCATGAGCCTAGCACACGGTGGTCACCTTACACACGGTTCTCACGTGAGCTTTTCTGGCAAGCTATACAATGCTAAGCAATACGGTTTAGACGATGCGGGTGATATTAACTACGCTGAAGTTGAAGCCTTAGCACTTGAGCACAAGCCTAAAATGATTATTGCTGGTTTCTCAGCATTCTCAGGTATCATTGATTGGCAGCGTTTCCGTGACATCGCTGACAAAGTAGGTGCTTACTTATTCGTTGATATGGCACACGTTGCTGGTCTAGTTGCTGCGGGTCTTTATCCGAACCCAGTACCTATTGCTGATGTTGTTACAACCACTACTCATAAAACGCTTGCTGGCCCACGTGGCGGTTTAATTGTTGCTCGTGCTAACGAAGCTGTTGAGAAGAAACTTAACTCAGCGGTATTCCCTGGTGGCCAGGGTGGCCCATTAATGCACGTAATCGCGGCTAAAGCAGTTGCCTTTAAAGAAGCATTAGCGCCAGAGTTTAAGGTTTATCAACAAGCCGTACTTGATAACGCCAATGCGATGGTTGAAGTATTAATCGAACGTGGTTACAAAGTAGTGTCTAATGGCACCACTAACCACCTGTTTTTACTTGACCTTATTGGCAAGGAATACACTGGTAAAGATGCTGATGCTGCGTTAGGTCGTGCTTTTATTACAGTTAACAAAAACTCGGTTCCTAACGATCCGCGTTCTCCTTTTGTTACTTCTGGTCTGCGCTTAGGTACACCTGCGATTACTCGTCGTGGCTTTACTGTTAGCGACACGAAGGAACTAACAGGTTGGATTTGTGATGTGTTAGACAACATCAATGATGAAACTGTAATCGAACGTGTTAAACAAAACGTGCTAGAAATCTGTGCGCGTTTGCCTGTATATGGCTAATTAGTTCGCTCAATTGTCGATAGGGTACACCCCTTATCTGAGAATATGTATAATGGTCGCTTTGGCGGCCATTATTCGTTTTTGGGCCGCTGCCAACCTGTTGTTTTTATGTTGGTAATTGTGAGGTTAGGTTAGTTATGCATTGTCCTTTTTGTCGCGCCGGTGAAACCAAGGTTATTGATTCTCGTTTAGTGTCTGACGGAGCACAAGTAAGGCGCCGCCGCCAATGTACTAGCTGCCAAGAACGTTTTACCACGTTTGAACAGGCCGAATTGGTGATGCCCCGCATTATTAAAACTACTGGTGCGCGTGAACCATTTAACGAAGACAAGCTGCGCGATGGCATGTTACGTGCGCTTGAACGTCGACCTGTTGGTATTGACCTGATTGAAAACTCAATTCATCAAATAAAATCAAAACTACGAGCAACTGGCGAGCGTGAGCTCGAAACCGCCTTTGTTGGTAATTTGGTGATGGACGAATTAAAACAACTTGATAAAGTTGCTTACATTCGGTTTGCCTCGGTTTATCGTGCCTTTGAAGACGTGGAAGAATTTGGCAAAGAAATAGCGAAATTAGGTAAAAGCGAATGAACGAGCAAATCAAATGACACAAACAAGCGACCGTTTATATATGCAACAGGCGATCAACTTAGCTAAGTTAGGTCGTTTTACTACCTCACCTAACCCCAATGTTGGCTGTGTTTTAGTTAAGCATGATCAAGTGATTGGCAGTGGTTATCATCAGAGAGCGGGCGAGGGCCATGCCGAAGTTAATGCCTTGCGTGAAGCGGGTGACAAGGCTGTTGGTGCAACGGCTTATGTCACACTTGAGCCTTGCAGCCACTTTGGACTGACCCCGCCTTGTGCTAATGGCTTGATCGACGCAGGGATTAAGCGAGTCGTAATAGCGATGGTCGATCCTAATCCGCAAGTCTCGGGTCGTGGTATTGCCAAGCTCAAGCAGGCTGGTATTGAAGTGAGTGCTGGTTTGTTAGAAAATCAGGCGCGAGCACTCAACCCTGGATTTATTAAGCGCATGACAACGAAAATGCCGATGGTTACCGCCAAACTTGGCGTAACACTTGATGGTTGTACCGCGCTCAATGATGGCACTAGTCAGTGGATAACAGGTCCTGATGCTCGGGTTGATGTGCAATATTTTAGAGCGCAGCATTGTGCCATTTTAACCGGTTCAACGACTGTGGTTAGTGACAATCCTAGTCTTAATTTACGCTGGGATGAGTTAGGCGGTGTCCGTGATGTGATAACACAGAGTCAGTTGCGCCAACCGATCCGGGTGGTGATTGACAGTGGTAATAACGTATTGCCGAGTCATAAAATGGTTGGTATCCAAACGCCGATTATTTTAGTACGCCGAGTTCAAGATAATCATGACTGGCCAGCGCACGTGGAACAATTAATTATTGAGGGTTGTGGTCAATTTGATTTAACCCAAGTATTACAGTTGTTAGCTAATCGTGGTATTAATTCGCTATGGGTTGAAGCCGGAGCTGGCCTTTGTGGTGCACTATTAAGTGCTAAGCTGCTTGATAAAATAGTACTATATCAGGCACCAAAACTTATCGGCGATCTAGGCAAAGGTTCATTTCATTTGCCGGGAGTGAAGGCAATGGATCAGCTAGTTGATTTGACGATTGACGATTTACGGATGGTTGGCCGCGATATTCGCATTGTAGCTACTCCTAATTATCCAACTTTATAAAGAAAAGATTGAGAGATATTAATGTTCACTGGAATTATTGAAGCTGTTGGTCAGCTTAAAAAGCTAGAAAACTGTGGCAGCGATTATCAGGTCGAAATAACCACCAACTCACTTGATTTAAGCGATGTTAAATTAGGCGACAGTATTGCCAGTAACGGTATTTGCTTAACCGTGGTCAAATTAACACCCGTGAGTTTTTTCGCCGATGTTTCATCTGAAACAATTGGCCTGACCGGGTTTGCTAATTATCAGTTAGGGCAAAAAATTAATTTAGAAAAAGCGGTTACCCCAACCACTCGCTTAGGTGGTCATATGGTTAGTGGTCATGTTGATGGTGTTGGCACCATTGAACGGATCATTAATAATGGCCGCAGCACCGATTACTGGGTTAAAGCTCCCTCACAATTAATGCGCTACATTGCTCACAAAGGCTCAATTACGGTTGACGGTATTAGTTTGACTGTCAATGGACTTGAGCAAGACAGCTTGCGCCTGACTATTGTGCCACACACCGCTAATGAAACAACGATTAGTGAATTTAGGATTGGCAGTCGCGTTAACCTTGAAGTTGACCAAATTGCTCGTTATCTCGAACGCTTAATGCAAGTGAAAAATGAGGATGAGCACGGTGGTGTCACCATGGATTTATTAGCGCGCAGTGGTTTTTTAAAATAAATATTAAGCCAGCCCTTGAAAAAGGGCTGGTTAAAACGCATGTATACCTACACGATATTAGTTATCGTCCGTCATATCTCGCTCTAATGAGTTAGAGCTTTAGCAGCACATACTTAAGGTTTCGTCATGGCATTGAACAAAATTGAAGACATTATCGAAGATATCCGTTTAGGAAAAATGGTTATTTTAATGGATGATGAAGATCGTGAAAATGAG
>Ga0105356_10000919_pt1 | contig 28837 bp, 26 predicted proteins | sample GOMGulsemesocosm_3_FD_83502 | JGI IMG/M metagenome (GOLD analysis project Ga0105356, IMG submission 83502) | Methane-oxidizing microbial communities from mesocosms in the Gulf of Mexico - GOM9D Gulf of Mexico | ecosystem: Environmental > Aquatic > Marine > Cold seeps | place: Gulf of Mexico... | reverse complement strand
ACTGAGACAAAAGAATATAAAAAATAAAACCCATAACGAAAGTTGTGGGTTTTATTTTTTGTTGGAAAATTAATTGGTATTAAAAGTCTTTGTATTGAATTTTAATATTATTTCTATTTGGAACTATAGATGTAAGAACCTCTGTATCTGTATTGCTATATATGTGATGAAGCTTTGGTACGGGGGTGTTATTTAACAAATCATGGGTGCTTAAGATGTGTTTTGTTTGTTTGGCAACCGCTAGGCCAGAATCGATAATTTCGACATGATCGCCTGCAATGTTTTTTATTTGAGGTATTAGGAAAGGGTAGTGGGTGCAGCCCAAAACAAGACAATCAATTTTTTTAGAAAGCATTGGCTTGATATATTTTTTTAATAACAAATCCATTTCGTGACTTTCCGTTTTACCTTGCTCTATAAGTGGAACTAGTTTTTCTCCTACCTGTTCAATAACTTGAATACCTTCCATGTGTTTTTTAGCTGTTTCAGCAAAGAGACTGCTATTTAAGGTTCCTCTTGTAGCAAGGATGCCAATGGTATTGGTTTTTGTTTTAAAAGCAGCTGGTTTGATTGCTGGTTCTATACCAATAAAAGGTACATCGTATTTTTCTCTAAGTGTTTGTATGGCATTGGTGGTTGCAGTATTGCAAGCAACAATAATTAGTTTGCAACCTTTCCTCAGAAGAAACTCGGTGTTCTTTATAGAAAATGCAAGAATTTCTTCTTTGCTTTTTTGACCATATGGGGCGTTGGCACTGTCTGCTAAATAGATTGTGTTTTCATTAGGGAGAAGTTTTGTAACCTCTTTCCATATAGAGATGCCACCTATGCCAGAATCAAATATGCCTATGGCTTGTTTATTCATATATAAAAATACTTCATGTTATAGGGTTCGCAATGAATTGTAAAAATAAAAAAACTCGTACTTCTATTGCTAGAAATACGAGTTTAAAATTAAATATTTTTGTTTCTTCTATTTGATACCTAAGTTTGTTTTAACAGCAGGTAATAAATTTTCACCTTCAGAAACGATTAAAGCTTTAGAATCTAATACGTATAAGATTCCTTTTGCTTTGGCTACTGCTTTGATAGCATCTTGCGCTTTTTTAACAATAGGTCCTAAAGCAGCTTCTCTTTTTTGACCCAATTCTTGTTGAGCTACTTGTTGCAATTGTTGAATTTTTGCATTGTCTGCTTGCACTTCTTTTCCTCTAGCTTCATTTTGAACAGCTGTTTGAGAAACTTCTTCTGCAGTATACTTGTCTATTTTTGCTTTCAAAGCTTTTTGTGCAGTTGTAATTTCTTCGCCATAAGTTTTTCCTAGTTTCTCTAAGTCAGCTTGTAACTTTATAGTTTCAGGCATGATAGATACTACTTCTTCAAAATTTATATGGGCTGTTTTTTGAGCTTGAGCAAAAGCACTCATTCCTAAGGTTACTACTGCAGCTACTAATAAAGTTTTAAATTGTTTCATTTCTTGTTTTTTTAGTTATTGTGATTATCTTCGTTTGTATGACTTTTTTTTAGTCGTTATCTATGTATTACTTTACTTTCTTTTTTGGCTCTTCTTGCTTTTTGTGCTTCAATCCTTTTTTGCAAAGCGTCTTTTGATTTTTTCTTTTTAAGTTTCGCCTCTTCTATTTTAATTTCTTTTTTCGATTTAGTGATGTAAGCAATTACTATTTTACTGATGTCGTACTTTTTATTAGCATGTAGGAGTATCAAATCACTCGATCTGTCTATAACAAAATCATAGCGTTTCTTTTTAACGATGATTTGAATTGCATTGTAGACTTCGTCTTGAATTGGTTGAACAAGTTGTTGTCTCATTTCAAACAAACTTCCTTCAACTCCAAAATAACGCGCTTCTAATTTTTTTAACTCAACTTCTTTGATATAGATGTCTTCTTTTTTTTCAAGAATTAAATCGTCTGTTAATAATATTTTTTCGTCAGCTAAATCAGATTTTAATTTTTCAATTACGACTTCTCTTTTTTCGATATTTTGTCTCCACTGACCAACTTTGCTTTCTAGTTTTCTTTGAGCTTCTTCATAAGCAGGAATGCTTTCTAAAATGTATTCCATATCTATATATGCAATTGTTTGCGGCTTTTGTGCATTTAAAAGGCCACTTGCAATGAATATTAATAGGATTACTTTTTTTATCATTTTATTCTTTATTTGAAAAAACCATGCCATATTTTAAAAAGGCAAATATAATAATTTAGAATTGTTGTCCAATTATAAAATGTGTTTGCCATCCAGATTTTTCCGCTTGTCCTGGCAATGCATCAAATCCATGTCCGAAATCGATTCCTAACAACCCAAATGCAGGCATGAAAATACGGATACCCAAACCAGCAGATTTTTTTACTTTAAAAGGACTGAAAGATTGAAAATCATTATATGAGTTCCCTGCTTCCATAAATCCTAGTGCATAAATAGAGGCAGATGGTTTTAATGTTATAGGGTATCTTACTTCCATAGCGTATTTGCTGTAAATTGTTCCTCCTTGTTGTGATGACAATCTTGAGTTTTCATAACCTCTCAGTCCAACTACTTCTCTTCCGTCAAATTGATTCTGTTGCAATCCATCCCCTCCAACATAATACCTTTCAAAAGGAATGTCTTTCAATTCAGAGTTGTAACTCCCTAAGTAACCTAGTTCTGTATTGGTCATCAATACAAACTTACCAATTAGTGGTGTGTACCATTTTGCCTTATAGCTTAACTTGTAGTATTCTAACCATCTGAACTTTTCTTGATTTATTTTTCCAACATTGGTAACTCTAATGTCTTCGCCTAAATCATTTGTAATTGCATCTCCATCATCTATTATACCGTTGTTATTTGTATCTCTAGGTGCCGTCTTATATGCATCTAAATTCGCCAAATTGGAGTAGTCTTTTTTATTAAATAAAGAAAGTGGCAAAGTAAATTTTGCGCCCAAACTAAATTCAGATCCAGTGGTAGGAAAAATTCTACTAGGTCCTGAAGAGTTTCTTCCTAAGGTAATACTATATGAAAGATTGTTTGAAGTTCCTGTACCATTTTCAAAGTTTAACAATCCTAGATTGTACTGGTTGATGTCGTATTGTTTGAAACTGATAGCTTGACTCAATGTAAAGTAATCATCTGGCCATTGCAATCTTTGTCCCAATCCAACGGTAACACCCAAAATATTTAAACGTTTGCTTTTGTCAGCAGTGTATGTTTGATAATTGACTTGGTATTGTTTAGAGTTCGAAATAGAAAATGAGAATGATTTCGGTTTTTTACCTCCCAACCAAGGTTCAGAGAAAGAAAAACTATAAGTGCTGTAGTAACGACTCGCTTGCAATCGCAAAGCTAAGGATTGACCATCTCCCATTGGTAGTGGTCTGTATTCTTCTTTTTTCAATAAGTTACGGATGGAGAAATTGTTAAATGACAATCCTAATGTACCAATAAAGGCACCACCACCATAACCACCTTGCAACTCTATTTGACTGGCTCCTTTTTTAACAACAGAGTAATCAATGTCTACAGTTTTATCAGCATAATTAGGTTTTAAATCCGGAGTTACATTTTCAGGATCGAAAAATCCTAATTGAGATATTTCACGTATAGATCTAATGATACTTTCTTTACTATAAAGGTTACCAGGCTTGGTTCTTAATTCTCTATAAATTACATGATCGTTTGTAACTTCATTTCCTGTAACGGTTACCTTTTTAATGGTAGCTTGTTCATCTTCATGGATACGAACTTCAACAGTAATAGAATCATTGTCAACTTTGGTTTCTACAGCGTTTACTTGTGAGAATAAGTATCCTGTATTTTGGTACAAAGAAGTAATGTCATCGGAGTCTGGAGTATTGTCTCCTTTTACTCTGTCATTAAGAAGTTTGGCATTGTAAACATCTCCTTTTTCAATTTTTAAGAAACGTTTCAATTCAGAAGTAGCATACCTGCTATTTCCTAAAAAACGAATATCTCCAAAATAATATCTTTTTCCTTCTTCTAGTACAATATCTAAATTGATTGTTTTTTTGTTTTTATTCCAAGTGATACTGTCTGATATGATACGCGCATCTCTAAAACCTAGTTCACTATACTTTTCGATTAGGTTTTCAAGGTCTTCGTTGTATTTGTCTTTTATATATTTAGAAGATTTCCAAAAACGTCCCCAAAATTTTCTTTTGGTGTTTTTTAAATATTTTCTAAGTTTTTTATCAGAAATTTTATCATTCCCATGAATGTTTATTTGATCGATTTTAATTTTGGATCCCTTGTCAATATGAACGTGTAAATCTTTGGCATTGACTTCAGAGGTGTCTTTTACTGTTGTTAGATTTACTTTGGTATTTAAATATCCTTTGTCTGTGTATTTTTTCTTAAAATAATTTTTAGTAGTTATGATAAGATTGTCCGTAAGCATTTCTCCTTTTTTAAGCTCGGCCTCTTTTTTTAAGGTTTTTGCTTTGGATTTACTTACTCCAGCAATGGTTATATTATTTAATTGAGGCAGTTCTTTTACATTGAATTCCAGATATGCGGTATCACCATCTATTTTTACAATGTATACATCTACGCTACTGAAACGCTTGGTTCCATATAATTTTTTTATGGCGCTAGATAATTTATCACCTGGAATGGAAATAACCTGACCTGCTTTTAAAGCAGAATACACCCTTACAGATTGCTCGCTAAATTGTTTGGTTCCTACAACACTAATTTCACCCAGTGTGTATTTTTTCCCTTTAACGAAAGTGTCTGATTTCGATGTTTTAGCTTTTTCTTGTGCGTAAGTAGCTTGACTAGTAAGTGCTACCATTAGAAAAAGAAATGATATTTTAATTTTGTTCATTTAAATTTTCGATTTGTTCGCTTGTTTTTCCAAAGCGTCGTTCACGATTTTGATATTCTACTACTGCTTTATAAAAATCGTCTCTTCTAAAGTCAGGCCAAAGTACATCGGTAAAATGGAATTCTGCGTAAGCAATCTGCCAAAGTAAAAAATTACTAATGCGTTGCTCTCCACTTGTTCTAATTACCAAATCAACTTCCGGCAAAGAAACTGTATATAAATGGTTATTTATAATATTTTCATCAATTTCTTCAATTGAAAGTTCATTATTAACAACTTTTTTAGAAATATTTCGGACAGCATTAACAATTTCTTCTCTTGATCCGTAGCTTAAGGCAAAAGTCAAAGTTACTTTTGAATTGTTTTCAGTTGCGTTGATAACTTCTGCTAATACTTTTTGAGCTTTTTTAGGAAGACTTTTCAAATCTCCGATAGCTTTTACCTGAATATTGTTTTTTTGAAAGTCTGGTAATTCTTTTTTTAAGGAAGAAATCAACAAGCTCATCAAGGCATCAACTTCTAATTTGGGACGTTTCCAGTTTTCCGTAGAAAAAGCATACAATGTAATTGCTTTTGTACCAATTTCGGAAGCTGCCTCAACAGATTCCCTAACGGCGGTCAAAGCGTTTCTATGTCCGAAAACACGACCCATGCCTTGTTTTTTTGCCCAGCGTCCGTTTCCATCCATGATGATGGCAACATGTTGTGGTATTCTGGTTTTGTCTATTTTAGTTAAGATATTCATTGCAGTTTTTGTCTTTAGTAACAAGGCGGTCTACCGAATGTATATGATATGGAAATTCCTGTAAACATATACCAATCATTGGTTTTCGGGTTGTTGAATTTTTCAATTTTATTACTTGATGTAGTGGCTGGTAAAATGTGCTCTTTTATAAATAAACCATCATCAATATCATCAGTTAAAGTATAGCGTATGCGTGTTTCAATTGCAAATGCAAATTTATCGAATAATTTTGTTTTATATCCTATCCCAAAAGGAATTGCGATTCCTCGTTTAGATTTGTAGTTGATAGAGATTGCTGGAGCAACACTTGGAGCAAGACTCTGAGCTGTTTTATATTGAAAAGCGGCCAGTTCTAGTATGAAATAAGGTGTTTTTGTAAGTCCTCTTGATGCCAAATTGTACTCAAAAAAATTGAATTCTATTCCGGCAGTAAGTTCTGTGATGTTTTTTTTAAACGAATTTTTGAAATATTGACGGATTTCATTTTTAGCATCTAGGTCATTACCACGAATAGACATGCTGGTTAATGTTGCTCTGTATGCTATTCTTGGGTTTTTGTTGAATTTATAAATGAGACCAAAAGCAGGAGCATTGGGGCGAATAAAAGTAGAAGAACCTATGTCTCCTACATAGTTGCTTCCACCAACAAAGATTCCTATCTCATTAACTTGTGCGTTCATCAAGTTTGTCAACCCGATAAAAAGTAAAAATAAATACTGTTTTTTCATAATTAAAAATAGCGAGCAAATATAATTATTTCAATTTGCTTTGTGAAGTTATACTGCGTTATTTTTTGATAAACTGGATTTTAAGCGTTTTATTGTATTAAAAACAGGAAAAATTTAAAGGTAAAAAGGCTTACATGTAGTTTCTTTTGTCTTCTCCCCATAATAATTTGCTACGGAGTGTTTTGATAAAAGTTTGTTGATTGAGTTGAATAATCTTCACTTGAAAAGGTGCTTTTGTTAGCGTAATTTCTGTTTCAATAGCAACCGAAGATACCCGAGAATCTAGGGACAAGAAAAATTCTTTTTCTCTTCCAATTACTTTTAGTTTGATTGTTGTATTGTCTGGTATAACTAAAGGCCTGGCACTTAGGTTGTGCGGGGCAATGGGAGTAATCACAAAATTATTTGATTCTGGAATAATGATTGGACCATGGCAACTAAGAGAATAGCCTGTAGATCCTGTGGGAGTTGCAATAACCAAACCGTCGGCCCAATAAGTGGTCAAATATTCGTCATTTACATAAGCTTCCACACCAATCATCGAAGTTGAGTTTTTTCTTGCAATTGTAACTTCGTTGAGTGCAAAATTTAATATTTTAAAATCAGGGTTGTCATTGTTTGTTTGTGTCTTAAGTAAAATTCTTTCTTGTATAGTGTATTCTTTGGACATTAATGATTCGATAGCATTTTCAATTTCATTTTTTTGAACGGTTGCTAAAAAACCTAAGCGTCCTGTATTGATTCCAAGAATAGGAATATTTAAATCTCTAACAAGAGTTACGGCACTTAAAATAGTTCCATCACCTCCAAGAGTAAATACCAGATCAAAGGAGGCATCCAAATCTTCATATGTAGTGAACGTTGGATGGCTTAAATTTGTTACACCCAATTTTGAAAGGATATCTACAAATCCTTTTTCGATGACAATTTCTATTTTGTATTTGTTTAAATGTGCTATTAATATTTCAAAATACTGACGATCTGTATTTTTATAGGCTTGGCCAAAGATGGCTACTTTTTTCATTGTATTGGTTTTATTTGAACTCCTAAAGGTTCAGGTATTTTTGTAAATAATTAGATCGGTTTTTCAACTCTTCTAAGTAAGAATCATCTTCATGAGAAGAAAGTACATTGTATTCATATCTTCTGTAAGATTGGATGATTTCATTGATGTGTTCTGTTTTTATTTTTAATGTAATCTGAGTTGTGTTTTCGTTGTTTTTGGAAATAAATAAACCTAATAATTTGCCTTTATTGGTTTCTGTTATTTGTGCTATTTCACTTATAGAATACAAATTGTTTTCTTTTTCAATGATCAAGATACTTCCTTCTTCGTTTAAAAAAGGAGTTTCGGAAAATAATTTTAGAATGTCATAAAGATCAAAGTAACCAATATATTCTTTGTTTTTGTCCAGAACTGGAAGTATGTTGGTTTCGTTGATTGCAAATAAATTCAATAGGTCAATCCAATTGTCTTCAGTGCTGGCAAAAAATGTGGTGAATAAATAATGGTAGTCACTAGTTTTTTTTGAATCTGTGTCTAGAGTTGAAATGTCACTTTCAGAAATAGATCCAAATAATTTTTTATTAGCTACTACAGGAAGATGACTAAATGGTTGCTCTTTGAATTTATTTTTGGAAATAGCTATATCGTCATTTGGTAACAATGTGTCAAGGTCATTTAATATGTAATCTCCTATATGCATATCTTTTCTAATTAGTGCAAAATAATCAAAATTAGTGTAAAATGACTTACTTTTGCGTTTTTAAAATGGCTTTTTTTAAGAGTTATAAGAATCAAATTAATTATCAAAATGACAAAATTAAGTGTAAATATCAATAAAATAGCAACACTTCGCAATTCGAGAGGGGGAAATACTCCTGATTTGTTAAAAGTGGCAGCTGAATTAGAGGGGTTTGGAGCACAGGGAATTACAATACATCCAAGACCGGATGAAAGACATATTCGTTATCAAGATGCTTATGATTTGAAAAATATTGTTTCTACCGAATATAATATTGAAGGAAATCCTATTGCACAGTTTAAAGACATGGTAATTGCTATAAAACCTACGCAAGTAACTTTGGTTCCTGATGGTGAGGATAGTATTACCTCCGATGCTGGTTGGGATACAATCAAACATCAAGAATATTTAAAAGAAATTATTGCAGACTTTCAAAGTCATGGTATTCGAACGTCTATTTTTATCGATACGGATTTGGATAGGATTGCGGCAGCTGCTGCGACAGGAACGGATAGAATTGAATTGTATACGGAAGATTTTGCTGTTCAATATGCAAAAGGCAACTTGGATGCTGTGAAACCTTATGCTAAATCTGCACAATTGGCGCACGATTTGGGAATGGGAGTGAATGCTGGCCATGACTTGAGTTTGGATAATATCGAATTTTTTGCGAAGAATATCCCACATTTGGCAGAAGTGTCTATTGGGCATGCTTTGATTTCTGAATCCTTGTATTTGGGCTTAGAGAATGTGGTGAATATGTATTTGCATAAAATGGCTTAATATTCAATTATCAATTATCAATTAGTGATTAAAAATTATCTATGGAAATTTTACATTCAAAAATAGTAGGTTCTGGGGCTCCTTTGTTAATCTTACATGGGTATTTCGGTATGGGAGATAATTGGAAGTCTCAGGCAAATAATTTGGGAAAGGAGTATCAAGTTCATTTGATAGATCAACGGAATCATGGACGTAGCTTTCATTCTGATGATTTTGATTATGAATTGTTGGTGGAAGATTTGTTGAGTTATATGAATTTTCATGACATAGAAGAAGCTACTATTCTTGGGCATTCAATGGGAGGTAAGACGGCAATGTTATTTGCTGTTACATATCCAGAAAAAGTGGCTAAATTGATAGTTGCTGATATTGCTCCTAAAAATTATCCTCCGCATCATCATGAGATTTTAAAAGCTTTGAATGCTGTTGATTTTTCTAAAATTAAATTGAGAACAGAAGTTGATACCGTTCTCAAAGAGTATATTGAGGAAGAAGGAGTGCGTCAGTTTTTATTGAAGAATGTATATAGAAAAACAAAAGATCAGTTGGATTTTCGTTTTAATTTAGAAAGTTTGACTGATAATAATGATGAAGTAGGAGCTCCTTTGCCTGGCTTTACAGAATTTGATGGAGCTGTTTTGTTTTTAAAAGGAGCTAATTCTGGATATATTTCAGAAGAGGATACGGCACTTATAAAAGCACATTTTTCCAATGCTACAATTGCAACTATTGATAATGCAGGACATTGGTTGCATGCAGAAAACCCATCAGAGTTTTTAAAAGCAGTGGTAGCTTTTTTGCAAGAGTAATGCCTAATAAATTCAAAACTATGGGTGAATAATTTGAAATTTATAAGGTGTAATTAAGTTTTGCAATTATTTATATATAGCGACCAAACGTCTTCCTGCTCGAACATCATAGTCTCTTCCTGTTTTATCTTTTAACATTTTTGTAATAGTTGGGATGGCTGCTTTGGCTACATCACCACCGATTATTTCTAAGCTATTTAATGCATGGACGCGAACCATTAAATTCGTATTACTTACTGCATTGATTAAAATTGGTGTAGCAATAGAGGTTTTACCTAAGTTGCATAGTGCTTCTGCTGCTGTGATTTGTACATCTGGATTGGAGTCTGTTAGTAGTCTTTCTAATTCACTTGAAGCTGAAGCTGCTTCAGTGCCTAAAATCAAACAACCTGTAGCTCCCCAATACCTAACCATTGGTTCTTGATTTTTCATAAAAGAAATTATTTCTTTTAATTTGCCTTTGTCTCGCAAACTAGAAATATCAGCTGCATGTTTGATTTTTTTAATAGGGTACTCGCTAGAGTGCACGTAGTCAAAGGATGGTTGTTTTGTATTTCTTTCTGACAGTTCACCTTCGGACATTAGACCTGTATCGTGTATTTCTAGCATCCAGCGATCTGTTTCTTTTCGCATTCTTTCAAGAACTGAATTGTAGTTTGAGTCGTAGGCAAGATTGTTTATTTCCGAAGGGTCTTTAGTAACGTCATAAAGTTCTTCTGGAGGTTTTTGTTCCCAAAAAGCACTTTGTGCCGGGGTGCAGAGTCCTTTTTTGTAGGCTTCTTCCCATGATTTACATGATGGAGCCCTCCATAAGTATTCAATGTACTGGCCATAGATTCGATGAGGCATGTAGTTTTTTATGTATCGATATTGTTTGTCTCTTGTAGCTCTAACCATATCTATTTTTTCATCCATTCTGCCTCTAAATAGATGAACGTAATTTCTTGGCTTGGACTGTTGTTTGCCTAAGAAGGCTTTTCCTTGTATGTATTCTGGTATTTTTATGTTTGTCAGACTGAGCATGGTGGGCGCCAAGTCAACAAAACTAACTAATCGATTTAGTTTTGTATTTGGTTTGGCAGGCGCTAAGTGTTTGTATTTATTTGGAAACCTCCATATCATAGGCACTCGTGTACCAGACTCATAAACAAATCTTTTGCTTCTTGCTACCACACCTCCATGGTCTCCGTAATAGGCTATGATTGTGTTTTCTGCTAGTCCAGCGTCTTTTAATTCTTTCAATATTTTTCCAACTTGAGTGTCTAGGTTTTCAATTTTATCATAATACTGTGCCCAATCATGACGCATTTCAGGTGTGTCCGGATGGTAAGGAGGTAGTGTTACTTTTGCAGGCTTGTGTTTTAGTTTCTCAGTGGGGATGCTTTTGTGTATAGAACTTTCGTGTGTAACACCTAAGTTGAAAACAGCAAAAAAGGGTTGCCCTTTTTTTCTGTTTTTATAATGTGCTTTTTTTGAAGATTCATTCCAAACACCATTGGGTAATGCCATATTGTAATCTTGTTTGGCATTATTCGTAGTGTAGTAACCAGCTTCTTTTAGGTATTTTGGGAAAAAATGGATGGAATCAGGTATCGGGTAGGTACTACGCATGTTTTGTGTTCCCAGAGACGGAGGGTACATTCCTGTGATTATGGTAGCTCTTGCAGGTGCGCAAACCGGAGCATTTGCAAAAGCATTTTCGTATAAGATACCTTCCGAAGCTAACTTGTCAAAAGTAGGCGTGGTAGCAAATTTATCTCCGTAACAACCAAATAGAGGACTGTTGTCTTCGCTTACAATCCATAAAATATTGGGCTGCTCTTCATTCTTTTTTTGAGAACAAGAGGTGATTGCTAATAGAATCACAGTAAAAAGAGAATATTGATGGAATGTAAATTTCATTATGGATATGTTAGGGAGTTTGAATTAAAAGCAACAAAAAACAGCATATTTGCTTGTACAAGGATACAAAATTCTACGGAATACTTAATGTAGGTATATAAATACAATATATTATGACTGATTTTATACAGTAGGTGGTTTCTTGTTATGAATTTAGTAATTCTCTTTGGTTGGTGTTAGATTATACGGAGTCGAGGCTTATTTATATGTGATAAATTTTTTGATTCTGCTCGAACAGAAATTTTAGTATGTATTCTACCTTTGGCATTTCCTGTTTTGTCATTTTGGGTTTGTATGTGGTTATCAATTGATCTGTATAAAATTAATTAATGAACTTGTGTTGATGTATTTTTATTTGTGAAATGATTTAGGGGAATAAAAAGTAGGAGTAATAAATAATAACAGTTTGAAATGGTAACTGTCAAAAATTCAGTATGTTGACTGTGTTCGGAAAATTCGTCAGATTTTTAAGGACTATTTAAAGACTTTTTGTCTTATAAACGTGTAAAAAGGATATTGGCACTGTAATAGCATATTTGTAATTTGAAATATAAAATAGATAAAAAATGAAAATTTTCTTGAAAATATTGTTAACAGCATTGGCCGTTATTTTAATCGCCAATATTTTGCCTTCAGTAGAGGTTACAAACTATACAACTGCCATTTGGGTGGCTGCTGTTTTGGCTTTATTGAATACTTTTATCAAGCCAATTTTGATTGTATTTACTTTACCTGCTACGATTGTCAGTCTGGGTTTTTTTATATTGATAATAAATGCAGTGATCATAATGATGGCGAGTAGTTTGGTGGATGGCTTTTATGTGTCCGGTTTCTTTTCGGCCTTTTTCTTTAGCTTGCTACTATGGGGCGTTCGGTCCTTTCTCTTTAAATTAATTAAAGACGATGAATAAAACACTTGAGATAGAACCAATTAAATGATTGTTCAATTCATAAAAAAGTATTATTTTTGCACCCAATTTTAAGATTTTAAACACCAAAGAATCAAGATGAATATTACAAAAGAAAACATAGACTCGTTAAACGCTGTTGTGAAAGTTGAAATTGCAGCTGCTGATTATAAAGAGAAAGTAGAGACAATTTTACAAGACTACCGTAAAAAAGCGGATATACCTGGATTTAGAAAAGGACACGTGCCAATGGGCATGGTTAAGAAGCAATATGGTAAATCTATCATGATTGATGAGATCAATAAGATGTTGCAAGAATCTTTGAATACTTTTTTAACAGAAGAAAAATTAGATATTTTAGGAAATCCATTGCCTAAAATTGATGAAAACTTTTCTTGGGATACAGAAGATTTTTCTTTTGAATTTGAATTGGGCTTGTCTCCTGAATTCGATGTTGATTTGTCTGCAAAGAAAAAAATTACACAATATAATATCATTGCTGAAGATAGTTTGATTGATAAAGAGGTTGAAAATTTACAAAGTCGTTTTGGGAAAATTCAAGCAAAAGATGAGGTTGTTGAAGGAACAAATGTAACTGGAACTTTTTCTAATGAAGAAAAAGAAATAGATAAAAAATCTACTATTGTTTTAGCTGACATCAAAGGAAAAGTAAACCTTAAAAAATTCATCGGAGCTAAAGTTGGAGATGTAATTTCATTGAAAACAAAAGGATTGTTTACAGACAGTCATAAATTAATGGGGGCTTTAGGGTTGACTCATGATGAGATTCATGGTTTAGAAATTGATTTGAGCTTTACGATTGAAGAAATTACTGAAACTGAATTGGCTGAATTGAATCAAGAATTATTTGATAAGCTGTTTGGAGAAGGTACTATTGCTACTGTTGAAGAATTGAGAGGAAAAATAAAAGAAGATGCTGAAAATCAATTTAAATTACAGTCTGAACAACAATTGTTGAACAGTGTAACTGAATATTTGGTTGACAATACAAAATTTGATTTGCCAGCAGAATTTTTGAAAAAATGGTTAGCTACTGCTGGAGAAAATCCAATTTCAGAAGAGCAAGCAGCTGAAGAGTTTGAGAAATCTGAAAAAGGTTTGCGTTACCAATTGATCGAAAGCAAGGTAATGACAGCTAACGGAATCAAATTGGATTATGAAGAATTGAAAGCTTATGCTATTGAATTCATCAAAGGTCAAATGGCTCAGTATGGTAATATGAATCCAGAAGAAAAAGAACTTGAAGAAATTGCTGGTCGTGTTTTATCTAATCAAGATGAGGCGAAGAAATTACAAGAGCAATTGGTTAGTAAGAAATTATTGACATTCTATAAAGAAAATATTACTTTCAATGAGAAAGAAGTTTCTTATGACGATTTTGTAAAAGAAGTTTATAAATAAGAAATTATTGCATAAAAAAAAGAAACGCTTTTTGAGATATCAAAAAGCGTTTCTTTTTTTGTCTAAAGTCTAAAGTCTAAAGTCGGAAGCTATTTGCGTTTCTGACCTCTTGTTCTTGGTTTTTTATATTTCTTAGCAAGTTCACGTCTGTAGGAACCTCCTTGGTTTGTTTTTTTGTTTTTCTCCTTTTTTTCATGAAAGGCAGGGCCAGGAGCAAATTCTTTAGAACGTTTCTTTTGGTATTCTTTTATGATTTCTTTTGGGGTTTCATCTTCTGTCATTTTAGTAGAAATGGTCACTTCTGAAGGAAAGTCTATCACCGGGACTTTTAAGTCCATTAATGTTTCTATTTCAGTCAAAATTTCTTCATCTTGCTCTGTAACAAAAGTCAAGGCGTTTCCTTCATTTTTAGCTCTACCAGTTCTTCCTATTCTGTGGATGTAGTTTTCAGCATCTTTAGGAATGTCAAAATTTATAACGTGTGTGATTTCTTGGATGTCAATTCCTCTAGCCAATATATCAGTAGCAATTAAAACTCTATGTATTCCGTCTTGAAAACCTTTGATAGCTTGCAATCTGAAATTTTGAGACTTGTTGGAGTGTATCAAAGAAAAACCTTCAACATTTCCTGCTTCTTGTAGTTGCGAAAAAAGTTTGTCTGCTACTCTCTTGTTTTTAACAAAAACCAACGTTTTGCTATACGTTTCCTTATCTTTTAAAAGGTGATTTAGTAAATTTACTTTTGTATAGAAATTACGTGCTTGGTAAAGTTGTTGTTGAATTTTTTCAAGCGGTGTTCCAGAGCGTTCGATTTCAATAAATTCTGGTGATTTGAAAAAGGTTTGAATGATGTTTTCAACATCTTCCGTCATAGTCGCAGAGAATAAAACACTTTGTTTTTTTTCTGGCAGCAAGTCCAAAACAGTTTCTAGTTGGTGTCTAAAGCCTAAATTTAAAACTTCATCAACTTCATCAAGAACTAGTTTTTGAATTTTTTTAAGATTCAAGACTCTACTTACTCCTAGGTCAATCAACCTACCTGGAGTAGATACTAAAATGTCTAAACCTTCAAATATAAGTTGCTTTTGTGTGTTGATATTTGCGCCTCCATAAACGCCGCCAACTCTAGTGTTTATATAAGTGGTCAGTTCTTTTATAGCCGTTACAACCTGAATAACCAATTCTCTAGTCGGGACAACGATAAGAATGCGGGGATGTTTTTGTTCAGAGTATTTTAATTGTTTCAATAGAGGTAGTAAATAGGCAAAGGTTTTACCAGTTCCTGTTTGAGCAATTCCTACCATATCTCTTCCCGATAATATTATTGGAAAAACGTTTGCTTGAATAGGAGTGGCATAATCATAGCCTAACTCATCCAAAGCATTTAGTAAAGGGGTGTTTAAATTTAATTCAGAAAACCTCATTAGTATCAATATCAATTAAGTTGCAAAGATAGCCTTAAGAATTAAGAATGAAGGAGGAATGTGTAAGTATATTTAGTAGGAAAAGAAGGAGTGTGATTTTCGTCAAAGGCGAAAAAAACTAAAAACGCGACAACTAATCTTTTCGGTTTTTCATAATTTCATCTTGTAATTTCCTATTCAGCACTTGTTGACGGTCCAATGCGCTTTTTTGGTACATTTCAAATTCATGTTGTGTCTCGGTAAGAAGGTTTTTAGCTTCTGTTGTTACTATGTGGCTGTTTTTGAATTTGTATATAAAAAAACCAGCTACTATAGTTAGTGTAGTTATGATGAGGACAAGAATAAGATTGTAATTTTTTTTGTGCAGTTGTATCCCAAAGAATGAAATGGAGTTTTTGTTGATATTTGCGTCTGTAAGATCTTTACTAGATTTTTCTAATCCAGCATTCAGAGTTGCAATTTTAGATTGTTGGTCTTTAATTTTGCTATTGTGTGAACTTATTTCTTTTCGTAATGAATTCAAAGAATCCTTGACATTTTTTTGAAGAGCAAGATAGCCTTTTCTACTTATTACTTTGTATTCTTGGTAATTGGTAGAAGTTTTGTAAAGATAAATAAATCGATTGTTTATAGTTCCTTTATTCTCAAAAGGGTTTTCAAGCTTAGCTCTTTTTACTTTCGTTTGCGCCAATAGAGAAGTGCTTATTATAAAGAAAAATAGGAGTGAAGTTGCTAGTCTTTTGTTCATTGAAATTGCTTTTATAAGAGGATATTGCATCCGATGTAAATTTATACAATTATTACTAAATGCATCCATGAATGGATGAAATTTTGTTTTTATCCATCTCGTTGAGAGTGTAGGAAGTATATGTAGCAATTATTATTTGAGGTTCTTATTTGACAATTAGACTTTCATTAATCAATAGTAGAAATTAGGGATTATCTTAGTATCTTTACATTCTCAAAATAAAAACTAGACCAAATGGATTACGGAAAAGAGTTTGAAAAATACGCAACAAAACATCATGGCATCAGTAGTATGCATTACGATAAAATAAGAAGTTCTGTAACACCATATATAATGGAAGAACGTCAAATGAACATCACTCAAATGGATGTTTTTTCTCGTTTGATGATGGATAGGATTATTTTTCTAGGTACTGGAATTAATGACCAAGTAGCAAATATCATTCAGGCTCAGTTGCTTTTTTTGGAAAGCGTTGATGCTAATAAAGACATTTCAATTTATATCAATTCACCTGGTGGAGGCGTTTATGCAGGATTAGGTATTTATGATACCATGCAGTTTATAAAACCAGATGTTGCAACAATATGTACAGGTATGGCTGCTTCTATGGGAGCTGTATTGATGTGTGCTGGTGAAAAAGGAAAACGTTCTGCGTTGCCACATTCAAGAATAATGATACACCAACCTTTAGGAGGAGCTCAAGGACAAGCAAGTGATATAGAGATTACGGCTCGTGAGATTATGAAATTGAAAGATGAATTGTATCAAATAATTTCTAAACACTCAGGACAAACTATGGAAAAAGTTCACAATGATTCTGACCGAGATTATTGGATGAAAGCCGATGAAGCGAAAGCATATGGTATGGTGGATGAAATTTTGTCAAGAAATAAATAAATATTCAATTTCAATTGCCTGATGGTGCCGTAGCATGCTACGACGCAACAGTATATAAAATAAAGAAAGATGTCGAAAGAAGAAAATTTAGAATGCTCATTTTGCGGACGTAAGAAAGTGGAAACAGATTTGTTGATTGCCGGTATGGATGCACATATCTGCGACAAATGTATAGAGCAGGCACATGGTATTGTTTTAGAAGAAATTATTGAAGCTGAAGGAGCAAGTAGCATTCCAGATTTGGAATTGAAAAAACCAGCAGAAATTAAAACTTTTTTAGAACAATATGTAATAGGCCAGGATCAGACTAAAAAAACGATGGCAGTTGCTGTATACAATCATTACAAGAGATTGATGCAGGTAAAAGACACAGAAAATGATGTTGAAATAGAAAAAAGTAATATGATTTTGGTAGGGGAAACCGGTACAGGGAAAACCTTAATAGCCAAATCTATTGCAAGAATGTTGAATGTTCCGTTTTCTATTGTGGATGCTACAGTACTGACGCAAGCGGGATATGTTGGTGAAGATGTTGAAAGTATTTTAAGTAGACTTTTACAAGCAGCAGATTACGATGTGGAAAAAGCCCAAAGAGGTATTGTTTTTATTGATGAAATTGATAAAATTGCTCGAAAAGGAGACAATCCATCTATCACTAGGGATGTTTCCGGGGAAGGTGTACAACAAGCTTTGTTAAAGTTATTAGAAGGTACTGTTGTAAATGTTGCTCCGAAAGGAGGGAGAAAACATCCAGATCAAAAATTTGTAGAAGTAGATACCAAAGATATTCTATTTATTGCTGGTGGTGCCTTTGCTGGGATTGAAAGAAATATTAGCACGCGCCTAAACAGACAAGCAGTGGGGTATTCTGCCGCAATGTCTGATGATAAGATTGATGAAAAGAATCTATTGCAATATGTAATTCCTAGTGATTTAAAAACTTTTGGATTGATTCCTGAAATTATTGGAAGATTGCCGGTATTGAGCTATATGAATCCATTAGATGCAAAAACATTAAGGTCTATTTTAACAGAACCTAAAAATTCATTGATCAAACAGTATACAAAATTGTTTGAAATGGATGGTGTTGCATTTACAATTGAAGATGAAGCTTTGGATTATATTGTTGGAAGAGCATTGGAATACAAATTAGGAGCAAGAGGATTGCGTTCTTTGTGTGAAGCAATATTGACAGACGCAATGTTTGACTTGCCTAGTTCTGATGTGAAAGAATTTAATGTTTCAAAAGATTATGCAGAAAGTAAATTGACAAAATCTACTTTAAAAAAATTAAGAGCAGCTTCTTAAAAGAGGTGAAAATAATAGTGTCCTAAAGGACAAGAAAATAATTCAAAATTTTGAATAGTGAGGGTTCGAATCTTTCGAGAGAAAAGTAGCGAGCGTCATTATTTAAAATTTTGATTTTTAGAAACAAACCTCAATGAGCAAATGTGATTTGAGAGAGGTTAAGAACAAATAACAATGATTTTAAGAAGTACTATAGACCGTGTATTTGAAACAGCCCGCGTGGAGGAGGTTATCGGTGAGTTTGTTACTTTAAAAAAGGCAGGGAGTAATTTTAAAGGTTTGAGTCCCTTTACAGATGAAAAATCTCCTTCTTTTATGGTTTCTCCAGTAAAGCAAATTTGGAAAGATTTTAGTACCGGAAAAGGTGGGAATTCAGTTACTTTTTTGATGGAACATGAGCATTTTTCTTACCCTGAAGCCATTCGGTATTTGGCAAAAAAATACAATATAGAAATAGAAGAACAGGAGCAGTCGAATGAACAAAAGGAAGCTGCCGATGATCGAGAAAGCATGTATTTGGTTTCTAATTTTGCAAAAGAATATTACCATGATGTTTTATTAAATAACCCAAAAGGGAAAGCAATTGGATTGTCTTATTTCAAGGAACGTGGTTTTACAGATGAAACAATCAAAAAATTTGAGTTAGGGTACAACCTCGACGATTGGTCTGCTTTTACGGATACAGCAGTTCGGAAAGGGTATGATTTAGAGTATTTGGCGAAAACCGGATTGACTATCGTAAAGGACAATAATAAGCAATTTGACAGGTTCAAAGGGCGTGTGTTGTTTCCTATACAAAGTATGAGTGGTCGTGTATTGGGTTTTGGAGGAAGAATCTTAAAGGCTGATAAAAAGGCTGCAAAATATCTGAATTCTCCTGAGAGTGATATTTACCATAAGAGTAAAGTTTTGTACGGAATTTACCATGCCAAGCAATCGATTTCTAAAGAAGATCGCTGTTATTTGGTAGAAGGATATACAGATGTGATTTCTATGCATCAAACAGGAGTAGAAAATGTGGTAGCATCTTCTGGAACGGCATTGACACCAGATCAAATTCGTTTGGTAAGAAGGTTGACACCAAATATTACGGTTCTTTTTGATGGAGATGCTGCTGGAATCAGAGCTTCTATTCGTGGTATAGATTTGATTTTGGAGCAAGGAATGAACGTAAAAGTGTTGATTTTTCCTGATGGAGAAGACCCAGACAGTTTTTCGAAAAGAGTTTCTAAGGAGGAGTTGAAAGAATATTTGGAAAAAAATTCCAAAGATTTTATAAACTTTAAGGTTTCTTTATTGATGGAAGAAGCCCAAAGTGATCCTGTGAAAAAAGCAAGATTGATTCGTGATATTGTGACTAGTATTTCTAAAATACCAGACAGTATACAGCAAGAAGTTTATGTTCAGGAATGTTCTCGAATTATGGAGATTTCTGAAGGGGTATTGTTTAATGAATTGGCTCAAATAGGTAAGAAAAATGAAAGAGAAGCCTATCAGAAAGAGGAACAACAAAAAAAACAATTAGAGAGACAACGTCAAAAAGGATCTTCAAATCAAAAGGGAGGTAAAGCCGATGATGATGCTTATTTCCAAATGAAGATTGCTCAGGAAGAAGTACCAGGGAGACGAGATAAGGGAGCAGAATCCATCAATACTCTAGAGATTTTTGAAAGAGAGATCATTAAAATTCTGTTGATTTATGGAAACAAAGAAGTCGATTTTGTAGATTGGTTAGAAGAAGCGAATGAATTCGGAATTGTAAAATTGGTCAAAGATGAATATACCAATATCGTTTCTCAAGAATTGTATTTGCAATTGCAAGATGATGAAATTGAGTTTACACATGCTACTTTTCGGAAAATTTATTTGGAAGTAATTACCAAATTAAATCTTGAAGAAAAAATTTCTATAGAACAACTTACCAGTCACCGGGATTCTGATATTTCCCAAGCAGTAACGGATATCTTAATGGATGATGAAAAGCATATTTTAAGTGATTGGGAAGCGCAAGAAATTCATGTGACTCCGAAAGACGAAGTGTTGCCGAAATTGGTAACCGATGCGATCTTAAATTTAAGAAGGGTTTTGATTGAAAGAAAAATTACCGAGTTGATTCAAGAAGTAGCGGAAGAAACAAATAGAGAATCGACCTTAGAAATGGTAATGAATTACACAGCTTTGCGAAAAAAATTGTTTGAGAAACTGCATCGTATTGTATAGTTCATTGCTATGAATTATTTCCTAGTTTCCAGTTCAATAACTTCCAAGTTTTTAATTTCTCCTTTGTCTAAATGAAAGCGAAGCATGGTACGTACTTTATGAAAACCATGTTTTCCAACGGCACCAGGGTTCATGTGTAGTAGATTCAATTTTTGATCATATTGCACTTTTAGTATATGAGAATGTCCACTTATAAAAAGTTTAGGAGGTTGGTGTTTTATCTCTTCTCGTATACGTTGGTTGTATTTGTCTGGGTAGCCACCTATATGAGTTATCCAAACAGAAACACCTTCTAAGGTGAACTTTAAATCTAAAGGAAATTCAGAGCGAACCGTTTTGTCATCAATATTTCCATAAACAGCCCTAAAAGGTTTTATCTCTTTTATTTTATCCGCAACGTCTATCAGACCAATATCACCTGCATGCCAAATTTCATCAGCCTGTTTTACATGTTTTAGAATCTGTTCATCTACATAACTATGTGTATCAGAAAGTAAGAGTATTTTTTGCATTAGGAGTTTTTGGTAGTTGCTTTTTCCTTAAGAATTGTTTTTTCGATGAGAAGCGGTTTTATTGAATAGAGTCAATGGCGACTTTATTAGAAGCTCGTGAGCTAAATATTTGAATGGTATCTAGTTCCAATCTTGTTTTCAACCATCTTTTCAATTGATCTTCTTGTGTATTTGTATTTTGAATACTGTCATACCATTGCAAATGAAAGACAGGAAGTGTATCAATGCGTTCAAAATTTGTTTTGATCAAATTCGAAAAACTAATTTCTTTCAAACCATCGTAATTTATTTTAGCCTCTTGACTAATTTTTATAAATGGAATTTGTTGTTTTTTTAGTTTATTTAATCTTTCAGACAAAGTTCTAATTTTACTGTCTTTTTCGAGAATGATTTCTTCTTTGGTTGCAATCAATTCTTGGTTTTTTACATAAGAACTTTTAATAGTGTTTATTTCACTTAAGAGTTTAGAAGTTTCATCGTCTTGTTGAATTTCTAGAAAAGTATTTTTCAATCCATATTCAGGAAGTTTTTCTCTCCATATCGCCAATTCATTACTTTCAATGTTTTTACCTAAAACAACCAGTTTTATTGTTCTTGTGCTGTAACTTATGTCATTGTCAATAATTCCAGCTCCTGTTTTTTCTTTAATCACGGTGATGAATTTTTGGGCGTTTTGCTTGAATTGATTTTTTAGAAACAGCCCATAAAAGAGGTAAATACTAAAACCTAGAATAACCAAGGCCAGGAGGGATGCAAATTGTGCAACTCGCTTTCTTTTTACAGAATTGATATACCGAACCATCGGAAATTTCAAAAATTTGACAATCACAAAAGTAGACAAGGCTATAAAAATGGCATTGATTGTGAATAAGAACATAGCACCACCAAAAAAATTTAGTTGCCAAGTAGCCAAACCATAACCAGCAGTACATAAAGGAGGCATTAAAGCAGTTGCAATAGCAATCCCTGCAATGGTGTTGGTCATTTCTTTATGGCGACTTAGGGCTATGATTAGAGCCAATCCACCGGCAATAGCAATCAACACATCCCGAACATCAGGTTGCGTTCTTGCAAGTAATTCAGGAGTGGCTTCTTGAAACAAAGGAATGCTAAAAAAAATAAAAGAAGAGAGCAAACTCAATCCGATCATAACACCTAAGTTAATTAAAGAACGTTTTAAGGTGTCAATATCATTGATTCCAATGGACAGGCCCACTCCTAAAATTGGTCCCATTAAAGGAGAAATAAGCATGGCTCCAATGACAACGGCAGTAGAACTTGTATTCAGACCAATAGATGCTATCAGTATTGAGAAAATAAGAATCCAAGCCGTATGATTCTTAACAGGAATTCCGTCTTTGATTTTTTGAATCGTTTCTTTCCTATCTGTTCCTTCTCGAATGTCTAAAAGTTCAATTAAGAAGGTCTTTATACTGTTTGAAAAGTCATCATAACCTTTTTTGAGATCTTCTTTTTTTGCTGTTAACTTTTCTTCTTGCTGTTGTTCTTGATTTTCCATGTTTTTGATTCTATGAAATTTTTAAGAATATCAAACTTCGGGTGATAGCGTATGGAAAGATACATTACTCAAAATCACTTCCAAATTCTTTTTTAGCGTCAGAAACGATTTCTTTGATATCTTGTTCGTCTTCTTTTGGGCAGATTAATAAGACACCGTCTTTTTCTGCAACGATAAAATTATCCAATCCTTGTATGACCACATGTTTGTGGTTTTGAGTTTTTACAATATTTCCAGTAGCATTTCTGTAAAGTGTTTTTCCTCCAATGCTCACGTTAGAAATTTCGTCTTTCGATTTTTTACTATATAGTGATCCCCAGGTACCTAGGTCATTCCATCCAAAATCAACAGGAAGCACGTGTACATTGTTCGCTTTTTCTATGATACCAAAATCAATAGAAATATTTTGTGCATCTGCGTAATTGGTGTCTATAAAACCTTGTTCAGCTTCCGTATTCCATGTTTTTTCTCCTTTGGCAAATAAAGCATACATATCTGGTAAAAATTCTTCAAAAGCTTTTAAGATACTTTTTGCAGTCCAAACAAATATTCCTGCATTCCAGAGATAATCACCTTGTTTTAAAAATTCTTTGGCTTTTTCTAGTTGTGGTTTTTCAGTGAATTTTTTTACTTTTTTTATGGCAGCTGCTTCTTGTTCGTGTTGGATGTATCCGTAACCTGTGTTTGGAGAGGAAGGTTTGATTCCAAGCGTCATTAAGAAACCATTTTTAGTACATGCATCAAACGAAGTTTGAATTGTGTTTAAAAACTCATTTTCATCCTCTATCCAATGATCAGAAGGTGCAATTAATAAAACAGCATTTGGATTTAGATTGTAAACTTTGAGGGCTGTAGCTAAAATACAAGGTGCCGTATTGCGCATTGCTGGTTCTAGAAATAATTGCTGTTTTTTAACTTTTGGTAGCTGTTGTAATACCAGGTCTTCATAAGACTTGTTTGTTGCGATTATTACATTTTCAGAAGGTACTAATGCTTCTAACCTTTTAAAAGTTTTTTGAATAAGGGAATCTCCAGTGCCTAGCATATCATGAAATTGCTTAGGTGTTTTGGCTGTGCTAATAGGCCAAAATCTTGAGCCTATTCCTCCTGCCATAATGATGGCGTAATTGTCTTTGTTCATATATCAATTGTTTAATGCGATTACTTCTGTATTTTGACTAATAACATATTTTTTGTTGGTAGCAATTTCTAAACATAAATAACGCGTTCTTCTTTTACGTAAAATTTTAAATGTTCTGCTTTTTAAAAGGAACTGACTTCCTGTTAATAACTCAAATATATAATTTTTATCTGAATCACGAGTTTCTTGCTTCAAAGACAATGCTAAATTTACATCACTATCTGTGCTAGCCTTCGGATTGATTAAGTATTTTGCTAAATGTGGAAGAATGTTGCTTGGGTAAATATCGGGATTTACAAAAGGAAGCATGAGCTCTTTGAAAGTTCGTTTCCATTCTTTTCCATGTGGTTGTACACGTCCATAATTTTTGAAAGTTAGATAATGTGCTATTTCGTGGACCAACGTCAATAAAAATTGATATTGATTTAAATTTTCATTTATGGTTATTTGAAATTTTCCATTTTCTAATCTTCTGAAATCTCCGTGTTTGGTTTGACGTTCTTTCACAATTTTTAAGACAAAAGAATAATCTTCAAGCATTTTTTGAATTCTTGGGATTGCTTTTTCAGGAAGATGGTTGATCAGTTTTTTCAAATGTTACAAGCGTTAAGGTTTCAGGGAATGTTTTTTTATAAATAGTTGATTTTAGGGTGTAGAACTAGAAACTTGCAATACTTTACCGTTGTAAAACTTGTTTCCAGTGAGTGCAAAGTTAAAAATATAATCCGCCATTTCGGCAGGTTTTAGAGGTGCTTGATAATCAGGGAAAGCTTCTGCTAACATCTCTGTTTGTACGGCCCCTATTGCCAGTACATTAAAAGAAATTCCACTATCTTTATATTCTTCTGCTAATAATTCTGTGAGTGTTATAAGGGCACCTTTTGAAGAACTGTAAGCAGCCAGGCCAGCAAATTTCATGCTTCCTTGGATACCTCCCATACTACTAATGTTTACAACATGACTTCCTTTGGTAAAAAAAGGCATGGCAATGCGTGTGAGTTCCGCAGCGGCAAAAACATTGACTTTATAAATGTCAATAAAATTTTCTGTGGAGGTTTTAAAAAAAGGCTTGTTCAGTAAAGTACCAGCATTGTTGATTAAAACATCTACTTGTTTCCAATTTTGTTTGATGTAACTCTCAATTTTTTTTATGTCATTTTCCTTTGTGATATCAACAGATAAAGGAGTAATGTTTGGATGTTTTAATTGTTCTAGTGTGGTTGCATTTCTCGATAGCGCAAGGACTTTGTGGTTGTTGCTAGCAAAAATTTGTGCCAGCTCAAAACCAATTCCTCTGCTTGTTCCTGTTAGGATAATATTTTTCATTTTTATTATTTTAGTTTTTAAACGTAGACTGAATGGCTTTCCATTTTCCTTTTAGTGCTGAGTTTGTTTTTGGAGTTGTTTTATATGTCTTAGCTATGGATGTAGTATATTCAATTCTTTCATCTAATGCTGGATGATTGCTTAGATAGGAGGTGATTTCAAAATTGGTTTCATTCTTAAGTATTGTAAACAGCTGAGGCATTCCATTTAAATCTAGTTGGTTTTTTTTTAGTATTTCAATGCCATTAATATCTGCTTCTTTTTCGAGTTCTCGGGAATAAGAAAGTTCTTTAAATAAATAGGCGTTTTCGAAAAAAACGGCTGTAATACCACTTACATCACCTATTAATATGGAAAGAAAAATCATTCCAGAAAGATTTCTACTTACGTTTTTTAGTGCATGTCTTTTTTCAATATGCGTTATTTCATGAGAGATTAAAGCAGCCAGCTGTGCTTCGGTTTCCAGTTTTTCTAACAATCCAGAATAGATTACTATTTTTCCACCAGAAACAGCAAATGCGTTTATTTGATTGTTTGTTGCTACATGAATTTTAATAGGGAATGAGCAATTAATTTTCAAGGCATCTGTAAAATTTTGTAGTTTTTCAGTTTTGTCTTGGTCAATATCCAACCCAACAGATAAGCTGTTGAAAACAGAATTTCCGAAATGAGTAACATATTCTTTGGATAGGTTTGTAATAAAAAATTCAGAAACTTTTGGAATGATATAAGTGAAAGTGAAGACTGCAAAGCTAACAATGAATAAACAAAGTAGAAATATAGTTTTGATTCTGGATTTGTGTAGCAATGAATCGAAACGATTTTGAACCTTTGTGAAAGAATTAGATTCTTGAATATAGTTGATTAAATTTTCATCGTTAGATTCTATGGTTTGAAAAGGGAATGTTCCGTATTTAAATGAAATAATTCCTTCAGAATATACTTCTGAAGGAATTATTTCTTTAGTATTCCATAAGATTTTTATTTTTTTATTTTGACTATCTGTGTATTCAATACACCAAAAATTGGCATGAAGAGTTAAATCTCCTGCGTGTTTTTTTGATGACTTTCCATCGAAATAATGTATTGAATAGGTCATTTTTTTAGAGTAAATCCAAATCTAAAAAATCAAGAAAGTCATCACCAGAGGCATCATCATAATCATCTCCTCCTAGTTGTTCAATACTGTTTAAATCTAGCTCACCGTCTATAACACTGTTTTCTAGGATAAATTTGTAAGTTCTTATTACTGTCCAAGGAGTTGCCAAACCTAATGTAAAAACAATTAAAAGCAGGTTTACAATAACCAAAGAGAAAATGCCACCAGAACTTGCGTTTACTTTGAACTTTACTTCTTTTTCGTTTTGATACATTTTGATATTCTCAACATAAAATTTAAAAATATTTTCTAAATACCAAAAAGTATAGATTCCTAAAGTGATATAGAAAAGCAGTCCAAATTTTAAATGAATCCAAAACAATTCATCCCCTTTTCCTTTGAAATCAAATGTTATATTTCCAAATTTGATATGTGTTAAAATGTATTTTCGAATGCTAACATTCAACCATGAACCATAAATTCCGAAGGTGATAATAGTTAATAAAAACCCTTTCAAACACAAACGAAACATCTCCATTCGAATTCCTGTGTATTTGAAATGTATGCCACTCCATGAACTTCTCGAAGATCTATACCGAATAGATCCATGTATAGCAAAAGGAATGAGCAATAAAAGCAAGGCATAAAAAGTTACAAATGCAATTATAGTTAAAGTCTCGTTTCCTGAAATGGTAGTAGAATATAGTAGGAAGGATATAAAAATGATAAAAAAAGCATAAATTTTCAAATAACCTTTAAAGACTTCTTTTCCTGTGCCTGTAAAATTAAAACGAACTCCATTAAGTTCAGTAACTTGATAAAAATACTTGAGCTGTTCTACCTTTGCCCAAGGATAATAAATACCAAGTGTTACCAGGTTTAATAAAATGTTTTTGAAAAAAATAATAGCAAATTCTGAGCCTTTTCCAAAATAGTTGAATTCTCTTTTTGTAGGTGTTGGTTCTCCTGAAATAATTTCCATCGTTTTTTTTTAGGTTAATTTTCTTCTGTGTTTTCTGTTTCAAATGTTATATGTTGATAAGCTCCAATGTCTGGACTTGCGGTTCTGTCTGTCCCTAAAATGTCTATGGGCGCTTTCAATGCATTTATTATGTCTCCTTGGTCTATGACTTCACTTTCTTCTCCAATTTGAAATTTATTAAGAACAGTGTTTTTAAAGTGTATATTTTTATTTAGAATCAAATTTTCATAAAAACTTGTATTCGAAAAATTATAAAGGTCATTTTCTACAGTACTGTTGTATTTTAAGAAACAGTTTTTAAAGTGAAACAAAAAGTTATCATTTTCATTTTTATCCAGTTCCAATTCATCATTATTGCTACCATCAATAATACAGTTTGTGAAATTGGCTACTAAATTTTTCTCAAGAACAAGAGGGTTGCCATCAGTATCATTTTCTATGTCTGTATTGCTAATTTGTAAAGTAGCATCTCTTCTTACGCTTCCTGACCAATAATTGGCAAATGTAGCATGATTGAATTCATATGAACCGCCTTTTTTAATGGCCAAGGATGCTTTTCTACTATTCCCAACTATTAAATTTTCACCAGTAATAACTGTTTCATTTGCAAGTATACCATAATTAGAACTGTTGTAAACTTCTGTGTTTTTAATGGTGAGTGTGGGGCTAGTGTTTGTTTCAGAAATAGAATCACAAAGAATTCCTATAGAAGCATTTTTTATCAATGTATGATTGATTTGATTGTTATTACTTCCGGCTTGTAACCAAATAGCGTCCCATTGTCCTGGCGTTTCGCTAAATTCAGGTTCCAATCGATCTCCTTCAATAAGTACCTTTGCATCTAAAGTCCCATTGATATGTAGACTTGCTTTTTTATGAACCACTAAAGCCGCATTTTCATGGAAATATAATTTGGTTCCAGGATCTATTGTCAAAGTCTTGTTTTCAGGAACAGCGCAATATCCATAAATAACATAAGGCCTTGTGTTTGTAAAATGCCAATCAGATTCTGGTGTTTCTTCATCATCACCAGTATCGTTTAAACTAAGAGTTCTCATCTGTCTTGGAGCGCCATCTAAAGTAAATTTACCTTCTATAGTTTCTGTATTGTTATCATTCGGAAAAATAAAATGAGCATCTTGTACTAAGGTTACCAATTTTACATTTTGTAACTTCTCTCCAGAATCAAAAACGATAGAGTCTGTATAAATAGGATTGGTTACTTTTGAATGATCTATGGTAGCTTCAATAAAAATGTAGAGACTGTCTTTTGCTAATAATGGAATGTTTTCAAAAGAATTCCCCGGAAGTCCATCAACATTTAGTCGGTAAAAAGAATTAGAGCGCCCTAAGTTTATGGAAGGGATGTGAATGTCATTGTTACTTTTGTTATAGACTTTTAGGGCATAAGTACTACTGCTAATATTTGTAAATAAAGTATCTAAGAAAACAGTGTCTCTAGAAAAGGTTAAAGTACCGGTACTTGCCATTGTAGAAAAATCTTTTCTACAAGAAATTGAAACGAACATAAGAGTTATTACAAGTAGAGATGTAATGGTACTTTTCATTGAATTTTACTTTTTGTAAATATAAGTATTTCTAAGCTAGAATGGATTGGCATTGTTAGCCTCTTATTTTTTTTTTGTCAATTTAATTTCAAACATTTTGTCCCAGTTTTTACCAGTCACAAACAAGCGATCATTTTCAGAATCATAGGCAATACCATTTAAAACATAATCGCCAGTAGTGTCAACTTTGCTTATTTTTTTT
>Ga0105356_10000918_pt1 | contig 28843 bp, 23 predicted proteins | sample GOMGulsemesocosm_3_FD_83502 | JGI IMG/M metagenome (GOLD analysis project Ga0105356, IMG submission 83502) | Methane-oxidizing microbial communities from mesocosms in the Gulf of Mexico - GOM9D Gulf of Mexico | ecosystem: Environmental > Aquatic > Marine > Cold seeps | place: Gulf of Mexico... | reverse complement strand
TGCGGCTTTTACTGAGTACGAAAATAACGCCCCCTGCCGCCGGAGGACCAAGACTTCGAGGTACTTAAATTGGGTCTTCCAAATTATAATGAATTGTTTAAAGACTTGCTGTTCAAGCAAAAGATAGCGTTATTCGTTAAAGGTGACGATATTTTCGTTGAATGTTTCATAGAGTTGCCTCACTATGCGATCAAAACAAAATGTTATTGCAAGAATTAAAATTTGTAGGCTACCCACGCTGAAAATAACATACCACCTCAATCACAAATATCGAAAATCCAACATGTGATACAACGAACATAGCATCACCCCTTCATATATTGACGCTAAACTTCCTAGTTTTACATTATCACCTTATTCGACTCTGGATTTTGTGATAAAATTCCGAAATTATTAGCAGTGTTTCAAATGAAGGTAATGGAATGAATAAGCGTGCCGGTAATAAAGGCAAATCCAAAAGTCTGGCTGATTACGCCTATCAGCACATTCGGGCCGATATTATGCAGGGCTTTCTTAAGCCCGGTGATAAGTTGCGGCTAGAAAACTTATGTGAGCGTTATGAAATTGGTATGAGCCCGCTGCGTGAGGCTTTGTCGCGTCTGTGTGGCGATGCCTTGGTGGTTAATGAAAGCCAGCGCGGTTTTTGGGTTGCTACTCTGTCGGTTGATGAGTTGGAAGACATCGTTAAGCTGACCATTCTATTGGGTGAAGAGGCCCTACGTCGGTCGCTGGAAAACGGCGATGATGCTTGGGAGGAACGCTTGACCCAGGCGTTTGATGAATTGAAAGATATTGAAGAGCGTTATGATATTGGCAATATGGACCCGGAAATTTGGGGCCCGGCCAATAGCCGTTTCCATGAAGCTTTGGGCGGCGCCAACGATTCACCTTGGCTAACCAAAATGCTGAACATGCTTTACCAGCAATCAGACCGCTATCGTATGATTGCCCAAGTGACGACTCAAATAGACAGTGATACCCATGAAGAGCACCTGGCTATGTATGAGGCGGCCATGAGCCGCAATACGCTAAAGCTGTGCCGGATATCTGAACAGCACCAAATGCATTTGGTTGATAATGTGCGGCAAATTTTAGGAAAATAGTTTTTTCTTGGGATTAATTATAATTTTTTCTTGGTGTTTTTAAGCAAGGTATAGGATGGACCTGGGTCTGGCGTAAGGCTGTTTGCGAGGTTCCTAGATTATAAAAACCGCTCATCCTGAGCCTGTCGAAGGATTGTTTCACGGCCACTGATACCTTGAGGTTGTGGTTCGACAGGCTCACCATGAGCGGAAAGGTGCAGGCTCACCATGAGCGGAAAGGTGCAGGCTCACCATGAGCAGATGTTGCAAATCATCGTAACGGGATGGGGTGGGCCATCCCGCCAGAATACTACTAAATTAAGACGACAGTATTTCCTGAGTTAACCCCAATTTCGCATCAATAATATTAGCAAAAATGGTTGCGCCAATCGGTAGCAGCCTATCGTCAAAATCATAATGGGTGGTGTGCACCATGTCGCCGTCTTGGCCAACAAAATAGTATGCCCCCGGAATCTTATCTTGAAAAAAAGCATGGTCATCGGCAAAGGGATAAGCGCTGATATTTTTATCCACGTTGTCTTCGCCCAGTGTTTTGCAACATGCTTGGTAGGCTACATCAATGGCGGCGGCGTCATTCACACAGGGGATGCCAAAGCTTTCAATAATCAGTTTTGCCTGGCAGCCATAGGCGGTATTAAAGCCGCTACATATATCTTTTATTTTATTGATTAACAGGTTTTGAATATCTTTGGATAGGCAGCGAATGGTGCCGGTGATGATAGCCTGCTCAGGAATAATGTTACGCGCCGTGCCTGAATTAATCGTACCGACCGCTACAGTGGCGGATTCTTTCGAATCAATGTAGCGGCTAACCAAGGACGACAGTTCAGTGACTAGGCGAGCTGCAACCTGGATAGGATCGATCGAACTGTATTGTGAGCCGGCATGGCTGCCCAGACCGTTGATTTCAATATCAAAGTCGGCATAGGACGACAGCGTGGGGCCTGCAGTCATACCGGCCCTACCAATACCCAGCAACGGCATATTGTGGCAGCCGTAAATTTCTTCAAAGGGAAATTTATCCAGCAGGCCATCTTCCATCATTTTCAAGGCGCCTTCACCGGTTTCCTCGGCAGGCTGAAAAATTAATACAATACGGCCACGCTTGGGTTTGTTTTTTGCCAGGTATAACGAGGCCGCTAGTAGCATAGTGGCATGGCCGTCGTGGCCGCAGGTGTGGGACTGACCGGCAACAGTAGAACGGTAGCTTTTATCTGATTCCTCATCCATTGGCAGGGCGTCCATATCGGCCCGCAGTGCAATTGAAGGTCCGTCGAGTTCGCCGTTTATAATACCGACCACACCGGTGTGACCAATATTGCGGTGAACTTCAATACCATTTTGTTCAAGCTTATCTGCAATTAACGCTGCAGTTTTATATTCGGTCATGGCTATTTCTGGATGCGAGTGAATTTCTCGACGAATGTTTTCCAGCTCGGTTTGCTTGTTTCGGATTTCCTTAATTAGATTCATTGCTTCACATTCTCGTGTTTTTTATGGGATGGGTTCTAGCCGCAGGCTTTGGGCAGCGTTTTTAGTAACGCCCAGGTTTTTTCAAATCCAGGTTCCACTGCCTTGTCATAGGATTTTGTACTGATGCTGGCGTACACTCCGATGATTAGACTGCCGTCTGCGGCATAAAATGATATTGCGCGGGTAGGAGTACCATCACTACCGGGTAGATTTATGGCGTATACTGTTTTAATTTGATCCAGCCAGAGGTGGCCGCGTACACCATCACCTTGATCGGCGAAGATATCTAACCAACCGTCGTCAAGGTCTTCCTGGCGTATGGGTACATTGCTTGGAAAATCAAATACATGGCTGCCACCCATGGTAAAGACAAGACGTACATTGGTTTCTTCCCCCCATTGGTCTATTGTCGTCCATATATCTTTAATACGTTTGGCATCGGCCTTCACTCCAATATGTTGCTCTGGTTGCAGTGCGCTGGCGATCAGGGCTTCGGGTAATTTTAAAGCTCGGCCGGCGATCATCAGGGGCGCACCCTTGCCCTTGCCCAGATAAAATTTATTTACCTTTTCTTGTATGGCTGGGACGGCACAGGTGTTTATTGCCGTTATTGGGTTTAGTTCGGCCAGGGTCGAGCTTGACAGCAATGTAGCAAACGAGGCGACCAAAACGGTGGCGAAACAGAGCTTTACGTTGAAACCATGTGTTAATGAGCTTATATATTTCATTGTGGGTCCGTTTAAAGTTATTTAAAAATTAGCGACAGCTGCGTGGCAGCGATTCAATTAAGGCCCAGGTTTTGTCAAACCCTTGGGCGAGCTTGCTAGTGCTGAATGTAGTAGTGACGTAAAGGCTGGCAATGCCGTCGCCTTTGTCGTCGAAGAGGGATATCGCCAAGTTGCGCTTGCCGTCCTTCATTGGGAATTTGGTAGCGTAAATGGATTTAACCTGCAGCGGATTAATATGACCGTGCAGCCCCTTGCCTTGGTCGGCAAAAATGTCATAGAAACCAGGGGCAAATTTATCACGGCTGGTAGGTACCTTGGTTTTAAACGTGAAGCCATGCCAGCCATTAATAGTGGTGATGAATTCTACATTTTGCTCATTCCCCCAGCTGTCTATTGTTTGCCATACCTTGCTGAGTATTTCTGGGTTGGCATCTACTCCAATAGAGTTAGCCAAGGCACTGGCTACTTTACCCTCGTTAATTTCCAGCATGCGGCTAGACAGTGGCAATGGGTCGGTCGGCTTGTTGTGGTAATACTGCTCAATTTTAAGCTGTTCGCTAGGCGAGGCGCAGCTCAGGCTGGTATCGCTAGTATTGTGAGATGTCGCCAGGCTACAGCCGTTAAGCATGAGCGCTGCAGTAACGGCGGTGGTGAATTTAGTGGGCATATTGAATAACCTTTTGAATATTGCTGCAAATAGATATTGGCCATAAGCCAAGTCTATTAGTACGCGCAAGTTACATGATGAATTTTATTTTGGTCGAAATTTTATTAGGCGTCGCTGTTGTTCCTGGCGGGCAAGATCTCTATCAGTTGCATCATGCCTTTGTCCTCGTGTACCAAATTGTGGCAATGCAATACGGTAACGCCGGTGAAACGTTGGTAGCGGGTGCGAATAGTAACCCCGTGTTGCCATTCGGCCTTAACCAAAACAACGTCTCGCCACAAAGGTTTTTCGACCGGTACGCCGTTTATTTTGACGACTTGAAATGGGTTGACGTGTATATGAAATGGATGGCTGCCGGTGGCCGAGCGCAACGTCCATTCTTCTACATCACCTAGGTGCATGGTTCTATCGATGCGGCCTGGGGCAAAGGATTTACCGTCGATATAGACCGCGCCTTGGGTGCCTCTAAATTCTAAGTCGGGTTGGCGGCCGGTCAGTTCTTGGTCGGTAATCGACGCAAAGGGTGCGTGTTCGACCAGATCTTTTTCTGCCGGCAGCGACATATCTTGTTGGCTGCCGGAAATATAAACATGGGCCAGCGTTTGTCCGGCGTCGGGAAAATCACGCAGGCCTTTTTCCTGTGCTAGTTTTACCAAGCGGTAATGTCCGGGCTTGTGGGCTTTAACTAGAATTTCAGCGCGGTTGCCTGGGCTCATAAAATGGCTGTCTTTGCGATCGATACGGCCCAGGGCCATGCCGTCTTCGGCGATAACATGCAGCGGAATTTTATTGTCGTCGCTATCTAGTAAAGCCACTTCTATATAGTCGATAGTGGTGGCGTGCACAAAGCGCCAACGCAGTAGTTCGCCGGGCATGGCGTCAATTTTTGGCTGCAGCTGGCCGTTGAGTGTGATAGGTAAAATATTGCCAAAGTTGTCACTGGGTATCACCAGCTGCTGCATCACCAAGATTTGATCGCGGGCGGCGCGTATCTCGGCTACTTCATCTAGCCCGCCTTCAACAATGAGGGCGCCAGACATGCCCTCCATTACTTGTTTGGAAACCGTGCCGTGGCGGTGCGGGTGGTACCAAGCAATGCCGGCGTAGTGGTCTTTGGGAATATGTATTTGGTATTGAAAACTCTCACCGGGGGGGATATCAATGAGTACATTGTCTTCATTGCCCGAGGGCGACACGTGCATGCCGTGGGTATGCAAGTTGATATTGTCTTGGCAGGCTGCCATCTCGTGGTGACTGCAACTGGCGGTGGCCAGTGTGGTGCTAGCGTCGAGGTCGTTACTCAGTTTTATTCGCAGTTGATCACCGGGTTTTACTTTTAAGGTGGCGCCGGTCAGGCCATAGTCAAAAGTTCTTGCTGCGGGTAACGGTTGGCCGCCTACTTGATTGCTGGCCCGCACTACTCGAATATGGGTGTCTAGCACGCCGCCGCTTGAGGCGATGATTCGCGGTTGCTGCAAACGCTGCTGCATTTCATGGAAGGCTCTTTTTGCCACCGGCTTGCCGTCTCCGCCCGAGGCTGTGGTTTTGGCGGCGGCAGAAACTAGAGCTGCACCGCCTAACGCTAAGGATTGTTGGATGAGCTGACGGCGGCTGGGCATGGTTTAGTCCTTAAAGGCTGAAATTTCGTTGTCACTGCCAAATACACAAAAGGATTTATCTTCCATGGCAAACTGACGTGGACGATAATTTTTTTCATCTTCGATGATATTTCTATCGCTGGTGGAATACTCATAGGTGAGGCCGTCGTGACCTTCAAAATATAAAAAGTAGCCGCCCGAAGTCGCGTGGCGGCCAGGTCCAAATACAACCCGCACACCCTGTTTTTTGAGAAAGTAAAAAGAGCGCATCAGGTCGTCAAAGGATTCTACCTGGTGGTTGATGTGCTGAACGCCGGGTTTGTCGGCGGGGAATAATGCAATTTGGTGGTGCCTTGGGTTTACTCGCATCAACGGTGCGCCGCCAATCCAATCGCTGACGCGCATATTAAAATACTGCAACCAAAATACTTCGTCGCGGGGTATATCGGTACTGTTTAAGCCGATATGGCCAAAACCTTTGACACCGGCATCGCGGCTGGGGAAATAGCGGCGGTTGGCTTCGAAGGGACGACATAATAATTCAATGCGATTGCCACTAGGGTCATTAAACCAGCCGAAGCTATGGCAAAAACGGGCGCTGGCTTCTGCCTCGGTACCAAGGCCGCAGGGGATGTCGGCGGCGGCCAAGGCGCCGATGGAAGCCTTTAGGCTACGATGGTCTTTGAGTTCAAAGGCAACAATATGATCACCGGCTTTACCTTTGACATAACACAGGCTGTGGTGGCGGTTATCACTGCGCAGATACAAAGCCTCGCTGTTGTCTTCTACTACCTGTAGGCCAAGAATTTCGGTGGCAAATGTCTTTGCTGCGGCTAAATCAGCGGTGCCTATCCTTAGGCTGTGAATGTCGCGAAGCTCAATCATCGGGCGGGTCACTTTTAAGCAGTTATATAGGGAAATCTAGGCTACTTAAATAATAGGTAGTATGCAACGTAATTATGATTAATTCATGGTTTTATCATGGATAATATCGATTTTATTTTAATGATAGGTGAGGTAAATACATAATTTGGCGTATATTCTTGTCGTCAAGCTATAAATATCGAAATTATTTGATGAGATAGCTAGTGGCGTGAGCCTGGGCTATACGGGTTGTAGTAGCTGCCCAGTACAGCCCGCAGGCGGGTTGGTGTATACAGTGGCAAGGGCTTGAATGGCATAACTCAAGCCAATCCGGCCTATGCCCCTGGTTCAGGCCTAGCATGTGGCAGCCTCGGGAGGCCCCCCTAGTCTTGGCAGCTAAAAAATGGCGGTTGCTGGTGTACATAGGCCATGTGCATGGCGTCTAGCATGGACCAGAGGATATCGAGCTTAAGTTGTAATATATCCAATGCGTGCTCTTGCTGCTCGCGGTTGGTGAAGCTGGATAGGGTAATCTCTTGACCGTGCTCAACATCGCGCCGGGCTTCACCTAGGCGTTGGCGAAAATACTGATAGCCCTCGGTGTTTATCCAGGGGTAGTGTTCGGGCCAGTGTTGCAGTCTTTGTTTATGAATGTCGGGCGCAAAAAGTTCGGTTAATGAAGAGCAGGCCGCCTCCTGCCAAGTCGCTTGGCGGGCAAAATTCAGATAGGCGTCGACCGCGAAGCGTACCCCGGGTAAAACCAGCTTCTGGGAAACAATGTCTGCTCGGCTTAAACCTACGGCCTCACCCAAACGCAACCAGGCTTCAATCCCGCCTTCATCGCCGCTGCGGCCGTCGTGGTCGATAATGCGCTGGACCCACAGCCGCCGCACTTCTCGATCGGGGCAGTTGGTCATGATGGCGGCATCTTTAATCGGAATGTTGAGTTGATAATAATAGCGATTGGCGACCCAGCCGCGAATTTGTTCCGGGGTACTTTCGCCACGATTCATGGCTTGCTGAAAAGGGTGGTGAATATGGTAGAGCCGCCCCTTGGCCTGTAACTGTTGTAAAAATTCGTCGCGGCTCCAGGCTGCGGTGTCGGGTTTGTTCATGCTTAATTCTCTAGCAAAAGTTTCTTGGCGCTACCGGGGTTACGAAAAATTAACTCTTGCGCAGCTAGCTTCGGTTGTTGTGAGGTCTTGATGGCTTCATCTATTAGGCCGCGCTGGGGTGATTTATCACACACAGGGTCGGTATTGCTGGCGTCGCCGGTAAGCTGAAAAGCTTGGCAGCGGCAGCCGCCAAAGTCCGTCTCTTTTTCTGGGCAGCTGCGACAGGGTTCTTGCATCCATTGGTCGCCCCGGAAGGCATTAAAAATACTGGACTGCTGCCATATCCACTCGAGGTTGCGCGCGCGCACATCGGGAATTTCTAGGCCCTTTATTTCTCCGGCGGCGTGGCAGGGTAGCGCTTTGCCGTCGGGGGTTATGGTCATAAATGTTGTGCCCCAGCCGTTGCAGCAGGGCTTGGGCCGGTCTTCAAAATAATCGGGGATAACAAATAAAACATCCATCTTGCCGGCATGGCGTTGGCGAAACTCATTGCAACTTTGTTCGGCGGTGATCAGTTGTTCGCGGCTGGGCATTAGCAGATCGCGGTTTTTTAGACCCCAGCCGTAGTATTGAATATTGGCCAGTTCAACATAATCGGCACCCAGCTCTAGGGCCATATTGAGCATATCGTTAAGCTGATGAATATTGCCGCGGTGTAAAACAAAATTCATCACCATCGGCAGCTGCAATTGTTTGGCGGCCTTAGTCATCATAATTTTATGTTTAAAGCTGCGGGTGCCGGCGTAGCGGTCGTTGATAACTTCGTCGGAACCTTGGTAGCTAATTTGAATATGGTCCAGGCCGGCATCTTTCAAGCGACTTAAGCGCTCGGGGTTGGCTCCGAGAGTAGAGGTAATAAGGTTGGTGTAATACCCCAGCCGACGGGCTTCGCCAATAAGTTGTTCGAGATCTTGACGGACCAGAGGTTCGCCACCGGAAAGCCCAAGCTGGACCGCGCCTAATGCCCTAGCTTGCGCAAATACCTCAAACCATTGCTCAGTACTCAGCTCATTGGCGCGCGCCTTAGGGTAGTTTAACGGATTTGAGCAATAGGGGCATTGCAGCGGGCAGGCGTAGCTTAATTCGGCTAACAGCCACAACGGCTTTGCACTTGTTAGCGGTGCTCCTTGGCTGCTATTGGTTGCGGTTTCGCGGGCGATTAAATTAGTCAAGCTCTACCCAGCCTGCTGCGCTGGCCTCGGCTAAAAATTCCAATACGTCGTCGGCCAAGGTGTCAGCATCGGGAAAGGCTTTTTTTAAGTCGCTAATAATTTCTTGGATTGAAAGGCTGTTTTGGCAGCGTTGTAATATTTCACCAGCGGCTTGGTTGAGCTGGATCATACCTTCGGGGTAGAGCAGCACATAACATTCTTGCGTCGGCTCCCACTGGAAGCGATATTTTTTATTAAGGCGAACCACTTGCTTAGTCTCTATCGGGTTGTTCATTTGCGCGGCCATCATAATGAAATATCCATGCCGTCAAACGCCACCTCAATGTTTTCTGAATCCAATATCTGCCGCTGGGGCGAATCTTCTCTTAGTATTGGGTTGGTATTGTTGATATGAATAAGTACCTTGCGGCTATTTTTTAGAGGCCGTAGTAGTTCAATCATGCCGCCGCTACCGGATTGTGGTAAATGCCCCATGCTGGCTGCGGTTTTGTCGCCAACACCGGATTCGCTCATTTCGTTTTCTGACCAAAAAGTTCCGTCTACCAGTAGGCAGTCGGCGTTGCTTAGCTCGGTCATAATTCGGTCATCCATATTGCCTAGTCCAGGGCAGTAAAATAGTTGCTTGCCGCTGCGGGTGTCCTCAATACGAATACCAATGTTATCGCCAACATGGGGGTTGTGGCGGTGCGGGGAATAGGGCGGTGCTTTGCCGCTAACAGGAATTGGGCTAAAGCGTAGTCCGTCGATACCATCGATGACAAAGCTGTTGTCGGTTTCTAGCTCAATGGTCTTATGCATAAGGCCACCGTTCCAATGTTTGAGCATTGGGAACAGAGGGAAGCCGCTGTTTAAATCTTGGTGCACCATGTCGCTGCAATAAACCGTGTGCGGGCAGCCTTCACGTAGCATTAACAGGCCGGTGCAGTGGTCTATTTGGCTATCCATTAAGACGATGGCAGCAACACCACTGCCCCGAATTTGGGCCTGGGGCTGCAGCGGTGAAAATTGCGCTATCTGGCTTAGAATATCGGGTGAAGCATTAAACAATACCCATTGCTTGCCGTCTGCACTCACACATATGGAAGATTGACTACGCCGCAGGGCGTTAATGGAACCGTCGCGCACACCTTTACAGTTGGTGCAATTACAGTTCCATTGGGGAAAACCCCCGCCCGCGGCTGAGCCTAGTATACGAATATACACGGCTGTTAACGGCTGTACTTGTATAGAGTGATTTCAAATCCAAGACGGATGTTTTTGTAGCTAGGTTTGGTCCACATAATAATTACCTTTTGGTTTGTGGTTATAAAAAATGGTGCTTAGCTCAGCTGGCCGGAACTAGCAACACGGAAAATCATTGTGGCTAGCTCAACCAAGCACCAAAGGTTGGAACTTTTAACTGAAGCCCAGTGTTTAACTAAAGCGAATATTCACATCGCCCATGTCCTGGAACTCCGCACAAATATGGTCGCCGGGCTCTACTGCCACCGCAGCGGTTATACCGCCAGACATAATGAAAGTATTGGCGGGAATATGTTCGCCGTGTTCGGCCAACATATTGGCCAGCATCGCCACAGCTTGGGCGGGGTGCCCCAACACTGCAGCGCCAGTACCTATTTCGACTATTTCACCGTTTTTACGAATGCTCGCACCGGCAGTAATAAGATCAATTTTATCGATGTGCACAGGGCGGCTACCGATCACAAAACGACAAGATGAGGCGTTATCCGCAACGACGCTGGGCAAATCGAATTTAAAATTCTGAAAGCGTGAATCGATCACTTCGATAGCGGCAATAACAAAGTCGGTGGCGGCAATAACATCTTCAATTTTAATGCCAGGACCGCTTAGGGGTTGCTTAAGCACAAAGGCCACTTCGGCTTCTACCCGAGGGTGGCAGGCATCGCTTACTTTAAATACGCTGTCATCGGGCAGGGCAAAGTAGTCAAATAAATTGGCGCGAATAGGGGAGTCACAACCCATTTGCTTCATTTTGGCCCAACTAGTGAAACCCATCTTTAGGCCCGCTAGGGTATTGCCTCGATCGAATTTGATGCGTCGAATTTCATCTTGGATAGCGTAAGCATCGTCCATATTCATGCTTGGGTATTTATCACTTAGCATGGGTACGGCGGTAGCGCTGGTTTCAGCTAAATCCAATTGTGCGGCTATAGTGGCCACGTCTTGTTTAGATAATGTTTGCATTGTAAAACCTTGTTCGTTTATTTCGCTTAGCGTTTGCTCAGTTCCAGCGCCACGTCTTCAATCATATCTTCTTGGCCGCCCACGGTTTTGCGGCGCCCTAGCTCCAACAATATCTGCTCAGAGGGAACGTTGAATTTCTTTGCAGCGCGTTTGGCGTGTAATAAAAATGAGGAGTAGACCCCGGCGTAACCCAGCACTAAAGAGTCACGATCAACCCGAACTATTTCATCCATCATCGGAATAACGATATCTTCGGCGATGGCCATCAGCGCAAACACATCGGCTTGGCTAATAATGCCGGCCCGTTCGGCGACCGCGTTAAAAACTTCCAACGGAGTGTTGCCCGCACCAGCACCGAGACCGGCGATTGAGCCGTCAATTCGATTGGCACCCGCAGCCACAGCAGAAAGGGAATTGGCTACCGCCAGGCCCATATTGTGATGGCCGTGAAAACCAATTTCGGTATTGCTATCGAGGCCTTGACGCAGTGCGCTTACCCGCTGCTCGACATCGTCTTGCAGCATGTAACCGGCGGAGTCGGTTACATAAATACAATTAGCACCATAGCTTTCCATCTGCTTGGCTTGTTTTAATAATTCCTGTGGTGACAGCATATGCGCCATCATCAAAAATCCGACGGTATCCATACCCAGTTCGCGCGCCAAACCGATATGTTGCTCGGTAACATCGGCCTCACTGCATTGAGCCGCGACCCGAATAGTGTGCACACCCAGTTCATGGGCCATACGCAGATGATCTTGAGTGCCGATGCCAGGTATTAGCAGGGCCGAGATCTTGGCATTTTTCATTGCCGGTATTACGGTTTGCAAATACTCTTCATCGCTGTGGGCGGGAAAACCATAGTTAACCGAAGCGCCGCCAAGGCCATCACCATGGCTTACTTCGATCAGGTCAACGCCGGCTTGGTCGAGTGCGGTGGAAAGGTCCAACATTTCCTTTAAGCTGATTTGATGCCGTTTGGCATGCATGCCATCGCGTAGACACATATCGTGCAATAAGATTTTTTTACCAGAAAGGTTCACTGTCGTACTCCCTTATTGAATAGGGTCGAGTTGTTGGCCGCTGAGGCGGACGGCGATCATCTCTGCGGTGTGTAACGCCGCCGAGGTCATAATGTCGAGGTTGCCGGCGTATTTGGGTAGGTAGTCGCCTAGGCCTTCAACTTCCAAAAATATTGAAACTCGGTTGTCATCGAACACCAGTTTATTTTTGAGACGGTAGCCAGGTACATAGGCCTTTACCTTGGCCACCATTGCTTCCACCGAGGCGGTAATGGCGGCTTGGTCGGGCTGCTTTTTTGTCAGTACATGAACCGTGTCACGCATTAATAGCGGTGGCTCGGCTGGGTTGAGCACAATAATGGCTTTGCCCTGTTTGGCTCCGCCGACTTGCTCGATAGCGCGAGACGTGGTGCGGGTAAATTCGTCGATATTTTTTCGAGTACCCGGGCCGGCAGACTTCGACGCAATGGTGGCGATAATTTCGGCATACTCGACTTCTTGCACCTGGCTAATAGCGGCAACAATGGGAATGGTTGCTTGGCCGCCGCAGGTGACCATATTGACATTGGTCTCAGCTTGCTCGAGCTGCTGCTGTAAATTAACCGGTGGAATACAGAAAGGACCAATGGCCGCCGGAGTTAAATCGATGACGGTAATGTTTTCTGCCTGTAGCTTGCGGTTATTCTCTGCATGCACATAGGCCGAAGTAGCGTCGAAGGCAATTTGCACATCGGCGCTGTGGTCGCCGGCTTGGCGTAGTTGTTTAATCTCGTCCAGTAAACCATCTACACCTAGGTGAGTGGTACGCAGCCCGGCGGACTTAGCACGGGCTAAGCCATCGGAGGCCGCCTCAATGCCTACCATCCATACCGGATCAATATTTTTACTGCGCAGGGCTTTGATCATCAGGTCGGTGCCAATATTGCCCGGGCCTATAATTACGGCTTTAATTGCTTGCATATTATCTCCTTAATTTGAATCTGCGTAAGCAATTAGCTGAAGCTAACAGCGCAGGAGCCGGCACCGCCGATATCAACGCGCACCTGATCGCCAGCTTTAACGTCAAACATTTTCACCAGGGCGCCGGACAAAATAAATTCGCCCGCTTTCAGTGGCATGCCGAGTTCACCCAAGGTATTGGCCAGCCAGGTGACCGCATTAATAGGCGAGCCAAAGGCAGCGGCGCCAACGCCCATGTCGACCACTTCGCCATTGATGCTCATATTGACACCACAGCGGACTATATCGATTTCGGTAAGCTTGATTTTATTTGTGCCTAATACCAGCATGCCGCTGGACGCGTTATCGGCGACGGTGTCTTCAATTTTTATGTCCCAGTTTTCAATTCGGGAATCAACAATTTCTAAGGCCGGTACTATATAGTCGGTAGCGCGAATAATGTCGGCGTTGCTAAGGCCTGGGCCGCACAAGTCTTCTTTAAGAACGAAGACTAGTTCGCCTTCAATTTTTGGCTGAATAAGATGGTCAGTAATAGCAACGGTGGAATCACTGGCAACCAACATAGCGTCGGTAATAAAACCGAAATCTGGTTGGTCAACGCCCAGCATTTGTTGAACCTTGACATTGGTTAAGCCGATTTTCTTGCCAATAACACGTTCGCCATCGGCTATCTTCATGTCTAGCAGTGCCATCGATATACCGTAGGCTTGGCGGATGTCGAGCTCTTTGATCGTTTTTCGTAATGGCGCGATGGTCTGTTTTAATTTTGCGGCTTGATGCAAAGCCTGTGCCGCTGATTGTAAATCTTGCATGATGAAAACCTGTTTAAAATTTTAAGCAAATATTGCTGGTTTCGGTATAAAATTCGAGTGAGTGGACACCGCCTTCACGGCCGATACCTGATTGTTTAGCGCCACCAAAGGCGGTGCGTAAATCTCTAAGGAACCAGCAGTTGGCCCAGACAATGCCGACCTGCAGCTGCTGGCTTACACGATGGGCGCGGGAAGCGTTTTCGGTCCACACGGTTGCGCACAAACCGTACTTGCTAGCGTTGGCTAGGCTCACCGCTTCTGCTTCGGTATCAAATGGCGCTATATGGGTACAGGGGCCAAATATCTCTTCCTTTACAATCGGCGACTCTTCCGCCAAGCCGGTCCAAATCGTTGGCTCAACCCAGTTACCGTTAGCCCAGGGACCTTCAACTTTGGCGGCATTACCACCGGTTACGACATTGGCACCTTGATCTTTGGCGAGTTGGTAGTAGCCCAATACTTTATCCATCTGAGTACGGCTAACCATTGGGCCCAGAGTTGTTGCTGCATTTTCGGGGTCACCTAAAACATAGGCTTCAGCACCTTGCTTCATTTTCTCGACAAAGGCTTCGAACAAAGGGCGTTGCACATAAATGCGCTCGGTGCCCAGGCACACCTGGCCGCAGTTAACAAACGCGGAGCGCAAGCAACCTTCCACCGCTTTATCAAGATCGGCATCGGCAAATACCAGAGCAGGGTTTTTACCACCCAGCTCCAATGAAATATCGGTGATATCGACGGCGGCGGTTTGCATTAGCTTTACTCCAGTCGCGGTGGAGCCGGTAAAAGTGATGGCATCGGTATCTGGGTGTGAAACCAGGGCGTTGCCAACCGTTTTGCCGTAACCGGTAACCACATTGAATACCCCCGCTGGGATACCCACAGCGTTCATCACTTCACCCAGTAGGGCTGTGGTCATGCTGGTTTCTTCCGACGGTTTAACCACTACGGTATTACCACAGGCCAATGCCGGTGCTACTTTCCAAGTCATTAGCAGCAGCGGAAGGTTCCAGGGGCTGATAACAGCGATAACACCCTTGGGTTTATGGATGGAATAATTCAATGCGCCGCTGCCATCAGGGGTATCCATTAAAAAAGATTCACCGGGAAAGTTTTTTACGATTTCGGCAAAAACATTAAAATTTGCGGCGCCGCGGGGAATATCAATATGCCGAGCGAGGCTATAAGGTTTGCCAGTGTCCAGGCATTCCGCCTGCAAAAAATCGTCAAAGCGACGATCGATTTCCTGGGCAAGCTTTCCTAGCAGCTCGAGTCGCTGAGCGCTGGGCATTTCACCCCATGGACCTTCCAGCGCTTGTTTGGCGGCCGCGACTGCATCGCTAACATCCTGCTCTGAAGCTTCGCCGGTATAGCCGATAAGCTGGCCGGTGGCGGGGTTGAAGTTGTCAAATTTTTGCTCACAATTGCGGTATTCACCGTTAATAAAGCACTGAGTTTGTTTCATTAGTATCTCCGAAAATCTTACTGGCTAATGCGGTGTTTATGGCTGCTGGGCAGCCAATTCATCTAGCTGCATCTTGGCGAATTCAATTCTGTCCTGCCCCCAAAATACTTCGTCATTGATGACAAAAGCGGGCACACCAATAACACCGTGTTGCTGGGCCAGTTGTTGGTTGTGTTTTAAAGTTTGTAAGTTTTGTTCCGACTGCATCTCTCGTCTAGCTTCCTCGGCGCTTAGGCCGATGGCCTGATATATCTCGCTAATAAGCTGAGGTTGGCCAATATCTCGCCCTTGGCCCCATTCGGCCGCCATAATTTTTTGGACATAGGGGCGTAGTAAACCCTGCTGCTCGGCATAGAGGGAGGCCGCAGCAGCCAGTGTTGGTTCGGTGGTGCTCGGTGGTGGGCAGAAATCGAGCTGGTAATAACGGCATAAGCGCTGCATGTCTTGCCGAACCAAGGGAATTTTTACCTTCGCCCGTTCCGGTGGCGAGCGGCCATCCCAGCCACCCAGAGGGCGCCAGCGAATTGCGCTGTGCTCAGTCTCAAACGCGGCAAACATGGTTTGACTGGCCAAATAGCAGTAGGGGCTGCGGAAATTAAAATAACTATCGATTAACTGCTTCATTCTTATATTTGTCGCCAACTGGATAATCTTCTGTTAATTTCGAAATTTATATTCGTTTGTATGAACTTTCTCACCTAAACACGAATAAGAGGCGGTTTAATACCCTGGATTCCAGTGTTTTGTGGAATTTCGAAATTCTCGTTGTTTATCTGATTTGATGAGTGTATTATTTTTTCGAAATTAAATCAACGTATACGGCCTATTCTTGTGAGAGGGTGGTGATGGCAAACGTAGAAGTACGCCAGGGCTGTTGATTGGGGTGATTTGCCGGCCCATCGGTATATGTGGCCAATTATTTAATAGCTAGGATTAAGACAATGATAAAAACCAACCAAAAACCGTTTAGCTTGCCGCTAGCCGGGTTGATCGCGGCGGTTTTGCTTGGGGGTTGTGAGCCAGCCTCAGAGCCAGCCGCCGAATTACCCAGCACAGCAACGGAAAATATAAGCAGTATTGCCAATACTGATGACTGGGCCTTTAATGGCTTAAATCGCGGTGAAAATCGACACTCGCCTTTGACTGATATCAACAAAGACAATATTGATCAGCTTGGGCTGGCTTGGCAGTTTAATGATTTTGTTGTTCGTGGTCGGGTACACCGCGGTAACCAGGGCACGCCTCTGGTGGTAGATGGCAAGATGTACTTTACCGGTCCTTGGAGCGTAGTGTATGCAGTTAATGCCGCCACCGGTAAAAAGCTGTGGACTTATAACCCGGGAGTAAAAGGCGCGTGGGCACGTAAGGCCTGTTGTGATGTTAACAACAAAGGCGTTGCCATTAAGGATGGCAAGCTCTATGTCGGTGTGGTTGACGGTTATCTCGATGCCGTTGATATCGCTACCGGCAAGCGTTTATGGCGAGCAGATACCCTGGTTGATCGCAATAAAAGTTACACCGTGACAGGGGCACCACGAATAGCTGGTAAAAATATTGTTATTGGTAATGGCGGCAGTGATATGGACGCCCGTGGTTATGTAACGGCCTATAATTTAGAAACCGGTAAAATGGCCTGGCGTTTTTATACTGTGCCAGGAGACCCGAAGTTGGGTGAAGAGCACCCGGAACTGGAAATTGCGCGTAAGACCTGGGGTGATAACTCACGCTGGGATTTAGGCGGTGGTGGTACCGTGTATGACGGCATGTCTTATGACCCGGAGCTAAATCTAGTTTATGTGGGAACCAGCAACGGCGTACCCCATCCCACTTGGTTGCGTGACCCCAGCGGCGGCGATAACTTGTTTCTTTCTTCAATTCTTGCCCTTGATGCCGACACTGGCCGGATGAAGTGGCATTATCAAACCACTCCTTCGGATGATTGGGACTTTGGTTCGACCCAAAATATTATTCTCAGCAATGTGAAAATTGATGGTATCGAGCGCAAGGTTTTGATGCAGGCACCGAAAAACGGTTTTTTCTATGTATTGGATAGAGAAACTGGCGAGTTGCTCTCGGCTGAGAAATTTACCATCGTAACTTGGGCTAAGAAAATCGATATGGCTACCGGCCGACCGGTACTTGATAAGAGCTTGAATTATAAAGACAGCCCAAAAATTATTTGGCCTTCAGTATCGGGTGGTCACAATTGGCAGCCAATGGCTTATAGTCCTGAAACTAAGCTGGTTTATATCCCAGTATTAGAAGGGCCAATGAAGTATGTTGCCTATGATGGGGTTGAGTATTTACCCGATAGCTTGAATGAAGGTAAGGGCCCACCGTTGATGCCGCCCTTTGAAAAGGAAGATGACAAGTTACTAAAGAATCAACCTAAGCCGGTTGAGCACAGCATACTCAAGGCCTGGGATCCGGTTACGCAAAAAGAAGTATGGCGTTCCGAGCCACAGACTTGGTGGAGTGGTGGTGTATTATCGACTGCCGGTGGCCTGGTGCTACAGGGTTCGGTTGATGGTTACTTTACCGTTTACGATGCCAAAACCGGCTCGGTATTGAAAAAAATTAATACCGGTGTGGCTACATTGGCACCGCCGATGACTTACCGAGTTGATGGCGTGCAGTATATCGCTGTGCTGGCGGGCTTAGGTGGTTCAGAAAGTGCTTACTACCCCAAGCGCTCAGCGGCAAGAAAGTACGAAAATCCGGAGTCGTTATTTGTATTTAAATTGGACGGCGGCGAAGTAAAGCTGCCACCATTGCGAACTAAGCCCGAGCTGCAACCGCTGCCCGCCAAGGTGGATACTACTAACATGGATATGGCCAGAGCGGCAGAGCAATTTTTCCATCACTGTGCTCGCTGCCACTCATTCCGTGGTAGCAAGGGTTCTTACCCGAACCTATGGAATATGAGTGAATCTAGCCACGCAGCTTTTGACCAGATTGTCGGTGATGGTGTGTTTAAGTTCTCCGGTATGGCACCGTTTTCCGATGTCTTGACCCAGCCTGAACAGGACGCAATTCATGCCTTCATTATCAACGACGCCCATAAAGCCCGGGCTTCAACTGATGATGAAGACAAGCGTGTATTTATGGAGAACTTCTAAGATAGGCGCGGGGCTACGGCCTCGCATATTTGGTAAATATTTAGAATATATAATTTAGGGAACATACCATGAGTAACGTCAAAAATTGCTTTCGACTATGGACCGTGTTGTTTGCGGCTATGGCTGGCGGTATTGAAGCTGCCCAAGCAGGGCAAGATTTAGCCTTTGAAAAAAGCTGCGCCGCTATCGGCAAAAGCTCCTATGAACGAGCTGCTGATAGTCCGGCGGTAATTATCAGCGCAAAATATACCCGCGACTCGGCGCAAGCCATGAAGCACCAATTTATGTTTGGCAAACGCAGTATTGTACAGGGTATGCCGGTTGGCGAAAACATAAAGTCTTTACCCAGTCATTGTCGAGTAGAGGGCTACTTTGCCCCGGCGGTAAGGTTCACTCTATTGCTACCCGACCCTAAACAATGGAACAGCCGGGTAATGTATGCCGCCTGTGATGCATTTTGCGGCGCGGTTGAAGAAGATATGCCGGTACCTGGTTTGATTAAAGGTTTTGCTACTATTGCCACCGATGGTGGCCATATAAATAAGCGGCCCTTTGACGGTACCTGGGGCTACAATAATCGCCAAGGTGAAATCGACTTTGGTTACCAGGCTTCACACCTGGCGGCGCAACTGGTTAAACAAATATCCTTAGATTATTACGGCCGTAAACATTCCTACGCCTATATTACTGGTTTTTCGAAGGGCGGTTTGGCAGGTCTAAAATCGGCTCTGACCCATCCAGAAGATTTTGATGGTATTTTATCCCGTGCGCCGGTAGTCCGTTATCAGGAAATTAATGCCGTCCGCATGCCGTGGTTGTACAAGTCTAACTCGCGTGCCGATGGCAGCCCAATATTGTTAGCGGCCGATGCTATGGTGATTCACCGTGGTGTGATTAAGCAGTGTGATGGCATCGATGGTCTGGTCGACGGTATTATCGACGATCCAAGAAACTGTAGCTTCGAGCCTTCAACATTGCTGTGTGCAGCGAATCAGACCAAGGAGTGCTTGAGTGCCGAGCAGATTACAGCGGCCGAAAAATTTTATTCCTTACCTAAAAATGACAAGGGTCAGGTAGCTTATCCTTATGCATTAGAATATGGCTCGGAATATGATTGGCAGGGTTTTCATGCGCCTAGAACGGTTGACTCGCCAAGCTTTGCAAAAACCATTGCCTCTACCTTCTTGAGGTATATGGCGTTTGAAAAAGATCCCGGCCCCTATTTTGATTGGATGGCCTTTGACCCGGTCGCCGATGCCAATAAATTAGAGCCGATGAAATCAGTATGGGATGCAACCGACCCTGATTTACGCAACTTTAACGAGGCCGGTGGTAAAATGTTGGTTATCCATGGCTGGGGTGACGGTGCCGTGAGTGCGCGCATGACTATCGATTGGTACGAAGGTGTACGTAAATTTATGGGAAAGTCGGTAGACTCCTTTGTAAAACTTTATGTCGTGCCAGGCAGCAAACACGGAGGCAGCCCAGGCGATGGTCCCAATGTTAATGAGTCGCTTGAGGCTTTGGTTAACTGGGTGGAAAAGTCTGAGCAGCCAGGTAAGCTGGTGTTTAGGTTGGAGGATGACAATGGGAAGGTATCACGCACCCGTGCCAATTTTCCCTATCCATTGGCCAGCCGCTACAAAGGTAAAGGTGATATAAACGACGAAGCAAGTTTTGAAGCCTATTTGCCAAACAAAAAATAAGTAATTATTCGCGCTCAAACCATCGAGGGTCGCTGTAACCGTGCCCTCGATTTATCCTATCCCCTTGGTGGGCCGCTGCTGAACCACCGATTTCTCGCTTTAGGTGAGCCTATCAACCTTAGCCCCTAACAGCCGTTAATTCTAAACTAACGGCTGCTTAAGTATTTATTCCCTGAATTACCGTGATAAAATAATGTGTATTACCATTGTTAGCGACTATGGCTATAATGCGGCCACAAATTTACCGAGAAAATAGTATGGACAAGTATTTAAGTGCAAAGGAAACGGATGAGCTGGATGTTTTGGGCTTTGATTTACACAATGCACCGGGCCATCTATTACGTCGCTGCCACCAGCATTCTCGAGAGATATTTAATCAACACATGGGTGACAAGGGTCTATCCCGCCAATTGTTATCAGTACTTATATCTATTTACCAGAACCCGGCTGAAACCTATACCGTATTGTCGACTATCAGTGGTTTTGATCGCAATACATTGGCAGAAATGATTGATCGTTTGGTGCAGCAAAAGCTGGCAACACGCAAGCGATCTGAAAAAGACGCCCGGGCTTATTCAGTAGAGCTAACAGATAAGGGCAAAAAATTGGTTCGATCGGTGATGCAAAAAGCCAAGTTGGTGCAGGAACAGTTACTGGAGCCCTTGCCTGAGGCTTTACGTCCGGTATTTATGCAGTGCATGAGAATCATGCTTGATTTGGAAAAGGCTTAACAGGGCAACATTAAGCCGCTACTACGCAGTGTAAGAAAGACCTCCACCCTGCATTTATAACAACATGCTAGATAACCCTGGAAATACACTCAGCAGCAGAAGAATAAGCACGGTAATTAGTACAAACGGTAACACCCCTCTGCTAATTTTTTCAACACTTTCACCGGATGTTGATGAGGCGACAAATAAGCCGGCGCCTACCGGTGGGGTTAATAAGCCCAGCGCTAAGTTCAAGCAGACGACTAAGCCAAAGTGATAAGGGTTGATGCCAAAGTGATTCATGGCGATGGGCAGTAGAATAGGCACGACAATAATTAGCGCGGCAATGGCGTCAATGAACATACCGATAAACAGCAGTAGTACATTCAGTAGCAGTAAAAACTCCAGCGGCGAATCTGCCACCTGACTAATCCATTGCGCGACTGCTAATGGGATTTGTTGGTAGCTGAGAACAAAGCCCATGACCTGGGCTGAGCCGATTAAAGTTAATATAAGCCCTGAGCTAATGGCAGCCCGTTTAAACGCCTGAGGTATATGCTGCCAGTCGAAGTCGCGGTAAATAAATTTACCTACAATGATCGTCACAATTGCCGCTAGCGCTGCGGCCTCTGTCGGCGTAGCTAGCCCACCCAAAATACTGAAGACTATCACCAGCGGAATAAGCAGGGCCGGCAAGCCTTGCCTTAGCATGCCGAGTTTGCTGCCGGCTTTTGTGGTTTGCTCTTGTCCTTGCTGTAGTTCTGGTAGTTCTGAAGGTTGCTTGTTGGGCGCGGAAATATTGTCCAAAGGCAGGGGGAAATTATCGTGTCTAGCGCGCCAGGCAATATAGGTAAAGAACCCCAGTAACATCATTGCGCCGGGCACCAATCCGGTAATAAATAGGTCACCGATGGAGATTTGCGCCAGTACGCCATAAACCACAAACATCATAGAGGGCGGAAGAATCGGCGCTAATAACCCGCCTGCAGCCGATAGCGAAACTGCAAAATCTTTGCGGTAGCCATTGCGTTGCATTTCCGGCGTCATGACTTGGGTCATCAATGATATTTGGGCCACTGCAGACCCTAAGATCGAGGCCATAAAGCCGTTGGAAATTAAATTCACATAGGCCAGTCCGCCACGCACCGGACCTATTAGGGCGGCCGCCATTCTGACTAAGCGGCTGGCCATACCACTGGCGCTCATTAACTCGCCGACTAAAATAAACAGCGGTAGCGCTAACAGGCCGTAGTTCTCTAGGCCGGCAAAAAACTGCTGTTGGAACGATAAAAATAGAACCTGATCACCTTGGTAGACAATCAGCAGTATGGCAATCATCGCCAGTAAAAAGGCTATCGGTACGCCTATCATTAACAGTGAAATCAGGGATATTACGATAGGCATTAGTGCTCAACTCCTGCTGTGTTGGCCGGGTCGAATAGCTGACTTAAAAACCTGGCCAGGCTGTGGAAAGTAAGAGAGAAGCTAAACCAAGGCATAATTAGCCAAAGCCAGAATTTCTTGATGCCCAGCGTGGCGGTAGGTTCGGTATAAATAAAATTTAATTCGGTGCTAGTGAATCTATCGATATCGCCGCCGTGTTGGAGCAGCAACAACGGCTCAAACCAAGTCCAGCTCAACCACAGCAGGCACAGACCGAATATAACCATTATTAACAGCGAGGCCAATTTGCATAGCTGCTGCAGCTGTGGCGCTAGCTTGTTGGTGACTAGGCTGACGCTGATATGTGCATCGGCTTGGATGGCCGAGCTGGCCGCTAAAAACCCCATCCAAATCATGGCATAAATGGCGGCTTCATCGATCCAGTAAATTGGAACTTTTATCAGCCGCACCAGTACATTGGCGCTTATCAGAAGAAACACCAGTGCGCAAAATATGCCGGCAAGCAGTCGCTCGCTATTGGCAATTAGTTGACTGGTTTTGGCAAGGCGGTGCATTAGAGTTTTCCTGAGTGATTTTTTATTATTTAACCGGCAAGGCACTAGGGCTATTAGGGCTGGGCATGGCCGGTTCGAGTTGCTTGGCCTGTTCGATGAGTTTGGCGGTATTGGGTGAAAGGCTGTTCCACTTTATATTCCAGCGTTGGCTGGGCTCGGTAAAAAAGTCTTGCCCGGCGCTGCTTACGGAAAACCCTTCGCTGTGGCTTAGCTGTTTGAGCTGCTGCAAAAAATCCTGCTCAGCTTGGCTGTAATCATCAAGTAGTGCGGACAGTAACGGCCGCAGGGTTTGCTGTACATCTTGCTGCTGTTGATGGCTCATTTTCGCCCAGGTTTTTGCCGATACCACCGCGACCATGGGAAACATCATATGGTCGCTGTGAATTAAGCTATCGGCGTGCTTGTAGAGTTTTAACCTTAGCGTGTTTTCAAAATCTATATGCATGGCATCAATTTGGCCATTGGCAAAAGCGTCGTATAAGGCTGACAAGGGAATTGGCGTAGGCGAGGTGTTGGCGTATAGCCAAAAGTCAGTTAAGGGCCTATCGGGCACGACTCTAACTTTCAGCCCGCGCAGATCAGCCAGTGTAGTAGCGTTATCTTTCAGCAGTATTTGGCGCATACCGGCCATGCCAAACCCGAGGCCCACCAAACCCAGTGATTGGGTGTCTTGCAAGATATCTAAAGCGGCTTCGCTGCGTAGAATATCGGCGGCATGGCGAGGGTTTTTGGCCAGGTAGGGCGTGTAAAAGGCTGAAAACGACGGCAGTCGGTTGGCCAGTTCCGAAGTGGTGAAAAAGCCGAAATCTATAGCGCCAGTTTGCAATAGCTGCAACATCTGCGCCTCATTACCCAGTTGCCCGGAGGGGAAAATGCTGAGTTGTATATTGCTATCGGGCGATGCCTGTAGTTGGTCGGCAAAAGCCTGGGCAGTCTGGGTCCAGCGGTGTGGTGGCGGGGTAATTAAGCCCAGGCGCCATTGTTGCTGAGCTTGGGCCAAGCTTGGCAGCAAACACAGCGCGGTGATTATTAGTTTTTGCAACATAACTATTCTCCAGCAATGGCGGCAAAGTACTGTTTAAAATAGACCAAGTCAATTATTTTCGAAATTTTAACTGGACCCTTTCATGCCACAGGGTTTTATTGACTGAAGTAGCGCCTAACTCCCATATACTACGGTATATTCTAGTGGAAAAGCACCAGAGTTGATGTTTTTGAATGTGGCCCACTATTTTTTCTAAAAAAATTTCGAAATATCTTGAAAAATTGATTTCGAGGGTTCAGTATGTGAATTATGCCGTACACATCATATATGCCGTTTTTGTGAGCGGTGACTGTGTTGAATAGGTATTGGCTGGCCGATTTGTTAGCGGTAGAGGCAAGCACAGTAAAATAGTCTTCCCTGTTACCGTGGCCTTAGTCACTAAACTGGGTGGGGAGTAGAGCGTAGCGGGCGTCATTAGGCGCTGCAAAATAATAATAGTAAAAAGGATAGTGTTGTGAATCATATATCTAAAACCCTGTATCGGAGAAATCGCTTGAGTCGCGCCATTCAATTGGTAGGCTTGAGTTCTATTGGCTTGCTAGCCAGCAGCATGGTGACAGCGCAGGCTGCCGACCAGCCTGTGCCAGCGTTGGAGGAAATCACTGTAACCGGTACCTATATTCGCGGTGCTGAGGTTATTGGCAGCGTTGCCGATGTGGTTGATGGCTCCGAAATCATGGCCAGCGGTAAAAATACCCTTGGTGATTACCTGCGCGATATACCGGCCAACTTTGCCGGTGGTGTAGGTTTGTCTGATGAAGTTCAAAGTGATCAAGATGCCGGCGCTGCCAATGCCAACTTGTCCGGTGGCCAAGGAGTTAACTTGCGAGGCTTAGGTGCTTTGTCGACCTTGGTATTAGTTAATGGCCGCCGGGTTGCTGCCTCGGGGCAGTTTGGTGACTTTGTTGATATTTCTAATATTCCAGCAGCAGCGGTCGAGCGAGTAGAAATTTTAAAAGATGGTGCCTCGGCGTTATACGGTTCTGATGCTGTTGGTGGTGTGGTTAACTTTGTTCTAAAACGCAAACTTGATGCTCCTATTACGTCAATCAATGTTGGTGGCACAACTCAAGGTGGTGGACAAGAGATCCAGTTGAGTCATTTGTTTGGTTTAGATTGGGACCAGGGCAATGCCGTATTTGGAGTGGAATATTATAACCGCGACAATGTTGCCGTTAGCGACCGTGATGCCTATAAAAATGGCAGCGATTACTCCTCCCAGGGTGGTGTTAATTGGCAGCGTTATTCCGCGCATTATTCTGCCGCTGCCAATATATTTCGTGGCAACCAAGGTGGCAGTGTTGCCTCCCCCGTAGGTGCCAGTGTGCCTAATGGCGCCAATGCTAATTTATCCATGTCGGATTTAGTACTCAGTAGCGACGGCACCGGTAATACTACCAATGTTTATGATGCCATGGATCTTTTGCCCGAGACTGAAAGGCTGAGCTTGTTTGCCAGCTTTGATCATGACATTAATGAAGGCTTGTCGTTATATGGCGATATCCGCTATACCGAACGCACTTCAGATTACAAACTGGGATACGGTTATGCGGTTGAATCTAGCCTGCCGACCAGCAGCCCTTATTACATCAGCGGTATTGATCCTAGCTTGACCAATACCGATGGCAGCATACCTTTTGGTTTAGTCGTTGATGACCGAGCCGAAACTCGCGAAAGTAGTGTAGATAGCTTAGGCCTTCAGTTGGGTCTAGTCGCGGACCTAGGCGGCGACTGGCAGTTAGATTTATCAGCGTCCTATAGCTTAGAAGAGCAGCGTCGTTATCGTGAGCAGTTGGGCGATGTGAATGTATCCGGCACCATCAACAAATTTAACTGTGCTCTTGAAGGTCCGGCAACGACTAATGCTGAATGTGCGGCCTTGGGCCTGGATGCGTTTAATCCGTTTTCTACCGAGCCTGTAAGTGAAGCCCAGCTGGATCAGATTTTTGGTTATGAAGATCTAAAGTTTAAATCTGAAGTTGTACAGCTTACCGCGAAAGCGGATGGTTCGTTGATGGCCTTACCGGCTGGTGACTTAAAGTTGGCGGTGGGAATTGATTATCGCGAAGAAATCATTAGCGGCGATCTTGCCTGGAATACAGGGTCAGTAGTACCGCGTACCGGCCCCTATACCGAAACAATTCGTGAAGCCCAGTCAGCTTTTTTTGAATTTGCTGTACCCGTGAGCGACAGTGTCGATATATCCTTAGCGGGTCGCTATGAGTCGTTTTCAGGAACTGGCGATTATGAAACCTTTAACCCGAAATTGGGTTTGAATTGGGCGATTACTGATGGCCTGATGTTTAAAGCCTCTTGGGGTACTTCATTCCATGCGCCGGCAATGCGTTTTGAAAATGATGATCCGCAGCCGCTGCCCGGTGGTAACTCTGCCTTCTTGTTGCCCACTTTCTATCAAGGCCCTTGTGATTCGAATATTGTCGACTTTAACGGCGTTATTGGTACTCCAGGTGCGGCGGGTCAAAATTGTAGCTTTTCTATCCTGGTTAATACCGGCGGTGCGGGTGAGGGTGTATTAAGCCCGGAAGAAGCCGAAACCTGGTCGATGGGTTTGGATTGGGAGTCGGAGTCTATTGAAGGTCTGCGCGCTAGCATAAGCTACTTCAATATTTCTGTTGATGATCGTATTCAGCGTATTCAAGGTGGCACCTTCCCTAGTATCGTTAGTGAAATATTTGCGACCGGTACCTCGCCATTTATTAACGCCATTAATATTCGCCCCACGGAAGCCGAAGCTCAAGCGGTATTGGATAGTGCCAAATACCTAGGTACCTTTGGACCGCCAATTGCGAACAGCGCGGCTGATATTCAAATGATCGTTAACGCGACGCAGATAAATATCGCTACGCTAGAAACCTCGGGTTTTGACTACTCCTTGGCTTATGACTTTGATATCGCCGGCGGTCAAGCCAGTGTGTTTGTTAACGGCACCTGGTTGCGCAGCTACGATACCGAGTCGGCACCCGGAGCAGGCGTAACCGACCAGCTGGGTCAGTACAGCTCTTTCGGTGCGCCGGTTGAACTGCGCAGTATCCAGGGTATTTCCTATAAGTCTGGCAATGTCAGTGGCTCGCTAAAAGTTAATTACACCGCCGGTTATGACTGTGCTGTAGGTAGTTGTATTGTTGCCGACAGCAGCGGTGCGCCAGTGCCCAACACTCGTAAGGTTGGTATTGATTCCTGGGTGACTGTTGATCTGGGTATTGATTGGGACTTGAGCGATTTTGGCGGCATGGGTGAAGGCGTAGTTGCACACCTAAGCGTTAACAATCTGTTTGATGAAGATGCCCCGTTTATCGACGGCGGATCCAGTCCAGTGGATAACGTACCAACAGCTTATGATCCGAATAACCATACTGTTATCGGTCGTACCATTGGTTTGACGCTGACCAAGCGCTGGTAAGCACAAAGTAGTCTTTTCCACCTAAGACTGGCGCTCTAGGGCGCCAGTCCTTTCTTCCCGCATAAAGCAGTTACCCATCTTGGAAATATAACTATGAAAAATAGTGTAATACGACAAAAGTCGAGCCGAATTTCACGGCCCATCTTGTTTGTATTATTAATAAGCTTATTGGCATTGCAGGCGTTTCAGTCCCAGGCCAATGAAGAGCAAACCTGCGCTCGATTATTTAAAGGCGTTGATCTATCAAAGTTAGATGATGGCAATGCCGCCACTAGTATTATCAGTGCCAAATTTATTCGTGGCAAAATACTGAATAAAAAAGAAAGCCATTTGGCCCATGAATACAGTCGTATACTCGGCACACCGACTAAATACGGACTAAAAAAATTACCCGATCATTGTTTGGTTGAAGGTTATGTAACGCCAACCATACGTTTTCAAATTCGCCTACCCGCCCAGCAGGACTGGAATGGCCGCTATTTACTCAATGCCTGTCAGGGCTTTTGTGGTGAAGTGAACCCGGGCCCACCGATGGCCGGTGTCGCTCGGCGTTATGCCACCATGTCACACGATGGCGGCCATACCGCCTTTGGTTTTGACGGTGCCTGGGGCCGCAATAATTTACCCGGCCGGATAGACTTTGGCCACCGCGCTAATCATGTCGTGGCTATTGCTGCTAAGGCGATTATTAATTACTACTATGGCAAGCCGCCTAAGTATTCGATTATTGCTGGTTGCTCCAAAGGTGGCCAAGCCGGTGTTATGGCCGCGCAGCGTTACCCTAATGACTTCGATGGTGTAATCGCACGCGGGCCAACAATTAATTACACCAAGGTGAATCTGGTCAGCTGCATGGACCACGCCCGCGCAGTATTGGACGATAACGATAAACCATTGATGGATGCCACCTATGCGGACTTCATTTATAAGGCGGTGGTGAAACACTGTGATGCTATCGACGGGGTTAAAGACGGCTTAATTAGCGATCCACGCAAATGCGACTTCAACCCGCAAACATTGGCCTGTGATGATAATCCGGATGCTAAAAAATGTTTGAACCCAGCGCAAGTAACGGCGGTTAAGCGATTGTATTCGCCGATAAAAGATGCCCAAGGGAAAACTATTTACGGGCCAATGACCTATGGTTCTGAGCCCGAGTGGAAGGACTGGTTAATGCCTTCTATCCCCGGTGTTATGCCTTGGCATTATTACGCCGCCACCGAATTTCTTAAATATCTAGCCTATCCTACGGCGCCGACGATTGATTATAACTGGCGTGACTTTAACTACAGTGCGGAAAAATCTCGCCTAGCAGAGATGGGGACGGTGTACAACGCGGACAATCCAGACCTACGTGAATTCCGCGACGCCGGCGGTAAGATGATGATTATCCATGGTTATGCGGATGCGGCAATCTCGCCTTACCCCACCATCGATTGGTATGAGGACGTGGTTAAGTTTATGGGTGGTTACGAAAAAACTGCGGACTTTAATCGCCTATTTTTATTACCCGGTTTACACCACTGTGGCAGCAATGGCCCCGGGCCTTCCAGCTATGATGCCTTAGCGGCACTGGAGGAATGGATGGAGCATGGCAAGGCTCCGGATATGCTACTCACCCGCAAGGAAGAAAAGGGCAAGGTGCTTTACGACCGTCCGGTTTATCCCTACCCCATTGAAGTTAAATACCGTGGTCAGGG
>Ga0105356_10000917_pt1 | contig 28846 bp, 30 predicted proteins | sample GOMGulsemesocosm_3_FD_83502 | JGI IMG/M metagenome (GOLD analysis project Ga0105356, IMG submission 83502) | Methane-oxidizing microbial communities from mesocosms in the Gulf of Mexico - GOM9D Gulf of Mexico | ecosystem: Environmental > Aquatic > Marine > Cold seeps | place: Gulf of Mexico... | reverse complement strand
TGTCTTATTTATCAGTTCAGCAGTTAGCGTTAATGGCGCGTGAATAACTTTAATACTAAAACGGTCCAACATATTGAATTCCTTGTTTGATATTCTTTGACTTTGGCTATTGACTATTGACTAATAGTTCCTAGATTCTCATCATTAGCAGCCTGATGCATTAACGCCTGACCACGGCCAATGTAAGCATGGCTCGCCAGTTGGAATGTCTGCATTATCATGGGTAACCATAAGCACGGGCAGTTTGCGTGCTTTGGTTTCAGTGAATACCCAATCGCGAAACTCGGCACGTAATGATTTATCTAATTTACTGAATGGTTCATCGAGCAATATCGCATCAGGCTCAGCTAAAAGCATGCGCATTAAACTAATACGCGCTCGTTGTCCGCCGGATATTTGCGTTGGTGATTTGTCTGCTAGTGCACTGAGATTTAATTGCCCTAGAGTCGCGAGTGCTTGTTGTTTACGTTGCAGCCCTTTGACATGGTTGGGTAGGGCGATGGCTAAGTTTTCCCAGATGTTTAAATGTGGAAATAATAAATCATCTTGAAATAACAGGCCAATATTACGTTTCTCTACCGCGACTGTATTAATATTTTTATCATTCAAAAAACAGTCGCCATTAAAGCTAAAATCATGGAGTTGATGACCAGCAATAATACTTAATAACGTCGATTTACCACAGCCACTCGGGCCCATCAGGGTTAGTATTTCACCCGCTGAGATAGTAAATGATAGCGGTGAAAATAAGGGCTTATGTTGGTGATCAAATATGGTTATGTCTGAAATGGTTAACGACATACTATTTTTCCTCTTAGAACATTATTCATTGTCGTTAATGCTCAGTTTTTTAATGCGAAGACTGGTTTTTTTCATGATCGCACGTGGTGATAAAATCGAATTTGTACGATTTAAACTGAGTTTATGACCGCTTTTTCTGCTCGCAATAATAGCTATTAAATAAAAGAATACGGGCAGTAGTGATTGTAATAATGCATAAATAGCACCGATTCGGCGATCTTGACCACTCGCTAAGGCAACGGCTTCGGTGGTTAATGTTGCAATTCGGCCAGCACCTAACATCAAGGTTGGCAAGTATTGGGTCAGGCTAACACTAATGCCAAGCGCCCAAGCAATCCAAATCGCAGGCAATAAAATAGGCCGTTTAATTCGCCACCAAGCTCGTAATGGCGACATGCCTAAGCTCAATGCGACTTTGTCTAAGCGTTTATCATAGCTGCGCCATGGCCCATCTAAGGCAAGGTAAATGTAAGGGAAAACGAAGAATACATGAGCCCACATTACCCATAGCATATGCGCACTGGAATTAGTTAAAAGCGTCGCGACTTGGATACCAAAGAGAATCGATAACTGTGGGGCTAGCATAGGAATTAAGATTAATAATTTAGGTATTTTCAATGGTATAGCGGGCTTGCTGCTGCCGTTGTTATGCTCATGAATAACGATCGCAAATAATAATGCCAGAGATGCACTGATTAAAGCTATTACCGTGCTACTGCAAATTACATCATATAAATAATCCCACTCTTGCTGCCAAAACCGTAGAGAAAAACGACTCGGTAACCAGTCTGGAAAGCGCCAGCGTTGTGCAAATGACCAAAGTAGCAATAACGGAATAACTACGAATGAAATGCTACAAATCAGCCCTAATAATGGCTTTCCTGTTACAGGTAAGGCGAAGCGACCTCTCGTTTGCCAGTGACGATGATAAGAAATAAACAGCCATTCTATAGCACGTAATAATGCCAGTAAAAATACGCATAAAACCAGTAGTAAGACTGCGCCTGCGGATGCTTTTGGTAAAGTAGCGAGGTCTGCATCATTAAGCCATTGCCACACTAAAACGGGTACAGTCGGTGGCTGAGTCGGCCCCAGTACTAAAGCAACGTCAACCACTGATAAACTGTAAGCGGCAACCGCAAATAAGCTAAAACGTATTTTTGGTAACCATTGTGGGAAGATAATTTTTTGCCATACTTGCGCGGATGAATAACCTAAGCTTCGACCAGTTATCATGGTTTGTTCTATATTGAGTTGTTTTAGTAGGGCGATGCTCATAAACAATAAAAACGGGATCTCTTTAAGCATCAGAGCCAATAATAAACCCAATGCGTAAGGATCGTTAATCAAACTCCAATTACTGGCGGTAAAACCGTCGATAAATTGCGCGCAAAGGCGAGAAATAAAACCACTCGGGCTAAATAGAAAAGCAAAACCAATCGCAAAAGCAACGTGCGGAAGCGCTAAAATTGGTGATAGAAAAAGTTCGAGTTTACGCCAAATTGGATGCTGCCAGCAGGATTGTAAAATAACAAAACATCCGAGTGCCGCCATTAGGGTACTGCCAATACTGACAAATAAACTTAAGGTTATTGATTGGCTTAGACCTGGCCAATCAAATAACTGATTGAAACCAGTTAATGAGAATTGATATTGATTAATAGCGGGAATATATCCCAAGGCCGAAACAAATAGCCCGATTAAACCGGGCAATAAAGGCAGGAAACAAATGCACAGGCTAATGATTAGTAGTGTAATCTTGCCGATGCGCTGTGCAATTGTACTCACTTATAATACAGCCTTGTGGTTATTGGTCTTTGTCTTTTGGTAACTAGTCATGGTCACTAATTATGACCATCTTATAAATACTAATGACCGTAGCGTTTCTGCCATTCTGCTTCAAGCGCACTCTGCCAACTTGGATGGGGCTCTGAAACTGATTTAAACAGCTTAGTTTGCTTCGCAGAACCGCTGATGAACTCTGATTGTAACACGGTCGGATCGCCCCACGTTTTTAGATCGCCTTTACGTGATTGTGCTTCAGGGCTTAGTAGAAAATCAATCGCCACTAATGCACCTTCTTTGGCACTGGCATTCCATGGGATAGATAAGAAATGGATGTTAGAAAGTGCACCAGCATCTAACGCATACGCCTCTGTCGTTGCTGCTAGTTCACCACTATTTTGGGCTCGGATAACTTCATTGGGATTGAAAGAGATCGCTAGGTCAATTTCGCCATCATCAAGCAGTTGATTGGTTTCAGCACTGCTTTTGGGGAACTGTTTACCTTGACGCCATGTTAATGGGTGTAGTTGATCTAGGTATTGCCATAACGGAGCAGTGACGGCTTGGAAGTCAGTCTTATCTACGGCTTGATATAGTGCATTTTTGTCTGTCGTTAGCTCTAACAATGCCGATTTTAAGAAACTCGTACCATGAAACGCTGGTGGTTGTGGATAAGTGATCTTGTATGGATTAGCTTGCGCATAAGATAACATTTCAGTGAAACTGCGTGGCGGTGTACGACCATTCGCTTTGTCGTAAATGAAGATGAGTTGACCAACGCCCCATGGCGCTTCGAGTCCAAGTGTTGGTTCAGAAAAGTCGTTTTCAACGGGCAAGCTAGTATCAACGTAGCGCCAGCTTGGTAACTTCTTAGCAAAAGAGTCGGTGATCAAATCGTATTTTTTCATCGATTTGAAGTTTTCGCCGTTAACCCAAACCATATCAACGCTGCCGTTGTTATCTTTCTTGGCTGTTTTCTCTGCAACTAAGCGGCTGATAGCTTCTGAAATATCGGTCACTTTAACGTGTTTTAAACGCACACCATATGCTTCATTTAAACGCTTGTCTGCCCAGCGCAAGTAATTATTGATCTGCTGACTGCCGCCCCAAGCATAGAAGTACACGGTTTGGCCTTTAGCTTTATTGGTGATTTTTTGCCACTGTTTCTCTGAATATTGCAGCGGTGAATTTGACTGTTTATCCGAATCATTCGAAGCTGCTTGAGCTAACGTGCTGACGAGTAATAATACTAAAAATCCAATATGCTTAAGCATATAAAGTTCCCTTTTCTTAATGAATTAATATAACGCAATATTATAACCCATTGTTTTAATATAACCCATTTAAAGTTCACCTCGGCTAATGCTAATATTGGTAGTTAATCACAGCATTAATTGCAACATAGCTTTAGTCGTTCAGGTCGTGAGCCCATTTGCTGTAAACGTGCGACATCATCAGCAATAAGAGCTGTGTTAGCGGTATTTACATTGCTGACTAGATCTTTCACCCAAGTAGCCAATCCTGGATTTACGCGGTAATAAACCCACTGTTTTTGTTTGCGGTCTAATAACAAGCCGTGTTTTCTGAGTTGTGCTAAATGTCGTGATATTTTCGGTTGGATTTCTTCAAGAGCCGTCGTTAGCTCGCAGACGCAAAGCTCTTGTTCGGTTTGTATCAGCATCAATATCTTCAAACGTGTTTCATCGGCAAGACATTTAAAGAGCTGTGTCGGATTCATAAAGTAACCTTAGGGAAGAAGTAACTACCTATTATATTCTAGTTGTTTTCTTAGGGTCAATGGGATTCATCATTAACTGATACTAGCGTACAAGCTGATCTAATATACTGATAATCATGTTAATAAATGGAAATATCCTGTTACCTTTATGTTACTTTGTTAAGTCACTCATTTGGCAACACTCTCTGTAACAGTCCCGGTAACAACTAAGAGCTCAAGGATGGCGCAATGCAAGATACGGGTATGGGTACAAGTTTGCGTTTAGGCTATCTAGCTGCAATGGGCGCGGTGTTGATTTGGTCTGGTTTTATCCTAGTTTCAAGGATAGGTGGCATCAGTGCGCTGTCTTCATTTGATGTGATTGCTATTCGTTATGTTACTTGCGCTTTGTTAGTTCTTCCTGTTTGGTTTTTCCGTTTTCGGTTTAATTTATTCCAACCTAAATTCATTATCTGTAGCCTAATTGGCGGCTTAGGATACGCACTGTTTACTTTTAAAGGTTTTGAGTTGACCACTGCCTCGCAAGCCGCGGTATTATTGCCGGGGTTAATGCCTGTGATGGTAATGCTGCTTTCCACTTGGATGAGTAAACAAAAGCAAAGCTGGAATAAATGGGTAGGGATGAGTGTGATAACTTTTGGTGTTGGATTACTATTTTGGCAAGAGTTTCAGCTCACTGGTGATCTTTCATTAGGGCATTTAAGTCTTGCTGGTGCAGCGCTATGCTGGACTCTGTTTTCTGTATTAGTACAACGCTGGCAGATAACACCTTGGCAAGCAACTGTGAGTCTTGCGGTGATCACCTGTATTATTTACCTACCGATTTACCTTATCTTTTGTGAGTCCAATATTAGCTTGTCTTTGTGGCGAGATGTGGCACTGCAGAGTTTTTATCAAGGATTTTTAGCCACTATTGTACAGATGATGATGTATGTCCGCGCGGTGCAAATTATCGGTGCTGCGAGCATGGGCACCATGATGGCGATGGTGCCGATTATCTCTGGCATCAGTGCTCTTTACTTGTTTGATGAACCTGCCACTTTAGTCTTGGTTGTGGCGATGACGCTAGTGAGTTCTGGCGTTTGGCTTTGCCATAGTCGTTACCTTGCTGAATTGAAATTAAAATAATTTATAAGACAAAGCACTTGATTAGGGATCGCACTTGAATAAACAAAGTAAAAAAGACTATGTGTACAACTATGGTCGTATCTTGTTTCGTTAAATTTTATTACATAATGGAGTATGTATGCCTTACGTAAATATCAAAGTTACCGACGAACAGGTGACAAAAGAACAAAAAGCACAATTAATTGCTGGTGCAACACAACTACTGGTGGATGTATTGGGTAAAACGTTTTGATGTACCGGACAGATCATTCAGCAAAGCGTTTTGTTTTGAATGTGGTACGGGTTTACCCTTTATTTCAGGCTCTGGTAAAGTGTTGATCGTGCCTGCTGGCAGTTTAGATACAACGCCAAGTATTCCGGCTCAAGATAATATTTTCTGGTCTGAACGGGCTAAATGGTACGATGATGCCTTAGTTGCAACTCACTTTGATAAATTCCCAAGTTAACGAAAGTTTCTTGTCATGTTTACTTTTATTTCAGCTAGAAATGACAATGCCGCTAATTCATCTGAATGAGTTAGCGACATTTTTATTATTCAGCTTTTTATTCGATTAGCCAACTTTTTTCATGTCGGTTAAATTAAATCATTAGCTAAATTTACTCTGTGCGTAATTGAGTTTTACCTTATCGGTAATACTTGCAATTTCGGCTCTTTTAAACATCACCATGTATACAACGGCTGCATAAAATAAACCAATCACAAGTGCACCAAACCATTCAATCTTAAGCAGTTCTAACTTGAATAATAATGTTAGCCCCACCATCAATGATAAATTTAGAGCAATGTACTTGCTGAAACCTAACTTATCTTTAGTGATGTTTAGGTTATCAGTGTATAAGCGGATCAGTGAGTCAAGCGAGTTAATTACGAACACAATACCAACGGTTAACATGGCGTAGTTATAGAAGCCAGATGTTGGGATTTGGTTCTGATGATATAGATACAACACACCAAACCATAGTCCGATAATGATTGACGGACAGATCAACATAGCTGCGAATAGCTTGTAGGTCTTCATGCCATTAACGAATTTAGAGGTAAATTGACCGATCATGATCGCCCAAGAGAACCACCAATATAAATAGAATTCATGATAATCATTCAACGGCATCATAAATTCGTTGATGTTAGTAAAATAGCCAGACAATAGTCCTAGGGTGCTCGCATATTCAGAGATTGCAATGTCGTGTTTAAACACGGCTGAGAATAACATGAATAGGATCAACGCAAAGAATAGCAGTGTTGATGAAACACTTAATGTGCGTACGTAGCGTAACTCGGTGCTAGAAAATACAGCTAACGAGATAACAATTAAAACGAGCGCTAGCAACATGACGTTACCGTTTTCGCTGGCAGCTAATTCTGGTGCATACCAAGATAAGTTGCTTAGCAATAGGTAACCAGTGAACGCACAAGTACCAATAATAACGATATTATTGATGACTTTTACCCAAGTGATTTCGAAGAACTTAACCTTAGGCTCTAATACTGCAAAGTAGAAGCATGTAAGGAAGTAGAAACTCCAGATGAAGAAAGCCCAAAAGCCAAATTCAATCGCTAATGCATTGGTAAATGCATATTCTGGGTTAGTAATAATATCTTGATAACCAGCAAATTCAGTCAACGGGAACATGATTAAACCCACGTCCAGACCCGAAGTAAATAAGATGGCTAAGAAAGTAAACGTACTAACAGGATGGCTACCGACACAATCGACATTACCCCATTTAATTAGGATAAATGCCAATGCGGCACCCAGGAATATGAGTCCGGCGATCAGCAATTCAGTCATTTTGCGGCCCTCCTGTTGTTAGGTTTACAGTCATTGTTTGCATAGATATTCCTTAGTTTTATTATGCTGATAATCCTTATCAGCAAGGGGGTTCACTACGAGTGAAACAGTATTACGCTTAGGGCTATTTAACGTTTAGGGCTATTCTCCCTTTGTTGGGTTTGCCAAGCGCTATTCATATCCACAGCCGCAAACTCAGGAGCAAGCGGTGTCTTAGATTGAATGAGGTCTGCGGCTCGTTCTGCAACCATTATTGTGGGTGCATTTAAGTTGCCGTTGGGAATGGTTGGGAAAACAGATGAATCGACAACACGCAAGCCAGTAATGCCACGTACTTGCAATGAAGAATCGACAACTGCGCCTTCATCATCACCCATACGGCAGGTACCACATGGGTGATAAGCACTTTCAACCGCTTGACGTACGAAGGTATCTATTTCGTCATTTGATTGAATTTGTTCACCTGGTTGAATTTCTCCATCGCGATAATCATCCATTGCTGGTTGCGCAATGATTTCACGTGTTAAGCGCACACAGTCACGGAAACCTTGGCGATCTTTTTCAGTCGATAAGTAGTTGAACTGAATTTCTGGTTTATCATTTGGATTGTTGCTGGTTGCACGAACCCAACCACGGCTTGAAGGTTTGTTATGACCAATATGTACTTGGAAGCCATGACCATCAAATGCAGCATTACCGTCATAGCGCATTGCTGCGGGTAAGAAATGGTATTGTAGATCTGGCCATTCAACGTTGGCTTGTGAGCGAATGAAGCCGCAAGATTCAAAATGATTAGTTGCGCCAAGGCCGTCTTTTTTGAAGAACCAGCGTGCACCAATTTTGAATTTACTGAATAAATCTAATTCGCCATTTAAGGTGATATCTTGTTTGCACTTAAACTGGAAATAAAACTCTAAATGATCTTGTAAGTTCTCACCTACATTCGCCAATTCATGCTGCATTTCAATGCCAGCGGCAGCTAATGTATCTGAGTTACCAATACCTGATAGCTGAAGGATATGTGGGCTACCAATTGGACCCGCAGATAAAATCACTTCTTTGTTGCTATGAACAGTAGTGAGCTTACCTTTACGCATAAACTCTACGCCTGTCGCGCGTTTACCTTCTAGGATCACTTTCTGCACTAGTGCATGAGTAATCACAGTAAGATTGCTACGCTGACGCGCGGGCTTTAAATAAGCATTAGCCGTAGACCAACGAACACCGTCTTTAACGGTCATGTGCATCGGACCGAAACCGTCTTGGCGAGCACCGTTATAATCAGGAGTACGCATGTAACCCGCTTCTACACCGGCATCAATAAATGCTTGGTAGAGTGGGTTCGCCATGTCATTACCATTGTTGACTGCGAGTGGACCTTTTACGCCGCGATAATCATCAGCGCCAAACTTCCATTGCTCTGCTTTTTTGAAATAAGGTAGGCAGTTAGCGTAATTCCAATCAGTCGCGTTTTTTTCTTGCCACTCATCAAAGTCTTTGGCGTGGCCGCGCACATAAACCATGCCGTTGATTGATGATGAACCGCCTAGCACTTTGCCGCGTGGACAATGCATACGACGGTTATCTAGGTGTGGCTCTGGCTCTGATTCGAATTGCCAGTTGTATTTTGCGGTGTTCATTGGAATAGATAATGCGGTCGGCATTTGAATGAAAATACTGCTATCACTGCCACCGTTCTCTAGTAGTAATACTTTGTTGTCACTGTTTTCTGTCAGTCTGTTTGCAAGTACACAACCTGCTGAACCAGCACCGACGATAATATAATCATATTGTTCTGCCATGGGATAACATCCTTGTGTTATTTAGCATGAATTTGTGCCCTGTTAACCAATTGATTTAGTAATCAATTTCGTATTTAGCTAACAGGGATTTTATTCGAATGGTTTTTATTTGCCGCTTAAAATGGGCTTTCTAACTGAGTCATACCAACATATACCGCTTTCAATTGGGTATATTGGTTTAATGTCACCATGCCGTTTTCACGGCCTAAACCTGATTGCTTGTAACCGCCGACAGGCATTTCTGCTGGCGATGCGCCATAAGCATTGATCCAGCAAATACCTGCTTCAATCTGATGAATAACGCGGTGTGCACGGCTGATATCTTGCGTGAATACACCAGCGGCTAAGCCTAGGTCAGTATTATTTGCTCGAGCAATAACTTCATCTTCATCAGTGAAAGTTAATACAGACATGACAGGGCCAAAGATCTCTTCTTTAATGATGGTCATATCATCGTTACAGTCTGTGAATACTGTCGGCTGAACAAAGAAACCTGCTAGACCATCTGGTTGAATGCGTTTCCCACCAGTTAATAGCGTTGCACCCTCTGCGACACCTTTATCGATATAGCTCATGACTAAGTCGCGATGTTTAGCTGAAATCAATGCACCAAAGTTAGTCTCTGGATCCATTGGGTCACCAGCTTTAACATTGTTGTTAGTGCGAGAAATAACCTTGTCGATAAAGCTTTGATAAACATTTTCATGGACAAATACACGGGTACCGTTTGTGCACACTTCACCTTGGGTATAGAAGTTAGCAAGTAGCGCTGCTGAAACTGCATTATCTAAATCTGCATCATCAAAGATGATTAGTGGTGATTTACCACCCAATTCCATAGTGACTTCTTTTAGTGTTGACGCCGCAGCTGCCATCACTTTCTTACCTGTCCCCACTTCACCTGTAAATGATACTTTACTGATCGCAGGTTCATGCGTTAACCATTGGCCGACATCTGCGTCACCTTGCACTACGTTGAATACACCTGCTGGTACGCCAGCTTCAAAAAATATTTCAGCTAACTTTAGTGCGCCAAGCGGAGTCTCTTCAGAAGGCTTGAAGATCATGCTGTTACCACATGCCAGCGCAGGGGCTGCTTTCCAGCAAGCTATTTGTAGAGGGTAGTTCCAAGCGCCAATGCCAGCGCAGATACCTAATGCTTCACGGCGAGTATAATAGAAATCATCACCTAGGCTTTGTTGATTACCTTCAATTGACGCTGCAAGTCCGGCAAAAAATTCAATAGAATCTGCACCTGTCACTACGTCAACAACCGAAGCTTCTTGCCAAGGTTTACCAGTATCAAGTACTTCAATTGCAGCCAGTTCATCATTACGATCACGTAATAACTGCACTGCTTTGTTAAGAATGCGACCACGCTCCATGCCCGTCATTGCAGACCAAACTTTAAATCCTGCTTGCGCGCTTTCAATCGCGGCTTGGCGGATGCTGTCATCAGCAACTTCCATTTGATAAATAACTTCAGCAGTCGCTGGGTTAATTACATCAAAAGTTTCGTTAGTTTGGTTGGCAAGATATTGCCCATGGATAAAATTTTGGTAGCGAGGCAGCTGCATGATGCGTTCCTTTATAACAAAAAAGTACAGAGTGTTTACACTAGGTTAACATTGTTCGTAATGTAAACCCATTTAATACTGATTTCTATTTATAGTTTTGAGACATTTTAGGATTGTGTGTTAGGGACTCTGTCTTATCGTACTAAAAACATACATCTTGCTTTATTTTCGTAAATTAACCCTTTAAATGCTGGGTGATTGCTTGAATTGCCATGTTTACTGCGATGGCATTGCTGTTTGATAGGGGGGGGGAAAGCATACACATTTGCACTGCTTAATTGAAAATTTGGCAGTATTTTTTGTAGGCTAGCTTGATGTTTCTCGAAGATAAAATCAGGCACAATACCAAGCCCAAAACCTTGTTCAATCATGTTGATACAGGTTGGTAATGTATTGGCTTTATTTTGCGATGTAAAATGTAAATCTAAGCTGTTTTTGTCGTCTAAAATATCGCTTAATACATGATGAATATGTTTGTCTTGCCAGTGATTCGCTACATAAGGTAGTTTCTGAATTGCGCAGGTTAAGTCATCATCGTCGGTTTCATCAATAGCTAAGTGTTTAGCTGCGCAGAGGATGTCTTGAACAAGATCTAATTGACCATCATGACAGATCAGTTCTAGTTTAACTTGAGTATGTTGATTAAACGTGTTGCTGAGCGCTGGCAGTACTAGGTGCTCCATAAGCGTATGGGGTGCTGTGATCTTTAGCCTGCCTTGAGGAATAATTTGTTGTTCAGCCATATCTGCTCACGCTTGTTCGGCTAGCTCGTGCATTTGGCAGCATTGTTGGTAAAACCGCTCACCACTTGCCGTTAGTTGCTGGCGACGAGTTGTACGGATGAGCAAGGGTACAGCCAAATCAGTTTCCAATTGTTTTAAATGCTGACTTACTACGGATTTAGATACGGACAACTTTTCTGCAGCTTTGGTGATAGAGCCTAACTGCACAACGTGCATGAATATTGTCATTTGGCGTAACTTGCTCATTCATACTCTATCTCTCATGGTTGTATTTAGGCGCTCAGTTTTATTTATTTCAATTATGCCGTGCTGCGGCTAATTATATCGCAATTATGCTATTTAATATTTGTAATTATTTGGACTGAGATATGACTTACTACTTATTGCGTAACACCTTGGTTGTATGCAGCTTCTATCGATTCTAATCGCTTTGCTAATAAATTGTTTGTAGAGTAAATTTAAGCATATTGGCGATAACTGCTAGCAAAATAGAATTGTTTGCTAGACTCTTAGCATAACTTTAAGAAAGAAGTTAATTATCTGTAAACGATAATGAAATATTAATGCATTAGGATGTGCTTTTTGTCCCCAAGGAGGGGTTTTGAATACTAGTCGAAAACCTTATTTTCTACTAACGACTCTCGTCTTTGTTGTACTCTTGTCTTGTATGTTGAGTGCATGGGCTTTATATCGATTTGAAGAAAAAAGTATTCATCGTGAATTTCAAAATGACATTGATAAGCGTGCAGAGCTAATCTATCAAGAACTGCTATTGAATTTTGAAGCTCTGCAGTCACTGACTATGTTATTTAATCATGAGAATGTCACAGACGATAAACGTTTTCAGTCTGAGTCAAAAAAAGTGATTGATCGCTATCAGGAGTTAATCGTAATCGAGTGGGTACCAAAAACGCAGTTATTACAAACATTCCCCCAGTCATTAAATAATTTAACATTCACTCCGCTGGAACGTGTAAGCAATAACACAGTTGAAGGTGTCGCAGAGCATGTTATCACTTCTTATCTATCTTCTAGTCATGCTGACGATGTCGGCAAAGATCACTCTCATTACTTTCCTTATAATTTTAAAAGTCGTTTTAGTCGGTCAACATCTATTTCATCCAAGAGTAAATATGTAGCACCTCAGCCACACATAAATACATTGATCCAATCTATCAAAATTGCAACTCCGAGGTTAACGACGCTAATCCCAATGGCTGGTTTGACTGAATCACAAAATATAATATTAGCATTTTTGCCTGTTTATAGTGAAATTGAAAAAAACGCTCGTGGAAGCAAGGTTAAGGATCCTTATTTTCTTGGTGTTATTGTTGGCATTTATGAAATAAATGCAGTGGTGAAAAATGTTGTATCTCGCGACCAACAGCAAAATATTACTATGCAGCTGCTCGATATCAGCAATAACAGCTTTACAGCTCGACCTCTTTATTCAGACTTACCCGATAATGGTTTTTCAGCCAGTTATTCAAATAATGGTGGCTTTATTTATAATAAAGTTCTGCCCCCGTTATGGGGTAAAACCTGGATGATAAAATCAGTACCAAGTAAGTTATATTTACAAGAACGGCGCGGTTATGGCCCTTATATTATGTTATTTATTGGCGCCTTATTCATATCTTTTTTTGTTTGTTATCTGATTATGACTGCACGAAGAACAGAGGAAATAACCCGTGTTGTGGAGGCTAAAACTAGAGCTTTAAGTGATGCTAATATACGATTACAGCAGTTATCACGTTCGGATGGTTTAACAAAGCTAGCTAATCGTAGAACTATGGATGAAGTGCTTAATAAAGAGTGGATGCGAGCAATGCGAAGCCGCTCAAAACTCTCATTCATATTGATAGATATTGATTATTTCAAACAATATAATGATAACTACGGCCATGTTATGGGTGATGAATGCTTACAACAAGTTGCATCCGCACTGCAAAAAATACCGAAGCGAGCAGGAGACTTGATTGCTCGCTATGGTGGAGAAGAGTTTGCTATTATTTTAGCCGATGCAGATAATGCACTGGCTATTGCAGAGCGTTGTCGTCGTAAAGTTGAAAGTCTCGCTATCTCGCATGCGCATTCTGATGTTAAAAGTGTTATTACGATAAGTATTGGTGTTTGTGTCGAGGTGCCGGAGCGAGGAGCAAGTCCTTGTGCCTTTATTGAAAAAGCAGATCAAGCCTTATACAAGGCTAAGGGTAATGGCCGTAATCGTGTTCACTCTGCTAACGAGAACATCCTCAGCTTTGCGTGAGCTGAAGAAGGTAAAACGAGCAGACATTAAAAAAGCGTAGACAGCGCTACGCTCATTTAACTTTCATCTTCATTTCATTGTTATTCAAACTTTTCCTCTCACCTTTATCCTTCAAATGTAAGTCCCAATGCTGCTAAAGATCGAGAGCTTTTGTTAATCTCCTGAGCTTCGGTTTCCACTCGCTGAGTTTGTTCTAAATTGTATTGGGAAGCATCACTGATATTAACGATATTTTGGTTTATCTCTTGAGAAACCATATTCTGTTGCTCAGATGCAGTTGCTATTTGGGTGGCTAATTCGGAAATATCGGTAATAGAGTTAAATACCTGCTGAACAATCACTTGGCTATTTTTAGTTTTAGTTACACATATCTCAGCTGATTCTTGGCCGTGAATCATCACTTTAGTCCAATCAGATAATGTCGATTCAATATCGTGCATCGAACTTTGGATCTGTTCTGTTGCATTATGGGTGCGGGTCGATAATGCTCGAACTTCGTCGGCGACAACAGCAAATCCACGACCTTGTTCACCAGCTCTGGCAGCTTCAATTGCGGCATTAAGTGCAAGCAGATTAGTTTGGTCTGCAATTCCTTGAATTTCCGCCATGATGCTATTAATCTTTTGAGTTTCTTCAAGTAATGTATTAGCAGATTCTGCAGACTTTGCAGCGTCGTTTGCCAGTTGATGGACCTGTTCCAGCGTACTGCTCATGGCGTTATTTGCATTATTGCAATCATCATGAGCCATCTGAACTTTATCAGAGGTTAGGTTAGTATTTTTAGATATTTCTGCAATTGTAGCGACCATTTCGGTGACAGCTGAAGCTACTTGATGTAGCTCTTGAGTTTCCTTCTCCGCGCTTTCTCGGGCTAAGTTGACTGCTGAAATTAGGTTGCCAGCACCCGTTTCCAGCGATTGACTGCTATCGATGACTCGACCTAGAATTGTATTAATTTTACCTTCTTCCATTTTTAGCTGGAAATCCATGATCCCTTGGGGTTTAAAGCCTGAAAATACATAACGAGATACACTGTTATAACGTAGTTTCAAGTCATTAAAATAATTAGGAATGGTAAATATCTCATTGCGATAAATTACAAAAGGCAATATTGGCAGTAAGACATGTATATAGTGGTAAGTTTCTGCGATAAGAATCAGTAATAAACTTACCGCGATAAAGCTGATATGTTTTAGGATTCGTTTTTGGTACCAATGCGTGAGGTTTTTATTATCTCTGAGTTTTTGATAAGTAAATTCAGCAGCATCTTTCGCTTTTGGTGATAATCTTCTACGTACAGATTGGTAACCGACCAATTCACCTTGATTGTAAGTCGGAGTTACAAAGGCATCAACCCAATAATATCGACCATCTTTACAGCGATTTTTTACTGCCCCACGCCAAGGTTTTTCAGCTTTAATATGCTCCCACATATCTTTAAAGGCAGCTTTCGGCATGTCCGGGTGACGAACTACATTATGATGTTGACCTTGTAGTTCTTCAAGACTATACCCTGCGACACGACAGAATGCTGGATTAGCATAGCTGATGACGCCTTGGGTATTTGTCGTTGATATAAGTTGCTCATGTTCTGCAAATTGTACTTCTTCGTTCACCATTCTTGTATTTGTCATACTCATAATTTACTTTCGTAGCCTCTATCCATTTTGCTATTTAGTGACCCGTAAGCATGGATGAAATACAACTTATTATCATCAGCTTACTGCTTATAAATTTAGTATAAGAATTGGAAATGATGGTTTTTATCAGAACTAAAGTAAGGGTTATTTGATATTTAATATGAAACAGCTAGTTTATGTTGATTAACTCAATAGAAAGCTGTAGCTAAGTTAATGACATAAAGAAGAGTTAAAGACTTACTAGAAAGTGCGTTGTTTGCCTCGAACCAGTAAGTTTTTGATAAGTAAAATGTATAACTAAGTTATCGCTTAGAAAGTTAAACCAAGTTCCGCCAATGATTTAGATCTGTGCTTGATAGCCTTGGCTTCTATTTCAACTAACAGAGTTTGCTGTAAGTTATGCTGAGATGCATCGCTAATATTAACAATATTTTGGTTTATTTCTTGTGCTACCATATTTTGTTGATTGGAGGCCGTGGCTATTTGAGTGGCAAGATCGGCAATATCTGTGATAGAACGATAAACTTGTTGCACAATTTGTTGACTAATCTCGGTCTCAGTAACGCAATTATCTGCAGCCTGTTTTCCTTGTTGCATCACTTTAGTCCATTCATTTAGAGTGCCTTGAATGTCGGACATTGACGTCTGTATTTGCTCGGTTGCTCCATGAGTTCTACTTGATAACGCTCGCACTTCATCTGCTACCACAGCAAAACCTCTTCCGTGTTCACCAGCTCGAGCCGCCTCAATGGCCGCATTCAAGGCCAGCAGATTCGTTTGATCGGCGATACCTTGGATTTCAGTCATTATCGCAGTGATTTTTTGAGTTTCAGTTAATAGTAAATCAGCAGAGTTAGCTGAATTTTCTACATCTTGAGCTAGTTTACTCACTTGTTGACGGGTAAGCTTCATGGCTTTGTTAGCTTGTTCGCAATCTTGATGGGCAACGGTCACTTTTTCGGATGTTAATTCGGTATTGTCACTGATTTCTGCAATTGTTGCTGACATTTCAGTGATCGCGGTGGAAACTTGATGTAATTCATTCGTTTCTTGTTCAACCCCTTTTTTGGCTTGCTGCGCTGCATTAATCAAGGTATTCGCACCAACTTCAAGGGATTTACTGCTATCGATGACACGACCAAGAATTGTATTAATTTTACCTTCTTCAATCTTAAGTTGAAAATCTATAATGCCTTGGGGTTTAAAACCGGAAAAAATGTAACGAGAAACACTGTTATAGTTTTGTTTTAGCTGGGATAAGTATTTAGGCACAGCAAAAAATTCGTTGCGATAAATAATAAAAGGTAATAGTGGCAGTAGTACATTTAAATAGCTGTTTTTTTGAGCCAGCCAGCTTAGGCATAATGCAGAAAAAAGAAAACTAATATGTTTAATTATCGGGCGTTGGTGCCAATGAAATAATGGTTTGTTTTGTTTTGTTTTGTTTTGTTTTAGTTTAGGATCTGCAACTTCGCTGCCTTTCGTGCTTCTGGTGATAACTTTTTGCGCACAGACTGATAACCAACGAGTTGAGCGTCTTGGTAAATAGGCGTAACAAAAGCATCAACCCAATAATAACGGCCATTTCTCTTAACCTCTCCTTAACCCATGGCTTACATTAGCCCGTTTAAGCGCTCTGTCTTGAGCCTGACTTTATTGATCTTAACTGCTTGTAGTAGCAGTGATAATGATTTTTTAGCGACCGCAACTACCAACACTAATGCTGTGAATCAATGGCAAAACCCGCAGGAAGCTGCCCAGCAAGTAGATCTAATTACCGATTTAATTGCTTTAGATGAACTGACTCAACTTGTTGAACAAGGCTTAAGCAATAACCCTAACCTGCAGCAAACCGCATTAGCCCTACAAATTGCTTATGCGCAGCGCGGCATTACCGCGAATAACCGTATACCGCAAGTCAATGCCAGTTTTGCTGGCTCAAAAGAAGAGAGTAAAAGTGATAGCTTTAATGCCGATTTATCGGTGAGTTGGGAGTTAGATTTATGGCAGAAACTGAATGACTAAGTCGGTGCCGCAGGTGCTGATATCGCCAGGTCGCGAGCTAATTTTCAAGGTGCGAGAGATTTGTTGGCGGCTAATATTATGCGCTCGTGGTTACAGATCCAGTTACAACAGCAGTTATTACAAATTGAAACAGAACGCTTGCTGGTGCTGGAAAATAACGAAAATTTCGTCTTACAACGTTATCGTACTGGGTTAGGAGAATTAAAAGATCTCGACAGTGCGCGCAGTTCGAGCGCAAAGACACGGGCAACACTCGCTGAATATCAAGAAACCCTTGCCAAGAATAAACGCAGTCTATGGGCGCTGCTTGGGCAAAACACTGCCGCAACACAATTTGATATGTTATCCGCTACGCCTACTGTTATTCAGCCTCTGGCAAAACTGCCTAAACAAGACTTAGCTGGGCGCCCTGATTTAAAAGCTGTAGCAAGCAGTCCAAGTAATGCACTGTTTGCTAGTCCTGTATGGAGTTTATTAGGGCAAGTTAAGAGATCAGGTTAATATCCTCGACCTGCTGGTAGCATTTTTGCGGCAGTGCAATTTAATGACCAGCAAATGGCTGAACAAGCAATCAAAGTTACAGGTACAATCTTTCAGTGCTGAAATCATACGCCCTAACGTTGCTGTTATGCGCGTTAATGAAGGTAATTATCAAGCTCAAGCTGTCGCCCAAGCTAAAGCAACTGTAGCTAGTGCTAATTTAGCCTTGCTCGAAGAACAGCGCCAAGGCACGCAAGCTTTATTGGAATTGCAACGTTCGGGAATGGAAGGACAACCGGGCAGTTATGTGCAATCGGGCAGTGAAATTGGGACCTTATACAGCACTGACAGTGTTGAAGTGACTATCTCATTATCAGAGCAACAATGGTCAAGTTTACCAAGTTGTAAAAAGTTAATTAACAGCCGTTGGCCGGTAACGTTAACAGATATTTCAAAGACACATCAATGGCATTAACATGTTGCTCGCGTCGAACAACATGTTAATGCCAAAGACCGTCAACGTGCGCTGGTGATTGCTATCGATAAACCGCTGGCTCAGGCAACGCCGCTATATCCTGGCAGTTTTGTAACAGCAACATTACAAGGTAAGCAATTAGACGATTTATGGCAGCTACCAGCAACAGCAGTCTCTCAAAATAGTGATGTTTGGTATGTTAGTGCCCAGCAAACACTCGCTAAGTTTCCTGCTACGAAAGTATTCTCCCAAGGAAAAAGCACTTACATAGCGCCGCAAGCTGGCGTCAAAACCGTTGATATTGTCGTGCGACCTTTAACCAGTTATAGCCAAGGTATGCAGGTAAATATGATCCGAACTTCGTTAAATGGTGTGAAAAGCGCAGAGCTGTATTATCTTAAAGTCGCCGCTGATATAAAGCCAAACGGTAATAGAGGTTAATCATGAAAAATACAGATAAGCCTGAAACAGCCGTTTCTCAAGATTATAATAGCCCAGATAAACACTTTTTAGCTGGCATTATTGGCTGGTTTGCAAATAACTCGGTTGCCGCGAATTTATTGCTAGTCATGACCATGGTGCTTGGCTTGATGTCTGTGAACTCTCTGCGTAAAGAGGCGTTCCCAAGCATTGAACCTAATATGATCACAGTTGCTGTCACTTATGACAGTGGTGATGCGGTGCAAGCAGAAGAGGGAATAGCCCTTAAAATAGAAGAAGCACTGGAAACCGTCGCTGGTATTAAGCGTATTACTTCGGTTTCAAATGGCAGTGGCAGTACCGTCCATATCGAGAAAAAACCAATTATGAACTCGCGGCACTACTCACTGATGTAAAAACCAATATTGTCGAACAAGCCAGTCAAGTTGTTGATGACTGGCATGCACGTGGATTATTACCCAAGGATGTTAAGTTAGAAACTTGGTATGACGCCAGTCTAGATATTAAAGACCGTTTATCTCTGTTAATGAAAAATGCCTTAACGGGTATTGCTTTAGTATTTATCTTTTTAGCGTTGTTTTTAAATTTCCGTGTGGCGTTTTGGGTTGCTGTTGGTATCCCGTTTGTATTCTTTGGTACAGTCTTACTATCTGTTTATTATTGTCATTGGTTGAATCTAAGCTTATTTTACCATCGCATCTTGCCCATCTCGATACTCATCGTACGGTTAAGTCTGGTATTGATAGGCTTTGGTCTCGAATACAGCATGTTGCTGATTCAGGATTGAATTGGTTCAATCGCCGAGTTTATCGTAACGCTATTGAAGCCGCATTTAATTTACGGTAGCAATAAGTTTAAGCTGTTGCCGCACTTTCATCCCATTTTTCATGGTGACTTAATGCAATTTCACGAGCAATAGATAAGAACGAATTGCTGCCAATTTGCTTCTCTGCAACCGCAATTGACTCTGCTAACGCCGATAAACCGGCAATTGCCACATCACGAGTTTGTGTTATCTCGTTACGACTATCATGCCTAAGGTAATACTTAACATTAGGCCAATGAAGATAGTTAAGAAAGCCATTTGCGTGGCAATAGACCTATGTCGCTCCTTTAACTGCTGCGGAACAATAACATCGGTTTTATTTGGGTAACTCTGGCGTATGGTTTGCAACGATAAATCAATACTAGTTAAGATCCCCAGACAAATAATACCGAAAATAACCTTGATATTGCTCTCTACAGGGAAATCATAGTAATGGTAAGGTGACGAATGAATAAAGACTGGCTTGCCAAAGTGTGATGGTTTCTAGGAAGGGACAAACTCTTCCACCATAGAGGCTAAAAATCACAGTTGCGATGAAATAGTTAATGGCTGCACTTTTATTAATATGCGCGGATAGACTCATATTGGTCCCTATTTGTAGATGGTATAATTCTGTGGCTGCTTTGGACTGTTAATCACAGGTTTTGGCTACTTTTTTTTCGGTTTGTTGTGGGTTTTATATTGTTTTGGTTGTTGAAATAAACCTTGCTCAAAATCGCGTAATAGTTGATTTAGTTTACGATGCTTTGAGTATTGCTTCATTTCAGCTTCTGAACCCGTTATACGATGGCTCGGAATGATAATCGGAATTGGGTTGCAGTCATTGGCTGAAATAATAATACTTGGTGTATTATGGTTACCAAGCGTTACGGCAATCTCTTTATGACGTTTTACATTACCATAAGGAATAGCTTGTAGTTTCTGCCAAGCATGCTTTTGAAAAACGGTACCGGTTGGGTTTAACTGCAGATCAAATGTCTTTCTCTCGCCGCTGAAGTATTCTCTAATTTGTTGTTTTGCATCAGAGAAGAAAGTTGTTGAGTGTTGCCAATGATCTTTAATAACGATCTTATGGTGACCATCATTAATAAGGAGTTGATTAATACCTTGTCTATCACCAACAAGTATAATATCGCATAACTGAGTACTGAATTTATCGTAATACATTATTTTATCTTTTTTGGTTAGGAAACTCATGGGTAACTTTCATCTTTTATTAATGTGTAATAATTGTTGAATTTTCACCTCTGTATCCACAGTTCTTTATCCACCTCTTAAGAGGTGAGTGGTGGTTTGCTTCCTACATCCCTCTGTTGAGTGTCATTAATTAGCACAATATGCTGTTAATTTTATCTTTTTAAGTCATAACAGTAAACCTGTTACATTTCGTTTCTTATAGTAAATGTCTTGGCCTGAGATAGCAAATGTCTTAATGTGATGAGGTTGATATCTTACTTAACAAACACTTTTATATCGTTTTTAGTGATAAGAGAATTGTTCAATAAAATCGATGGTTAGGCATTAAAGCAAATGAAAGGTTAATAAATGGTTAGGACCTAGGGGATATGTAGTTTAAATAATCGATGCTACCTGGCTCGATTGTAAGTTTATCGTAATTTCATCAAGTGGAGAAAGATGTAATCGTGGTATCGTAACTATAAAAAAGGACCCTGAATTAGCTCCAGAGTCCGAGAATGTGTTAAGTTTACATTTCCAAGCAAAGCCTAAGTTTTTGGCATGAAGGTGCCAGCAAGATTACTGATTGCAGTGATGTCTAATTTCAGCTCATCCATCTGCTCTACAACCATTTCGGTGTGTTGCCAGTTTTGCTCGGCATTCTCTCTAATATCGTTCACGTGATTGCTCACTTCATTAGACACTACACTTTGTTCTTCTGCTGCTGTCGCAATTTGTAATGATAGATTGGCAATCTCTTGCATTTTTTGGTGAATGATGGCGATTGCTTGGTCTGACTCTTCCGCTTTTTGTACGCAATTATCGGCGTTATCTTTATTCTTCGTCATCATTTTCAACCAGTCGTTAATTGTTTCGAGCATGGTTGAAAGGCTGGTATGAATATGTACTGAAGTATCTTGAGTTCTTTTTGACAGGTTACGAACTTCATCTGCAACAACCGCAAAACCGCGACCTTGTTCGCCCGCTCGTGCAGCTTCAATTGCGGCATTAAGTGCGAGCAAATTGGTTTGATCGGCGATTGATTGAATCTCTGACATCAAGCTACCAACATTTTGAGCTTCAGTATTGAGTTTATCAGCTGCTGAAGAGGCTTGCTCGACTTCTGTTGCGAGTTGTTTGATTTCAACCGTAGTTCGGTTAATACCACTTTGCGCTGTTTTACAAAGGTTAAAGGTTGTATTAATTTCATCAGATGTCGCCACGCTATTCTGAACGATTTCGTCGGTTGAGCTGTGCATCTGTGACATTGCCGTGCTGACTTCAATAAGTTCTGATTGCTGAGTTAGTAGGTTTGCTTTGATTTGCTCTGTACCACTGTAAACCGTCTCGATGCTTTGTTGAGCAGGTCGAGTTGAATCAACGGTACGTTCTAAAATGGCTTTAATTTTGTTTTTTAGCATGCCCATATTGAAATCAAATACACTTGCAGTGCCTTTACCAAAATAGACTTGGCGGCTAATACTGTCGAAGGTTGATTGCATACGTTGAGCTTTTTTGGCCATCGGGATGATGTCTTGCCAGAAAATTAAAATCGGCGTCAGTGCTGAACAAGCCAATAATACAGATGTTAATAAGCCCATATATTGATAAACAAATAGTTGTGCAATGATGCTAACTACGGCTAAGAAAATGAAACGTTGGCTACGAGTGAACTCATACAGTAATGGTTTACCGTTAAGGTTTTGGTAGATCTTACTGGCACGACTAATTATGTCCTGATTCGCAACTGTACTAACAATTTGATAACCACTAATGCCGCCATTTTCAAATTGTGGGGTGATAAAACTATCCAGCCAAGTAACGCCGCCTCTATTGTTGTCCTTGGCTATAATTCCTTGCCATGAAAAGCCTTTGGCCAGCGTGCTCTCAATTTCTGCAACAACACTGGCAGGCATAATGTTCGCATCTAACTCATGATCTTTGTGGCCGATGAGGTCTTCTGCCGCGCTATAACCGAGTGCATTGCAATATGCACCGCTCACATAGGTGAGCTCACCATCGCGATTAATTAGTGAAATCAGTTGAGTTGATGCATTCGCCATGAAATTACCTGCTATCAATTAGAAAAATAAAGATTATAAAAATAAAGATTATAAAAACGGGAAGCTAACATTGAAAATGATTTTAGTCACTTGTTCATGACTAATAGTGAGTTTTGTAACGTATATCGGCTCAAGTTTGCTGCTTTTTTACATTACTTTATATATTTAACCATAAGTTAAACAACTCAAAAAAATTGTGTTACTTCTTTGTCTATTATCTATTTCGGCTGATTAATGAAATGCTTTAATTTTTTAGCTGGAATCGAACTATCACTCGCTACTGCAATACTTGCCCAGTGTGAGGCTTGCTGCATTGCTTGGGTGATTGTTTGCTGTTGCAATAATCCATCAATTAATCCCGCGGCAAAGGCATCTCCTGCGCCTGTGGTATCAACAACGTGAGTGATTATGGCTGGAACTTTTGCTGACGTATCTTGGCTATATGCAGTCGCGCCATTGGCGCCATCTGTGATAACAAAGAAGCGTAATTGTGGTCCTGCAATATGAGCTCCGTAATCCCATAATGTTGTAAAACTAGCACTGCGCTGAGCAATATCTGAGCGCGATGATATTAGAATATGACAAGGTCTTTTGCGTTCGTCTTTGGCGAGTTGTGCGATGACTAAGGTATCTATTAACGCCGACTCAGCCCAAGACTCGGTGCCTTGTGCTGATGAGTTAATATAGAGAGCGTCCCATTGCTTAAAATCAGGCGCATTGCCGAGTTCAAAAATAGGACGGCGAGGGCGAATTATGGTGCGTTCACCATCTGGTGTCATGAGCAATAATAACTCTGGTGTATCGTGTTCGTTTCTTTGTAACAGGTGACAATCTAAGCCATTCAAACTGGCTTCAGCTAATAACCAGTCGGCGGTTTTATCGTTACCTATTTGGCTAACAAGTGCCACATGTTGACCTGCGTAAACTAATCCCAACCCTGTATTTGCACCGCCACCGCCTAGGCGTCGGCCACTGTCTTGATAATGATGGCGTCCACCAGTAACCAGAGGTTCATTGAGTTGTAATACGCGGTCGCAATTTAAGTTGGCGAGAAGCAGTATGCGTGACATGGTAAATAGCCTTGATGTATAAAGATTTAACGTATGTGGGTAAGTGTAAAATGCTTGACCAATTAAATGAAGTTAATTGTATTTTTATACCTTACAGTGTCTTATTTAATCGACTCTTACTTAATCAACAAGAGTAAAATTATTACGCCCGCGGTTCTTACTGGCATAAAGGGCGTTATCGGCACTGTGTTGCAGGTTTTCTATATGCTGTTTTAGTTCGTTTTCATTGTTTATTGGATATTGCACTTGATGGATTGGCCACATGGCTGCGCCAATACTGAGGGTCTAGGCGATTTCTTGTTGATTAAAAATGCAAGGCTGTTGTTTGCAGCATTTGTAAATAATGCGGTAACTGAATTTTAGTTAATGGCGCTAAGATACAAAACTCATCACCACCTAAGCGGAAAGAGTGGGCTTGCTCAGGTAGGGAAGCATTAATCTGCTTGGCTATTCGTTTATTTTGTTTATGCAAGATGATAATCTCAGACTGATTACTGCACCCATTAAATTTATAGTTAATCTTCCATGTTCTATTTTGCAGAACTATTTGTTTGGTAAAAACATTGCTTGCATTATTGTTCCACTCAGAAGAAGTAAACATAATTGACTGGTCTTCAGAATCATAATCGGTATCAATTATTTGCATGGGTATGTAGTCTTGTTCCGGAGAGTTAGAGAGTAGATTTTTAAATTACTGTTTAGCCCATCTTGTATAAGGCGCACTGGATCGGAGGTATTAGCTTTTCCAGAGCTCGATATGTCTTTAAGGATTAGTTCGAATCGCTGGCGTGAAGAGTAGAAACCAATTAGTGCGTTGTTAGATGGCGTGACTGGGTGAATATTGGTGGCGACATAAATAGGGCGTTTATCTGTAAACCAGTAACCTTCATATTTGGGTTTATCTTTCGGCATCGTATAGGTAGACCTCTGATTGGAAGTGGCTACTATATATCTGACTGGCAAGCCATTATGGTAAGTATAGCGTTGTAAGATAGAAAGGTTGTTATGACTGTAATTATGTAGAGATCTACAATTTATATAACAAACCGCAGGCTGGCTGCGGTTTGTTATTAAGCGTAGTCTTAAATATGGATAAATTACTTCTGTAGATTAACTTGGTAAACAGCAAAACCTACTTTATCAATGCTCACTTTCTTCATTGGATAAAGGGCATTTTCACTGATGAACTTGGTTGCTTTCTCTGTCGCTGCAGTTTCAAAAGTAATGTTCAGATTATTTTTGCTTTTCAGCGGGGTGAAGCGCCAGTTATTATCAACTTTAGGGCTAATTTGGCCTAGTTCTTTACTGGTACGGCTAATATAGCTAGCAAGTACTGATCGGTTTTGATCCGGAGCAGCAAAGGCTACAAATGCTTCGCCTGTACCTGCAAATTTAGCGCTGTAAGCACGGTAATTATTGGTTGCTACAAGGAAAGGCTGACTAGCCACAACTGATTTTCCTTGGAAAGTTAAACCTTGAATACGGTGTGAATCAGGGTTAATTAACTTACAGTTGCCGTCATAACGAGCTGGCTGAGATAAGTCGATGCTATATTCAACACCGTCAATCACATCATAGTTATAAGTGCGGAAGCCGTCCCAATTAATTAGGCCTTGTGGAGCGCTGCTATTCAAATCAATTTGATTGAACTGCCCAGCTGAACACTCAAGCCATTCTTGAACTTCTTTACCGGTTACTTTCATTGCCACAAGTGTATTTGGATATAAGTACAAATCAGCTGCGTTACGGAAAGTTAACTGACCAGATTCAACTTCGGTGAAGTTAGCTGGATCGTTACCACGGCCGCCGGCTTTAAAGGGTGCTGCCGCTGAAAGTACAGGAATATCAGCTAAGTCTGGATCACCTTGAATAAAGCGTTCAACGTAATCTTTCTGCGCTTTATTAACGATTTGAATGGTTGGATCATCTTGTACTAATGCTAAGAAGCTGTACATAACGTCACTTGATTTACCAATCGGTTGGTTTACAAAGTCGCGTGTTGCTTGGTGATCTTGAGCTAATGCTGCCACTAGTTCTTTGTCGGCTTCAACTAACGCCTTCTTATCTGTTTTACTGTAGATAGGGCGCGCTTTGGTTTTACCTGAAGTCACCTGCCATTTACCATCTTGTTTGTTTAATACCAGATCGACCACGCCTAAATGATCACCCCAACGTCCAGGCATTACGGCTGGTACGCCATTAATGGTGCCTTTTTCAATGTCTACATTGGGGATTTTTGCAAATGTTTTACTTGGGAAGACCGCGTGTGAGTGGCCAAATGTAATCGCATCGATACCAGCTACTTCTGTTAGATAATAAACAGAATTCTCAGCCATCACTTTGTACGGGTCAGCCGACACACCTGAATGTGGAATTGCAACGATGACGTCAGCGCCAGCTGCTTTCATTTCTGGTACGTATTTTTCAGCTGTTTGCTTGATATCTAGCGCTTTAACTTTACCTTCTAGGTTTTTCTTATCCCAGATTAAAATTTGCGGTGGTACAAAACCGATATAACCAATTTTAACTTGATGCTCTACGCCATCAGTATCTTTAAAAGTATTGGTTTTAATGATGTAAGGCGTGAACATGTTCTTGCCTGTTGCAAGGTCGATGACGTTCGCATTGATATACGGGAAATTAGCGTCGTTAATCGCTTCTTTTAAATAATCTAAGCCGTAGTTGAATTCATGGTTACCGATATTTGCAGCTTGATAGTCTAGTTGGTTCATGGCTTTGTATACAGGATGAACATCACCCGGTTTTAAGCCTTTATCTGCAGCATAATCGCCCATCGGGCTACCTTGCAATAAATCACCGTTATCAACCAATACACTGTTAACAACTTCACTGCGTGCTTGTTTTACTAGGCTCGCAGTACGTACTAGACCGGTTTTAGCGGTCGGTTTGTTTTTGTAATAATCGTAATCCATTACGTTTGTATGAATGTCCGTTGTTTCTAGAATTCGTAGGTTAATGGTTTCAGCAGCAGCGCTAGCTGACATAGCCATTAGGCCTGATAGTACAGCGAGTGCCATAGGTGAAGCAGATAGTTTCATTTTATTCTCCAGAGGTAACAACAAGAGGATGAAATTTATCATAAATATAGTTTGTTTTAATTATATTTATAAACTTACAACTTTATTTAGGGCGATGAATGGAATATATGTGATTGTGTTGTATTTTGATGATTATTTAACCTCTATAAATACAGGGTTATTATAGAGGTAGTCTGCTTTTATTTACGTGGCGATTACAATAAATGAAAGCGTAACTTTGAAGATATGGACAACATGAGCATGTTGTTTAGCGTTAATCAAAAATAATTATTTTGGTTTTTTACTTGAAATTGCTTACTTGCATCCACACTTATTAATTAAGCGATAATCGCTGATATAAAAACTAAAGAGACTGCCTGATGGAGTAAATCTTTAGTTACTTTTAAATACAACTTTAGTTATTTTTAAAAACAAATTCTATCTGCTAAGTGCAATGTTTATTGGCTTAAAGTAGATGAAATATATTGCTCAATGGAGAATATTATTATGCGTAATTTTGATTTTACCCCACTATATCGTAGCGCTATTGGTTTTGAACGTTTAGCTGAATTAGCTGAATCTGCAGCGACTAATCGTCAATCAAACAACAACTTCCCTCCATACAACATCGAACAAATAGATGACAACAATTACCGTATTACCATGGCTATTGCTGGCTTTGATGAAGCTGAAATTGATATTTCAACTCAACACAATGAATTGCTGGTTAAAGGCACTAAAGCCGCTTTAGGCAAAGAACAAGATAATCGTACATTCTTACACCGTGGCATTGCAGAGCGCAACTTCGAGCGTAAATTTGAGTTAGCCGATCATGTCTTTGTTAATGGTGCCGATATGAAAAATGGTTTGTTGTTTATTGACTTAGAACGTCAGCTTCCTGAAGCCATGAAGCCGCGTAAAATAGCGATTAACGGTGCGAAAACCCTTTCAGCAGAATAGTCTTACTGTTTAGGTTAAACACATAAAATATGATTAGTAATTTTTGAATAAATTGCGCTTTCATACATTTTGAAAGCGTCCTTAAGTGCTGCGCAGCAGGCTTAATTTACATCTATTGTTTTAAGGAAAATAGACATGACTACATTTAACTTTACTCCGCTTTACCGTAACGCTGTTGGATTTGACCATATTGCTGAAAAAGTACAGCGAGCGCAAAATATTAAGCGTAAATCAGCTACACAGTTACAAGAATTCCCACGTTTTAACATAGTCCAGAATGATGAAAACAGTTATCAAATTGTGTTAGCGTTGGCTGGTTTTTCACTCGATGATATCGATATCACGGTGACTGCTGATAAGTTGCTTGTTACTAGTAATAGAAAGTCTGAAAGTGACAGTAATGCTGGTTCAAGCGAACAAAAAACCGCAGCCAAACTTATTCATCAAAGTATTAGCCTAAGCGACTTCCAACGTGAATTTGTATTAGCAGATCATGTACAAGTACGTGATGCTGAAATGCACCAGGGTTTATTAACCATCAATCTATTCCGCGAAGTTCCTAAAGCATTGCAACCAAGAAAGGTAGCAATAGGCAGTGGCGGAAAAGCTCAAAGCATTAATTAACTTTTATATAATTAATGTATTTTAAAATATGTAAAATATTTCTAGAAACCTGCCTTGGCAGGTTTTTTGTTTCTCGATTTATAAACTAAGTGGCTAGCTATTTATATTTTAAGCAGTATTCATACGTTGGACCTTAAGCATTAATTGGTTTAACGCCATACTGTAAACGTCCGGTCTGACGATCTTTCAATCGGCTCGCTCTCCGAGCATATTGGCTTAGGTACTTTATTGTTCTGGACCAGATATATCTCATTTCACTATATGCATGCAAAGTGATGGCTTCCATTAATGGGTAAAACCAACCTTGTGTATTTTTAGCGACCATGAACGTGGAAATTTCTACTTTATTTAATGACTCAACGCTAAATCCGATACTGCGTTTTATCAACATC
>Ga0105356_10000913_pt1 | contig 28892 bp, 18 predicted proteins | sample GOMGulsemesocosm_3_FD_83502 | JGI IMG/M metagenome (GOLD analysis project Ga0105356, IMG submission 83502) | Methane-oxidizing microbial communities from mesocosms in the Gulf of Mexico - GOM9D Gulf of Mexico | ecosystem: Environmental > Aquatic > Marine > Cold seeps | place: Gulf of Mexico... | reverse complement strand
TACTTTAATTCAGCTGGAATATTCATAATATAATTTTTTGTAAATATGTTAGTTTTTTTTTAATTACCAAAGTTATATCTTAAAGTAATTCCAGATCGGATAGATGTTTGAGGAAAAGCTGTAGAAATAGCATATTCTGAAAAGGAATAATCAAAGTAAAATATCCCTGTTAGATTCTTGCTAAAAGCATAATCTGCAGAGTATTTAAGCCCCCAAATTGTTTGTCCGGAGGTTACTTGATTATTATCCAGATCCAAATATCTAATAATGGTTTTATTATTTCTAACCGAAATATCAGCCTTCATATTTAAATCACTTTTAATCGTTCTTCTTGGTCCGGCCAGTTTTGATTTAATCTTAACATCCTTAATTCTATATCCTAAACCAATAATATATTCTTTTCCTTGAACTTCAGTTAATAGATTATTATCAAAACTCAATGAAAGGAGACGATCCTTTCTCACTTCAGCAAGAATCTTCATTGAATTTTTCATTTCAAAATCTATCTTAACCAATGGACTGAACTCCTCTACCAAATTAATATTACTAAATAGGTTTTCATTCTTATAATTCCCGGCTATATCCAGTACATTAGGATTTTGAGACGAATATTCTGTACCATCTGCTGCGGCATTATAATCGAGATTAGTTCTAAATTGATTGATTGTATACATGGCGTGATACCCATGGGTTACTGAGAATCTTTTAAAATGCTTTTTAAACCATTTAAACTTCATGAATCCTGTATACTTAAGTGTCCAATTTGGAATTGGGACATCTCTAAAAGCACCCAGGCTGACCTTATTTGCATCTTTACCAGAATATGCTGATAAAAATGCAGGCAATAATACGGCTTGATTAGATTTTCCATACCCTAATGGGAAACCAGAGACATCTCCATCTTCAAAATTATTCGGATTTGTAAAATCAACACCAGATTTTTGTGCTAACCTACGTGCTATCACCAATCTATTTGCTCTAAAATCGTCAAAGGTGGCAGATCCGTTTTCGTCACTACTACTAAAGGCCGTTTTTATCAATGAGGTGGAAATATTAAAATTCCCAAAAGAATTTCTAATTAATGAATTATATGCATCACTAAAGCCATCTCCACTTGTATCCAAAGCATTAAAGCTTTCTGTGAAATTCTTAGAATATATTCTTCCTCCGTTTAAATCAATTTTTAAATCCCTAACAGGTTCTAGAGATGCAGAAAAATCTAAATTTTTGGTTTGAACCTCGGTATATTGTTGATTGAAATCAGGAAAAACAGTTAACCATCCCTTTCTTGCAGCGAGATGCCTAATGTCCCTTTGGCTTCCAAACGTATATCCAAATGATGGTTTTAAAGTTCCTATAAACCCTGGTGTTTGCAAGTACCCTGGTAAAAATGTTCCATTATTTTCAGAATACTTAATCTGAATACGTTTAACACTTGTTAGTATATTGATAGCCGTATTATATAAACCATTCTTTTTAGGTTTTGGAACTGGTGCTCCAGTTTGATTGGCTGCCCCTCCTCTAGTCGTTCCAGAGTTCCCAGAAGTTCTTCGATTATTTTTTCTCACTAATCCTAAATAACGATACAATTGCCCCATATCCAAGGTTGCATTCAGGTTATGTGTATTAGCATTTGATATTGAATTTCCTAAATCATGAGTTTGGCCATCAATAGTAAGGTTTCCAAATAAATCAGATCCTTTCTGCCATTGAAAATCACCGGTATAAACATAGGTGGCCCTTAAAAAACTAAGTGCCGGGATTTTGTTTAGTGGTAAGTCATAGTTAATTCCTAGTTGCTGAAACTGTCTATTAGGATCTCCTACATCGAAGAAGCCATCCCAAATATCTTGAGACGGGTCTTGTGCTCCATTTAAATCGTTATCAATAAAATAATTACGCACAATATTATTATTAGATGCTGTAAAATTTAAACGTAAAGCATCTGTAATATCATAATTAACGGTATACTGAAAATCAAAAGTATAATTTCGTCTATACAGTTCTTCAAGACCTATATTTCCTCCACTAAGATCAATTTCTCTAAATTTCTGTTTATTAAACTGTCTCACAAAATCAGTATTTACAGAAACACTAGTTGGGAGTAAATTAAAGTTGAAATCTTTTAAAATCTTCCAGTATTTACCTTTAAACAAGGAGTCATTCTTTTTAAAAGGTTCAATTTTTATTGGGTTAAAATTAAAATTATAGTTAGCTCCTACTCTGGTGTTTTGATTTAAAGAGTTTTCAATTTCAAAGTCCCGATGTTCTACTTGATTAAACGAATAGTTTACGGTTAAATTCTCAACATCGTAAAATCTTGGTTTAGCTTCTCCAACCCGTTGCTTCCTAACCCCAATAAAATTGATGCTTTTTCGTTTTGTATAATCTTCAGACTGTTGCTTAATTGCCGCTCTTTCACTATTACTTGATGCGGCATCCAAACGTGTTTGAAGTTTAACATCTTTATACTGTTGATCGTATTCTGGTGTAACAATCTCCTCGCTTTGACCAAAATTAAATGGCAATTGAACACCCCATTTTTTTGGAAGTAATTGACCTAAATTGATATTGGTCACAACATCATATTGTTTAATATCTTCCCGACTCCTTTCATTTGGACCTTGTTCAATAGTTCCAAATCCAGTAGTACTTCGTCGTCCTGTTGCACTAATATCCATGAAGTCGGCAATATTGGAATCCATACTTACAACTGCAGCCCAACCTCCTTCGTTATCCATGTCTGACAATCGTAATTCATTAAACCATACCTCTGCACAAATATCCTGGCTGTGTTGATTTTTAATACCAACCATTAACGTTCTTATATCTCCAAAGTTAGGATTTCCTTTAATGGCCACACGTTGTTGACCCAATGCTATATCAACAGCTGTTGGATCTGCAAGCTCGTTTTCATTTAGCACCCCATTTATGACATCATAAAACACAGGGTCTTCACCACCAAGACTTCCATTAGAAATCCCTAGTGATTTAATCTTTGCTAATATTTCAATTGGTAAATTGATTTCATTTCCATTCGGCCACACAACTGATGGACTGATAGACCCTGTTGATGATACTTCTAATGGAATTTCAATTTGATAATAATTTTGTGTAAAATCATTTCCCATTCTAATAAATCCAATAGCATCACCATCTAATAATCCTGAAGTTGTTCCTTCCTCTGCATGAATAAACATTCTCAGTTTTTTAAACTGGCGCATGTCTACTTTTATATTTTTAAATACGGCTCTGGAATCTTCTGGCTCCAATTTACATGTATTTACAACTAATGATTGCTCATTTTGTCTTACAAGGTTATTATTATTATTTAGTTGTTCTCTTTCAACGCCTGGAGGGGAAACATAGCGCCCATCATTCTCCTGAATTCCAATTATCCCCACATTAAAGGAAGTCCCATCTGTATCATTATTTGCATCCTCATCCAAAGATAACTTATAGCGTCTCCAATCGCTTCTCACTAAATCTAAAGTTCCAAAACGCATCACAGTATTTTCTGTAAATTCATTTAAATACATTCGCATAAAACGTATGGATCTAAAATCGGATATACCACCTATCTGATTTGTATATTCGGTTAAGGGAAGTCTAAATTGGTACCATTTCACCTGCTCTGAGTTTCCATTTGGCAATGTTACCGTGACAACTTTTCTATCCTTAATATTGTCATTATTTAAGTTTGCTAAACTTGCTGGAGTAATATCTAATTCATACTCAAAATAACTATCAATCGTGTTCATAGTATTATCACGATTAATATCCTCTACATCTGGCTCGGTTGTAGACCCTCTATTCGTTTGGGAAAAGGTGTCGGGAGAATTTCCTTCTAAACCATTGTATTGTTTATAACGCTCAAAAACATCTCCTTCTGTATTTAAAAAGTAAGTGTAATTATCATTTGCAGGATCTGACAACCCTGAAAACGCGTCGAATACAGAAGCTTCTTCTGCATCATCATAGCCATCATAACCAACATCCTGATTCACTCGGTCTTGACCTAAACTTGAAAAAGCATATATTAAAGACTGGTTTTGAGGCACAACTGACCCCCAAACCGTTTGCGGTAAATTACTAATATCTCCTGATTCATCTAAACCGTTTTCATATTGTTTTCTACCATCTTTTAATATATCCTCAGATACATTACCAAGATTTAAGGTTAGTTTCCCTCCAGGGTTGGATAGGTTTTCCAAAAATGGATCTTGCAGCCAAAATTCAATATACTCTACATTGGCTTGTTCAAAATCCGTTGATGTTAATTGTCTTGTAATTCCAGCCCAGGAATTTTGAGGATTTGCCAATTCACCATTCGCAGCATTGGGATCCATATTATATGCACCCCTTTCAGAGGGGTAATACGCTAAATCTAAAGAATTGATTATTGTGCTTTGTCCCTGAACCAAATCAACTTGCGGAAATATTTCTTCAATAAAAATACGTCTTGTATATAAACTGGACATATCATCATCGCTAATACCACCTGGTCTCTGTGAACCATAGAATATAGGATCAATTGCATACCAATTTAAATGCGCTCTATCATAACCATTTTGAACGCCATTATCATCTTCGAGTCCTTCACCGTAAACTCTTCCTAATTCACGCGGCCTACTTGACAAATGCCATGAATGTGGTGCCAATAAATCGATGGCATTTTGAGAGCCTTCAAAATCGTCAACATACGATGTTGCTTCTCCATCAAAATCGGACGCCTTTGGTGCTCCAGGCATCAAATACGCAAATTCTCCTCTTAAGGATAAATTAGATGGCACATCGGTATCTATATTTGGTAACTTATTAGCCAATCGCGTTAAAAAAGGCACTTCAGAAGAGAAGTTACCATTAAAACCAAAGATTGTATTATTTATTGGCTCTGTTCCATAATTAGCTTTTTGGGTAATTGGGCGTTCATTCAAGTTTAGAAAGGTTCCTCCTAAAACAAAATTTTCATTGAACTGATGTTCTACATTAAATCCTGTAAATCGCTTTGTTTGTTGTCCAAAGACAGAATTATTTTCCACAGATACATTTATAGGTGTATTTGAAGCTTGTAGCGCGGGGTCCAGTATTTGAACCGTTCCCATTTGATAATTAACCGTATAATCAATACCTTCTACTAAAACCCTTCCACCTGCTGTAACTTTCACAGATCCTCGAGGTACGTTAAATGCACCTATAGGAATACCAGATCCTCCAGCGGATTTATAGCGTCCTTTTATTTGAAACTTATTTTTCTCTCCGTCTTCTAATGCCGCCGTTTTAGTTTCTTTATATAGTTTGTCATAAACATACTTTGTCTGATTAGGGTTGTATGTTGTCGTATTATCATAATTTTCACCACCATTGGATAGTCTATCAAATAGATATTTACCAAAAGGTTCAACATTTGTAAATATGATCTTTCCGTTTTGTCGAATTACCGTAATCCCCGGAACAAAATCAAAAAATCCATCTCCATTTTCTTGAGGGTCATTATTAAAATTTAATTTATCTAAATTAAACACACGTAATAACGGTGTTTCCTGTAATGGGTCTTCATTTGGTCCAGCAGACGGAAATGGTGTGCCTTCAACTGGAGTAATATAATTTAATGGTGATGTTTCTGTATAAAATATATTTAATTTAAAATCTTCTTTTTCTAATTGAAAAGATCCTGTATTGTAAATATTTTTCATCATCAAGTCCCAAATAGGTTCCTGAACATTAGTCACTGTACTTTTTAGCATTTTAAGTACTAAACTGTTATTATTAATAATAGTATTTCCTGTACCAACATCTGTACTCACACCTGTTGCATCAACACCATCATTTGCAAACTCTCCAACCTGATAAACCTGATCTCCAACAGTAAACTGAAAAGCTACTGCTAAAATTTCATCATTTTGTAACCTCTGATTTAGAGAGATATATCCTAATTGCGTATTAAGAGTATATTCAGTTCCTTCTCTAAGTTTTTTAGCATTTTCAAGTTTACCATAATCAAAGCCTTCATTAACTCCTGGCACTAATATTCCAGCTTGAACAGTAGCAACATCTCTTATAGCATTTGTTATTTGAGACCCTCCACCACCAATATTAGTCGGGTCATAGGCGTTATTTGCATTATTTGGAAATGCATTTGGTCCTGCTGTTATATTCACTGTAGAACCAATTTTATTTGGATCTGATTCTCCTAAATCCTGAAGCGCAACAATATTTCTAACATTATCTGTTTGATTGGAACGGTTTGTTGCCCATACCTCAATTCTAGTAATTTGAATTTGGGAATTCAAAAATGGGTACGTCTCTAATGCAGCATCATAATTATCTCTAAAATATTGGGCTAAAAAAAAGTGTCTATTTTCATCATAATCTAATCCAAAAAATTCAAATTCTTCCAGTGTTCCACCACCTTGGGCTACAACAGTTCTGGTTTGTGATTTCTGTTCAGAAAAAATTGCAGTTACTTTAGTCTTTCCAAATTGCAATACCGTTTTTACCCCAAATAGACTTTGAGCTCCAGTAATTAAAGAGCTATTTAACGGCATACTCACATTACCAACTTCAATTTTTTGAATAATGGAATCATCTTTACCTGCATAACCATCTTTTAAATTTGATAGTGGTGTATATTCCAATTTAATAGAATTCTCAAAATCAAAAGTAGATTGTGTATCGTAATTGGCTGTAACTTGTAATTTTGTTCCAACTTTCCCAAGTAAACTCAAACCAATTCGTTGATCAAAATCAAACGTAAAGTTGCTTCTATTTCTTGGTGAAAACGAAGGGTTGTCTTGTTTAGTAAATAAAATACCCAAATCCATTTCTACAGAACCTTGCGGAATTACTTCAATAGTATTCCCTCCAAAAAGTGTTTCGAAAAAATCGGAATTGACATATAAATCTGGAATTAGATTTTTCTTGAGTGCATCTGCACCTTCCTTCTTCCCATCATAAGCATCAATTTTTTGCTTATAATAATTTCTTAAATTCTCTTGAGCAACTAGTTTTTGAAATTCCTCCCTAGTTAAAATTATAGGATATTTAATATTAAAACTACCGACACTTTCAGTATAAATATATCTATCAGTTAATGCATCGTAAGTATATTTGGAGATTATACTATTTGGATTCGGCATTTGTAAATTACCAAATGAAAATGTTGTTCTTGTAGAATCTGGCACAGTGGTTTGCTGTGCAAATGCCACCACACAAAACAGCATCATTATGCTATTAAGCAGAATTTTTTTGGTAGACTTGTAAAAATTATCGTTGGTAGTCGTCTTCAAATCAATTATAAGTTTTTTAAGGCCTCTTTAATAATAGCTTCAACAGTGGCGTCCGGAGTTTTAGAAATAATCTTATCTACAACACGATCCGATTGTTTTTTAGTAAACCCAAGAACTTCTAAAGCAGATAACGCTTCATCCTTGTTTGTATTGCTCTGAGCAACCATTCCTTCATCAATATCGTATACTTTTAAAACTTTATCTTTTAATTCAATAATTACACGCTGTGCAGTTTTCAACCCAATTCCCTTAACCGATTGAATTAGAGCTACATCTTCAATAGCTATTCCTTCTCTAACTTGTTTCGGGGTTAATGACGACAACATCGTCCTGGCTGTGCTTGCTCCAATACCGCTAACTGAAATTAATAATCGGAACATCAATCGTTCACTTAATGAAGAAAATCCATATAAAGTATGTGAATCCTCCTTAACCTGAAGGTGTGTATATAGCTTTAAATGTTCCTGATTAGAAATCTGAGAATAGGTGTGCAAAGAAATATTTAACTTATAACCAACACCGTTACAGTCAATAACAACATCAGTAGGGTTTTTTTCGGTAAGTTTTCCTTGTATATGAGTAATCATTAATAGTTTTTGTTATCGACTCAAATGTAATAAAATTATTATATATAAAACATCTCTTAAACATCAAAATAACACATATAAACCGTTCTTTTCCACATATTCACCACAAAAAAATCCTACTACGACTAAAGCGTTGTCAAATTTTCTAATTTCGAATGAGAAAATTAAAAAAATAATATGATCACTTGTTCCATATATTTCAGCTGAAATTACTGGAGACTCTCTAACTAAAAAAACTATATTTAATCTCTTCCTTGCTTCTTTTGAGCATCAATTACGGCAATTGCTGTCATATTAACAATTTCATCAACACTGGCGTCTAATTGTAAAATATGTGCTGGTTTTTTTAACCCCATCATGATTGGACCAATATTATCTGCCTTATTGAGTTCTTTTAAAAGTTTGTAAGTAATATTTGCAGCATCCAAATTTGGAAAAATTAAGGTATTCACCTTTCTCCCTGCCAATTTTGAAAACGGAAATATATCCTGACGCATTTCATTATTTAATGCGAAATCTGTTTGAAACTCCCCATCCACCACTAAGCTTGGATAGTACCTATGTAAATAAGATACGGCCTCTCTAACTTTGGACGCTTTTTCGTTGTCAGATGAACCAAAATTAGAATATGAGATCATAGCCATTACAGGTTCAAGACCAAACATTTTTACAGTAGTAGCGGTCATTTGAGCAATCTTAGCAAGATCTTTGGATGACGGATCAATATTAATTGAGGTATCACTTAAAAATAAGGGTCCTCTTTCTGTCATCAATAAATTAGTTGTGGCAATTCTTGTCGCTCCTTTATCAAGACCGATAAGCTCTAGTATTGGCTTTACCACTGTTGGGTAATTTCTAGAATACCCAGATATTAATGCATCGGCATCTCCTTCATTGAGCATCATAGCGGCATAATAGTTACGCTCTCTCAATAATTTTTTTGCAGTATGCAATGTTATACCGCGACGTTTACGACGCTCCCAATACAATTTTGCATAGGTATCCTTACGCTCTTCTTCTTCGTCTGATTTTGGATCGATAATAGGAACCTCAGCATCAAACTCAATTTCAAGTTTTAATTGCTCTATAACATCACGACGTCCTAAAAGGATAGGATGTGCAATCCCTTCATCATAAACAATTTGAGCCGCTTTTAAAACTGCCAATTGATCAGCTTCTGCAAACACCACACGTTTAGGTTCTAATTTAGCACGGCTATGTATTAAACGCACCAATTTATGATCACTCCCTAATCTAGCCAAAAGGATTTCTTCGTATTTTTTCCAATCTTCAATTGGTTCCGTAGCAACACCACTATCCATAGCTGCTTTTGCTACAGCAGGAGGCACCACTCCAATCAACCTAGGGTCAAAAGGTTTAGGTATTATATAATCCTTACCAAAAGTTAATCTTGTTTTACCATAGGCAACGTTTACTTGTTCAGGAACTGGTTCTTTAGCTAAATCCGCAAGTGCAATTACAGCTGCTTTCTTCATCGCTTCATTAATTGCCGTAGCACGAACATCTAAAGCTCCTCTAAATATAAAAGGAAATCCTAGTACATTATTTACTTGATTAGGATGATCGCTACGTCCAGTTGCCATAATAATATCGTCACGGGTATCTATAGCTAGTTGATAGGCAATCTCTGGATCTGGGTTTGCCATTGCAAATACAATAGGGTTATCTGCCATTGTTTTTAGCATTTCAGGAACAACAATATTTGATGTAGACAATCCAATAAAGACATCTGCACCTTTCATAGCCTGATCCAAAGTGTCAATATTTCTCGATGTAGCAAACTCTGCTTTTTGAGTTGTTAAATTATCACGATCTTTCCTGATAACACCTTTACTATCCAACATTACAATATTATCTCTGGTTGCACCAAAAGATTGATATAATCTAGTACAAGAAATTGCCGCTGCTCCGGCTCCGCTTATTACAATATTTACGTCTGCAATGTTTTTTCCTGTAATCTCAAGAGCATTTAATAAAGCTGCTGCCGAAATAATTGCGGTACCATGCTGGTCATCATGCATTACTGGAATATCTAATTCCTCTTTTAAGCGTCTTTCAATTTCAAAAGCTTCGGGAGCTTTAATATCTTCAAGGTTTATCCCTCCAAACGTTGGCGCTATATTTTTTACTGTTTGAATAAATTCATCAACATTCTCTGTATCTACTTCAATATCAAAAACATCAATATCAGCAAAGATTTTAAACAACAATCCTTTACCTTCCATTACAGGCTTAGAGGCCTCTGGGCCGATATTCCCTAACCCCAATACTGCCGTTCCATTAGAAATCACTGCAACCAAATTTCCTTTTGCAGTATATTTATAAACATCTGATTTATTTTTCTCAATCTCTAAACATGGCTCCGCCACTCCAGGAGAATAGGCCAATGACAAATCTCTTTGTGTAGCATATTTTTTGGTAGGAACAACTTTAATCTTTCCAGGAATAGGTTTGGCGTGATATATTAGAGCTTCCCGACGTTTACTTTCTTTACTCATATTGTTTTGATTATATGAACCCACAAAGGTAAGATGTTGGCGCTAATAGAGAAACTTTAAACCGAGTTCTTTTAATAAATGAATATTTAGTATCAAAAAATTGAATTCTTAGTATATCCTGAATTCCTTGTGCATTGCCCTGTCTTTTTTTTGACACCGATCCTAGTAAACACCCTACGTAATCTCTTTATTCTTTAGGTTAGTTGCCGATCATAATTTTAAAGGACATTCGGTATAAGCTTCTCAATATGGATTAAAAACAGCTACAATTGTAGATACCTAAACTACCTCAACAGGGTCAACCTTCTTAAATGGATGACACATCTAAGTTTAGTTCAATAATGAATTCGAAAGCATTCCCAATGCCCCTTAAGAATAAGATTTTATCTAAAAGCAATGTAAGGTTATACTATACCCATCGACAGATAGAATAACAGCTAATGAAAAAGAAAAATTGGTTGGTTAGTTTTTAAGAAGTCTGGTTATCACACAATAATAGCCAGACTTCGTTTTTTTATATCGCTTTAATAATATAGGTGTTACGTTTTCCTTTATTTAAGATTACGTAAGTATCATTTATTAAATCTTCAGAAGTTATATTATATCCTTCTTTCACCTTTTCTTTATTTACTGCAACAGCGTTTTCTTTCAAGGCGCGTCGAGCTTCACTATTTGAAGCCAAAAAATTGGTTTTTGCGGCCAAGGCAGCAATCATATCTAATCCATTAGTAATATCTTCCTTTGGAACATCTGCTTGAGGAACACCCTCAAAGACATCCAAAAAGGTGACTTCATCTAAGGTTTTAATATCGTCCTTAAAGGTTTTACTAAACAAGATGTTGGACGCTTTTTCAGCATTTTCAAAATCTCCTTTTGAATGAACCATACTGGTAATTTCCTTAGCTAGTCGCTTTTGCAATAATCTTAAATGGGGTGTTTCTTGATGTTCTTTTATTAATTCATCAATCTCTTCTTTTGTTAAGAATGTAAATATTTTTATATATTTTTCCGCATCGATATCACTAGAGTTTAGCCAATATTGATAAAATTTATAGGGAGATGTTCTTTTAGAATCAAGCCAAACATTACCTCCTTCTGATTTACCAAACTTGGAACCATCGGATTTTGTGATTAATGGACAAGTTATGGCATACCCTTTTCCATTACCAATTCTTCTAATTAACTCCGTTCCTGTTGTAATATTACCCCATTGATCACTTCCTCCCATTTGTATGGTACAATTATTCGCCTTATATAAATGAAGAAAATCATAACCTTGTACTAATTGGTAGGTAAACTCTGTAAAACTCATTCCTTCTGACGCTTCAGAGGTAATTCTATTTTTTACAGAATCTTTAGCCATCATATAATTAACTGTAATGTGCTTTCCCACATCACGAATGAAATCCAGAAACGAAAAATCTTTCATCCAATCGTAATTATTCACTAATTCGGCGGCATTATCAGCATTACTTTCAAAATCTAAAAAATGTGCTAACTGGTTTTTAATTGCATTTTGATTATGTCGTAATGTTTTTTCGTCTAATAAATTACGTTCGTTAGATTTCCCTGAGGGATCCCCAATCATTCCAGTTGCACCTCCAACCAAAGCTACTGGCTTATGTCCGCAACGTTGATAATGAGCTAATAACATGATAGGTACTAAATTTCCGATATGCAAAGAATCGGCTGTTGGATCAAAACCAACGTATGCACTTCTCATGCCTTCTAACAAATGTGATTCTGCCCCAGGCATAGTATCATGTACCATACCTCTCCATTCTAACTCTTCAATGTAATTCTTTGCCATTTCTTATAAAAATTTGAACAAAGATAAATGTTTCATTACTGATGAGAAAAGAAAAAACATTAATTTAGTCTTATGATATTAGTTACAGGAGGAACGGGTTTAGTTGGGAGTCATTTACTCTATAAATTAACCAAAAACGAAGATTCAGTTAGAGCCATTTATCGATCTAAAGACAAAATTATAGCTGTTAAGCATGTGTTTTCATATTACACCAAGGACGTTGACACCCTTTTTTCAAAAATTGAATGGATTGAAGCAAATATTAATGACATTCCAAGTTTAGATATTGCTTTTACTGACATTACCAAAGTATATCATTGTGCGGCATTTATTTCATTTGACACAAATGATTATTACGCGTTACGGAAAATAAATATTGAAGGCACTGCCAATATTGTTAACTTTTGTCTCTCAAATGGAATAGAGAAGTTGTGCTATGTAAGTTCTATTGCAACTATTGGTGATTCTGAAAAAAATAATATCATAACAGAAAATACACATTGGAATCCTGAAGAAGAGCATAGTGTTTATGCCATTACTAAGTATGGTGCTGAAATGGAAGTATGGCGCGGCATACAAGAAGGATTAAATGCGGTTGTAGTTAATCCTGGAATTATTATTGGATCAGGATTTTGGCGTAGCGGAAGCGGTAGTTTAATCAAACGTGTTTACAAAGGCATGTCTCATTACACGAATGGGGTTGTTGGCTTTGTTGATATTCATGATGTCGTTTCTATAATGTTGAAATTAATGGAAAGTGATTTACAAGACGAACGTTATATTTTAATTTCAGAAAACCTTTCTTATAAGGACTTCTTTGTTAAAGTGGCGACACAACTTAAAGTAAAACCTCCAAAAAAGGAAGCTTCAAAACTATTATTAAGCATTGTATGGCGCTTGGATTGGTTTCGTTCAGCTCTTAGAAATAAAAGAAGGCGTCTAACTAAAAATGCTTCAAAATCTATCACGACAATATCAAATTATAGCAATATCAAAATTGTTAACGACTTAAATTATAAGTTTAAAACTATTGACGAATCAATTGACCAGACGTGTCGGTTTTTTTTAATTGATCTCGATTAATTTTTTTTATGCCCTTCTTTGAGTTTCTAATTTTATGATCCCTAGCTTTTATCTCATCTAAAGACTCTCGATTTTCACGCTGTTTCTCATTCAATCTCCCCCTTTCAATATCCTCAATCTTTATAATAGAATCAAAATAAACCTTCTCCTGTTCAAGCCTTTCATTAACTTTATTATAAATACCTTCTAGATTCTCCGTATTGTATGAATAATAGGCATTACTTAATACAAATTGCATGCTATCAATTTCGTACTTTTCATAAATAAAATCCTCAGGAGAAATACCTTTATTTTCAATATTCCATTTACCAACCCCTTTTGCGGCAGTAAAAAGAGACATGTCGTAAATAATATCAACCATTTTAGCTTTACCTATAAGATTGCTTGGCTTATTAGGCTTTTCAATGCTGTTGGTATTGCATGAAAACACTAAAGCCAAAATTAGCATATACTTTAATTGTTTAATCATCTATTAAAAGTTAAACGTTTAGCCGTTTTAGTGTCATAAACCTTAAAATTCTTATAGGCTAAACTTCCATTTACAAAAGTATGAGTAACTCTTGATTTAAAAGTTGAATTCTCAAATGGTGACCACCCACATTTATATAAAATATTGTCCTTTGTTACAGTCCAGGGGTTGTTAGTATTCACAATCACAAGATCAGCAAAATAGCCTTCTTTAATATATCCACGTTTCTCTACTTGAAATAAAATAGCAGGATTATGACACATCTTTTCAACAATCTTCTCTATTGAAATTTTACCTTGATGATAAGCCTCCAACATTGCAACCAAAGCATGCTGAACTAAAGGACCTCCAGATGGCGCCTTTGTATAAACATTATTTTTCTCTTCTAAAGTATGCGGCGCGTGATCTGTTGCTATAACATCAATTCTATCATCGAGCAAAGCTTTCCACAATTGTGCTCTGTCTTCTTTTGTTTTTACAGCTGGGTTCCATTTTATTAATGTCCCTTTTTCTTCATAATCTTCATCTGAAAACCATAGGTGATGTACACAAACTTCTGCCGTTATTTTTTTGTCCTTTAATTTTAATTTATTTGAAAAGAGTTTGGTTTCTTTTCCCGTCGATAGATGAAATACATGCAACCTAGCTCCAGTTTTTTTCGCGAGCTTAATAGCATTGGAAGAGGATAAATAGCAAGCTTCTTCACTTCTAATTATGGGGTGAAATTTTAAAGGGATATCTTCACCATAGGTATCAATATGTTGTTTGAGATTTGTTTGAATGGTCTCCTCATCTTCACAATGCACCGCAATTAAAAGATCTGTACTAGAAAAAATTTTCTCTATAACTTCAGGATTATCAACTAACATATTTCCAGTAGAGGACCCCAAAAATAATTTTAATGCAGCGACTTTCTTCGGGTCTACTTTTAAAATTTCTTCAAGATTATCATTGGTTCCTCCAAACATAAAGGAATAATTCGCATACGATGTTTTAGAGGCTATTTCGAATTTCTCTTCAAGTTTTTCAATTGTTGTAGCCTGTGGATTTGTATTTGGCATCTCAATAAAAGATGTTATTCCTCCTGCAACTGCGGCCTTAGATTCGCTTTCTATATTCGCCTTATGGGTTAACCCAGGCTCTCTAAAATGTACCTGATCATCAATAACTCCAGGTAAAACAAAATTATTTTCGGCATCAAAAATTTGTACATTGGGTGATTTAGCGCTTATCGAATCGGCGATCTCCTTAATACATTCGTTTTCAATTAGTATATCTCCATTAAAAATAGTACCCTCATTAACTATTCTAGCGTTTTTTATAAGTACGGTTTTATTTTTCATATTATTCTCTTCCTAATAAACTTTTAAATTTCATTGTAATTACTCCAAATATTGCTTCAGAAATTATTCCTCCACTCAATTTAGACTCTCCTTTTGTTCTGTCAGTAAAAATCACTGGGACTTCAATAATTTTAAAACGTCTTATATAGGCCTTAAATTTCATTTCAATTTGAAATGCATAGCCAACAAATTTAATTTTATCTAAATCTATACCCTCCAAAACTGATCGCTTATAACAAACAAATCCAGCTGTTGTATCATGAATTTTCATTCCAGTAATTAAACGAACATATTTAGAAGCCATATACGATAACAACACTCTTGACATTGGCCAATTTACAACATTTACCCCTTTCACATACCGTGACCCAATAGCCATATCTGCTCCATCAATATGACAAGCATCATATAGGTGCTCTAAATCATTTGGATTATGTGAAAAATCCGCATCCATCTCAAAAATATAATTGTAATCATGTTCTAAGCACCAATTAAACCCATGAATATAAGCGGTACCCAATCCTGACTTTTCTTTTCTGGTTTCCAGAAATAAATTTTTCTTAAATTCCTTTTGTAATTCCCTAACCTTAAGTCCTGTTAAATCTGGCGAATTATCATCAACAACAAGGATATCAAAAGCCTTATTTAGACTAAAAGTAGCTCTAATAATGTCTTCAATATTCTCAATCTCATTAAATGTAGGAATGATGACAATAGCGTCTTTCATTAAAAATATAATTTTAGCAAAAGTAAGTTATTTACAGGATTAATTTTATAGAAATATTCTTCATAATTTAGCACCCATGTTACGCGAAATAATATCTAACGAGTGGTACACCACATTAATTGTTTTTAACTTCTGTGTTTTAGCTTTAGCAAAGCAAGTAAATGCTAATAGATTTAACGTGTTTTTAGGTGTTGTTGGCAATTCAAAATACTTGAAACTCTATTCTCGTGATAAAAAAATCATAGATAAATTCGATGTTTTATTATTTTTCAATTTAATTATATCGCTATCAATTTTTTTATTTCTAAGTTATTCTACCCTAGTCGAACCATTATTTTTTGATATTTTATTGTTTTTAAAAACAGCCTTAGCTTTAGGGTTATTAATTATAATTAAGCTTTATTTAGAACGTCTAATTGCAAACCTCTTTGCTATCAATTCTATAATTGACAGATATTTATTTCAAAAAGCAAGTTATAAGAACTTTATTGGACTTGTATTGCTTCCAATCAATATTATTCTAATTTTTGGAATGCATCCAAATTCAACTATGCTCTTTGTAATCTTTGGCGTACTGATTCTCATCAATTTAATTGGATTTATTACTACTATTAAATCAAATCAAAAAATTATTTTACACAACTTTTTCTATTTTATTTTGTATCTTTGCGCTCTCGAAATTGGACCTTATATAATATTGTATAAGCTATTTACCGATAGTTAATCTATTAAAATGACAAGTCTACCTATGAAAGTGAAAACAATTTTGGTTTCTCAACCAGAACCTAAAGTGGAGAATTCTCCATATTTTGACCTACAGGAAAAGCAACGTGTAAAGATTGATTTTAGACCATTTATCCATGTTGAAGGTGTACCAGCAAAAGAAATACGATTAGAAAAAGTTGATTTAAACAATTATACAGCAATAATTCTTACGAGTAGAAATGCTGTAGATCACTTTTTTAGAGTTGCAGATGAAATGCGATTTAAAGTCCCTGATTCATTGAAATATTTTTGTCAATCGGAAGCTGTGGCATACTACTTACAGAAATATGTAGTGTATAGAAAACGTAAAATTTATGTTGGTAAGCGCACATTTGCTGAATTATCTCCATTAATTAAGAAGTATAAGGATGAAAAATTCTTGCTTCCTACAACAGATAAAGTAAAACCTTTAGTTCCTGAGACTTTAAATAAATTAGGGGTTGATTGGAAACAATCAACATTTTACAAAACAGTTATTAGCGATTTATCTGATTTAGCTAATGTATCTTACGATGTTTTAGTGTTTTTTAGCCCATCTGGAATTGATTCTTTATTTCATAATTTCCCAGATTTTAAACAAAATGAAACGCGTATTGCAGTATTTGGCAACACAACCATTAAGGCTGTTGAAAACAAAGGGTTGCGAGTAGATATTTCTGCTCCAACGCCTGAAACACCATCTATGACAATGGCTTTAGACAAATATATTCAAACAGCAAACAAGAAATAACCCATATTTCTAAACATAAAAAAAGCCTGATTTATTTCTAAATCAGGCTTTTTTGTATAATGAATTTAAATTTCTTAAAACACGAATCGCTGAGGCCCTCCCCTTCTAATTTCCTCGCTGGCATCAGCCTCAAATTTCTGGAAATTTTCTCTAAAGGCATTCGATAATTTAAATGCGGTATCATAATAAGCTTTATCATCATTCCAAGTCGCTCTAGGACTTAACACTTCTGTTGGCACACCAGGACATGATCTAGGTTGTGCAACACCAAAAACAGAATGAATATGGTATTTTTCATAGGTGTAATCTCCTAGATCCCCATTTAATACAGCATTTATCATTGCTCTGGTATATTTTAATTTCATTCTAGTACCAATACCATATGGGCCTCCCGTCCATCCGGTATTTACTAGCCAAACATTAACACCAGCCTCTGTCATTTTCTTACTTAACATTTCTGCATATTTAGTAGGATGCAATGGCATGAATGGTGCGCCAAAACAAGCTGAAAAAGAAGGTTGTGGTTCAACCACACCTGCTTCTGTCCCAGCTACCTTTGCTGTATAACCAGAAATAAAATGGTATGCAGCCTGACTTGGTGTTAACTTTGAAATTGGAGGTAATACTCCAAAAGCATCAGCTGTTAAAAAGAAAATATTTTTTGGGTTTTCACCTATTGATGGTTTACTAATGTTGTCAATATGATAAATTGGATAGCTTACTCTAGTGTTTTGAGTGATAGACGTGTTTTCAAAATCTACTCCGCCCTTGTCATCAAGTATTACATTTTCAAGAATTGCTCCTTTTTTTATAGCGTCATAAATCTCAGGTTCATTATCTCTTGAAAGATTAATCACTTTGGCATAACACCCTCCTTCAAAATTAAACACCGTGTTCTCATTAGTCCAGCCATGTTCGTCATCTCCAATTAAACTTCTGTTGGGGTCTGTAGACAAAGTTGTTTTACCTGTACCAGATAATCCAAAGAAAATAGCAGTATCTCCACCTTCACCAATATTTGCACTGCAATGCATTGGTAAGGTATTCTTAAATACTGGTAGTATAAAGTTTAAGGCTGAAAAAATACCCTTTTTAATCTCTCCAGTATACCCAGTACCTCCAATAAGAGCTATTTTTCTTGTAAAATCTAAGATTGCAAAATTGTGCTGACGGGTCCCATCAACTTCAGGATTAGCCATAAATCCAGGTGCATTTACAACTAGCCATTCCGGATCAAAACTTTCTAATTCTGAATGTGTTGGGCGCAAAAACATATTATAAGCAAACATGTTACTCCAAGGATATTCGTTAATTACACGGATGTTAGTTTTGTAATTTTCATCTGCACAAGCATAACTATCGCGAACATAAACCTCTTTTTCCGATAAATATTCAGTAACCTTATTATATAGGCTTTCGAATTTATCACTATCAAAAGGAATATTAATGTCACCCCACCAAACGCGATCTTTGGTAACATCATCTTTAACAATAAAACGGTCCATTGGAGAACGTCCAGTAAACTCGCCAGTATTTACAGCCAAAGCCCCCGAAGAGGACTCAACGCCTTGCGATTTAGAAACTGTACTTTTGTGAAGTTGATCTGGTGATAATTGATAATTTACTATCGCATTATTAATACCATATTGACTCAACTCAATCGTTTTCGTAACTTGGGTGTTATCCACCATAATTTTAAGTGTTGTTTATGGTGCAAAAGTATAAATTTTTCTAAAATACCCATTTAAAAAATGATTTTATTCTGCTTTAAATTTCAGAAAACCAACTATCATAAGTATCCATGATATTATAAAAAACAGTCCCCCAATTGGTGTGATAAACCCAATCGTTTTAAAATCGAAATCTGTAATTTCGTTGGTTGATAATCCATAGATAGAACCAGAAAAGAACAGAACACCCAGTATCGTTGAATAATATATCAGGGTTTTTGTTTTTGAATTCAGTAATGCAGTACTCCCAACAAGCAAAAGTAGTATGGCATGATACATTTGGTAACGTACACCAGTTTGAAATGTTTCAATCGCATCTTGAGTAATACTTTTTTCCAACCCATGTGCAGCAAAAGCGCCAAGTATAACAGCTAATAATCCAATAATACTTCCCCCAACCAATATCTTTTTGTTCATATTATTTTTTATTTTAAGTTTTTATAACAATTTCATTTATTACTTTCGTGGTATAAATAATAACAAAATTACTCAACTATTCTAACTATGCGAAAGATTTTGGTCATCGGTTCTGGTAAATCTTCATCATATCTAATAAAATATTTTTTAGATAAAGCTGAATCTGAAAATTTACATATTACAATTGGTGATATTTCCTTAGAAAATGCAAAAAATCTAATTGGAGACTCAAATCATGCGAATGCTACAATACTTGATGTTTTTGATCAAAAATCAAGATCAAACGCCATAAGTAATGCAGACATTGTAGTATCCATGCTCCCAGCACGATTTCACGTAGAAGTTGCTAAAGACTGTATTGCCCATGGTAAAAATATGGTAACAGCATCTTATGTTAGTAATGACATGCAAGCGCTTGATGAAGCCGTTAAAAATAAAGGTCTTGTTTTCATGAATGAAATTGGGGTAGACCCTGGAATAGACCATATGAGTGCTATGCAAGTTATTGATAACATTCGAGACAAAGGCGGTGAAATTATTTTGTTTGAATCCTTTACAGGAGGACTTGTAGCGCCAGAAAATGACAATAATCTTTGGAATTACAAATTCACATGGAACCCAAGAAACGTAGTTGTAGCAGGTCAAGGCGGAGCTGCAAAATTTCTTCAAGAAGGCAAATACAAATACATCCCTTATAATCAATTATTTAGAAGAACTGAATTTCTTGAAATTGAAGATTACGGCCGTTTTGAAGGCTATGCCAATAGAGATTCTTTAAAATACCAAAGTGTTTATGGCTTAGATAATGCCAAAACGCTCTATAGAGGAACGATGCGCCGTGTAGGTTTTAGTCGTGCATGGCAAATGTTTGTTATTCTAGGAATGACAGATGATAGCTATCATATTGACGATAGCGAAAATATGAGTTATCGTGATTTTGCGAACGCCTTTTTACCCTATAGTCCCACAGATTCAGTTGAATTAAAATTCAGACATCAATTAAAAATTGACCAGGATGATATTGTATGGGAAAAACTTGAAGAGCTTGATATTTTTAGTGATTCTAAGATGGTCGATCTAAAAAAAGCAACTCCGGCTCAAATACTTCAGAAGATTTTAATGGACAGTTGGACCCTTGCCGAAAATGACAAAGATATGATTGTAATGTATCATAAATTTGGTTATAAACGAGAAGGTAAAACCTATCAAATCGACGCCACCATGGTTACAATTGGTGAAGATCAAACTTATACAGCCATGGCCAAAACTGTTGGTTTACCTGTGGCTATTGCTACGCTTGCTATTTTAAATGAAAAAATCACCACCCCTGGCGTACAAATCCCAATTAGCAAAGAAGTTTATGAACCTATTCTTAAAGAATTAGAAGAGTACGGTATTCAATTTAAAGAAAAAGAAGTGCCCTATTTTGGTTACAATCCTTTAAATACCTAAAAGAAACATTATAGTTTTAAATCCTTTTGTTACTTTTATATTATAATTTAAAACATAAAACCCTGTGAAGTTTATAAATCAAAACTTACACATTGACGGTATTGACAAAAAAATATTGCGTGCCTTAATGGAAGATGCTAGAACCCCAGTTCTTGAAATCGCAAGGCAAGTTGGCATTTCTGGTGCTGCCATCCACCAAAGACTAAGAAAGCTAGAAAAATCTAAATTAATATCAGGATCAAAATTTGTCATCGACCCGAAAATTCTGGGATACACAACCATGGCTTTTATTGGGATTTTTTTAGATAAGGCGGTGAGTAATCCTGATGCCGTGAAACAGCTAAAAAAAATACCAGAAGTTCTGGAATGTCACTACACCACGGGAAATTGGAGTATTTTAATTAAAATACTATGCAAAGACAATGAACACTTAATGCATGTATTAAATAAAGATATTCAAACCATTACAGGAGTATCAAGAACTGAAACCTTCATTTCTTTAGATCAACAAATAGATAGGCAAATTAAAATTTAGGTCCATAATATACCCATAGAAGAGATAATTAATTTAAAAACAAATGTCTTAATACCTCTTTCTTTTTTTCTATTCGCCGGATAAGTTTTGTAGTTTTATCGTCTTCAATAATATAAAACATGTCAGAACAAAAAAGACTCTTCTTAGTTGATGCATACGCTTTAATATTTCGTGGTTATTATGCATTTATAAAAAATCCAAGAATAAACTCAAAAGGCGTTGATACTTCTGCCATATTAGGATTCACTAACTCCTTATTAGATGTTATAAAGCGCGAACGTCCAGATCATTTAGCAGTCTGTTTTGACAAAGGCGGAAGCGTTGCAAGAAAAGATGCTTTTCCAGAATACAAAGCTAATCGAGATGCTACTCCAGAAGCAATAAAAATTGCAGTGCCTTATATTGAACAAATCTTAAAGGCAATGCATATCCCAATTATGGTGAAAGAAGGATTTGAAGCCGATGATGTTATTGGGACACTTGCAAAAAAAGCAGAAAAAGAAGGTTATCAAACATTTATGGTAACTCCTGACAAAGATTTTGCCCAATTAGTGAGTGATAATATTTTCATGTACAGACCAATGTTTGGAGGCGGTTACGAAACCTGGGGAATCCCCGAAGTACAGAAAAAATTTGAAGTTGAACGACCAGAACAAGTGATTGACTATCTAGGAATGATGGGGGATGCTTCCGATAATATTCCAGGCCTCCCTGGTGTAGGAGATAAAACGGCAAAAAAGTTTTTGGCACAATATGGATCCATGGAAAATCTTTTAGCGAATACCCATGAGCTTAAAGGCAAAATGAAGGAAAAAGTAGAAGCCGCAAAAGAATTAGGGATACTTTCAAAGGAGCTTGCGACTATCATACTTGATGTTCCTGTTGATTTTAACTTTGATGATTTTGAACTCAACACACCAGATGTCGATGCTGTCAAGGAAATATTTATGGATTTGGAATTTCGACGATTGACTGATAATTTAATAAAAACCTTTGCGATACCATCGGACACCTCTAATTCTACGCAATCAACAACTCAAAAAACTTCTACCTCTACCACTAAAGAATCATCGCCTGCAGGAGCCGGACAATTTTCATTATTTGGTGGAGGTGACACCACTGTTCCTGAAACAACCAACGATTTCAGCAGAAAATCAATACAAACAACCTCACATTTTTATCAAAGTGTTGCTCCCGGACTAAGTACAACGTTATTTCTTAAAAATTTGATATCACAATCGTCGGTATGTTTTGACACAGAAACTACTAGCATTAATCCTATTACCGCCGAATTGGTTGGTATCGCTTTTTCCTGGGAAACTGGTAAAGGTTTTTATCTTCCTTTTCCTGAAAATAAAGATGATGCACAAGACTTAATAGAACAATTGCGTCCTTTCTTTGAGTCCGAACAAATTGAAAAAATAGGTCAGAATTTAAAATACGATATTAAAGTCCTCGCCAAATACAACATCACAGTAAAAGGAAAGTTGTTTGACACCATGATTGCACATTATCTCATCAATCCAGATATGCGACATAATATGGATGTATTATCTGAAACTTATCTTAATTACACCCCTATTTCAATTACAGAACTCATTGGTAAAAAAGGTAAGAACCAGTTATCAATGCAAGATGTTCCTTTGGAGAAACTCACCGAATATGCTGTAGAAGATGCGGATATTACCTTGCAATTAAAAGAACATTTTCAAAATGAATTGGGTGATGCAAACACTCAAAAATTATTTGATGAAATTGAGATACCGTTGGTAAAAGTTTTAGCTGCTATGGAACTTGAAGGTATAAATCTGGATACTTCTTTTTTAAATGGCTTGGCTGAAAATTTAGATAGCGATATAAAAACTTTAGAAACCAGTATTTATGAAGCTGCCGGTGAAAATTTCAATATAGCTTCCCCAAAGCAATTGGGCGTTATACTATTTGAGAAACTAAAATTAGTAGACAAACCTAAGAAAACCAAAACAGGCCAATATTCAACGGCCGAAGATGTGCTGTCATACCTTGCTAAGGATCATGATATTATTCAAAACGTATTAGATTATCGTGGTTTGGCAAAATTAAAAAGCACTTATGTTGATGCATTACCTACTCAGGTTTTAGAACAAACAGGACGTGTCCACACCGACTATATGCAGACAGTTGCTGCAACTGGCCGCTTAAGTAGTAACAATCCTAATTTGCAAAATATTCCTATTCGTACTGAAAGAGGACGACAAGTGCGTAAAGCGTTCATTCCAAGAGATAAAGATCACACCTTACTTGCTGCAGATTATTCTCAAATTGAATTACGTGTTATTGCTGCTTTAAGTGAAGAAGAAAACATGATAAATGCGTTTAAAAACGGAGAAGACATTCATGCTTCCACCGCTGCACGCGTATTTAATGTACCTCTGAATGAGGTTACCCGTGAACAACGTAGTAATGCTAAAACAGTGAATTTTGGAATTATTTATGGCGTTTCTGCATTTGGGCTAAGTAACCAAACCGACTTGTCTCGTAGCGAAGCCAAAGAACTCATCGAAACTTATTATGCCACATATCCAAAGCTAAGAAACTATATTAGTGCTCAAGTAGATTTTGCCAGAGATCATGGTTATGTTCAAACCGTTCTAGGGCGTCGTCGCTATTTAAAGGATATTAATTCACGAAATGCTATTGTTCGTGGCGCCGCAGAGCGAAATGCCGTAAACGCTCCTATTCAAGGGAGTGCTGCGGATATTATTAAAATTGCAATGATTAATATCTTTAATAAACTGGAAGCAGGGAATTATAAAACTAAAATGTTATTGCAAGTCCATGATGAACTCGTATTTGATGTATACAAACCAGAGTTAGAGATTATGAAAACCATGATAAAAACAGAAATGGAAAATGCCTATCAACTAAGTGTTCCATTAGATGTTGATATGGATCTTGGTAATAATTGGCTGGAAGCCCATTGATAATATTAAAAACCACATTCGAACAGATAGCTCACAGAAATGAACAGAAGAAAATTTATAAAAAGTAATAGCACCTTACTAGGAGGTTTAGTTCTTGCTCCTTCAGCGGCTCTAAGCTCTGATCTTTTACCTCTAGAAAAAGATTTTATTTCCAACCGTCCTCCAGTCGCGAATAGAACCTTTACGAGTAGTACCGTTGAAAAAACTATTTCCGAGATGAAATCGGTTATTGCAGATAAAGAATTGGCTTGGATGTTTGAAAACTGCTATCCAAACACTTTAGATACTACAGTTGACTATGAAATCATTGACGGAAAACCAGATACATTTATTATAACTGGTGATATCGATGCCATGTGGTTAAGAGATTCTACGGCTCAGGTTTGGCCTTATATGCCACTTATTAAAAAGGATGAAAAGCTGAAAAACCTCATTTTAGGATTGGTAATCAGACAGATAAAATGTGTATTGATTGACCCCTATGCAAATGCTTTCTATAAGGACATGACGAAAGCATCAAAGTGGAATGATGACCGCCCAAAAACGGTTCCAGGTGTACATGAACGCAAATGGGAAATTGACTCTTTATGTTATGTCGTAAGACTGTCAAATAAGTATTATGAATTGACAGGAGACGCATCGGTATTTGATGAAAACTGGGATAAAGCCATGCGATTAATAGTTAGCACATTTAGAACCGAACAACGCAAAGATGGCACATCACCATATCAATTTATCAGAAGTACTAGTGCCATGATTGACGCTCCTGTTTTTAGTGGTACGGGCCGCCCAGTTAAACCTACGGGACTAATTTGCTCAATGTTTCGTCCATCAGATGATGCGACTCTTTATCCTTACTTAATTCCTTCCAATATTTTTGCATCACTATCATTACAACAACTCTCAGGAATTTATAGCACCATAATAAAAGATGCGGCTTTTGCTAAAGAATGTGATGATTTTGCAAATGAAATAGACGCTGCAATCAAGAAACACGCCATTGCCGAGCATCAGGATTTTGGTTATATTTATGCCTATGAAGTTGATGGTTTTGGTAACAAAGTATTTATGGATGATGCCAATGTACCTTCACTCATGTCTCTAGCCTATTTAGGCGCTCATAAATCAACAGATTTGCTCTATGCAAATACCCGAAGATTTTTATTAAGCAATTCCAACCCTTATTATCTTATAGGAACAGCTGCTCAAGGACAAGCAAGTCCACATACAGGAAAAGACAGAATATGGCCTATGGGTATCATTTTGAGAGCAATGACTTCTCAAGATAAAGAAGAAATCAAATTGTGTTTAAAAATGCTTAAAAACACCCATGGAGGAACAGGGTTTATGCATGAAGCTTTTCATAAAGATAATCCTAAAGATTTTTACCGCTCATGGTTTGCTTGGGCGAATACGCTTTTTGGAGAATTACTTATAAAAATTCAAAAGGAACATCCAGAATTGTTATCAAATTAACAATTTCATCTTACATTCTGTTTGTTCCCAAAACCTAGGAGGATTTTAAACTCTTGCTTATTTGGACTATTGGAGCAGATTTTTCCGATGTTTTAATCTTTATTCTAAAGCACAAATCTATAAGTGGCTTTAATAAGAAATATGTTTTCAGGTTTTTGATCTAACACACCATGTTCCAACCCTCTTAACAATTTTTCCATAGGATCTACAAAGCCAGTAATTCCTTGTGACCAGACTAAAAATATTTCTGACCCTGGGATATATTCCCATCGTACTACGAGGTTAGATCTAAATTGTACAAAGGAAAAATCAGGATTTCTAAAACTGTAATCCGTGTTGCCGTCGTTATCCTCATCAATATTATAAGCATTAGAATTACTATCCAAACTAACTTGATCTGTTTCAAACTGATCAAAACGATCATACAAATTGGAAGCAACTGGATTGGTTACATGTTTAAAATTATCATATCGTGCTTTAGAAATAAAAGGTTGTCCATAATATTGAATAGAGAGATTTGGATTAATGGTATAATTCAATCTAAAAGCGGCGCTGAAGGACTTATTATCCATGGTAGCAAGAATATATCTTTGGTTACCGTTAAAATCTTGCTGAGTCACATACTGTGTTTTATTGGGGTTACTACTAAACTGAGGCTGAAAAGAAACTCGCAAGGCATCCGTTGGTTGGTAGGTCACATCTCCTTCTATATTAAGAAAAGTGAAATTATTCTGTTTAGCTCCTGAATAAATGAAGCCTAAACTGGAACGTAAATTTTTTCGTTCATCAGTACCAAAAAATGAAAAAATATAGTTTTCTCTGGAAAAGCGCCAACGTGGTCCACCTCTTAGAATTGTATTAATAAATATTCTAGGTTTGTGGGCCCCTCCAAAATCAATCCACCAATTATTCTTAAACATTACATTACCATTAATTTGGTATTGCATACGATTATAATTACCGTCAAAATCATAAGTTGTATGTTGTGCAAATCTTCCTCTAATTTGTCTAAATGGTCCGAAAGGCTTAAGTGTTTTATAACTCAGGTTGAAATATTGTTTAATTTCATCAGCTTGTCGCAAAAATCCAATGTCGTTCAATTCCAATTCTGGCGAACGCCAAACAACACCACCATTATATCCCCAATTTCCGCCACCAGCTTTTCCAGCAGCAATTTTACCTCCTGTTCCTGTTAAACTTGTTTTATTAGGATCAAAATTAACATGTCCAGCATCAACTCTGTTAAACAAATGAGTTAATGAAGTCTGTGTTCTGGCAATCGCATCTTTACTTCCTTCAACATGACTTGCAACAATATTCCCTTCTAAGAAATAGGTTCTATTTTTCCATTGGTGTTTGAAATCTAAGCCTCCTGAATACGCTGATTTTCTTAAATGCTCTAAATTATCTTCCAAATTTCTATTAACTGCTGTGAAAATCCCACCAACATAGCTATTATTTTCATTAAAATCCTTTTGTAAGCGACCTACAAAATAATTAGTAAGTGGCTCTACAAGATCCTTTCTTGTATCTCCATTATTATTTATTTCAGCATACTCCTTGGAAGTCACACTTTCTAGCACACCAATAGACCACCCATTCTTTGTTTTACCAGAAAATTTGGCTGCTCCAAGTATTGTTGTGTTTTGGGGTTGATCAACAAATTCGCCCGAAGATCTATTTGCAAATCCTTGAGGACTTCTGCCTATACGTCTAGAAAAGAATAAATTGTCTTGATTGTTCCCAAATCGGTAATCAAAAATATTTTTATTCTCTACAAAAAACGGTCGTTGTTCTGCAAAGAAAATCTCAAACCCATCCAATGAAATAGCAGCAGGGTCAGCTTCTACTTGTCCAAAATCCGGATTAACAGTTAAATCTAAAGTCAAATCATTAGTAATTCCTATTTTAGCATCCAATCCACCATTTAATTTAAAATCAGTACCATCTCTATATGGATTCCCTGCTTCTGCAGGATAAGATTCTAACTGTGTAACCGTAAAGGGTTGTATTTCTAATTGTTTTTGAGGAACCAAATCTACGAGACCATGAAGTTCTCCTGCCTCACTTACCCATCCAGGGGAATCTACTGGAATTCGATCCCAAACCGACATTTCATTATGTCTAAAGATGGTTCTCGAAACATTTAAACCCCAAACCTGATGCTTCGAATTCCCGAATCGTAGTTGGCTGAAAGGAATTTTCATTTCTGCTGTCCACCCTTCATCATCAATAGCCGCCTTTGTATACCAAATCGGGTTCCAACTGTCATCAATATTATTTCCATTGTCCGTTGCAATTTCATCTCCCTTAACACCCGCTGCTGTAACCGTAAAAATAAATGCCGTTCGTTTATCATGATAACTATCAATAATTAGGTTAACACGATCACCTACAAAACCATCCCGTCGGGATAACTGCTTTACGATACTATCTACTGCATTATCAAATGCTCGGATACCAACATATAAGTATTTTGCATCATAAGTTATCTTAAATTGTGTATTTTGACTTGGTGGTGTATTTTCATCTGGATCAAACTCAACAAATTGATTTCCCCACACCACGGAATCCCATGCTGTATCGTCAAGTTTACCATCTATTATAGGCACATCTCCATTTTGTATTAAATTTGTAGTATATACCTTTTTATCTAAAGGTACATTTGAATTTTGTGCATATCCAGTAAATAAGGCAAATACAACACTAAATAAAGTAAGGTTAACTTTAATTCTCATAAAAATGGTGGTTTAAAAAGCGAAGCTAATACCCCCTAACGCATTAGATAGTTTCTTTTACAAAATATTAACATTTATCTCTTCAATTTAAACCACTAAAAATCAAGAAGAACGTATAATAAAAATAAACATTCTTTACTGTTTGTTAATCAAATTTATAATTGTAAATTTGCAAACTCTTTTTGAGAGAGGAATGTTTAATTAGAAAAAATAATTAGTGTGGATACATTAAGCTACAAAACGATTTCAGCAAACAAAG
>Ga0105356_10000910_pt1 | contig 28917 bp, 31 predicted proteins | sample GOMGulsemesocosm_3_FD_83502 | JGI IMG/M metagenome (GOLD analysis project Ga0105356, IMG submission 83502) | Methane-oxidizing microbial communities from mesocosms in the Gulf of Mexico - GOM9D Gulf of Mexico | ecosystem: Environmental > Aquatic > Marine > Cold seeps | place: Gulf of Mexico... | reverse complement strand
TAAGCAGCGACAGTTACGCTCATTATCATAACTTTATGAAGAAGCTAGAACAGGCAGAGTTTGAGCAAAAACAAGCGCTAGATAATATTCAACAAACGGTAAAAAATAAACATCAAGAGTGGATGGAAATCCGCCAGAAGCGTGATGCCTTAGGATTATTGTTAGATAAACGAAAAACTGCCGCAGAGTTAGTTCTGCAGCGCAAAGAGCAAAAAGAGCTCGATGAATTCTCCAATTTTCAATATTTCAAACGTAAGAATCAATAAACTATAGACTTGGTGCGAATTTTGCTTTTATTTATCTAAGCTTTCTCTTTTTTGATTATTTAGGTTTCAAATATGACTTTTTCAGTTCTCAAATCGACAGCAAGTAATGAATTACAGAGCTCTGGTAAACCGTCCTCGGGCGCTGCTAGTGATGCTACTGCTGAGGCCAGCGAAGGTAATGTTTTTTCCAATCTATTTTCCAGTTTTACTGGCGATAAAACTGGGTCTGCAGAAAGCGCTAAAAAGCTAGATAATAATTTAACTGCCAAGGACAATGAGGAAAGTAAAGCGAGCGGTTTCTTTTCAGAGTTATTTGCTGGTAATACTGCTGAAGAGTCAGCCATTGGTGAAAGCACAATAGATGGTAAGATAACAGCAGAAAGCTCGTCAGATAAAGAGTTCGTAGTTGATCCTAAAGTAATTAACGCTAAAACGGTGAGTCAAGATGCAGCGCTAATTGATGACGAAACTGTCAATGCTACCGCTACCGCTTCAGGTAAAACCAATGAAAGTGGCAGTGACTTACTCTCTCGACTCGATAAATCAGCGCAGTTATTAAAATCTCCAACTGTTGAACCTGCGGAAGATGAAGATGAAGCTGATTTGAATGCTAAATCTAGCGCTACTCAAATGAGCCCAGTGACAGAACAAACTTTAAGTGCAAAGAATAAGCAAGGTGCTGTAAGCCTTGGTGATATGGTTAATCAACAAGCCTTAAAAGTGACCGCTATAACCTCTAAATCAGCGAATGAATCGTCAACGGAATTGCTAGCAGGCACTGCCGTGGCAAAAAGTACCGATAAAGCACTTGTTAACGGTAATGCTTTGCCGTTAATTAATGTCCCTTTAACTGATAAGCAAGTTGTTGGGCAGTTATCTGCGAAAAGCGTTAATGGTGCGGCTGAAGTTAAAATGAATCAAAACGGTGGCAAAATAGCGGGATTAAATTCAATTGCTGAAGAGAGTAATAGCGAACTTGTTGCTGATGAATTAGCTGCTTTAGTATTGACGCCAATAGCAATGGAAACCAATGCTAAGACAGTACAGAATGCATCATCACAAACAGAATTGTCTATGTCACAACTTGCAGATAAAACAACGCAGACGGCAGCAGGCGGCTATAGCCTTGATGGCAAAACGGCTAACACTAAAGTTGATAGCCAAGCTGGCCTTTATGTTGCTGGATCAGTGGCTGGAACGGTTGACGAAAAACTGTCAGAAAACATGAGCGAAGCAACATCTTTAGACACTGAACAAGTTGATTTCGCTCAGACTCTGGAGTCAATTCGCAGACAAGAACAACCAGACCAAATCCAACGCCAGCAAGTACACCCACAAAATTTAACTGAAGCTGAGCAGCAAGTATTAGATAAACGCGTTAATATCAATAACGCATCAGCAAGCTCTGAATTAAACGAAAAAATTGCGCTAATGGCGGGCAAAGATATTCAAACGGCAACCATTCGCTTAGACCCATCAGAAATGGGTAGCATGAATATTAAATTATCATTCCAAAATGATCAGGTTAATGTAATCATCCAAGCACAAAATCACCAGAGTAGAGATTTGTTAGAACAGCAATTGCCACGCTTACGTGAGATGTTACAACATCAAGGTATTGCCCTTGGTGATACGCAAGTACAAGCCGATACCGGTGGGCAACAGCAATCAGCATTTCAACAATCAGGGCAATCTAATCAATCAAATAATGCCGGGCAGCAGCAAGCAGGCGAAAAAGTTAGCAATAACGCAACAAATCATGCGATAGACTCACAGACTGAAGTCCCTATGAATAGTGAGTATTGGCAAGACTCGGCGAAAGGGGTAGACTTTTACGCCTAGAGTCGGTGGTTTACGTGTAGAGCGTTTACAGTAATGAATAATAAAGGAATAATATGGCTGACGAAAAAGAACTAAAAATAGAAGATAAAGATAAAGGTCATAAGAAAATCATTATTATCGCGGTAATTTTAGTGGTATTACTCGCGGGGGCTGGAGGTGCATTCTTTTTCTTATCTTCAGATGATGCTGCGGTAGCTGAAGGCGGTCAAGAAGACGCTGCTGAAGTTGCGAAACCGGCGGTGATGAATGCTTATTATGTGGCGATGCCAAGACCGTTTGTGTTTAATATCATCGGTATTAAGCGAGAGCGCTTAGTACAAATAAAAGTACAATTAATGGTGCGTGGTGAAGATAACGAATCGCTAGCGAAAGCCAATATCCCGTTGATTGAAAGCACCTTGTTACAAGTGTTTAGTGCGACAACCGAGCAACAACTATCGACGTTTGAAGGCAAGGAGCGAGCACGCTCTGATTCTTATGACAGTGTGGTGGAAATTTTAACCAAATATACTGGTAAAGGTGTGATTGAAAAAATCCTCTTTTCTGGTTTTGTAATGCAGTAGGTTTAGAGTGAGTGATTTATTAAGCCAAGACGAGATTGATGCGCTATTACACGGTGTCGATGATGTTGAAGAAGACGAGTTTGATGGTGTCGAGGATTCTTCCACCGCAGTAGACTTTGATTTTTCATCACAAGATCGTATCGTACGTGGTCGTATGCCAACGCTTGAGTTGGTTAATGAACGTTTTGCTCGTCACATGCGTATTAGCTTATTTAATATGATGCGTCGTACTGCAGAAGTTTCTATTAACGGCGTACAAATGCTTAAATTTGGTGAATACGTGCATACGCTGTTTGTACCAACCAGTTTGAACATGGTGCGTTTTCGTCCGTTAAAAGGCACCGCTCTTGTTACTATGGAAGCGCGGTTAGTATTTATCTTGGTGGAAAACTTTTTTGGTGGTGATGGGCGTTATCATGCCAAAATTGAAGGTCGTGAATTTACACCCACCGAACGTCGTATTATTCAAATGCTGCTTAAGATTGTTTTTGAAGATTATCATGAAGCTTGGGCGCCAGTGATGGATGCCGAATTTGAATATTTAGATTCAGAAGTTAACCCTGCGATGGCTAACATTGTAAGCCCAACCGAAGTTGTGGTGGTGAGTTCATTCCATATTGAGCTGGATGGCGGCGGTGGTGATTTCCATATTACTATGCCTTATTCTATGTTAGAACCAATTCGCGAGTTACTCGATGCGGGTGTGCAAAGCGATAAAGAAGACACTGATGAACGTTGGAACTCTGCTCTACAAGAAGAAATTTTAGATGTTCCGGTCAACTTGAGCACTCACTTGCTAGATACAGAATTAACTATCGGTCAAATTATGGAACTGAAGGCGGGGGATGTTATTCCTGTGGAAATGCCTGATGAACTGACCATGTACGTAGAAGATTTACCAAGTTATAAAGCTAAATTGGGTCGAAGCCGTGATAATGTTGCTGTTAAAGTAACGCGCAAGATGAAAGTGAGTAATTTAGTTAAATCAGAATTTGATCAGGTTGCCCTGCGTGGTGGACTTATGACATTAGAAGATAAGCGTGAAGAAGGATAAGGGTTTTAAATGAGTTCAGAACAAGATCAAATGGCTGATGATTGGGCCGCTGCAATGGCAGAGCAACAGACAGTCGAAACTGCAGAGTTAGAAGACTTTGCCAGTGAAGAAAATATCATATCCGGTGAGCAACAGCAAAAACTCGACGGTATTCTTGATATTCCAGTGGTAATATCTATGGAAGTGGGCCGCAGTAAGATCAGTATTCGAAATTTGCTCCAACTAAACCAAGGTTCAGTTGTTGAGCTAGATCGTATCGCTGGTGAACCGCTGGATGTGATGGTTAACGGTACGCTTATCGCGCACGGTGAAGTCGTTGTAGTGAATGATAAATTTGGTATTCGTTTAACTGACGTGATCAGTCAAACTGAACGTATTAAAAAGCTCAAATAATATGAGCGATTTGGATATGTTGCAGTGGATGCTGTCGTTGTTTGTCGTCATCATGGTGATTATGATGCTCGCTTGGCTAGCAAAAAAATCTCGTGTGTTTGGCAGTAATCATAAGCACCTTAATGTTATTGCTACCATGCCATTAGGACCGAAAGAGCGTCTTATGGTCGTACAGGTCGGCGAGGAACAAGTGTTATTAGGTGTGACGGGACAGCAAATTAATTTGTTGAAATCACTTTCAGAGCCGTTAGTTACAGATACTGTCCAGACGAGCCCATTTGCCAATAAACTTGCAGAAATGATGAAACAAAATAATGAAAAATAAGCTGACTTTGTTACTGCCTATTCTATTGTGCTTGCTTGCTTCTAGTGCATGGGCTGATAATTCCGTGATGTCAGCGGTAAAAGTTATCACTAATAACGATGGCAGTCAGGAGTATTCAGTTTCGTTGCAGATCTTAGCAATGATGACCGCCCTTAGTTTTATCCCCGCTGCTGTTATTATGATGACTTCATTTACGCGGATTATCATCGTTTTATCTATTCTTAGACAAGCACTCGGTTTGCAACAGAGCCCGTCTAATCAGGTATTGGTTGGTATTACTTTATTCCTGTCTTTTTTCATTATGTCACCGGTATTAGAGCGAGTTAACGATACTGCGTTACAACCTTATTTAAATGAAAAGATGACCTCTTTGGAAGCTTTCGAAGCAGCTAAACTACCGATGCAAGGGTTTATGTTAGCGCAAACGCGACTGACTGATATTGAAACCTTTATGCGCATCGCTAAAGTGGAAGCAAATTCTCCCGAAGAAGTGCCATTGCGCGTATTGATCCCTGCATTTGTTACCAGTGAATTGAAAACGGCTTTCCAAATCGGCTTTATGGTCTTCATTCCATTTTTGATTATTGACTTAGTTGTTGCCAGTATTTTAATGGCAATGGGTATGATGATGCTCTCACCTATGATTGTGTCCTTACCGTTTAAACTGATGCTGTTTGTATTGGTTGATGGTTGGAGTTTGATCATGGGTACGCTCGCAACTAGCTTTGGGCTCTAGCGACATTTTCGAGGATTATGTATGGCTCCTGAAGTTTTTGTAGATATTTTCCGCCAAGCATTGTGGACTGTATTATTACTGGTTTGTGCTGTGGTCGTGCCTGGTCTGCTGGTCGGTCTTGTAGTATCAGTGTTTCAAGCGGCAACTTCGATCAATGAACAAACGTTAAGCTTCTTACCGCGTCTGATTGCGACATTGTTAGCACTGATGTTCGGTGCGCATTGGGGGATCGGTCGTCTAATGGAATTCTTCACCAATATGATGCTGCAAATCCCACAAGTTGTAGGCTAAAAGTGGAAATCCTTTCCAGTGAAATAATGACTTATATGGCCAGTTACATTTGGCCGTTTGCGCGCTTGTCAGGCATGGTCATGGTCATGATCGTTTCTGGCGCTCAAACTATGCCTGTGGTTATTCGCTTATTTTACTGCCTCGCTTTAACCGCGATGGTTGCGCCTGTTTTACCTGTAATGCCGGATGTAGAACTGTTTTCTTTAACTAGCTTCATGATTATCTTGCAACAATCCTTAATTGGCATTGCGATTGGTTTTGTCACTGTTCTGCTCATCCAAACTTTTGTTATTGCAGGGCAAATTATTGCGATGCAAACCAGTTTAGGTTTTGCTGCGATGGCCGATCCCAGTTCAGGGCAGACCTCTCCAGTAATTGGTCAAATTTATATTCTACTTGGCACCTTAGTATATTTATCTGTGAATGGGCATCTATTCATGATTGAGACCATAGTCAAATCGTTTGAAACGCTACCAGTGGCAAGTACGGGATTAGTTGCGATTCAATATAAATCGATAGCGGCTTGGCTTTCTACTATGTTCGGCGCCGCGTTAAGCATGTCATTGTCGGCGATTGTCGCTATGTTAGTGATTAACTTTTCATTTGGTGTTATGACTAAAGCAGCACCACAATTAAACGTATTCAGTTTAGGTTTCGCCGTTGGTATGATGTCGGGACTGTTTATTATCTACCTCTCTTTGGAGAGCTTTTTATTCCATTTTAATGCACATTGGATCCGCGCTGCGACATTAATTTGTTCCCTTGCCGCTAATGCTTGTTCCTATTAACGACGCCGTAGCCACCTGATAATAGGTGCATGATAAAAGGTTATCACCATGGCTGAAAAAGACGGACAAGAACAAACCGAAGACGCCACCGAGAAAAAGCTCACCCAAGCCAGAGAAAAAGGTCAAGTTGTCCGTTCGAAAGAGCTGGCTACTACCTTAGTTTTAACTGCGACGGGTGCAGCTTTTTTAGCATTCGGTGATGCCTTAGGGCGTGCGCTAGCACAATTAATGCATCGCTTGTTTAGCCTTACTCGGCAAGAAATATTCGATACCGATGCGCTGTTTATTATTATTGGAAATAGCATTAAGCCTATTGTATGGCCGTTATTTGCGATCATAACCTGTGGTTTTATGGCTGGTATTATTGGTAATATTCTTATGGGTGGTTTGGTATTCAGTGGTGAATCAATTCGTCCAAAGTTATCGAAGATGTCCCCTAAAGCGGGTCTCAAACGCATGATGGGGCCACAGGCTATGGTGGAATTGGTTAAGTCGATTGCTAAAGTGGCAGTGGTTGTCACTATTGCGGTGACGATTCTAAGAACGCAATTTTTGGAAGTCATGGAATTTAGTCTGCAACCATTGAATATTTCTGTGATGGAAGCATTGAACTTTCTCGGTAGTGTTTTTATATGGTTATGTGCTTCATTGGTTATTATTGTTGCTATTGATGTGCCATACCAGTACTGGAAACACGCCAAAGAATTGCGGATGACTAAGCAAGAAGTTAAAGACGAAATGAAAGACGTTAATGGTAATCCACAACTCAAAAGTAAAATTAGACAGATGCAAATGGAAATGTCACAGCGGCGGATGATAGCTGATATTCCTGATGCCGATGTCATTATTACCAATCCGACTCATTATTCAGTGGCTTTAAAATATGAGAAAGACGGTTCTTCAGCGCCTAAAGTAGTCGCTAAAGGTGTGGATGAAATGGCATTTCGCATTCGAGACGTGGGCAATGAACATAAGGTGCCCGTATTAGAATCTGCGCCTCTTACACGTGCTATTTATCATACGACTGAGATCGATGAAGCAATTCCTGAAGGGCTCTTTGTCGCGGTTGCTCAGATACTTGCTTATGTCTATCAATTAGAGCAATTCAAAAAGCGTAAAGGTGGTCGACCTAAGCCGCTACCTAAGAGTATGGATATTCCCGATGATTTACGTCATTAATTCAATTTATTAGTCATTTATGCGTCAGTATGCTTAATGATTTTGCCTTGGGTATAGATATTGCTTTATACTAGCCGCTGTCGTTTTTGAGGTTTATCAATGCAATTTTCGAATAATCTATCTAAATTCTGGGGTTTAAGAGCTAGCGTATTACAGAATATAGCCACGCCAATTATAGTTTTAGCGACACTCGGCATGGTCGTTTTACCTATGCCGGCTTTTCTTTTAGATATCTTCTTTTCCTTTAATATCGCCTTGTCTTTATTAGTTTTATTGGTTTCAATTTATATTAACCGCCCGCTTGAATTTGCCGCATTTCCCACTGTATTGTTGATTGCTACGTTATTACGCCTTGCCTTGAATGTCGCCTCTACACGTGTAGTGTTACTCGACGGTCATAATGGCGGTGATGCTGCGGGTAAAGTTATTGACGCTTTCGGCTCTGTCGTTATCGGCGGAAATTTGGCGGTTGGTCTCATTGTATTCTTAATTTTGATGATTATTAACTTTGCGGTTGTAACCAAAGGTGCCGGTCGTATTTCAGAAGTAAGTGCCCGCTTTACATTGGATGCAATGCCAGGCAAACAAATGGCTATCGATGCCGATTTAAATGCCGGTATTATCGACCAAGAAAAAGCCAAAATACGTCGTGAAGAAGTAACCCAAGAAGCTGATTTTTATGGTTCAATGGATGGTGCCAGTAAATTTGTAAAAGGTGATGCCATTGCCGGTTTATTGATTTTATTTATCAATATTTTAGGCGGCTTGATTATTGGTATTATGCAACATGATTTATCCTTTTCTGAAGCCAGTGAAATTTATACGCTATTAACCATTGGTGATGGTTTGGTTGCACAAATTCCATCACTGTTACTGTCAATTGCAGCGGCTATTATTGTTACGCGTCAAAATAAAGATGAAAAGTTAGGCGATCAGGTCAGTGGGCAAATGGTCGCAAACCCCAAAGCACTGGCTGTTGTTGCTGCAATCATGACTGTCATGGGGGTTGTGCCTGGAATGCCTCACTTTGCCTTCCTGACATTTGGCGCAATAACCGGAGTTTGGGCATGGTGGTTAGATAAGAACATGAAAGCGCGAGCGGCTGCAGATACCATTAATGAGAATACCGAGATAAAAGCTAATCCGAATGAGCAAAAAGAGCTGGATTGGGATGATGTTAAACCAGTTGATACCATTGGCTTAGAAGTTGGTTATCGTTTGATCCCTATGGTGGATAAGGCTCAAGGTGGTGAGTTACTCAACCGCATTAAAGGCGTTCGTAAGAAGCTTTCTCAGGAGTTGGGTTTTTTAATACCTGCTGTGCATATTCGCGATAATCTAGATTTGCCGCCTAATTGCTATAGTATTAATATTATGGGAGTTTCCAATGGTGAAATTGAAATTTTCCATGATAAAGAATTAGCCATCAACCCTGGTCAGGTATATGGTAAAATCGAAGGCATAAGCACTGTTGATCCTGCATTTGGTTTACCAGCGCAGTGGATTAATCCACAACAACGTGATCAAGCTCAGACTCTCGGTTATACGGCTGTGGACTCGGCAACTGTTGTTGCAACGCATTTGAGCCAGTTACTATTAAACAACGCGGCGCAGTTGCTTGGTTATGAAGAAGTACAAAATTTATTAGATGTGTTGGCTAAAACACATCCAAAACTTGTTGAAAGCTTAGTTCCAGATATTTTACCTTTAGGCGTAGTAGTTAAAGTGTTACAAGGATTGCTCAATGACAATGTTCCAATCCGTGACATACGTACAATAGTAGAAACCATGGCTGAATATGGCAGTAAGACACAAGACCCTGAAGTATTGATTTCAGCTTGTCGTGTTAGTCTACGTCGTATGATTGTTCAAGATATAAACGGCATTGATAGTGAACTGCCGGTAGTCACATTAGCGCCAGAATTGGAACAAATTTTACATCAGTCATTACAAGCCGCTGGTAGTGAAGGGGCAGGCATAGAGCCTGGCTTAGCAGAAAGAATGCAAACATCATTGACAGATGTGGCACAGAATCAAGAACTAGCAGGCCAACCTGCAATATTATTAACGTCAGGTGTTCTGCGTTCAACATTGGCAAAATTTGTGAAGTATTCGATTCCTTCATTACGTGTAATTTCTTATCAAGAAGTGCCGGATGATAAGCAAATTAGGATTGTGAGTGTCGTTGGGCAGTAAGTGAATTGGACCGTAAGTTAGTCATTTTAAAAAATCAGTTGGTTAAAGGATGAGAAATTGAAGATAAAGCGCTTTTTTGCCAAAGATATGCGATCTGCACTGGCTGAAGTTAAAGAGGTTTTAGGCCCCGATGCTGTCATTATGTCTAACAAAAAGGTCACTGGTGGTATTGAAATTGTGGCTGCAGTTGATTTTGCGGAAAGTCAGCCAGCGGCTACCCCAGAGCAGAAACCTGTACAACAAACAATGCAACAGCCTGTGCGAAAAACTTATGAACGCCCGTTATCGGATGATCCTGTTAATTTATCGGCATCAAAATTTGACTTTAATCGGGTTATAAACGAAGAGATAGAACAACAAGCAAAGTCTGCGAAGCCGAATGATTCACTTGCGAGTTTGTTAGCTCGTCAGCAGTCTCATCAGCTGAAAATGTCAGAGTCTTTTAGCCAAGATTTGCATAGTGAAGACGAAGGTGCTTGGAATGCTGATTTCTTGCAAAAGCCAACGATAAAACGTCAGCCTCAACCAACAAAAGCACCTGCAACATTAGCCGAGCAGAATGAGATGCGTGATGGTTTTGCTGGCCGTCGAAAACAAAATCAAGCACATTCAACTCCCGCTAGTGCCGTGAAAGGTAATAGTAATGGTGAAATGGCGGCTATGAAAGAAGAACTTGCGTCAATTCGTAAACTACTTGAGCATCAAGTTGCTGAGTTGCAATGGCAAGAGGTTGAACGAAATGAACCTATTCGCGCTATGCTTATCAAGCATCTGCTTAAAATAGGTTTTACTGAAGAGATTGCCAGTCAACTAGTTAATTATGTGGCAGAAGACAGTGCAATTGAGTCAGCTTGGGATCAAATCCAATTATTATTAGTAGAGCATTTACAAGTTGCTAATGATGATATTTTAAGTCGTGGTGGCGCTGTTGCTCTTGTTGGGCCAACCGGCGTCGGAAAAACGACGACTATCGCCAAATTAGCGGCGAAATTTGCCATGTTACATGGTTCCGAAAACGTAGCTTTGATTACAACAGATACATATCGTATCGGTGCACATGAACAATTAGCCACTTATGGACGTATAATGGGCTGTTCTGTTAAAGTAGCCCGTGATGAAGCTGAACTGGCACAATACTTGTATCAATTACGTTCTAAACGTTTAGTTTTAATTGATACAGCGGGTCTGGGTCAAAGAGATACACGTTTGTCTGAACAGTTAGATACCTTAGTTAATAATGAAAAAGTAATTATTCGTAATTATCTAGTGGTTCCAGCAACAGCGCAACGACGTGTAGTACAAGAAACTTTAGAGCATTTTCACCATATACCTTTAGCGGGTTGTATTCTCAGTAAAGTAGACGAAAGTCTGAGCTTAGGTGAAATCTTAAGTGTTTTAATACAACATAAACTGCCAATTACGTATATTACGAATGGACAGAGAGTTCCAGAAGATATTGACTCTGTGAATGCAAATCAATTAATTGCTTCAGTACTAGATAGAGATGCGTTAGACAAGCAACACGAAACGCATTTTTGGTTAGGTGAAGACAACGAGTAAATATCAGATAAATCATGAAAAACAATAATTTTTTCGATCAAGCAAGTGGTCTAAGACAAATGAGTAATAACAAAAAAGTAAAAGTTATTGCCGTCTCTGGTGGCAAAGGTGGCGTTGGTAAAACTAACGTGACGCTTAATATGGCTGTTTCTCTCGCCGCACAAGGTAAGCGAGTCATGGTTTTGGATGCCGATCTTGGCTTAGCTAACGTCGATGTACTGCTAGGCTTGCGTGTGCATAAGAATATCTCTCACGTTATTTCTGGAGAGTGCACGTTAGATGACATTTTAATTGAAGGTCCTAATGGTATTTTAATTGCTCCAGCCACATCGGGCACGAGCTCAATGGTTGAGCTAACAGTGCAAGAACATGCGGGTTTGATCCGTGCGTTTGCTGAATTAAAAACACCAATTGATATATTATTAGTTGATACAGCTGCGGGTATCTCAGACATGGTATTGAGTTTCTGCCGTGCTTCACAGGATATCTTGATGGTCGTGTGTGATGAGCCGACTTCAATTACCGATGCTTATGCTTTGATAAAATTACTATCAAAGGAGCACGGTGTGCACAAATTTAAGATAGTAGCGAATATGGTGCGCAGCTTACGTGAAGGACAAGAGTTGTTCTCTAAACTGACTCGTGTTACAGATCGTTTTCTGGATGCAACATTAGAGCTTGTTGCCTGTATTCCGTTTGATAATAGCGTCCGTCAATCAGTGCGTAAGCAGAAGGTTGTCGTTGAAGCTTATCCGAAAGCACCGGCATCTTTGGCATTTCGGGCATTAGCGAGTAAAGCCGCAACTTGGCCTGTGCCAAATCGTGCTGGCGGTCATCTTGAGTTCTTCATTGAAAACTTGTTTGAAAACAAAACTAAGGTTGAAGATTTAAGTGAATAAAGCATCAGCTTATAGCAGCATACAACAGCACCCGAACAATATTGTTGAGGAGTATGGTTTTCTAGTAAAACGCATTGCTCATCATTTATTACTTCGCTTACCTGCGAGTGTTCAGGTCGACGATTTAATTCAATCAGGCATGATAGGATTGCTCGATGCTGCACGTAATTTTGATGGCAGTAAAGGTGCTAGTTTTGAGACTTACGCTGGTATACGTATTCGCGGTTCTATGATTGATGAAATGCGTCGTGGTGACTGGGTACCTCGTTCTGTACATAAAAACGGACGTAGTATTGCCACTGCTATTGATAAAGTAGAAAAACGCACGGGTTCGGATGCTAAAGATACGGATGTCGCAGAAGAATTAGACGTTAGTCTCAACGAATATCATGCCATGTTGATGGATGTGAATAGTGGGCATATATTGGCAGTCGAAGATCTCACAGCTAATGATGAAGACGGTTATTCTATTTGTGAAGGTGAGCAAAGTTCGCCATCTGCTGTAATGACCGATGCTCGTTTTCAAGCCGCTTTAGCTGAATGCATTAAGACTTTGCCAGAAAGGGAAAGTCTTGTGCTGTCATTATATTATGACGAAGAATTAAATTTGCGGGAAATTGGGGAAGTGCTTTCAGTAAGTGAATCTCGAGTGAGCCAAATACATAGCCAAGCGATGCACCGAGTTAGATCTCGCATGCATGCTTGGTTAGACGATTAACTTTAATAATAAATTATAAATAGATGTGTTAAGCATTACTTTTACGTAGTTACATGTAACGGTGAGTCTTGAATATTGGCTTTTTGGAGGATGATTTGAAAAAAAACATTAAAATTCTTATTGTGGATGACTTTTCTACAATGCGACGAATTATTAAGAACCTACTACGCGACCTAGGTTTTAATAATACCTTTGAAGCTGATGATGGTAATACAGCACTACCAATGCTTAAAAATGGTGACTATGACTTCGTAGTTACCGATTGGAATATGCCTGGTATGGAAGGTATCGACCTATTGAAAGAGATCCGTAAAGATCAGGCGCTTTGCCATATTCCAGTATTAATGGTGACGGCTGAAGCAAAACGTGAGCAAATCATTGAAGCTGCACAATCAGGCGTAAATGGATACATAATTAAACCTTTTACTGCTGCCACGTTAAAAGAGAAGCTTGAAAAGATCTTCGAACGAATTCAATAGCAAGGATATGCATGACGGAACAAGATACAACTTTGATCTCATTGGATAAAGCAAAGCAACTGGTCGAGTTTTTAGAAAATGATGATGTTAAGTCTGCAAATAACATCATTACTGAGATTCAAAACGCAAGTTCAGATGCTTTATTTGATAAAGTCGGAGCGCTGACACGCCAGTTACATAATTCATTGGAAGATTTTAAATTCGATAGTCGAATTGAGAGTCTTGCGACTGAAGAATTTCCAGATGCGCGTAAACGCCTTAATTATGTAATTGAGATGACGGATAAAGCAGCCAATAGAACAATGGATGCCGTAGAAGCTTGTTTACCGATTGCGGATAGTTTCAATGATCGTATTCAACAAGTAATGCCTGGTTGGCAGAGTTTGATGAGCCGAGAGTTAGGACTTGGTCAATTTAAAGACCTCTGTAAATTGCTTGATGATTTCCTTCAAGTTTCAGTCAAAGATGCCGATAGTTTAAGGCAGTATTTAACTGAAATTTTAATGGCACAAGATTTCCAAGATTTAACCGGTCAAATGATTCGGCGTGTAATTAACTTAGTTCAAGAAGTTGAAGTTAAGTTGGTTGAAATGCTAACTATGTTCAGTGAAACAGAGTTAGCTTCTTCAGCAGGGGCTGAACCAGTAATTCAAGAAATTGTAAGTGGTATTGAATCTGAAGGTCCAATTATGAATGCTACCGAACGCACTGATGTGGTCGACGGTCAAGACGATGTTGATGATTTATTATCAAGTTTAGGATTTTAGGAGTGGTATAGATGAGCTTTGAAGTTGATGAAGACATTCTACAGGATTTTCTTATTGAAGCGTCTGAAATTCTAGAATTGCTCTCTGAGCAACTAGTTGATTTGGAAAAAAGCCCTGAGGATAGTGAGTTATTAAACGCTATTTTCCGTGGTTTTCACACTGTTAAAGGTGGTGCTGGTTTCTTAGCCATGACAGAGTTAGTTGATATCTGTCATGGTGCTGAAAATGTGTTCGATGGACTAAGAAATGGTCTACGTGCTGTAACACCTGAGTTAATGGATGTGGTACTGAAATCACTAGATTCTGTGAACGAGATGTTTGTTTCGATCCAAGAGCGTGAACCGCTCACACCTGCCGATCCTGCTATAATCGCTCAGCTACATATCTTATCTGAACCCGAATCTGCAGCACCGATTCCTACACCTGTAGCTATTTCTGAAACTGTTGTTGCAGCTCCAATAGCGGCAAATCCAATTCCTGTTACAGGTATAGGTTCAGGTTCAATAGACGAAATGTCTGAAGATGAATTTGAAAAGTTACTTGATGAGTTGCACGGTCAAGGTGGTGCTCCGACTCCAACTGAAACGCCAGTAGTTCCAGCTTCTCCTGTACCAGCAAGCAACGCTAATGCCGACTTTACTGATGATGAATTTGAAAAGTTATTAGATGATTTACATGGTTCTGGTAAACATAGTGTTACCGTTGTTGCTTCTACACCAGTGGCAAGTCCAGCTTCTTCTCCAGTAACCTCTACTGCACCAGCGAATAGCAGTGCTAGTGCAGAAATGGATGACGATGACTTTGATAAATTACTCGATGAGTTATATGGCAAAGGCAATGCACCGTCATCTGCGGTAGCAGCAACTAAAGTTGTACAGGCTACAGCTGAGCATATTCCAGTAGCGATTCCTACACCTGTCGCCGCCTCCGTTCCTGCCGCAGTTAAGACACCTGCAAAAGCTACTGCGGATAAAGGTGATAAAAAATCAAAACCTGCTGCCGATACTACTGTTCGTGTTGATACCCGAACTCTAGATGAAATAATGAATATGGTTGGTGAACTGGTACTTGTTCGTAACCGTTTAGTTAGTTTAGGTATTTCGACTAACGATGAGGACATGTCTAAAGCAGTCTCGAACTTGGATGTAGTTACTGCCGATTTACAAGGCGCGGTAATGAAAACACGTATGCAGCCAATTAAAAAAGTATTCGGCCGATTTCCGCGAGTTGTTCGAGATTTGGCACGTACTTTATCTAAAGACATTACTTTAGAATTAATCGGTGAAGAAACCGATTTAGATAAAAATTTAGTGGAAGCACTTGCTGATCCACTAGTGCATTTAGTACGTAACTCTGTGGATCACGGTATTGAAATGCCGGATGCTCGCGAACAATCGGGTAAACAACGTCAAGGTTGTATTACTCTATCAGCATCTCAAGAAGGTGATCATATTCGTCTGAAAATTGAAGATGATGGTGCGGGTATGGACCCTGAAAAGCTCAAACAAATCGCGATTGATCGTGGTGTGCTTGATGCTGATGCCGCTGCTCGCTTATCAGATAACGAAGCTTATAACTTGATTTTTGCTCCCGGTTTCTCAACTAAGCAACAGATTTCAGATATTTCTGGTCGTGGCGTTGGTATGGACGTAGTTAAAACGGGCATTAGCCAGTTAAATGGCACAATCAATATTGATTCTAAGCTTGGTACTGGTACAACAATTGAAATTAAAGTACCACTAACTCTCGCGATTTTACCTACATTAATGGTTGAAGTTGGTAAGCAAACTTTTGCATTACCGCTAACGAGTGTTAATGAAATATTCCACTTAGACCTTAATAAAACGCACGTTGTGGATAATCAATTGACCATTATCGTCCGTGAAAAAGCTATTCCGTTATTCTACCTACATGATTGGCTAAATAACGTGAACATGCGTGCTGGTGATACAGATCGTGGACTGGGTCATGTCGTTATTGTCCAGTTAGGTACACAACAAGTTGGTTTTGTTGTCGATAGCTTGATTGGTCAAGAAGAAGTGGTCATTAAAGCACTTGATAATCTGTTGCAAGGCACTCCTGGTATGGCTGGCGCAACAATTACCAGTGATGGTGGTATCGCATTGATTTTAGATATACCAAGTCTATTGAACCATTATGCTAAACGTTAGATTGTAAATACTGAGGCTAAGCGTGAGCTTAGCCTTGTATATTCATACATTGAAGTAGATTTATACATGAAAATAAAGGTTCTAGTTGTCGATGACTCGAGTTTTTTTCGACGTCGGGTAAGTGAGATTATTAATGCTGATCCAGAAATGGAAGTTATTGATACCGCAAAAAATGGCCAAGAAGCAATAGATAAAGCCAAATTATTACGTCCTGATGTGATCACCATGGACATTGAAATGCCAGTCCTCGATGGGATTTCTGCCGTGAAAGCTATTATGGCAAATAACCCTATTCCTATCTTAATGTTTTCTTCACTGACTCACCAAGGTGCTAAATCTACCTTAGATGCGTTAGAAGCGGGCGCTGCCAATTTTTTACCAAAAAAATTCGAAGATATTGCGAAAGATAAAGCTGAAGCGGTAAATTTATTACAGCAAAATATTAAGGCTATCAGCCGACGTCGTGGTACATCAAGAATCGTTCGCCCACAGGCTACAGCGCCAACTGCGCCAGTTCGAGCCACAACTACTCCAACACGACAGCCATTACGCACTGCGAGTCAGATTGCTAATGTTTCTACGAGTTCAACTACAAACGAAAAACAAGATAAAAATGTAGCAATTGAATCGCAAGTTACATCCCGTTCTGTGTCTCGAGTTTCAAAACGCGCGTCGGGCAAGAAATATAGTTTATTAGCGATAGGCTCTTCTACAGGTGGACCTGTGGCGCTACAGAATATTTTAACTCAACTCGATCGTAATTTTCCGTTACCGATTGTTTTGATCCAGCACATGCCTGCCACTTTCACATCTGCATTTGCAGCACGCTTGAATACGCTTTGCCAGATCCAAGTTCGTGAGGCTCAGCATGGCGATCGCCTACAACCTGGCGTGGCCTATCTTGCCCCAGGCGGTAAACAAGTGTTGATTGATAATAAATCATCGGGCTTGTGCCTAAAGGTAATTGATAGCCCAGAAGGGATTAACTACAAGCCGAGTGTCGACATAACATTTGGTTCTACGGCACAAACATTTCGCGATAAGGTCCTTGCTGTAGTACTAACAGGAATGGGGGCCGATGGCCGTGAAGGCGCGAAACTATTGCGTCAGCGTGGTAGTACTATTTGGGCCCAAGATGCTGAGTCTTGTGTTGTTTATGGTATGCCACAGGCTATTGTTAATGCTGGCCTTGCCCATGAACAAATTAATCTAGAGCATATCGCTGAACGTATTAATACGGAAGTGGGTAGCCGTTAACCACGGCTTAGTATTCCCAATATAGGGGTTGAGATAAGTGAAAGTTTGGACAGTTGCAAATCAAAAAGGTGGGGTTGGTAAAACCACTACGGTGATCACTCTTGCCGGTTTATTAGCTGAGCAGGGACACCGAGTATTACTCGTTGATACTGACCCTCACGCATCATTGACAAGTTATTTGGATTATAACAGTGATGAGTTAACTGTCGGCTTATTTGATTTATTTGTTGCGTCAAAGCTTGATGCTGAATTAGTTCATAATGCAACAATCGAAACTAACGTTCCTAATATACATTTGTTGCCTGCGACTATGTCGTTAGCAACATTAGATCGCACTTTGGGTCATCGTGATGGTATGGGATTAATTTTACGTAATATCTGTGAATTAGTTACGGATGATTATGATTATGTTTTAACTGATTGCCCGCCTGTATTAGGTGTTATGATGGTGAATGCTTTGGCAAGCAGTGATAAAATCTTAGTGCCAGTACAAACGGAGTTTTTGGCGTTGAAAGGTTTAGACCGCATGGTTAAAACGTTTGAAATTATGCAGCGTAGTTGCGATAACCTATTCGATTATGCCGTTATTCCAACCATGTTTGATCGCCGGACTAAGGCATCGTTAGTATCATTACAAACGTTGAAGACAAACTATGCAGATCGTGTTTGGAATGCTGTTGTGCCAATTGATACACAATTTCGTAATGCTAGTTTAAAACATATGCCGCCTTCTATGTTTTCACGCAATAGCCGTGGCGTTGTAGCTTATGCTCAACTGCTTAAAGACTTGATTGCAGAATCAAAACCAGGTAAATAACCATGGATAAGCAACCTAAAATAAGTGCGTTAGATGATTACTTTGGTTCGATGCTTAAAGTACCTATAGCTGAAAATACACACGTTTATGTCCAAGAAAAGCGGGCTAAAGAACCGATGAAAGAAGGCGAGATAGTTGATTTTTTTGACTTAGATATTATTGATTCGCCATTACAAGATTTGGACCAGTTACTTGAAACCGTGGTTGATATCGACATCGATGATCTGGAATTACTCGATATTGACATGACGGACCTGACTGAAGAGCTAACGCACTCTCAAGATATTCAGCATGAAGTCGATAACGCTATAGATAAACTAATTTTAGCTGAACAAAGTGAGGTTGTTCATGGCGCTATCGTTGAAACCGACAATGTTCAGCCAAAAATTGAACAAGTTGTAGAGACGGCGATAGCAGTTTCAACTGAAGAATTAGGTATTATTCCACCTCAACCGCCAGAATGGAAAAATATTGAATTAGAAAATGAATTCCAAGCTTTATTTTTTGAGGTCGCAGGGGTAACCTTTGCAGTACCTTTAACTGAACTTGGCGGAATTTATCAGACTGATAATATTAATGCTTTGTTTGGTAAGCCAGATTGGTTCTTAGGTATGATGCAACACCGAGAAGCAAAGTTCAGTGTTGTTGATACAGTGAAATGGGTGATGCCAGAACAAGATCTTGGTGAAATTGATTATAAGTATCAAATTCGACTCAGTGAATCCCACTGGGTGCTCGGTAGTGAAGTTTTACTGGGCAATGAAACGCTAACGCAGAGCGATATTAAATGGCGAACTACGGCTGGAACGCGTCCTTGGTTAGCAGGTATGGTTAAATCGCGCATGTGTGTTTTATTACATGTAACAGAAATGATTAAATTGCTTGATAATGGAATTAATATTCAAGGGCAATAGCTAGAGGAAATAGAACATGAGCGAGTCTCGTAATATGGTAGAAAGTGCAACGGAAGATGAAGTACTTCAATGGGTTACGTTTAAACTAGAAAATGAAGTATATGGTGTAAATGTAATGCAAGTACAAGAAGTACTTCGTTATAGCGAAATCGCAGCTGTACCAGGCGCGCCGAACTACGTCATTGGTATTATTAATCTACGTGGTAATGTTGTTACTGTTATTGATACCCGCGTACGTTTTGGTTTGATGCCATCAGAAGTGAGTGAAAACTCACGTATCGTTATTATCGAAGCTGAAAAACAAGTGATTGGTATTTTAGTGGATGGTGTTGCTGAAGTGGTTTACTTACGTTCATCAGAAATTGATGCTGCACCAAACGTGGGTACTGAAGAAAGCGCTAAATTTATTCAAGGTGTATCTAACCGTGAAGGTGAGTTACTAATTCTGGTTGATCTGAATAAATTTTTAAATGACGAAGAATGGGATGAATTAAGCAGCCTATAAGTTGTTTGATGATTCAAAAAAGCACTGTGATGGCATTACAGTGCTTTTTTAATATCTTGCTTATGCAAAGGAGAGTATATGTTGGAGTTGATAATTGCAGGTAGTGCATTAGTTGTAGCAACTGCTGCTTTAATCGCTTGTATCGTTCAGCATCGTAAATTTGCCCGCTTACAGCACACTCACAATTTGTTGTTAAAAGATTTATCGAAATCACGTGATTCGCTTAAAAAACGTATTATTGAGTTGAGCACATCGAATGTTAATTTAGGTGGTGCTATTAAAGGTGTCGCTTCGGAATTACAGCATACAAGACATCAACAAGATGAATTAAAAGAAGAAATGACCAGCCAAGAAGTTCAGGATCCAGATAGTCGCTTTTATACCCGTGCGGTAAAACTAGTTGAGCTGGGGGCGACGTTAGAAGAGATTATGCGCGAGTGTGAACTACCTCGAGCGGAAGCTGAGCTATTGGTTAATTTTCATCGTAAATAAAAATCGTCGTTAATCGATCATCTTTTGTCATTAATTGGTTATGCTTAACCATATATTGACTTTGCTTAAGTATCGTCGCAACAGATGTGTGTTAATATTATTTCGAAATTTTGTTGCAAGAACTAGAGTATATGCTGGAAGTATCTAAATTAAGTTGTATTCGTGAAGACGTTGTTTTATTTTCTGAACTTGATTTCATCGTTTCTGCTGGTGATATCATCCAAATTGAAGGCCCAAATGGCGTAGGTAAAACGAGTTTATTGCGTTTACTTGCTGGGCTATCGACGCCAGCTGATGGATCTATTAATTGGCAGAGCGTTGATACTGTTGTTGACCGAGAATCCTACCATCGAGATCTGCTTTATCTGGGTCACTTACCTGGGGTAAAAGCAGAGCTAACCGCTTTTGAAAACCTATTTTTTTATCATGCCGTTCATCAACCCGTTAGTGAAGATAAGATCTGGCAAGCTTTGGCTCAAGTGGGTTTAGCTGGCTATGAAGATCAGCTTGCTTGTCATTTGTCTGCAGGGCAACAGCGTCGTATCGCCTTAGCGCGTTTATGGCTGTCTGAGAAAAAACTGTGGATTTTAGATGAACCATTTACGGCTATAGATAAAAATGGTGTGAAGGTGCTGGAATCGCTATTTTTAGAACACGCAGATAAAGGCGGTATGGTTATTTTAACTACTCACCAAGATTTGAATTTCTCCGCAGAACGCTTGCGAAAAATTGTTTTAACCCGTCAACACTTAGCTGAGTATTAATATGTTTGCTGTTTTTCTTCAGGTTATTCGCCGGGAACTTGTTACTGCTTTTCGCCGTAAATCAGACATTTTAAATCCGTTATGGTTTTTTATTATTGTCATCACCTTATTTCCGTTAGGTATTGGTCCTGAGCCTAATTTACTACTGCGTATTGCACCTGGTGTTATCTGGGTTGCTGCTTTGCTATCAGCATTATTATCAATGGAACGTTTATTCCGAGATGACTTTCTTGATGGTTCCTTAGAGCAACTTATGTTGACGACGACACCTTTGGGCGTGATCGTGACAGCAAAAGTGACTGCGCATTGGTTATTGACGGGTTTACCTATTTTATTAGTATCGCCGCTATTAGCAGTATTCTTATCTTTAGATGCAAATACTTACATGGCAACGTTTATCACTTTATTGCTCGGTACGCCTGTATTGAGCTTTGTCGGCGCAATTGGTGTGGCGTTAACTGTCGGCTTACGCAAAGGTGGCGTATTATTAAGTTTGTTGATATTGCCTTTATTCATTCCGGTACTTATCTTTGCGACCAGCGCAATTGATGCAGCAAGCTTCGGTGTATCATATAGTGGACCTGTCGCTATTCTCGGCGCAATGCTGGCCGCCTCGGTTACTTTTTCACCTTTTGCTATTGCGGCATCATTACGGGTTAGTTTGAGTTAGAGCGGTAATTAAAGATAAGTAAAGTTAGTTTCATTCATTGTTAAGGTTCAGATATATTGAGCCGTTATTTATGCAGAGAGTATTATATGTGGAAGTGGTTACACCCTTATGCAAAACCGGAAAAAACCTATAGTTTAACCGGTAAAATGCTACCTTGGTTCGCGGTCTTGAGTGTGATTGCGTTGACTGTCGGTACTATTTGGGGTTTTGTGTTCGCCCCTGCTGATTACCAACAGGGTGATAGCTTCCGTATCATCTATCTACATGTTCCTGCCGCCTCGTTATCAATGGGCGCTTATCTGAGCATGGCTATAGCTGCATTCATTGGCATGGTTTGGCAGTTGAAAATGGCAGATATGGCTGTTGCGGCGATAGCACCAATTGGTGCTGTATTTACCGCGATTGCATTATTCACTGGCGCCGTTTGGGGGAAACCTATGTGGGGCGCTTGGTGGGTGTGGGATGCACGTTTGACCTCTGAACTTATCCAATTATTCCTTTATCTTGGTGTTATCGCTATTTATGGGGCGTTTAGTGACAAGTTACTAGCGGGCCGAGCAGCAGGCATATTAGCGCTAGTGGGTGCTATCAATTTACCAATCATTCATTACTCGGTTGAGTGGTGGAATACGTTACATCAAAAAGCCACGATCAGTAAATTAGATAAGCCTTCGATGGATTCAGATATGCTCTGGCCATTATTAATTAACTTACTGGGTTTTGGACTGTTGTTTGGGACGTTAACATTAATGCGTTTTAGAAATGAATTGATTATTCGTGAGTCTCATCGACCGTGGGTTAAGAAATTGTTTATAGGGGAAAAGTAATATGCAATTTGATAGTTTCTCTGCTTTTTTAGCCATGGGCGGTTATGGTTTTTATGTCTGGCTGGCTGTTGCATTCAGCGTGATCAGTTTAGGTGGCTTAACCGTCGCTACGATTTTAAGACGCCGCACTATCATCACTGAAATTAAGAATAAATATAACCGAATTGAGCGCATGCGTGCAGCTGAAAAAATGGAGAATACTTTATGAACCCAAGACGTAAAAAACGCTTGTCGATAGCCTTAGTCATTATTCTTGGCTTGGGGAGTGTTACGGGTTTAGTGCTTTACGCATTGAAGCAGAACATTGATTTATTTTATACCCCGACCCAAATGATTGAAGGTTTAGGTGAAGAAAAAGTGCGGCCTATTGCTGGTCAGCGCTTACGTATTGGTGGTTTGGTATTACCGGGCTCTGTTAAACGCAGTTCGGAAGATTTAAAAGTACGATTCCAATTGACCGATAATAAAGGTGGTATTGTGACGCTTGAATATGAGGGTATTTTACCTGATCTATTCCGTGAAGGTCAGGGTATTGTAGCTCAAGGTACTTTGAAGTCGGCGACTGTTATTAGCGCGACAGAAGTTCTTGCTAAGCATGATGAAGAATATATGCCACCTGAAGTTGCTGAGGCAGTGAAAGGTATTCAACATACTAAACCAAAATATGGTAACGACACGAAATAAGGTAGTTTGTAATGATCCCTGAAATAGGACATTTTAGTTTAATCGTCGCGACTGGTTTATCGTTTTTACTCGCGATTTACCCTTTGATTGGTGCCAAAATCAATCACGCGGGTATGATGAATAGTGCGAAGCCATTGGCGATTGTGCAATTCATGTTCATGATGATTTCTTTTAGTATTTTGGCTTACTCTTTTGCAACCGATGACTTTTCTATTGCTTATGTAGCGTCAAATTCGAATTCATTGTTACCGATCCAGTACAAAATATCTGCTGTATGGGGCGGTCATGAAGGTTCGTTATTACTTTGGGCATTAACCCTAGGTGGTTGGACTGCTGCTGTTGCAGTATTCAGTCGTGGTATTCCTGTTGATGCCCTAGCTCGTGTGCTTGCGGTAATGGGCATGATCGCGATTGGTTTTAACTTGTTTATCTTGTTAACGTCAAACCCATTTGATCGTACTTTGCCTTTCTTACCATTAGACGGTAATGACCTTAATCCATTATTACAAGACGTGGGCTTAATCTTCCATCCGCCGATGCTATATATGGGTTATGTTGGTTTCTCTGTCGCCTTTGCCTTTGCTATTGCAGCGCTGATGACTGGTCGTTTAGATTCAACTTGGGCACGCTGGTCTCGTCCTTGGACTTTAGTGGCTTGGGTATTTTTAACAGGCGGTATCGTGCTGGGTAGTTGGTGGGCTTATTATGAACTTGGCTGGGGTGGTTGGTGGTTCTGGGATCCAGTAGAGAATTCATCATTTATGCCTTGGTTAGCTGGCACTGCGCTTATTCACTCACTTGCTGTTAGTGAAAAACGTGGTGTATTTAAATCTTGGACTGTATTACTTTCTATTTCCGCATTTAGTTTAAGTTTATTAGGTACTTTCTTAGTTCGCTCTGGCGTATTAGTGTCTGTGCATGCATTTGCATCAGATCCTTCACGTGGTTTATTTATTCTCGCGTTTCTAGTGACTGTTGTTGGCGGTTCATTGCTACTTTACGCTTTCAAAGGTGCTTCTATTAAGAGTCGTGGTAAATACGGGTTATTCTCTCGAGAGAGTATGCTGTTAGTTAATAATGTTTTATTAATTGCAGCGTTGTTAGTGGTATTAATCGGTACTTTATTACCGCTTGTCCATAAAGAGTTAGGTTTAGGTTCAATTTCTATTGGTGTGCCATTCTTTAACAATATTTTCTTCTACATGGTTATTCCGTTTGCCATCGCATTGGGTGTTGCACCTTTAATGCGTTGGAAAAACCAAGATATTAAACCGCTTGTATCTCAGCTGACGATTGCGGCTATTGCGAGTATTGCTATTGGTATTTTAATGCCGGCTATCTTCGCGGATAAAATTAAGTGGGTTGCTGTAACTGGCTTTACTTTAGGCGTTTGGGTGATAGTTACTAGTTGCATGGAAGTATATATGCGCGCGACACATCGCCATACTTTACTAAAAGGCTTAACTAAATTAGGTCGTAGTCATTGGGCTATGGTTTTAGGTCATATTGGCTTAGCTATGGTGCTTATTGGTATTTCAGCAACACAAAACTATAAGATTGAAAAAGACTTACGTATGGTACCAGGTGATGAAGTTGTATTCGCCGATTACTTATTTAAGTTAGACGGTATTGCTGATGCTGATGGTGCAAACTATGAAGGTTATGAAGCTGTATTTACGATCAGTAAAAATGGCAAATTCGAAACAGAAATGCGCGCAGAGAAACGTAACTATTTCGTTCAGCGCAGCATGATGACGGAAGCGGCAATTGATTGGGGTGTAACACGTGACCTATATATTGCGCTTGGTGAACAGCTTGAAGATAACTCTTGGGCAGTTAGAATTTACTATGAACCCTTCATCCGTTTTATCTGGTGGGGTGGTTTGGTCATGTCAATTGGTGGTTTATTCGCGGTATCTGATAGACGCTATCGTTTTGTAAATAAAAAAATTGCAGCTAAATAGGGACATTTATGACTGAAAATAAGACTGGTAAGCAGCTATTAACACGTTTAATTCCCTTTGTAATATTTATTGGTGTTTCTGTTTTCCTTTATATCGGCTTGTTTAAGGATGCAAGCGTACTGGAATCGACCTTTATTGGTCGTCCGGTGCCGGAATTTGCGCTAAATGATTTAGTTGATCCAAGCTTGGCGCATGATAAAAGTGTTTTAAAAGGCAAACCAATGCTGCTAAACGTGTGGGCGACATGGTGTCCAACTTGTTATGCGGAGCATAAATATCTCAATCAGCTTGCTGCTGAGGGCGTGTATATTGCCGGTATGAACTATAAAGATGACCGTGTTAAAGCGCTGAACTGGTTAGCTGAATTAGATAACCCGTATAAGATCAGCTTGTTTGATCCCGACGGTATGTTAGGACTAGACCTTGGCGTTTATGGGGCTCCAGAGACTTTCTTTATTGATAGCCAAGGTATTATTCAATATAAACACGTGGGTGATATTAATACACGTAATTGGAACGGTAAGTTAAAAGCCGTTTATGAGCAGCTAAAGTAGGATCATGTAATGAAAAAGATAATTTTACTTTTAAGTGTTCTCGTTAGCTTTAGTATCGCGGCTGCCATTGATGTTTATAAATTTGATAATGAAGAGCAAGAAGCATTATTTAAAACATTAACAGCAGAGTTACGCTGTCCTAAATGTCAAAATAATAATCTTGCAGATTCTAATGCGTCGATTGCGAAAGATATGCGTCAAAAGACCTATAACATGGTCATTGAAGGCAAGAACGAAGATCAAATTGTCGATTATTGGGTTGACCGTTTCGGTAACTTTGTCATCTATAAACCACCAGTGACACTTGCAACCTCTATTTTATGGGTGGCACCTGGCTTGTTTGTGGTATTGGGTTTTGTCATTATTGTTCGTAACAGTCGCCGTAAATTGCGCACCAGAGATGAAGATGAAGATGAAGACGAACTAACTGGTGCGGATAAAGACCGTTTAGCTAAAATTTTAAAGGATAGCGAGAAATAGCATGCTGTTATTTTGGATTGTTTCTGCCTTAATGCTTGTTGTTGCAGCTTTGGCATTCATTGTACCGTTACTGAAGGACACGACAGTAAAAGGTGCGACCCGAGATCAATTAAATAAAGATCTATATCAAAATCGTATTGCTGAGCTAGCTGAAGATGAAGATCAAGGTCTTTTAAATAAAAGTGATGACTTTATCGATGAAATGCAACGAGGTTTACTGGATGACGTTGTTGATGATGAAAATCTTTTTGAAAACAAAGCGGATAGCCCATTAATTTGGATCTCTGGTTTGGTATTCTTAGTGGTATTTTCAGTTACCCTCTATTCAATCTTTGGTGCAAAGCAAAAGGTAACTGATTGGCAAGCTGTATACGCTAACTTACCTGAACTGACTAACCGTGTCATGAATGATGGTGAAAATATTACTCAGAAAGAGATAAGTGATTTCCGCTTAGCGCTAACAACTAAAATGCGCGAAGAACCTGATAACGAATTTGGTTGGTTATTATTGGGTCGTTTAAACGTGGCATTAGGCGATTCTAATGCGGCATTTACTGCGATGGATAAAGCTTATAAATTAGCACCAGAAAATACTACGATTGTAACGGGTTACGCACAGGCATTACTGCTGAGTGATGATCCAGAGAAAGTCGCACTTTCTAAGCGTATTTTAGCGACGTTGATTAAAGAAAAGCCGAATGATATTGAAGTTATCTCAACAGCGGCGTTTATGTCGTTAGAGAAGCAAGATTACATGGGGGCTATTTCACAATGGCAACGTATGCTGCCATTACTTGCTGACCAGCCTGAACGTCTAGCTATGATTGAAGGCAGTATTGCCTATGCGCGTAAGCAAATTGAAGGTCAGATTGGTAAGCCTGAACTTGCAGTACCTGCTAACCAGCCTGAAAATGCAGCACCAGTAACTAATGAACAAGTTACAGTCACGATCACTGGTGATAAAGCTGGTCAAATGAAAGGTTATTTGTATGTTTATGTACGTGCAGTTGAAGGCCCAAGAGCGCCGCTTGCAGTTAAACGTATTTTAGACCCAGTACTACCACTGACGCTTGAATTATCGGATGCTGATGCAATGATGCCGCAGATGAAGATATCACAATTCCAGAGTGTTAAAGTTAATGCTAAATTGTCTATTGATGCAGTTGTGACAACACCAGAAGATGATATTAACTCTGCAGAAGTTATCTTGAACGAAGGCGATGAACGTCGTGTCAGTTTGATAATAACAGCACCGTAACTACAGTGTTACTCGGTAGTAAATAATGCTGGCTGTAATATATAAATATAAACTTTAATATTTGTTCTCTACTAAGCCCTGCAATCGCAGGGCTTTTTGTTTTGCGTCAAACAGCACTTCAGTTTAGTTAGCTTATGGCTTGCTATTATTAACAAACTATCTATCATACGCGCTCTATTTCTTTGTTTCGGGTTGTATATGTATAAATTGAATCTTGATATTGCTGACTTCATGCAAAACTATTGGCAGAAAAAACCACTATTGATAAAAGGTGGTTTCAAAGATTTCGTCGATCCTATTACACCGGAAGAAATTGCTGGCTTAGCAATGGAAGAAGAAGTTACTTCACGTATGGTTCACCGCGAAGGTGAAGAGTGGAAAGCACAATGTGGTCCATTCACAGACTTCGAGCAAATGTCTAAACCAGGCTCTGCGATTTTAGTTCAAGCGATCAACCACTGGCACGATCCGTCTGCTGAATTAGCAAATACCTTTAACTTTATCCCAAGCTGGCGCTTTGATGACCTGATGGTGTCTTACAGCACGGATAATGGCGGTGTAGGCCCACATATTGATCGTTATTGTGTATTCATTATCCAAGGCCAAGGCAAACGTCACTGGCGTGTTGGTTCACAAGATATGAACCAAGTTGAATTTGCTGCCAACGGTGCTCTAAAACACTGTGAAGCATTCGATGCTGAGATTGATACAGTATTAGAACCGGGTGATATCTTATATATTCCGCCTTACTGTGCTCATGAAGGTTATGCTGTTGGCGAAGCGATTAACTATTCAGTAGGTTTCCGCGCACAAGATCAAAAAGAACTGTTAAATGATTTTGGTGATTACCTATTACAACAAGACAAAGAGTTTGTTCGTTATAGCGATCCAAAATTACAACCTCGCGCAGAGCATGGCTCAATCGAAGCAAGCGAAGTACAAGGTCTAACTGACATCATGACATCATTGATGGCAGATAAAAGCGTTATGCATGACTTCCTTGGCCGTCATTACAGCGAGTCTGCACATGAACTGGATTTAGTTGCACCAGAAGGTGGTTACATTGCTGACTATGCAATCGTTGTAGATGAAATTGGTATGGAATCTTACTTACGTAAAGTAAACGGACTGAAGACAATATACTTCCCGGAAATGCCGACCAGTTGTTTCATTGATGGCGAACGTTATGACTTTGATGCAAGTATTGCTACAAGCGTACAAACGTTATGTAATACTACTGAGCAGTCAGCTAAAGAACTTGAAGTTCTAATGCAAGATAAGGTATTTGGTCAGCAATTGATTGAATGGGTTAACTTAGGTTACTGGCACTTCGAGTAAGATTAATATATGTCGAGCTTAGGTTCGGCGTAAAAATAAAGCACTAAGGCTGATGGTCTTGGTGCTTTTTTTTGTCTGCGATTTGACAGTGATACCTGAAGCTAACCCGAACTCTGCTTAAGGATATTAGACGGTTTTCACGCAAAAACGCAGCAAGTACTTCCAT
>Ga0105356_10000906_pt1 | contig 28995 bp, 23 predicted proteins | sample GOMGulsemesocosm_3_FD_83502 | JGI IMG/M metagenome (GOLD analysis project Ga0105356, IMG submission 83502) | Methane-oxidizing microbial communities from mesocosms in the Gulf of Mexico - GOM9D Gulf of Mexico | ecosystem: Environmental > Aquatic > Marine > Cold seeps | place: Gulf of Mexico... | reverse complement strand
TTTAACCAACCTGAATTACCAGGAGAATTCTGTGCATTATTTAAAATTGAAATTGTTTGATCTGGACTAGACCAGTCTGAGCCATTGTCGTATGCGATTTCAAATTCAACAACATCACCATTGTCATAATTATAGAGATGATAGTCAAAACTAATGTCTACTGCTACTCCACCAATATTAACTGCACCAAAATCTAGGTAAGAAAAACCTGGAGGGTTTGCATCATTATCTGTATCTCCACCTCCAACAAAATTACCATCTGTAGCAACTATATTAGGCATTGAACCGGTAATAAACCAATCATCATCTGCAGCAGTTTGATTTTCATAAAAGGTTGGAAACGCTGTATAACTCCAAGTATCTGCTCCTGTCCCTCCAAAACCTTGAAAGGCAATTTGTGCATTTGTCGTTAAAAATGTTAATCCTGCTACAAGTAGCAAAAAAGTAGTTTTTCTCATATTAAAAAGTTTTAAGGGATAGGGTGAGTATTCTATTGAATAGTTATTTTTAGATTTCAAAAACTTAAAACAGGATGGTTAACCCTATATAAGTTATAATTCACACTCTTTTTTTTAAAAAATTAAGATGTTGTAAATTAGTTCGAAACAAAAATAAACATATGTTAAACTCTATGAAATACTCAAAATTGAGTAATTTTAAACTACTAAAAAACAAATAAATAGAAACATAGAAAATGACTTGAAATAATTTTTAATAAAACGATTTGTATTGCACTGAATCTATAGAAGAATTGATAGCTAATTTTCTTTTGATATTTCTCCAATGCGTCCGCACTGTATAAATAGAAATATGGAAAGTATCTGAAATTCTCTGAATAGAAACACCGTTAGCATATTTTAATAAAACTTCTTTTTCTCTATTGGTAAGCGTATTAAATTTCGCTAGGTTTTTATTGTAAAAATCATCATTCTTTTTAATATCTTTAAATAGTTTTAAAACATTTACGGTATCTACAGATGTTTTTATCTTCATTAACATATTCCCCTCGACATCTACACCCTCGAAATGAATAGATGATTCTTTATATATTGTCGGAATTTCAAATTCTCCGAGTAACCAATTCAAAGCTTCCTTTTCCTCTACAAAATGTTTAGGCGTTAGCATCTCTACATCATCAAAACTTTCAACCACACTTAAATGAGAAAAAACATCTTTGCTAACTACAAAAGCCACTTTTTGATTTCCTGCCTTAATACAAGGTTTTATAACAAATTCTTCTGCCCAAATTGCTGTTTCTGTATCTAGAACCAACGCAAAATTTTGATGCAACCACAAAGCTTTTGAAGGATTGTATTTTTGATACTTTTCAACAAATAATAGCATTTCTTTTTTAAAAACTTCTGAATCCTCAGGTGATTTACTCCAATTCTGAATAAATAAATCATTGGATTTATCAAAAAATATTTCTAAATAATTACTCCGATAAATCTGCATAAGCTTGGAAAGTAGTTCTTACGAAAATACAAAATATCTGTACAAATAAAAATACTCACTATTGAGTAGGCTTCTAAATTTTTAGATTTCCAACTTTTGACTTAAAACATTACCATTTACAACCCAATAAATCTTTGTCACTTTCTCTCTTTGACTCTTTCTCTCTTTACACTATATTTGCCTATGCTTTTTAACGAAATTATTGGTCAAACTCACATCAAGAATCATTTAAAAACTTCTGCCGACAATGGGCGCATTCCACATGCACAATTGTTTGTAGGAAAGGAAGGTTCTGGAACTTTGGCTACGGCTATTGCATACGCACAATATTTGTTATGTAATACAAGTCCTGATGCTGATTCATGCAATTTAAAATGTTCTAATTTGGCACATCCAGATTTGCACTTTGCATTTCCAGTTGCCACCAATGACAAAGTAAAAAAACACCCTGTAAGCAATCTTTTTTTAAACGATTGGCGTTCTTTTATAAAAGAACAGCCTTATGGTAGTCTGTTCAATTGGTTTCAGCATATTGGTGTTGAAAACAAACAAGGACAAATTGGTGTCGATGAAGCGGAACAAATTGTAAAATCTTTGCAACTAAAATCTTATGAAGGTGGTTATAAAGTAATGCTTATTTGGATGGCAGAAAAAATGAATACATCTGCTGCTAATAAACTTTTAAAACTTATTGAAGAACCCCCTGAAAAAACAGTTTTCCTTTTAATTACTGAAGACCAAGAACAAATTCTAAATACAATCTTATCTCGTTGCCAACTTTTACATTTTCCTGTTTTAAGTGAAAATGACATTGCTGATGCATTGGTGTCTAGAGAAAGTTCTTTTCACTCTGAAGCTTCTAAAATTGCACACCAGGCAGAAGGAAATTACAACAAAGCACTACATTTATTAAAACATGATTCCAGCGATTTGGTTTTTGAAAAATGGTTTGTCTTATGGGTTCGCACCGCTTTTAAGGCCAAGGGAAACGCTACCGTTGTTCAAAAACTAATTGAATGGAGTGACACTATTGCCAAATCTGGAAGAGAAACGCAAAAGAGTTTTTTACATTACTGCTTACAATTTTTCAGACAAGCTTTACTTGCCAACTACAACGCAAAGGAACTGGTGTTTTTAGAAACGCAAACACAAGGGTTTACTTTAGATAAATTCGCACCTTTTATTCATAGTGCCAATATTATCGAAATAGAAAAAGAGGTAAGCGAAGCTTTGTACCATATTGAACGTAATGGAAATGCCAAAATTATTATGCTTGACTTATCTATTAAACTCACAAAATTATTACACTCTAAAGAAGGATGATTTAGATTTCAAACATCACTCTTCCCTCTAAAAAGAAACTCTAAACACCATATTTGGAGTAAAACCAAGTGAAAAATTATCTGATTTAACCAACCTATACACTTCATTTTCATCAAAGCCTACATCGTACTTTCTATTAAGAATATTTTTTTGATTGTAAATATTAATAAAAGACAGTCCTATTTTCCCTTTTATATTTTTATCCTTCACTAAATTAAAAGTATAGGTTGTTGAAAAATCTAGCCTATGGTAATTTGGCAATCGTTTGCTATTGATTGACTCGAAAATTATTTGCCCCTCATTCGTAGATTTTTTTGCAGGAGTAAAAGGTATTCCTGTTCTAAATTTCCAACCTAAAGAAAAATTCACCTTATTAATTTTTAAATTATGAGACCAATAAAAGGAATGTGAAATATCATGATTCCCATCAAATTCTTCACCCACATTCAACTCTTCAAATAAAAACTTCGTATTACTTCTACTATAACTTACCCAACTATTATAAAAATTCCATTGTTTTTTTATTAAAACATCTAATCCTTGAGAGTTGCTTTCTCCGTCAGAAAAACTCCCATCTGCATTGGTAAAACCTCTGGTAAATGACGTCAACCCGTTTACCTTTTTTTGATATAAATCAAGGTCAAACATCCAGCCATCCTTCTTGAAAATAAATCCAACATTATACTGACTGCTTTCTAAAATGGGTATCCCATCTTCCTCATTTGCCAATGCCCAAATTTGATTTCCCAGGCCAAAATCAGAAGTCGAAAATTCTATTATCTGACTGATAGCTTGTTGCTTCATCTCTGCAGAACCTTTTAACCATAAATTAGCTCCCATCTTATACTGTAAATAAACTCTCGGAGAAATATAACTTTTATTAGTAAGCGAAAAATTATTGGTCCTTACACCAAAATGAAATGCCATCTTATCTGTTTTTTGATACACGTATTCACCGAAAAAAGCATGAATCTTATTAACCTCTTTCTGCTCTTCCTTATAGTTGCCATCTGAAAACACAGAAGCTGTGCTTTGCAACAAAAATGCAACTTGATTGTCTGCGTACTGATAACCCAAATTTAAACTCGAATACTTGCTAAGTTTTCTATTTATGGTCATTTCAAATCCAACGTCATTAATTTTATTCGTTTTCAACAAATCCTCATAAATTTGATCCGTATTCTTTTTAACGCTTTTATAGTTGAAATTATAATCAGATAAATAAACAGCCACTTTTTGTGTAGTTTTAGCGTTCCATTTTCGATCCCAACTAACATTGAACCCTTTGTTTTCTGTACTTAATATATTCTTAGAATTTTCGAGAAAATTGGTATCATCAAATGTATAATCTAAATCATTTTTCACCAATAGCTGACTGAAAATCAATTTGTCTTTTTCTGTAGGCTTTACCAGAATTTTAGAATTGAAATCAAAGAAATAAAAATCTGTATTTGATTCAATAAACGCATCTTTCGAGATTTCTTTATTTCTCGAAATCAATGTGTTTTGAAAAACCCTTTTTGATAGTTTTTTAAAAGTCGGTGTATCCAAAAAATCTGTTATTGCCCTTCTAGCAGAAAAAACGATTCCCACTTTTTTAGAAATTGGCATTTTAATATAACTGTCGATATGTGTCAAATTAAAGCCAAACCCTCCTGTTGTTTTTTTGGGGATTTCTGTGTCTGTTTCAATATCTACGACACCAGAAATATGGTTTCCGTATTTTGCACCAACACCACTCCTAAATACTTTTATGTTCTTAGTTACATAAGGGTTAAAAGCTGACAACATTCCAAAAAAATGTGCTGTATGGTACATTTTAATACCATCAAATAATATCAAGTTTTGATCAGGAGTCCCGCCTCTTATATGCAAACCTGAAGCAGTTTCATTTGGACTTTGAATGCCTGGTAATAATTGAATGCTCTGCAATACATCTGGCTCGGTAAGACCGGGTAATATTCCAATTTTATTTGGAGAAACAACTACAGACCCATCTGTTTTTTTGTCTATTCCACCTGTTAAATAATCTGTAATTAATATTTCTTCCAAAATAGATCTTCTTTGATTTAATTTTATGGAAGTACAATGGGTATTTATAAGTGCACCTGCCGGTAGTTTAAGTATTTCGAATCCAATATAAGAAATTAACAAAGTATCTTTTTCATCCTTCACATTTAATCGAAAAGAACCTTTTTCATCAGAAACAGTTCCCTTCATTTCGGATAAAAGTGCAACACTTACTCCAACTAATGGCTCCTCTGTAAAGTCATCAAGAATTAACCCACAAACAGCTATTCCTTTTTTGTTTTTCTTAGAGGTGACTATAATATATCTTTTTGTTACTTTCTGAAAAACAAGCCCTGTTTTCTGTTCCAATTTTCTTAGAACTTCTCCTAACGTATTGTTTCCTATTTCAATTGAAACCTTTATAGTAGCCAACATGTCATCAGAAAAAGAAAATTTCACATCTCGGTGTTTTTCAATATCAGAAAGCACTTCTGTCAAAGGTTTATTCAAATATTTCCTTGTATTTATTTGAGCTCTACCCAACCAAATACAACTGCTAAAAATAAAAAAGACTAGTTTTAACTTCATTTATTGTTTCACAAGTAATACTGTTTTTTCATCTTCTAAGGTCGCATGTATTTTCATAGGAACAAAAACTGTTTGCAAAGCAATCTCAATATTTTTATGATTAAAAATACCTGTAAACCTTTTTTCCAAATCAACTCCCGAAGATTTTATTGTCACATTATACTGACTTTCCAGTGCTTTAATTACGTATTTTAAAGGTGTACTTTTAAAGAAACTTTCTCCTGTTGTCCAAGATGGTTTTTTAGTAGAGAAATTCCAATTTTCTGAAGCTTTACCTTCTATTTGTCTGAAAGCCTTTCCTTCTGTTAAAATTATTTGTTGCTGTTTGTTTTCTACTTGTACTCTTCCTTCAAAACAATGTACTTCAAAAAGACCTAGGTCAGAAATAACGTCAAATTGAGTTCCTAAAACAGCTACGGTTCCTTGGCTTGTTTCTACACTAAACTTCGATCCTTTTTCAACTTTAAAATAAGCCTCTCCTCTCAATTCAACATTCCTATTTTCTTCCCACTTATTTTTATTAAAGCTTACTGAAGAGTTCGCATTTAATAATACTTGAGAGTTATCTGGCAATACAACTGCCAATTGCTCACCGGTACCTGCACTATAAATAGTTGATTTATTCTGAAAATAAAAAAGTCCTATTAGAATTGCAATTGAAGCTGCTGCCCCATACATCCACTTTATAAAAACAGGTTTTGTCTTGGCTTTCTTTTTAAGTGCAATTTTTTCTTGAACCTTGTTAAACAAGGCCTCTTTTTTATAGACAGGAACTTTCAATTCTGAAGACTTGTCCAGTATTTTTTGATACAATGGATACTCTACAGAGTTTTTAAACTCCGCTAACTCTTCTTCAGACAAACTGTTGTTCATCCAACGTTCTAAAAAAGTATTTGAATATTTTTCACTCATAATTCTCCGATTACACTAATAAAACAATCTTAAATGCTTTTACCCTGAATTTATATATTTTTTATTTTCTTTTTAAGAGCTTGCAAAGCAGAACTCATTCTATACTCTACTGACTTTATTGATATTCCAAGCAATTCAGATATTTCACTGTATTTTTTTTTATCAATTCGTATCAACAAAAAAACTTCACGTTGCTTTTCAGGTAAATCAGCAATGGCATTTTTAAGTTTTTCCATAAACTCTTGCTCTTCTAACAAATATTCTGGATTTTCATGTGTATAGTTTTTAGCTCCTTCCTTCTGATGCTTCAATACAACCTTCTTATGAGCCACATAATTCAAGAACAAATTGTTAGCGACTGTAAACAAAAAAGATTTGGCTTTTTCAAATGCTACTTTTGCACAATTATCCCATAGTTTTATAAACGATTCTTGTACAAAGTCTTCTGCTTTTTCCATATCTCCACATTTGTAATACATAAAATTACGCAATGTTTCAGATTGTGTATGAAACACATTTTCGAAAATCTTAGGTTGGCAAACTGATTTTTTATCTTGATGCATTTAAACGGGGCTCATTTTAAAACTTTACAATAGTACTGGAAATATATAACAAACTTAACTTTTTTTAAAAAATCAGGGGATTGACATCTTCAGCTGTTTTATAAATATACAAATTATAAAAACATCAAAATCATGAAGATAAAAAATACACTTTTAGTTCTAACTATTTCTCTACTTCTATTCGTATCCAATGCTTGTAATAAAGACGACGATTTGGCTGCTTCTTCTGTAGATATAAAACCAACTACAGCTGAACAGTCTAAAGAAGAAGGAGAAATAATATTGTATGCAGTTAATGAAGGTAAACTTACTTTAAAAACCACTTACAATGTTACAGGTAAAGATCTAGAATTTCAAAAAGACCTTAAAAAACACCAACAAATTTGGGAATTGATTAAAAAAATTGTTCCTGCCAATTATAGAAATAAAATGAAAGAATTTCTGATCTATAAAGGAGAAGCGAACGACAGTTCTGGTTTTGTAAATGAATTGAAAAGCGACCTTTCCGAATGGAGAATGGGAATCGCGATCGATTTTGCTTTTGAAGGAGGATTTAATACAAACGGAGAATTGGCATACACAATAATTCATGAGTTTGGACATATCTTAACTTTAGACAATACACAAGTTGATGCTTCCATTTCAGAAAATAACTGTGCCAATTTTTATACAGGTGAAGGTTGTGCAAAAAATAATTCTTCCATAAACAAATTATATGAATTGGGGTGGAAAGATATCTGGGCAGAATACACTGCTCTTGGAGAGGATGAAACAAAACAAAATAATTTCTACACGAAACACAAAAGTAGATTTGTTACAGCTTATGCTTCCACAAACCCTGGAGAAGATATTGCTGAAGTTTTTACAACTTTTGTAACAAAAAAAGAAAAACCCACAGGGTCTACTATTGCTGACAAAAAAATATTACTTCTTTATAAAAATAGCGACCTCGTATTCTTAAGAAGTGCTATCAGAAGAAACACGGCTGCAAAAGGAGCAAAAAGAAGTTTCAAACTTCCAAAGGCAGGTAGCTGGAAAAAAGCAACTACAATAGGCAAAACTAGCACATCAGCCTGTCAACAAGTTAAGTTTTAGTAAAAAAACGAAGACGCTTAAAACTTTAGACGACCAAGTATTGAATCTACTAAATCAACTACCTCGATGCAAGCATCGGAGAATTAAACCCACTAGTGGGATTAAATTAATAGTCATTCTATATCCGGTAATCATTTTAACTTTCAAATTAAAATAAATGAAAAAAATAATCCTATTGCTTTCAATTATATTGGCTTCTTGTTCAGTACAAAAAAAACAACATATTGGGCCTTATATTTATTTCTCAGAAACAAGATGTTTGGGAAAATGTCCCGTATATGATATTTCCATTTACTCGAATGGAAAAGTTCTATACAACGGTATTGAAAATGTTTCAAAAATGGGTATCCACCGCACTACAATTTCTCTTAAAAAAATGAAAACCCTAGAAAAAACATTAAAAAATATAGATCTAAACTTATTAAAACAAAAATTTATATCAAAAAGAGATTTGTCTTATTGCGTCCTAAAATACAACGGTACCATTCTAAAAACCAGAGAAAAACACAAATTAAATACTTTTTTAGAATCTATAAATAGTATCATCTCAAAATTCAAATAAAAAAAAATCAGGGGAAACTCAAAGTAAGCTGTTTTACTATATATAAACTTAAAAATAATACCATATGAAAACTTTATTAAAAAATGCAATCCTCATTTTTAGTTTGTCTTTATTTATCATTTCCTGCGATGACAGCAGTGAAAAAATAAATACAACTAAAACGGACACAAAAACACGATTGAAAAGATTATCTAAACAAATTACTAAAAACAGTACAACTACACCGAGCACGAGCAACGAAGACTTAGATTCGATATGCATTGCTTCTTTTGATTGTTTTGATTTTGTTTACCCTATTAGTGCAACTACAGGAAATAATACACAAAAAGTAATAAACAACGATGAAGAATTAGATGCTTTTTATGATGCTTTACCTCAGGATGACTTTTCTGTAAATTTCGTGTATCCACTGACTATTAAGTTTGATGATGACACCAAAAAAACACTTGCAAATGAAAATGAATTATATGACGCCTATGACAGCTGTTTTGGTGAAATTATAGAATGTTTTACATTAAACTTTCCTTTGACATTAACAAATGGCACAGAAAAAGAAACCACAGTAAACAATGAGCAAGAGCTAGACAATTTTTACGAAAGCTTAAAAGAAGACGCTGAGCCAGGTTTTAAGTATCCTATTACAGCAACCTTAACTGAAGACAAAAGTGTCGTAACAATAGCCAATGATGATGAATTTGACGCTCTTTACACCAAATGTTATGGCATTGAGGATTATGAAGATTTTGAAGAATTCGATTGTTTTACTGCCGTATTTCCGATTACAGCTATTGAAAAATCAGGTGCCGATCTTATTTTGAATTCAATGACAGATTTAGACAACTACCTATATAATTTACCAGAAGACGGAACTCCTGCTTTCAAATTCCCAATAACAATCAACTATTATGATGGAACTGCAACTGTTTTAAATTCTATTGAAGAACTAGAAGAAGCATTTGAAAACTGTTTTTACAACGAAGAAGGTGATGAAGACATCTGTTTTGATATTACTTACCCTATGAATTTAGAAAAAGAAGATAAAACAGTTACCACTGTTAAAAACGATAGTGAATTTGATTCTTACCTAGACAAATTGGGCGATGAAGAGTATTTTGATATTGCTTACCCTATTACTGTAATCTTTAAAGATAAAACGACAAAGAGCATAAATAACGATGATGAGTTTATTGCTCTAATTGAAAACTGTGACACTGAATAAGTAGTCGTTGATTGTTCTGATTATTCATTACCCTTCTGTAAACCTAACGGTTTTTAGAGGGGTTTTTCAGATCAATTTAACCATCATAAAAACAATAAAAAAATAATTAAACAGTTCTAATAAAAAGAAATTTACCCCAAATTGAAAAAAATAATATTCTTAGTTCTAAAAAAATGGATTGAACGTTGGACAGTAATCGTTCTTACTTGTATTCTAATTGGTTTGTTATTTTTATTAAAGCATCAAGAAGATAATCCGCAAATAACAAATACAAAACCTACCATAATTAAAACGAAACTCTAAAAACAACATTAGGTGTAAATCCAATAGATATTTTATCAGTTTCTACCAGTTTTTGTACCTCAACTCCTTCCGAAGTTCTTTCAATTTTAATTTCATACGCACGATCTAGAATATTTTTTCTATTCAATAAATTCAACAAAGACAAGCCTATTTTACCTTCTGTTTTTCCATTTTTGGAAAGTTTAAACTTATAGGTACTCGAAAAATCAACCTTTTGATAAATTGGCAGCCTATTCGAATTTACTACAGATTCATAGGCTATTTTCTTATTCAACAACGGATTGCTTCCATTCGGATTTGGGTTCGAAACCAAACCAGTAGCTTTTGTATATGGGGTTCCAGATCGCAACTTCCACCCCAAAGAAAATTCAAAATTATTTAAAGCATAGGTATGAGACCAGACTAAAGAATGTGGAATATCATAAGTACCTGCAAACGTATTTCCATTGTTTAATTTTTCATAATCAAACTTGGCCTTTGATAGCGTATAACTAATCCAGGAACGGTAATTTCCAAAACGTTTTTTCAATAAAAAATCCATCCCAACTATGGTGTTTTTTCCTGCCAAATACAATGGAGCTCTGGTAACGATGTCTTCTGTTAACAATGTCAATCCATTTATTTTTTTTCGGTAGACTTCAACATCTAAATTCCATCCATTTTTTTGAAATAAAAGACCTGCTGAAAACTGTGTACTTTTTAAAATAGGAATTTCCTTATTGGTCGCCAATACCCAGATATCATTCTCCAAACCCAACCCATTATTTCTAAATTCTATAACTTGACTGACAACTTGGTTTTTAAGTTCTCCTGAAAATTTCAAACGCCAAGCCTCTGAAATTTGATTCGAAATAAAAACTCTTGGCGCTACAAATAGACCACCTATATTAGAAAAATAATTAAAACGTAACCCTGTACTTAAATGCCATTTTTGATCTTTAGTATACTGGTATTCCGTATAAAAAGCGTGGGTGTTATTTTGGGAATTTTCTGTATCCAAACCATTATTTTTTGGTGCTTTGTCATTTTCAAAAATATACTTAATTTTATTTTTTGAAAATTGATATCCATTGCTCCAACTAGTGTTTTCCGAAAACTGATAATTCAAACTGTAGTTTATTCCAAAGTCATTTACCGAATTGTATTTGACAAAATCTTCATCTGTATCATCGTCAGAATTTTTTCTTCTTTGGATACGTTCTCCTTCATAATTCAAAATATAATTTGAACTGTGTACAGCAACTTCTTGTTTTAGACTAGAAGACCAATCTCTACTCCAACTTAAATTAAAACCTTTGTTTTCTATTCCAATAGCATCCGTAAATTTTTCTCGAAACCGATTGTTTTCTGCTGAATACCTAAGTTGATTTTTATTGTAAAGATTGCTAAAAATCAATTTGTCTTTTTTAGTAGGTTCAGCAATAATTTTAAGATTGTAGTCTTTAAAATAAAACGTGTTCTCAACATTTTTTAAACTATTGACATCTTGGTTCAATCCATCTAAAATTCGTGTATTTTGAAAAACACTTTCAGAAAATTTTTTGTAGGTAATTGTTTTTACATAATCTGTAATCGACCTTCTGGCCGAAAAAACAAATCCTATTTTATTTTTCCACAAAGGGGTTTTAAAATAGAAATCTGCATGTGTCATATTCACTCCAAAACCAGCTTTGGATTCAGGAATGTCTTCGCCAGAATTGATATCCAACACACCCCCTATTCGATCTCCATATTTTGCACGCGTACCACTTCTAAACAATTCAATTTTTTGAGTTACATAGGGATTAAAAGAAGATATCAAGCCAAAAAAATGACCGCTTTGGTACATTTTTATTCCATCAAACAACACTAAATTGTGATCGGGTGTGCCTCCTCGAATATGCAAGCCAGAAGCGGTTTCGTTAGGACTCTGTACCCCTGGTAACAATTGTAAACTTTGTAAAATATCTGGCTCTGTAAGTCCTGGCAAGATTCCCAATTTACGCGGAGATACTTGTATAGATCCATTCCTTTTTTTTACCATTCCCTGGGTCAAATAGTCACTAATTAACACCTCATCCAGTACTTCATTCGTTTCCATCAAACCAATAGACTTACAACTTTTATTTGTCATTTTAAAAACAGGAATTTTCACACTATAATATCCTAAATAATCAATTCGTACAGTCCAATCAGATTGCAATCCTTTCAATTCAAAATACCCTTTGTCATCTGTAGAAACTCCTATAGATTGATTTTCAACAATTACCGTTCCTTTTTCAATAGGAAGTTTGCTTAACTTATCTACAAGAAAACCACAAATTGTTTGATTTGTGGTGGTTTTTTTTTGCTTGATTATGATGTACCTTTTGTCTATTTTTTCAAAGAGAAGATCTGTTTCTTTCCTCAAAAAATCGAGTTTTTCTTTTAAACTTTTTTCTTTATCAAAAGGGGGACAGGTAAATTTTGAAATTAAATCTGGAGCATAAGAAAAACGAACTTCAAATTCTTTTTCTAAACTGATTAAAATTACTTTGAGTGCTACCTCTTTATCAGGTATGATAGGAATTACTTCTTGACTATAACTTAAAAAGCAAGAAAATAAGAGTATAAAAGAAAGCTTCTTTGACATTATTTTTGATTCAAGATTACCGTTTTCTTTCCTTTCATTTCAAATCCAATTCCCATTGGCACACACACTGTTTGCAATGCAGTTTTTATATTTTTATTTGTAAAGCTTCCAGAAAATAATTGACCAACATTTATTTTTTTTGTATCAATTGTAACGTCATATTGCCTTTCTAATTCTTCCAAAACATAGCTTAAAGCAATTTCATTAAATGAAGTTTCTCCAGAAATCCACGAAGGAGCTATAGCCTCAAACAATGTATTTTCACCTGCTCCTTTGGCTATTTTTCTATAACCTTCGCCTGGGGTTAATATTTCTGAATCTGTAGCGTTTACAACACTCACTTTTCCTTCAAAACAACGAACTTCAAAATAGGTATTCACCCTTTTTACATTGAATTGAGTTCCCAAAACGCTAACGTTACCTGAAATTGTTTTTACTGTGAATTTGGAACCTTTTTGAACTGCAAAATAAGCTTCTCCATCTAACTGTAAATTTCTTGTACCTTGCTCCCAATCTTTTTGATCAAATGTGATTTTAGATTTTGCATTCAACTGTACTTCAGACCCATCTGGTAATACAATTGCCATTTGCTCTCCATAAGAAGTTTCATAAACTGTATCGTTGTCTACAAAATAAAAGACTCCAACTAACAAAGCAATAGATGCTGCTACTGTTGTTACCCAATTTGGAATCAATCTTCTGACTTTTTGTTTGGACTGAGTTTTCTTACGAATGGCTTCAAGAACACCTTTCTGATCAAAGATAGGTTCTTCAAAACGATCCATTTTTTCTATAATTTTATTGTAATCTTTAAAAGCAGGTGTTTTCTCAAAAGCAAGTCTTTCTTCTTCTGTCAAGTCTTTATTTAACCACTTGGCTAAAAAAGTATCTGATGTATATTTTTGCTCCATAATAGTCTTCCTTTATATATATAACAGCTTGTTAACAAGTTACCCTACCCTTCCGTTATTTATTTGTTAATTTTTTTAGTCTTTTGTAAAAATTGACTTTTGAATCTCCGTTTACTTTTCCTAAAAAACTAAATCTTCCCAACTTTTTCTCGCATTCTCAACAAAGCCCCATGCATCCTTTTTTCTACAGCTTTTACAGAAATATTTAAGAGTATTGCAATTTCTTTATAAGTTTTTTTATCAATTCTATTTAATAAAAAGACTTCTCTTTGACCATCTGTTAAATCTGCAATGGCATTTTGCAATTTTACCATAAATTCTTTTTCCTCTAAAAGAAACTCAGGGTCTTCATTCGTGGCTTCGTTTTTCGGAATTTGCTTGTACTTTAACACCACCTTCTTATGAGCAACCTCGTTTAAAAATAAATTATTGGTAACTGTATATAAAAAAGATTTTGCTTTTTCAAAAAGAACTTTTGCACAATTATTCCACATTTTTATAAAAGCTTCCTGTACCAAATCTTCCGATTGTGCCTGATTGCCACATTTGTAATAAATAAAATTGTATAAACTTTTAGAATGCTTGGCATAGAGTTCTTCAAAAACAATGGATTCGCAAACTGATTTATTTTCTAGCATAGAGGTTCTTTGGTATTTCAAAAATAAGAGAATTATCTTAAAGTTGTTTCTTTCCTTGTTAGAATTCAAAAAAACTCATTCCTTAATCCCGCCAGTGGGTTTAATTTCTCGATTCTTTCATCGAGGCAGTTGATTTTTATATCTTTTATGAAAAAATTAACCAAACAAGAAATCCAAACCAAAATGCACTGCGTCTACTCTACATGGGCATTAAAAGGAATATCTATCGTGAAATTATTTTTAAAATTTTATTGAAGTTTTTTCTTTATAACCTCTGTTGCATTGATGGTTGAAAAAATCTGACCATCATCCTAACTGGAACAATGTCTATAATAAGGTAACTATTTCACTTAGTACAAACGACCTAGAAGAATTCATAACAAATTTGATCTAGCCAAGGAAATAGATTTCATTTTAGAAAAAAATGTTCGTACTAACTATCAAATAAACCCCATTACTGCAAACTAAAACTTTTCATTTATTTAGAAAACCTACTTGCTTAAATTTTGTACCTTTCATTTAAAATTGAAAAAAAACGATGAAAAAAGAATTCAAACAGATTGTTTTGTATGCTTCTATATATATTACTCTATATTTAGTAATATCCTTAATTTTTTACCTCTCTTTTAAAGATGTTGAAATGAATATTTTAATCCCAGCTTCTATTGCTATTTCATATATCTTTTCACCCCGCTTTAAAGAAGTTGATACACAATCAGGAAAACAACAACAAGTAAAATGGATCTTTATGAAAAAGAAACTTATTATTTAATCATTAATACCTGCTTTCTTCGTAAGTAATTTGAATTATTTTTTATTTAGATAATGAAGAAGCGAATTACACACGTTTGTTTTGATATTTAATTGGTATAAAACCCCAGAAATACTGAGGTTTTATATTAAGACGCTATTAAAATTTTCTTCTTCGATAAAAAATTAATAATTTTTATCTTCAGGATATTTGGCCATAAAAGACTCCGCTTTCTCTACCATTTTTTTACTTCCACAAAAAACAGGTACTCTTTGATGCAGTTCTTTAGGCTCTAAGTCCATAATTCTTTGATATCCGTCGGTAGCACTTCCGTTGGCTTGTTCAGCTAAAAAAGCAATGGGATTGCATTCGTATAACAAACGTAATTTCCCTTGTGGTGCTTTCGAACTTGTTGGATATATATAAATTCCGCCTTTTATCATATTTCTGTGAAAATCAGAAACCAAAGATCCTATATATCGTGACGTATATGGCCTATTTCCTTCCTCAGCTTGACAATATTTTAAATAATCTTTTACTCCTTGCGGAAAATGTGCATAATAACCTTCGTTTATAGAGTAAATTTTTCCCTCTTCTGGAAACTTCATATCAGGATGTGATAAATAAAAAGTTCCCAAGGCTGGGTTTAGTGTAAATCCATTTACACCATGTCCCGTTGTATAGACCAACATAGTAGAAGTTCCATAAACTACATAACCTGCTGCTACTTGTTCATTTCCTTTTTGTAAAAAATCTTCTTTTTGTACCGGTGTACCTTCAGGGGTTATTCTTCTATAAATAGAAAAAATAGTTCCTACAGAAACATTTACATCAATATTAGAAGAACCATCCAATGGATCAATTAAAACCACATATTTATTGGTATTGCTACTTTCTTTTCCTTCAACGGTAATAAAATCATCTTCCTCTTCACTTGCTATACCACAAACAATTTCTCTATTTATCAATGCCGATTTAAAAACATCATTGGCATATACATCCAATTTTTGTTGATCTTCTCCTTGAATATTTGTATCTCCAGCTTCTCCTAAAATATCAACCAAGCCTGCTTTGTTCACCTCGTGGTTCACAATTTTAGCCGCCAATCGTATGGAGTTGATCAATCTAGAGAGCTCTCCTGAAGAATATTTAAAATGTTTTTGATTTTCGATGATATACTCACCTAAAGTAATGTGCCTGTTTTCCATAAAATGTATGCTTTTATTTCGGTTTATAAATTGCTTACTATTATAGCAAATCTAAAGTATTTATACTTTCCTATTTCTCTTGTAAAAAAGAAATTAAATTTTCTTTTCAACAATTTTACTTTCTAATTTCACTTATAGCATACCCTAATATACTTTGCTTTCTGTAAAAAAAACAATTCTTTTCATAAAAATATCATTCTAGGGTAGGGTATTTTTTTAGATCCTTGTTTTATATATAGAAACCCGAATAATAACAATTAAAAAATAAAATTATGAAACGATTTACAAACACAGTAGCAAGCTTGGTATTAGCAATGTCCTTATTTACATCTTGTCAAGAAAACCTTAGTGAAGATTTAGGAGAAAATGAAATACTAAGTGAATTGGCAGATAATTTAGATTTATCTAGTGAAGAAATTACTTCAGCAGCTGAAAACATGGAAATTTCTTATGCTATTACGGTATTAGAAGAAGACAATTCTGAAGTAGAAATTACCAATGATGCCGCACTGAAAGAATATGGTACTAAAAGTAAAAGACCTAGAATTAAATTTCCAATTGAAATTACTGTTGATGGTGAAACAATTACAGTAAACAACAAAAAAGAACTAAGAGCCTTGATTGGTAAAAAGAAAGGTCACAGGCCTCCTCCGTTTGAATTGGTATTCCCTGTTACTGTAACAACAGATACTGGTGACCAAATAATTGCTGACAAAGAAGCTTTTAAAACTTATAAAGATGGTTTAGAAAAAGGAAGCCACCCTGCATTTGTATTCCCAATCTCAATTATTATTGATGATGAGACCATTGTAATAAATAGCGAAGAAGAACTAAAAGCAGCAATTGCAGATGCCAAACCAGACCACGGCAACAGACCGGCTCGTCCAGAATTGGTATTCCCACTTTCTGTAAATACCGCAGATGGTGTTTTAGAAATTGCTGACAAAGAGGCTATGAAAACATATATCGATTCTTTGGAAGAAGGTACACATCCTGATTTTGTATTCCCAATCTCTGTAATTATCAATGATGAAACGATTGTTGTAAACAATGAAGAAGAATTGAAAGCTTTGAAACCTAAAAAAGGAGACAGACCTGAGCGTCCAGAATTGGTATTCCCACTTTCTGTAAATACCGCAGATGGTGTTTTAGAAATTGCTGACAAAGAAGCCATGAAAACATATATCGATTCTTTGGAAGAAGGTGCACATCCTGATTTTGTATTCCCTATCTCTGTAATTATTGATGATGAAACAGTTGTTGTAAATAGTGAAGAAGAGTTGAAAGCTTTGAAACCTAAAAAAGGAGACAGACCTGCACGTCCCGAATTGGTATTCCCGCTTTCAGTAACAACAGCAGATGGCGTATTGGAAATTGCTGATAAAGAAGCTATGAAAAGCTATATAGATACTTTAGAAAAAGGTACACATCCCGCTTTTGTATTCCCAATCTCATTGATTATTGATGATGAAACGGTAATCGCAAATAATGAAGAAGAATTGAAAGCTTTGATGCCTAAAAAAAGAGATAAAAAATAAAAAATATCTCACAACAGTTTACAGTTAGGTTCTTCTCTTTTTCCTACCTACCCTAGGCTACTGGAGAAGAGCCTTTTTTAATACACTAAACCAGATACATCATAAGCCCAAAAAAAAAGAATCTAAATAATATTTCAGTTAAGTTCATAAGGGATAAAACTCCTACAGATGTAAAAATTTGTGGGAGTTTTATATATCAACTGAATTCAACATAAAATGAACGCAACCTTTATTGTTTTTCTGCATCTATATACAAATTATAATAAAATGAAAAACACGGTAAAACTAATCACATTGACAATTCTCTTTATAAATTCAATTTCATTTATAGGTTGCAGCAAAGATGATGATGGGGAAATAACGACAGGAAATCAATTTGTCTTTGATGGAGAAATAATTAAAACCCCTTCTGGATATACTCTTTTTAAAGACTCTGACAATTCCAGTGAAATTGGTTTATTTACAAAAAATTTGACCTTTGATATTATTAAAAATGGAGGAAGTACACACGGCAGTGCTGTCTTAATTAACAATATTCCAACCACCACTAAAGGACAATTAACCGAAGGAACTTATTCTATAGGAAACGAAAAAGCTACCATTGTTATTAACGCAAATTTTAATTCAGAACAAGATGTTTTTTCTAAAAGAAACAAAATTACTTCTGGTACCATAATTGTAAGTAAATCAAACAATACATATACTATCGATTACAATTTACAATTCAACCAAAACAAAACAGCTGTAGGTACTTATACAGGTATTCTCGAATCAAAATAATACTAAAATTATTTAAAGAAATTCTTCTTCCAATAAATTTGCATTAGATCCTGTTGTAAAAATTCAAAAAAAACAATATAGATGAAAAAAATAATATTTTTATTCAGCTCCCTTTCAATACTCTTCTCTTCTTGTTCTAAAGATGATGCTATTACAATAGATCCAAATCCACCAGTCACAAGTATACCTACAGAAATTGCTGTGGATTCCACTCAAACATTTAATAAAATACTTTCAGGTCAATCTGAAGCCAATAGGTTGGGGCTACGGTTTAAATTTTCAGATTTTGAACCAACTGGTATTTATGTAAAACCCAATGCAACATTAAAACTCAATGTGACTCTTTTAAAAGGAAATGCAATTCCTGAATTATTAGTAGGAACCTATTCTAGAGGAGATCACTGGAACAGAGAACCCATCGAACATCAACTACAAGAAGGCACAAACACTCTTAACATAGGTAACGAAGGCGGTATGATATACGTAAGATATATCAAAGACAATACCCCAACTGCTCAAGCCAAAATTAAATTTGTAAGCGGCTGGAAACATGCACCTGTTTTTAAATTGAACGCAACGACATCTACAAATTGGAAAAAAATGTTATCTACATTCGATAAAGTTCCATCTGTAACTATAATAGGTGACAAATCTATGCTCGTGATATCTAGAGACAAAGCCGTCTCTTATAAAGAAGAAAACCTAAACAATCTTTTAAACTCTATAGATAATATTATAGAAATCCAAAACAACATTAGTGGTATGGATGCTTCAAATAACATACACAATCCAATGTCTCATAGATTGCTATTATCAGAATATACGGGAGATGCATATTATATGTTTGCTTACAACTATAGAACGGCCTATAATAACAGTGGTGTACAATACATCATTGATGAACAAAAATTTAAAAATGAAGGCTGGGGGCCTTGGCACGAACTGGGTCACATGCATCAAATGGACGCTTGGACATGGAGTGAAATTGTTGAAACCACTGTAAACATTTACAGCTTGGCATCAGAAAAAGCTATGGGGATTACTCCTTCTAGAATGAGAAGAGAAAATAAATGGAGCGAAATAGAAACCTATCTGGCATTAGATGAAACCAATAAAGATTTTAATGCAAATTCTACAAATGTTTGGACACGTTTAGGAATGTTTTATCAATTACAACTGGCTTATGGAGACGATTTTTATAAAAAACTTCATAAAACAATTAGAGAGAATTACCCAAATATAGGTTCAGATGAAGATCGCATGCGAATTTTTATGATCAATGCATGCAAAGCTTCCAACAAAGACTTAACAACATTCTTTAAAAAATGGGGATTGAAATTTAGCACTGTTGGATCCGTATATAATGAAATTGCTGCATTTCAATTTGCCATTCCTTCCACAGACTTAACCCTATTGCAAGATTAAATTTATAACAAAAAAAATATAAGTAAGAAATTAGTTCCTCATTTTTAATTGCCATGCCTATCTCCAGACGAGCATGGCAATTAAATAACTTCAAACTTTTTTTTACAGAAGAGATGCCATTTCAACCAAACGAATGAACTCTGCTCGATAACCAAATTCATCGGCACCTTTTCCTTTCTGAGCCATTTTTAAAACTTTTTCATAAGACAAATTCCCCTTGTATTCAGAATCTTTTAACAACATTCCAAACCCAGCTACAGCACTAGAAAACTGAAAATTATTTGAAGTAGTATCGAATGACTTCCCTTCTGTTTTTATTGTTTTTACAATCAATTTACTTTTATTCCCGTTAGGTTTTTTATACCTAAACTTCACCGTCGCTAACTCCTTATTAAAATTATTCACAACTTTAACTTCTGTTTTTTGATACTTTAAATCCGTATCTAATTTTTTTCCAGAACCTATAGGAACAATTTCATACAAAGCCGTAACCGTATGTCCTGCTCCAAGTTCTCCCGCATCTTTTTTATCATTCTGAAAATCTTCATCATTCAACAAACGGTTTTCATATCCAATCAACCTATATTGTTTCACGTGGTTGGGATTGAATTCTATTTGAATTTTTACATCTTTTGCTATTGTAAACAGCGTACTACTAAACTCATTGATAAAAACTTTTTTGGCTTCTAAAATATTATCTATATATGCGTAGTTACCATTTCCTTTGTCTGCAATAACTTCCATTTTACTGTCTTTGTAATTCCCCATTCCAAATCCGGTTACAGAAATAAATATTCCTTTATTTCGTTTAGAAACTATCAATTTTTCCAAATCCGTATCGCTAGATTGTCCCACATTAAAATCACCATCTGTAGCCAAAATAATTCTATTATTTCCTCCTTTTATAAAATTTTCTTCCGCCACCTTATAAGCCAATTTTAATCCGGCTGCTCCAGCTGTTCCACCACCTGATTTCAAGTTATCCAAAGCTTTTAGGATTTTTTTCTTTTCCGATCCAGCAGTGGAAGGCAATACCAAACCAGAACTTCCTGCATACACTACAATAGCAATTCTATCTTGTTTTCTAAGTTGATTTACCAACAATCCATACGCCTTTTTCAACAAAGGCAACTTATTTGAAGCTCCCATAGAACCAGAAACATCAATTAAAAAAACCAAATTGCTTGCCGGTGCTTCTTCAGTTTCCAACTCTTTTCCTTGCAGACCAATATGTAGCAATTTATTATCAGAGTTCCATGGGCAATCTGCAACTTCATAATTGATAGAAAATGGAGCACTATTCTTAGGTTGTGGGTAGTTGTAAGAAAAATAATTAATCATCTCCTCCACTCTTACAGCGTCTTCTGGTGGCTTTTGTCCGTCATTAATAAACCGCCTCATATTACTGTATGAAGCAGCATCCACATCAATCGAAAAAGTAGACAATGGTGTTTTTAGTGGGTTTTTAAAATCATTTTCTGCAACTGAAGTATAACTTTCCTGATCCATCTCTCTTTCCATTATTCGAATTCCTGAAATCCGACCAGCAAGTACATCATTCATAATCATTGCGCTTCCAACAATTTTACTTTTTTTCTGAGTTCCGTATCCAACTATAACAACTTCTTCCAACACAGCATTCGACGGAATTAACTGAATGTGAATCGTACTTTCTTTTCCTACCATCCTTTTTTGAGACTCAAAACCAATATAAGTATACATCAACACGTCTCCTATTTCTGCATTTATAGTATACTCTCCATCAAAATTTGTTGTAACTCCAATCTTTTTTCCAACAATATTTACATTTACACCAGGCAATGGAGTTCCTTCCTTTTCGATTACTATGCCTTTAATGGATTTCGCAGAAACAAAATTTATGATTGCAAAAAACAAACACATTACTAGACTCAATTTTTTCATGATTTATATATTTAAATGAAACATTCCAACTCTTATAATTATTTATTCGAGCTTCTTTTCTAATAAGATGCAGGAACTTCGAATATTCCATAAAAGTTTTTTATTTTTTTTTAATTGTCTTACTTTGCTGTGTGTTATTTTCAAAAAACAAACCTGAAAAAGAATCTGACGAAGAATTGATCCAACGTTTCTGTAAAGAAAACGATCTGGAAGTTTTGGGTGTATTATACAACCGTTATATGCACTTGGTCTATGGTGTTTGTTTAAAGTATTTAAAAAACAGAGAAGAAAGCCAGGATGCAGTAATGCAAATTTTTGAAGTCTTGATTCTAGAAGTTCCGAAACATGAAATTCGTGTCTTTAAAAATTGGCTGCATGGTGTAAGTCGTAATTTTTGCTTGATGAAAATCAGAAAGAACAGTTCTGAAAAAATAAAAAAGGACAATTTTTCTAAAACTATTTTTATGGAAAACACCAATCCTTTGCATCCTTTAGATACAGAAGAAAATGTCAATTTAACTTCTCCATTAAAAAAATGTATGGAACAGTTGAAAGCAATACAAAAACAAAGCATTGAGTTGTTTTATTACGACCACAAGTGCTATAAAGAAATTTCGGAAGAGCTTTGTATAGAAGAAAAAAAAGTAAAAAGCTTTATACAAAATGGGAAACGGAATTTAAAAATATGCATCGAACAAAAAGAAAAAGTTCATCATGATTAAATTGAAACTTACTTATGAAAAAAGCCTTGCTTATTTGAAAAATCTACTTTCAAATAAAGAGCGTCATGCGTTAGAAAAAAACATCATGAAAGATACATTTGAAGCCGATGCTTTTGATGGACTCAATACTCTAACTTCGGAAGAGTTTGAAAATGATATTAAAAACATTCAAAAGAAAATTTCAAAACGTTCCACGAAAAACACCAAAATAATTCGCGTTCGAAATTATAGCATTGCAGCCTCGATTCTATTGTTTATAGGCTTGGGTTCCATTACTTATTTACTAAACAACACAGACAAAAAACTACTTGAGCCTACAGACGTAGTTACGAGTCCCAAAACCATCGAAAATAATTTCGAAAAATTAGAGTTTGATGAAAGTAAAATTACAGATATCGATACTTTAAAAGACACCGCAAACGAAATTGTTGTTTCTGTAGAAGAAGACATAGAGGAATACCTCGAAATAAATTATCAAAAATCTGTTCCAAAAGAAAAAATAAAATTAGAAAAATCACTCTTAGAAAAACTTGATGTAACAAAAAGCTCTCTAAAAAATAAAACCGATACAAAAAAAACTAGGATTCATAGTTATAAAGACAGAATAGAAATTTCAGATGCCATTACTACAGTGACTATTGATTCTATTGTTGACAAATTTAACATGGATAGAGCATTGAACCAACAAACAACTGACTTACTTATTTCAGAAACCACTAAAATAATTAAAGGAAAAGTACTGGATTCCGACGGACAACCTTTACCTGGTACAAATGTCGCTATAGAAGGAAAAAACAAAGGAACAACAACAGATTTTGATGGAAACTTCTCCATAGAAGCTGCTGAAAATTCAACCTTAGTTTTTGATTATATAGGTTTTGAACAAGCAATTCACGCAGTCAACGATTCCATGTCAATTGTTATGCAAACAAATGAAGCATCCTTAGATGAAGTTGTTATAGTTGGATACGGAACTCAGAAAAAAAGTAATATTGTAGGAAGCATCACATCGGTTAAAAAATCAAATTTAAATATTAATATAACTGATTCATCTAAAAATATCGAAAGCACCTTAGCTGGTAGAGTTTCTGGTATTACCATATCCAATTCAAATGCTCTAATAAAGTCAAAACAAGAGTTTAAAATTTGGATTATTGACAATATCAATACCTCCCTTTTTAAGAAAAATAAAAAATACACTATAAAAACAACTTTCAATATTGACACAACAGGTCAAATATCTAATATTAAAGTGTTTAGATACAAAAAACGAATTATAAAAGGAGAAATCAAGTCACTTTTATCCAAAAGTCCACTTTGGATTCCTGCGACAAAAGATGGAAAGAACATAATTGAAAAAATTGAACTTACCTTTGACATTCTTATTGAACAAAATTGACACTTATGATTTTCTTTAAAAACCATCCAGCTGAAATCCTCATCTTACTTTTTTTCACCATTACTTTCGGAATATCGATTATCGAAAAATTGATAGATTGGAAAGGAACTATTTTATACATAGAAGAAAATTTCAAAAACACTTTTTTAAAAAATTATATTTCTGTTTCAATTGCCTTTTTGGTTTTTTTAGAAGTATTGACATGTTATTTTTTAATTGTAGGAACCTATCAACTCCTAAAATTTGAAAACAAAGAAATAGCATTGACAGGAACTCTATTTTCTTGCTTCACTCTTTTATACATGTTAATCGGACAAAGAATTGCCAAAGACTATCCAGGAGCAACTTCATTAACGGTATATTTTATTTTAAGTGTTTTTGGTGTCTTTTTATTGAACCAAACCTCCTATCAATAAATCTTATACCAATCCTAACCTTTTATAAATTATTTCGATAAAAAACAACTTGTTTTAAACACGTTTTAAAGCACTTTCTAAAAAACAGCAACACAGAACACTTTTCACAAAACAAAAAGACATGAGCGTTCTTTAAAACGAAAAACTCGTCTTTTACACCCCATATCTCTTTGCTTTCATATCTGTTTTCCCAAAACCCCAATTAATGCTTGAATCTTGAAAAAATAATTCAATTTTTTAATACAACACTTTATAATTAAATTGGGGTTGCCTTTTCTGAAACATTTGAATTTATGCACTACCAATATTAATTCGATTAGAACGAACAAAACAGTAATTTTTGACAATTAAAATTGAAACAACATAAATTCTTTATCCAAATCGAATTCCTTTTTTCAATTCAGCATCTACTGAAAATAAAATTTCAATAAAAAAATTGAACCGAAGTACCTTCTATCAATCACTAAATAATTTTACTGCCGTTAAGAATAACTTTTCCTATTAAAAAATTTAATCTTTATAAAAAAGGACTAACCTAAACTATGGTATTGTTTTTTTACATTGAAGACAATAGGAGGAGTTTATTTATTTAAGATATTTCCCGTTCTCCAAAAAAGAAATCATTTCTGATGCATCATCTACAACTTTCAATATTATTCCATCTTCATTCAAAATAATGTGAGTTGGGTAACTTTGCAAATTTAGTTTTTCATGAATGAACTCTGTTTGATTTGGAACGACGCTATAACTAAACGGTTTCTTTTTCAAAAATTTTTCTAATTCAACCTGTGAGTCTAATGCCAAACTTAGAAAGACGATATCTTTATTTTCTTTATATTTCTCAACAAACGCATTCAATTCAGGAAATTCAGCAATACAGGCCTTGCACTTGATAAACCAAGTTTTAATCAAAATCGTTTTTCCTTTTGTACTTTCGTTGGTATACTTGTTTCCGTCAAAATCTTTAAATCCAAATTCGGGAAAATTCATACCTTCCATTTTAAGATACTTAAGCTTAATTAATGACACTTCCTTAATTGCGTTTCTAATACCTTTGTTGGCTAAAGAACCTAATTTATACAATTGATAATGTTCTTTTCCATCGCCTGACTTTAGTCTCAAAGGAATGAAGTTTTTAGATGTTAACTTCTTCAAAAATTTATTTTTATCAATTTTTTCAGATACTTCATTCAACCCAATAAAATTTGCTGATAGAGAAATATTTGAACAGTGGTACGTCCACCAATTCATAAAATCAGTTTCGAGTTTGTTGATATTAATTTGGGGTTCTAACTCTTCATGTTTTTCTTTGCAGGAATACATAAAAATAAAAAAAAGTAAGGTGCAAACTATTAGTAGTTTTTTCATTTTGTAGCAATTCTATCTTTTAAAAATTAATCAAACCTAAAGATAAAAAAGCATTTCTCCTTTTTCGCCTATCCTCTAATATCTTTTTTAATTCATAGACTCAAGTATCCAGTCTATTTTATTCCCGTTCGTTCTTCGATTGTATTTTCTTTCTTGAACTTAAATAAAAAAACTTGACCCAATATATTTTAAGGAAATAATTTCTATTACTAAAATCAACTAAACCTACACTTGTAACTTTTCAGCAAAACACACCTAAAAAAGGCTCGCTCTAAAGCTTCCTAAGCCTTTTTCTAAAAAAACACGACACAGAAGACCTAACACAAAGAGAAAGCGCAACACCCCTCTTTAAAACCATTTTTTAGTGTTTTTAATCACATAAATAAGTGAAGAATACTCCTTTGTTCTTTTGGCTTTTAAATTCGATTTTAGTCCTACATAAAAAGCTTTGATAAAATTCTGTTTGTTGTTCTTATGCTTTTCACTTAAAAGAGAAACATAAAACGCATCAAATTTCATAGGCAATGTTTTTACTACCTCCATACTTTGAAAAAAGAACAACCTGCGAATTGCTGTTTGAGAAAAATGCCACAAATGTCTTGGCACATCATAAGCTGCCCAAAACTGTTTGTAATAAGAAGCATCGTAACTCTTAAAATTTGGAACCGCAATTACAAGTGTACCTTCTGGTTTTAGTAATTTTTTCAAATCAAAAATGGTTTCGTCCAAGTTTGGAACATGCTCCAATACATGCCACATTGTAATTACATCAAAGCCTAAAAAAACACCTTCTTCTTTTTTCAAGTCTTTTATACTTTCAAAAAAAGATCCTTTGTTTTTTTCTACTTTTTCTTGCGCAATAGCTCTTGCTTTCAAACTCGGTTCTACACCGCTTACCTCCCATCCATTGTCTGAACATATTTTTAAAAAATCTCCCGTTCCTGCTCCAATATCTAAAATCTTAAGTCCTTCAGAGCTGAACGAATTTATCAATTTTAATTTTTGCTTTAACGCAATTCCTTTTACCGTTTGATACGCAAAATCCAATATAGATTTTTTAGAATCTGTATGCGAAATATAGGCTTCACTTTCATAATATTTCGCCAAGTTTTCAGTTTCAGGTTTTGGAGATGTCATCAACAAATCTAAATTGTCATCTAGTAACAATTTAAATTCTTCTCCCGAAACCAAATGATCCTTACAGGTTACATAGGTTTCAAATGTAGATGGATTCGGAGGTGTATTTACTGCTCTTGCGCTCATAGTTTTTTTGAATTGGATCTTCTTTTATTCTTGTGAATTTAAAACAAGTAATGTCATTATTGCAATAAATTCATTTAATTCCACCAGTAGTTTTCAGTCCCGATACTTTCACAAAGGCAATCGGTTTACCAAATATTATTTAGACACCGCCTTCGAGGAGTTCATACAAATCATCCATATGATAAAATAAAGTAGCTCCTTCTTTTTCGAGCAAAGCCTCACTTCTTTTATTAGCAAAACCAAAAGTATCAAACCCTCCACTTATAGCGGCACGCACTCCAACATCACTATCTTCAATAACCGCGCACTCTTCCGGCTTAAATCCTAATGTTGCAGCAGCATGCACAAATAATGCAGGGTCTGGTTTGAACTTATTTATCTGATAAGCACTAAACATTCTTCCCTCAAACTGCCTGTTCAAATTTGCAGTTTCTAAATTCAATTGCATCTTATCTAATGGCCCATTTGAAGCTACACAAAAAGGGACTTCGATTTTATTTAGCAACTTATGAACACCTTCAATCGGCTTCAATTCTTTCTTGAATTTTTCAAACGTTTTTACGCGATACTCTTCTTCAAAACCTACAGGTAATTCCTTGGCACTTCGTAACGCTATAGTATCAAAACAATACTCCAAAGACTTTCCTAAAAAATTCACAATAGCAAATTCGAAGTCAATATTTGCTCCCAAAGAATTCCCCATTTCCACTAAAGTACTTATTGATATTTCTTCGGTATCTACCAAGACTCCATCACAGTCGAACAAGATGCATTTGTATTTCATTTTTTTATTTTATGTAATTAGCGGCACTTCAACAAGCTCAGTGACCTCAACAATATTAATAAATTATATTACAGCGGCAAACTCCATGGCCACAGTAAAATCAAAAACACAAACAACAAAACGCACACTGAGCTTGCCGAAGTGTTCCACGTGAAACTTCTCTCCTATCACCTCCCCATATACACCAACAACACCGAAATGTCACTTGGTGAAACACCACTAATTCTGCTTGCCTGAGAAATGGTAACAGGCTTAATACTTGATAATTTTTGTCTTGCCTCAATAGACAAAGACTTTACTTTATGATAGTCAAAACTAGCCGGGATAGCAACATTTTCAAGTCGCGTTAACTTATCAGCATTCTTCTTTTCTTTATCAATATAACCAGCATACTTCACATGAATTTCAGTCTGCTCTACAATTTCATCATCTATATTATTCTCCACAATAAACTCAGAAACCTTAGGGAATTTTCTAACATCGTCAAACGTTAATTGCGGACGCGCTGCAATCTTAAACATCTTCATAGACTGAGTTATCAATGCCGAGTTCTTAGCTTCCAAAATTGGATTTACATCCACATGCTTCACACTAGTCTCTCGTAAAAAAGAAACAAACAAATCCGTTTTTTCTTGTTTCTCTTTAACCCTATCAAGTCGCTCTTGAGACACCATCCCTAATTCAAATGCTTTTGGCGTCAACCTTAAATCAGCATTATCTTGACGTAACAAAGTTCTATACTCAGCTCTAGAAGTAAACATCCTATAAGGTTCTTCAGTACCTTTCGTTATCAAATCATCAATCAAAACTCCAATATAAGCTTCGTGTCTTTTTAAAATAAAAGGTTCTTTATTTTGAACTTTCAACGCAGCGTTTATACCCGCCATCAAACCTTGAGACGCCGCTTCTTCATAACCTGTAGTACCATTTATCTGCCCTGCAAAAAACAAATTCTCAACAAGCTTTGTCTCCAAAGTATGCGTTAATTGTGTAGGCGGAAAGAAATCATATTCTATAGCATATCCAAAACGAAGGAATTTCACATTCTCAAATCCAGCTACTTTTCGCAATGCTTTGTCTTGAACATCTTCTGGCAACGATGTTGAAAACCCGTTCACATAAATCTCATTCGTATCCCACCCTTCAGGCTCAACAAAAATTTGATGCTTATCCTTAGTCGCAAACCTATCTATTTTATCCTCAATAGAAGGACAATATCTTGGACCTG
>Ga0105356_10000901_pt1 | contig 29010 bp, 26 predicted proteins | sample GOMGulsemesocosm_3_FD_83502 | JGI IMG/M metagenome (GOLD analysis project Ga0105356, IMG submission 83502) | Methane-oxidizing microbial communities from mesocosms in the Gulf of Mexico - GOM9D Gulf of Mexico | ecosystem: Environmental > Aquatic > Marine > Cold seeps | place: Gulf of Mexico... | reverse complement strand
AGTAAATGGTCATTATTGACAGCCCAAATAAACAATAGCCAGTTAAAAGCAAGAATGATTGCAGATATCGACAGTTTAGCAATTATTTTAGGTTGTTGGCATAACTGTACTAGTATCGCCCATTTTTTAGTGACCAATACCAGTAAAAATAGAAAAGCGCTAGACCAAATAATTCGATGCATTAGGATTTCACCAGCACCAAGCTCTACAAGTAGCTTAAAATATAACGGTGCAAAACCCCACATAAAATAAGCTGCTACGGCATTTACAACGCCACTGCGGGTAACTGATTGTTGTGAGGAAGGTACACTAGAATTCATAAATATATTTTGATAACTATAATAAAGGTGCATGATAACACTTAATTTTCTATCCCCTTATTAAAGACGATATATTTATTTAATACTAACCTACCATATAAGTACCAGTACCAAACGCAATATGCTCACCAAGCTCATTATGCATTTCCATTCGAGCAACTGCTACTTTACTGCCACTACGAATAATATGCGCAGTAACAATAAATTCTTCTCCTCTACCTGGGCGCAAAAAATCAGTACGTAAATCAATAGTGCCAAGTTTACTCAAGCTTTGCTTGAGTGTCTCAGGAGTCATATCCGTTAACTGTTCAATAATATTTGCTGCAGCTACCGTTCCGCCTGCTAAATCAAGTGCAGAAGCGGTTACCCCTCCATGTAAAATCTTTTGCATAGGGTTACCTATAAGTTTATCTTGCCAAGTAAATCGAACTTCCGACTTCTGAGCATTGAAATGCGTTATTTTCAATCCAAGCAACTGATTAAATGGCATGTTATTATTCCAATAATCACTCAATTCCTGAAACATTGCTTCTTTATTCATCTAACTACCTTCTGGTCTGATGTGCAAACATTCTACATTAGCATTATTTAAGTTAAATAGAATTAAAAAATCACCCCGCTCGTGACCAGTCTAAGGTAAAATAACGCTTTAAACCCTTATTGAAGATAAACCAGTTGAATTTAGCTACAACCACTTTAGCCACCTCAGATGATGAAAAAACCTTATTGCTTGATACTTTAAAGCATTATTTTGGTTACGACAGCTTCCGCTCAGGCCAAATTGATATCATAACAAGCTTAATGCAAGGTAGAGACTCTTTGGTATTAATGCCTACTGGCGGTGGGAAATCTTTATGTTATCAATTACCCGCAATATTACTCCCTGGTATTACAATTGTTGTTTCACCACTCATTGCTTTAATGAAGGATCAAGTTGATAACCTAACCCGCCAAGGTATTCCCGCTGCATTTATCAATTCATCTTTAGACGCTCAAACCATTAAGAATATTTTTGTTAAACTATCACAGGGCGAAATTAAATTATTGTATGTCGCGCCTGAGCGTTTAACCAACCGTTATTTTTTACAAGGTTTAGGTGAACTGCCTTTAAGTTTATTTGCTATAGACGAAGCACATTGTATTTCTCAATGGGGTCATGATTTTCGCCCTGCTTATACTCAATTACACTATTTAAAACAGTATTTTCCGCAAGTACCTGTGATGGCATTAACGGCTACAGCAGATGTAACAACACGCAAAGACATTCTTACTCAATTATCACTCAACAACCCTTACATTCAATTAGATAGCTTTGATAGAGCTAATATACGCTTTACCTTGGCACCAAAATACGACGGTGAGAAGCAAGTCTTAGGTTATGTGCGCAAACAAGGTGATGACTCTGGCATTATTTATTGTAATAGTCGCTGGCAAGTAGAAAAGTTAGCTAAATATTTAGCGGCCAGTGGCATTAACTGCGCGGCTTATCATGCTGGTTTAGAAAATGATATTCGCGCTATAGTGCAGGAGGGCTTTACCAAAGATAATATTCAAATCGTAATCGCCACAGTTGCTTTTGGCTTAGGCATTAACAAGCCTAATGTTCGCTATGTTATCCACTTTGAACCTCCTAGAACATTAGAATCATATTATCAAGAAATAGGCAGAGCTGGTCGTGATGGATTACCTGCTGAAGCATTGTTTTTAGTTGCTGATAAAGATGTTGCACGCATTAAAAAACGGATAAGTGAAGGTGATAACCCACAACGAGTCAATGTTGAGATGCAGCGGTTTTCTGCGATGAGTGCCTTTATAGATGCCCAAACTTGTCGACGACAAGTAGTACTAAACTATTTTGCAGAGTATACAGAGCAAAGCTGTGGAAATTGCGATATTTGTCTAGATCCTCCTAGCCAATTCGATGCAACTGAAGCGGCACAAAAGGTGTTATCTTGCGTTTTTCGTATAAAGCAACAAGGCGACATTAATCATGTTATTGACGTACTGCGTGGTGAAAAAACGAAGCTAGTATTGCAGCAAGATCATGATAAGGTATCAACCTTTGGTATTGGTAGTGGAAAAACGCCTGGTTATTGGTTTGCTATCATCGGGCAACTAATACATTTAGGCTATTTACAGCAAGATATTGAACAACAATCCGTTCTTTGCTTAACCAACGCTTCGAGAAGTGTACTTAAAGCAACAGAACCACTCATGCTAGCTAGCCCACGATTACAAAAAGCCAGTTACTGGCAAAATAAAAGCCAGCAAAAAACCTACGATAGAGTTTTATTTGCAAAATTACGAGAACTACGTAAAAGTATTGCCGATGGTGAAGATATTGCACCATTTATTGTTTTTAATGATGCCACCCTCTCAGAACTAGCTAGAGTGTTGCCACAAACTTCACGACAAATGTTAGCGGTTAGTGGTATTGGGGATGTGAAACTAGCGCGTTATGGGCAACCTTTTTTACAGCTAATTAAACAGCATATTAAAAACTAAAAAAGCGCCAAAGGGCGCTTTAAAAATTCAGAACAAATAACTTTTGTCAGCTATTATTTTAAACTAGCGTAATAAGCAGATAAATCAGCCATATCCGCATCACTTAATGAAGCAACCATACCTTTCATTGTTGGATCGTTACGTTTGCCTGATTTAAAGTCTTTAAGTTGCTTTGTAAGGTAAGCTTCTTTTTGACCTGCAAGGTTAGGGTAAGTTGGAACAGCAGAAATACCAGCAGTACCATGACATGCACCACACATCATTGACTTTCCTTTACCAGCAGCAGCATCACCAGCAAAAGCAGGAGACGCCATCATTACGGTTGCAGCAACTGCAAGAGTAAGTTTTTTCATAGTAATTATCTCTCTCTTTATGTATTAGGACTATTTATTGTTAAATTTATTAAATCCAGTATAAGTAAAATAATTTCTGCTGTCGTGGCTTTTTTGATCTAATATAATGATTAACATCAAATATTGATCATTTAGCTTTTAAATACAGCCGCTATATTAAGGGCTTAGCATTATTCAAGCTTACCTTTCTCATCATTGGAATATAAATGTCAGCTATAGCGATACAATCAATTAACTTTATTAATAATCAAATTACAGTGCTTTTTAATCAACATTGGTTTCAAGAAGATATAACTAATCTCCGACAATTATTACTCAGCAATGTTTCAAACCTATGTATCAAAGAAACTATAATCGGCGCTGACTTAGAGCAGGTTCGCTTTCAGTGGCTAGATACAGAGTTTAGTGTAACTTTTGATTACTACAGTCAATCATGTTGGTTTGATTCACTAGACCCTGACAGCTTGACAAAGAATCAGTCTTTTTTAAATGTACTCAATAACAAAAATTATGTTTGATAAAATACTGATCAGCCGGTGCTTTCTCGGTGAAAAGGTTCGCTATAACAATGAAGCTTTAACGCTTACGCACCCATTAATAGTATTATGGCAGCAACAAAAGCGTTTTATAACCATTTGCCCAGAGGTTTCAGGAGGCTTAAGCGTTCCGAGAGAACCCGCAGAGATACAACAAAACTCCAACCAGGTAATCACCAAATCAGGTATAAGCGTCAGCGCTCAATTCAACCTTGGGGCACAACAGGCATTAATTTTATGTCAGCAGCATAATATTCGTTTTGCGCTATTAAAAGAATCAAGCCCTTCGTGCGGTAGCACGTTTATTTATGATGGTTCATTTACTAATAATAAAATTTTAGGACAAGGCGTGACAAGCCAACTACTAGCACAGCACAACATTAATATTTTTTCTGAAAATCAATTAGCTGCATTGGAAAAGCTACTTGATAAAGTATGAAACTAAGCTTTCCCTTTAAGTTACCTTGTCTTCCATTATTTTTCGAGTTCTATTAATAAAATGGTTCAGCGGCTCTTTATGTCGTAATTCACTAGTACCACATGAAATGCTCATTTTCGGTAATCGTACACCAGACTGAACACTAACAAAACGAATTTTGTCAACGCCTTGTTTTATTTTTTCAGCAATTTCATCCGCGATATCATTATCAACACCAGGTAATAATACAATAAACTCATCATTAGCCAAGCGAACTGGCAAGCCACTATTATCGACATAACTGGCTACTTTTTTCGCTATTTTTGATAATATAACATCACCAATCAAGCCGCCAAAACGTTCATTAAAGTCAGCAAAATGGTCAACATTTATCACGATGCCCGCAATGCCTCTTTCAGCATCTTCACTAAGCCAAGCGTCTACATGTTTCGACATGGCTTTTCGATTGTACAAACCGGTAACGGGGTCTAAATAAATTTCTTGCCGGACTTCTTCGAGTTCATCTTCTAATGCTTTGGTTTGTATTTGAGACTGCTGCAATTGTTCTACTAATGCTTGTTGCTGCTTTTTAAACGCCGTAGAAGCACGATGAAGTTTAGAAATTGCGGCTTTTACATCATTTTTTTTATTAGACATTAATGCTGGAATATTTTCATCTAATTGATCAATGAAGGTCTGAGCACCAAAGGTTGATTGTTGGCAATTATCTTGAATTTGAGTAAATAGCTGTGAAATGTCAGCGATAATATCATCTCGAAATTGACTTTGTTCGAGCAGGTGATCTTTGTATAATTGCTCCATAAAGAAGCCGTCTATATTTTTACCCGATAATAATAAACGTTTAATGCTTGCCGTTAAAATTGGTTTTTTATTTTTACAATATTCATAACTAACGGCATAGTTAATGGGGTTCACTGGCAAACGCCACTGGTTCAGTTGGGCAACTGCCAGCGTCATTGTCTTGTTTGCTTGTTTTATAGAATCGTGATACTTCACCGATTCACCCCTATAATAATTGCGCTATTATTTTTGCTATATAATGGTACTCTTTGGCACCTATAAGCTTTATTCTCTAGTATATATTGAGAAATATCTACTAAATTTAATGTTATTTTCAATACAGCTGAGTTAATTCAATGAAAAAAATATTTACATTCTTTTGCTTTTTTATTTTACAGAGCTGTAGTCACACTAATAAGCCACCAGAACAATTAACTGTTAGTACTAGTGACCATCAGTTGCACCAATTAATTCGTACCCATCATCAATTCTATTTACAAAGCAGCCCTTTTAACGAGCCTAAAGAAGGCGGTAACAATGGCAAGCTACCTGATTTATCACCAGAGTATTTAGCGCGACAAAATAAGAAATTAAAATCTATATATCAAGCATTAAGTAACATTAATAACAAACAACTTAATACAAAAAATCAAATAAATAGAGCGGTATTACTCTACACTTTAAAAAACCAATTAGACAGCTACCAAAATAAAGAACATTACATGCCATTAACCGCTGAGTCGGGTTTTCATGTGTGGATAAACAACATCAGCCAACAAATAAATTTAAAATCTGAGCAAGACTACTATGATTATTTATCAAAGTTACGCGCTATTCCACGCTATTTTGATCAACAAATGGCTTGGATGAATTTAGGAGTTCAAAAAGGTATTACGCAACCTAAAGTAGTACTTAAAGGGTTTGAGCAATCTATTCTTGCATACATTAAAAAAGATGTCAGCAATAGTGAGTATTATCAGCCATTCAAAAAAATGTCTACTTACCTTTCATCAGAAAAACAAGCAAAAATTCAACAAGAAGCGAAGGCGATCATAACTAAGTATGTTATGCCTGCCTATCAAAAATACTATGATTTCATGGTTAATCGCTATCAACCAAATGCGCGTAAAAATATAGCAGCATCTTCACTTCCCAATGGTAAGGAGTACTATCAAAATAGAATTAAGCATTACACAACAATTGACATCTCAGCCAAACAGGTTCATGAAAAAGGCTTGAAAGAAGTAGCTCGAATTCGCGTAGAAATGAAGATGATTATCGAGCAAGTTAATTTTGATGGCGACTTCGCTACATTTATAAAATTTTTACGAAATGACGAACAATTTTATGCTAAAACACCCACTGAATTATTAAAGGAGGCCTCTTATATTGCTAAGCAAATGGACGCTAAGCTCCCAGCCCTATTCAAAACCTTACCGAGAACACCTTATGGCGTTATCGAGGTACCTGCAAATATAGCCCCCAAATATACAACGGGCCGTTACTCAGGACCAAGTCGAGATGATCAAGCTGGAAATTATTGGGTCAATACTTATCGCTTAGACAGACGGCCTTTATATGTTTTAACCGCCCTTACATTACACGAAGCAGTACCCGGACATCATTTGCAAGGGTCTATTGCTAAAGAAATGCAAGACGTACCTAAATTTCGAAATCGTACCTATATTTCGGCCTTTGGTGAAGGTTGGGGACTCTACTCAGAATACTTAGGGATTGAAGCAGGCATGTATGAAAATCCTTACCATAATTTTGGTCGCTTAACATATGAAATGTGGCGGGCATGTCGTCTTGTTGTTGATACTGGCATTCATAGCCAAGGTTGGTCAAGGCAGCAAGCTATTAACTACTTAGCGAATAATACGGCATTATCATTACATAATGTTCAGACAGAAATCGATAGATATATATCATGGCCGGGACAGGCCCTATCATATAAAATAGGTGAATTAACGATTAAGCAATTACGCTTAGATGCAGAAAAGGCATTAGGCCAACAATTTGATCTCCGTGAATTTCACGATCAAATATTAAAAAATGGCGCTATTCCTTTGGATTTATTAAAAACAATAATTCATCAATATATTACCAAACAAAAATTAAAGATAATAAAATAATAAAATGGAAGTGAGAAGATTAGGAATATCTGAAAAGGGTAAGGGAAGCCACGCAAAGTACACCGGGGAAACAGACATAAAGCTGTTAAAATAGAAGAGCCCCCACTACATCTAAATTTGGCAGTCCCGCTGTCATAGGTTTCCCTTTAGACCGGTAACTTTGCGTCTCTAGCTTTCGCTAGATTTGCCCTTATCGAGCTTTAGAAGCTCAAGTTCATTATAAGCCATGCTTTCTAATTGTAAACAAAAAACTTACACTCTAGTGTTAATCACGCTAAAATGAGTGTTATATTTTATCTAACACTGTGTTTTAATTCATGTTAATAATAAAAAAAATATTGTTGTTTTTAGTCACTTTACTTATATTTTCATTATTTAGCATGAGTTTTGGTAGCTTGGCAAATAATCACCTGCTCTCCCAAGAAAAGCTTATTACTCAGGTTGAATATTTATTTGAACAAAATGCTGAAACATTAAATTACCATAACGTTATTGAGCTTAGTAACACTATTATCAATCAGCGTATTAATTACCCTAATGATATTACTGCTAAAACTTACCTGTTGCTCGCCAATGTTGCTATCAACAAAGGTGAATTAGAAACAGCCTTACAATTTACCAATGATGGCTTAGCAATTGCTTCTCAAAATCAAAAGACCAAACTACGCTTACAAATTAGCTTGGCTAAAGTATTTTCAGCTAAAAAGCAATATCAACAATTATTAAATACTGTGCAACAAGTAATAAATACTCCGCAAAATGAAAAGAACACCACATGTTTTTTAATTGCATTAAGTTATAGAAGTCTTGCATTTTCTATGTTGGGACAGCATGCAAGATCTTTAGTTGACCTTCAAGAAGTTGAAGTCGTTATTCAGAAAAACCCTGCTTTTTCTGAACATATCTCCTTATTAACCATTTTAGCAAATGCTTATTATCACTTAGGAGATTATCGAACAGCGCTTACCGTACAGTTAAAAATATTAAAACTGAGATTTAATTTAAATAGATTGAGTAATATTGACCAAACATACTTTCATTTGGCAAATGCATACTACCGTTTAAATAGGTTTAATGACGCATATACTGCTTACTGGGAGGCTAAGAGCTATGCAATAAAAAAAGATGCTCCAATCTATGTTGGCTATGCTAGTCAGGGCCTTTCATTAACATTGCTGCACCAAAAGCAATATGCGGCTGCAAAAACTGAAATATCTCAAGCTAAAAAATTGTTTTATCATAATAATTTATCAACCTCGCATTTGGAAAGCCTTATTATTTTAGCGCAAATATACCATGCAACAAGACAAGAAAATCAGAGCTTTCGTATATTATTAAAAGCAGAAAAGTTAGCAGTTAATATTAAGTTAACTGCTGATTATATTATTTTTTATCAATACCTCGCAGATATGTACTTGGTTAAAAAAGATCTAAATAAAGCCTATTTATGGCAAAAAAAATATAGTGATGTTTTATCAGAAAACCTTTTATTTACTAATAAAATCATTGAATTGAATGCTAATAGTGAAGTGATTAAGCCGAATAAAAGTATAACAGCCAGTAATAAAGCACGAGAATTAGCAATAAAGCTGGCAGAGCAGAGCGAGTTAACCTCTACTTTTTCTAGTAAATTTCGCAAACAACAACTATTTATTTTAATATCAACTCTCGTCACCTCTTTACTGTTGATTTTTATTATTATTTCATGGGTTAAACAACGTAGAAAAAGGTTACAAACAGAATATGAAACTTTAGAGAAGCCAAGTCATATATTAGCTAATTCAATACAAACTAAGCAGTTATACCAAACAAGCTTTAATATGGCTAGGAAGTATGACTACTCCTTAACGTTAGGTTACGTGTCAATCACCAACTGGCAAGAACTAACATTTCAATTTAATAAAAAAACAGTTTCAGAGGTTAGTCGAGGCATTGCCAGTCTAATAAATGAGCACTTGAGTGAATTTGAAAGTGCGGGGTTAATTAATGATGGAGAGTATTTACTCTTTTTTCCTCATCAAAATATAGATAATGTGACAATAACAATAGAAAAACTAATCTCTGCATTAAAATTAAGGTTTTTTGCCAACTTAGGGGAATTTTCCGTTATAATCGCTTATTCAATAGAAAATCCAGACTTTCAAGATATTGATCCCTATATTTTTCTATCACGATTAAGTGACTCCACAAAACTAGCCTAAAAAATTTCAGGTGAATTAATGTTAGCTGTATTAGTTATTACTGCCTTGTTTGTTGCTCTTAGTATTTATTTCTTTTTTCGCGCCGAAAAGTTGCAACACACCTTGTTACGACTTAAACGTGAAGCTACTAACGCATCAAAAGAAAATACGACGTTAACTAACTCCATGGCACTTATCGCTAGTAATCATGAAGAGTTTGCGAAAATCAGATTGCAGAAGTTGTTAGCAAGCAATGAGAATCACAAACGCGCAGATAATGCAGAATTGATTAAACCCCTAATAAACAATTACGTAATAATATTTGGCGAATGTTTGAAAGGAAAAGGACAATTACAGACCATTACTAAAAAATGCTTTGATAGCCAAGGTACTAACAATTATAAAGAATTTGTTAATAAAGTAATAAAAAATGATGTGAAAACTCAAAGGTTATGGGCCAGTAATAACCTTATTGGCTTTATATCTTTAGTGGAAGTACTTTTAGTAAAATATGGTGATATTGGTGCCAGTAGCGATTTAACCCAAAAGAATGGTGTAAACGATTGTCAAAAATAATATATATATTCGTGTTAATGTCTAATAACAATATCTGGTGAGGTGTCTATTTCACCTTCACATGAAATAGTTGCAGGATTATCGTTGCATAACAGTATCGCTAAATTACCAGCATTGCTGTTTCGAATATAAGTAAGATCATAACCAAACTGAGCTAAACTACTGGCGGCAAATTTTTGCGCTAATGAAAGCTGTCCCCACAAAGACTCCACAGCTACATTTTGCTGACGCCTTTCTAATAAAACTTCTCTTTGAGCTAATGTCTGCATACCAATCCTTTAAAAATTCAAATGCTAAAAAAAGCACTAAAAATCCCACAAAGCTCAAAATTCAAGCGTATATTTTAATAAAATATCTTACTTTTCCCTATACATCAACCATTATATAGCGAATAATCCCGTTATTATTACTGATAATACCTGATTATCGGGTCTTTATAAAAAATTGTGAATTCTATTGGTGTAATAATAAGAGCCAACAGTAAAACTGAGAAATGAACTATGAGTATTGTGTTAGATGAATTATTAGCTTTATTAAAATTAGAAGTTATTGAGAAAGGTATTTATCGTGGGCAGAGTCAAGATTTAGGTTTTAGAGCTTTATTCGGTGGTCAAGTAATGGGGCAAGCATTATCAGCGGCCCAAGAAACTGTTGGTACAGATCGTTATGTACATTCACTACATTCATATTTTTTACGTGCTGGAGATGCATCAAAGCCAGTAGTTTATGAAGTAGAAGACATTCGCAATGGTATTAGCTTTAGTACTCGTAGAATTAAAGCAATACAAAACGGTCAAGCCATATTTTACATGACCGTCTCTTTTCAGTGTCCTGAAGAGGGTTATAATCATCAAGATGACATGCCAACTGTACCCAATCCCGATGATGTTCCTTCATACAACGATTTTCTATCCGAGCACAAAGACGCACTCCCGAGATCTATGCGTGATAAATTTTTAGCTGAGAAGCCCATCGAGATTCGACCTATTCAGCAATATAATTGGCTCAAGCCAGAAAAAACTGATTCTAACTACCAAATTTGGTTAAAAACCAATGGTGATTTACCAGATGATTTGCGTATTCATAGTTGTATGCTCGCTTATGCATCAGACTTTCACTTTTTACCAACAGCATTATTGCCACACGGTGCTAGTCATTTACTACCAAATTTTCAAATTGCCACCGTTGATCACGCTATGTGGTTTCATCGCCCATTTCGCTTTGATGATTGGCTCTTGTATTGTATGGATAGTCCATCTGCAAGCAATGGGCGAGGCTTAGTTAAAGGGCAGATATTTAATCGCCAAGGTGAATTAGTTGCATCAACCATGCAAGAAGGTGTTATTAGACAGAGATAGTTCAGGTTGCTTGCAACCCTTGCTACAGTTGACTATTGTGGTTTTTCTTTACGTTTTGTAGGCTCTCTATTTTTGGGTAGGTCACCACATAGGTCACACATTTATAGGCTTTAGGTTTTTAAATATGAAACATATTAAATATTGTTTTTATGCTTATTTAATCTAGAAAAAGAAGGTGATTATTATTCAGTCAGAACTCTAGAGGGGTTACAAAGCCTTGCAGTTTAACACTACCAAAAGCTATCATTTGCAATGTTGCCATTTTACAGGCTGATAGATTGGTAGCTTAGGCTTAATATCTATCTTTAAATTTAAAGGCTGTTAAGAAATATTATTTGTAAACCCCACCGCAAAAACCACAGCACCAAAAACCACAAAACAAATCAACCACAACAAACCGCCATTTGAATTAGACTGAGGTAAATCAAGCTCAGATTCAGGCTCTTTTTCTTCAATTACATCAGGCGCACTATCCAGTATTGATTGTATTACATGCGCTTCATCTTTAAGAGATTCAACTCGTAATTCAAGATACTTTGACTTTGCTTGATTATCATTACCATTAGATGCAGCTAAAGCTTTCCCCCATATGCCCTTGCGAATATTACCACTCTCCAATTCGTCCATTACCATCTCGTAAAGTCTTTCCTCGACTAACCTAGATTTAGCGCTATTAAGCTTTAACGTTTTAAACATCAGCATCCCTTAAAAAATAAAATAGCATTAATACAATAAACATCACGATTGTCTTTTATATCCTTATGCTTCAAAGTAGTTAAACATGTTATCTATTGCTGTTAGTTTACTCAATACCATTCGCCATAAAAAAAACGCGTTCTACTTCAAAAGTAACAACGCGTTAAACAACGTGAGCATGTTAGGAAAACAATTCAACAAAACCACCTTATATTGTTTGGCGTTAGGTATGATTGATTTAAATCAACACTCCACAACTATCATTGATAGTGAATAAAACAGGCTTATTTATGCAAAACTGCGCATAAAATAACGGAAAACCAACAATAAAACCCTAAGCTATTGATTTGTAACAACTCACTAAGTCCGCTACTAGTGTGTATCGGACTTAGTGATTCTTTTGTAGAGTTTGCCACATGGTAATGTTGTCACTAAATTTTAGTGACAGAATTTGGTTAATTGTTCTTGAACTTGTTCAAGGTTGATTAAATGAATTTGGCGCAACTGGCACGTTATCGAGGTTGAATGCTTCCACACAAAATCTTATTGATGGGTTGCCATAGGCAGCAGAGCATTGACCGTTCAAATTACTGTTTCAGCTGCATTGCCAGCTGCATCAGACTCAGTATATAACCGTCTAAAGCTTACAATGCTTCATTTGTAATGGCTTGATTTAAAACAAATAAAAAGAGTCGTTTATTACTGGAGTGCTGTTTTTGGTTATGTGTAGAGTGGCGTACTTACTAAAACTAGTAAAAGTGATTGTTAGTTGTACTTGATGCTCTATTTTAATGTCAGCCTATACAACTACCGGGGGGCTAGTGAATGACCTACATGGCGTGAAGTAAGAACTGGCTTGGTAAAAAATGCAGACATATTTCAATATAGCAGCTGTGTATGGTCACGTACGCTTTTGGGAATGTGCCTAATTAGCCGTTATTTTTCAATAAAAAAACTTGAAAGCCTAATGCTAATGACAAAAATTTAAAATTTATATATGCAGTATCGAGTACCAGACGCTGTTGTCTAACACATAACTACGGGTAATTTCAACCAACGCTTAACCGTCATGCTTGAGCCGCAACAACAACCCCAATTTAAGAAACTTCCCATTGAGAATCTAAATCAAATATTTTCAAGACACCGATTCTAATTTCTAAATTGATGGGGAGTCTCTTTTCCCCATTGATTTCTAAATTATGGATTGGGGGCGAAGAACAATATTTTATTTATATTCTTGATGGTAAAGAAGTTTCGTATAAAGCTAATTGCAATGAAAACCAAACCTAAAAAGATAGAAAAGGATATTAGTAACTAATGGAAGTAGCTAAAGTACAGATATTGGTGAGTTATGGATTATCAGACGCATAACTACGGTATTGGTAGGGCTATTGCTCAGTAGTCGTTTAACTACCCTTTAAGGAGGAGGTCATGCTTGTATTAAAGATAACCACCACATGTACCCGTAGACATAATGAGGGGCAATCATTGATACTAGCTAATTAACAGTTAGCTACTGGAAGCTATTTATCTACGAGTATTAGTAACCTTACATATAAGCCCCTCATAACCAGTAGATATGCGTCAGATGAGCATGTACCGTTGCTAACACTAGCTGCTAACTGTTGGTTATTGGCTTGTCTAACGTTTAACTACGGGTATAGAGGAAGTCATGCTTGTACTAGCAGTTACCGCCCTCATAACCAGTAGATATGCGTTAGACACGCTTTACGGCTTTCATAACTGCGGGTTAGCTTGAGTTATTGTGTGTTGCTAGCTTCTGCGAAACGCATGTTTACGTATTGTATTAGGTGCTCTGCCAGCACTGGGTCAGACCTTCTGTCTTCGTTATAGATATTCCAAAATAACTCCTTTCCTTGCTCTGTATTTATAAGCTTGTCATAATCTAAGGTACTTGGTGTATTATCTGGTATGTCAGCTCCTGGTTTTACATTCGCATTAATATAGCGATATATTGCCTGTAGCGATTGTGTATACTTTCCATCCACCTCTGCTTTACCTGTAGCTATCAGGCTTTGATAAGCTTCTGGTAAGTACCTTTTTACTTCTCCGGCAAATGTCAGCTGCATCACACTAACACCGAACTGTAGCGCTACAGCTCGCTTAGACACACCTGTCATTTCACCGAACTTAAACGCCTGTATAGCTAATTGTGATTTATTTAAGTCTCTGCCAGACACTAAATCTCTATTAGATAGTGTTAACTTTTCCGCTATTGATAACTCAGGGTTTATATCAAGAACCTTAATACTGCCTATCCCTAACTCTATTAGTGCTTTATACCTGTGCCTCCCGTCTATGCAGTAGCCATTATCTAGGTATACAGGGTCTACTTGACCTACGCTTCTTATAGATTCTAGTGTTTTCTTGTATTCTGAATCTGCTTGCAATCTATTAAAAGTAGATATTTGTGTATCAAATTTAATTGTGTTTGTAGCTACTAAGTATTCTTTTCCTATAAATTTATCCACGTAAAAGCTCCTTTTTAACCATATACTCTATTTGTTTTACCATAGACCTGCTTTGATTTTCTGCTAACTCTTTCAAGCCTTCTCTTACTTCTCTAGGTATTCTTATGGTTACTAAATCTTGTTTGCCTTTGTATTTCATGATTATCTCTCTATTTGTTGGTGTTATACGTTAAAATACACACTATTTCATATACATACATATACTTAAAATGTATGCATAAATTATGTAATTCCATAGTTTTTTATTTATACACTTTATTTTACTCCCGTTAATATTCCTTATATATTAAAGAGAGTGTAAAAATGCATAAAGCTGTGCAGAAATCACCCTGACTCCCATATATATCCTCACATGTGGTGTTGACTATATTTCAGTATAACTACGGGTCTTAATGGGTTATGGATTACCAGTCGGTTATCTACGGGTATATGAGGTAACAAATAACACCACAAGCTTAAATACCTATATTCCCGTAGATATAATGATGGGTAATTATTGATACTAGCTACTAATGGTTAGCTGTTGGTTGTCAGCATATCTACGGGTATTAGTGACCTTGCACATAAACCTTCTCATTAACCCGTAGTTAAACGTCTTCAAGCATTTAGCCTTATAAGCTATCACTAGGTAAGTATGTAGTTATTTATAACCCAAGCTCATACCCGTAGATTCAAGAGCCGGTAAGCGCTAGTATCAGCTGTTGAAATACGTTTATCTACGGGGATTGGTAGGGCCATTACTTAGCGGTTCACTTATCTACGGGCTAAGATACACCACTAGAAAAGCTCATATAACCCCAGCAGTTGAAGCATAGTAGCCGCAATCCATACCCAGTAGATAAGAGGGCCGTCAAACAGTAGCGCATTCAATTAATGACAGACTTAAAGCAGAAGAAAGTAACAACTTGCTCGCCGCAATTTTAACCTCTCAATTCTTCCTTCAGCTCGTAACCTATAGCCCTCCAAAATACATGCTAATCAACTGATTAATAAGGGATAAGTGGAATAATCAAAGTAACCAAATAAGACAGTTATTAAATAGGAGTTAGGAGTTATCTTTCTTTTTATATGGGAAGTAGGTTTCACTAGAAACAGTTTTCTTTCCTTAATTTAATAAATTTAAAAAATATCTACCCTCCCTTATATAAATATAATATCTACTCTCCCTTATATATAATATATTATTTCTTTCTTTTATTAATATACCTGCAAAAAAAATACTTTTTACCTTTATTACAGGTAGTTAAAAAAAACTTACCTATATAAATAATAGTTTTTATATTTTCTTGCTATTAAATGTATATCATTATTCCTTTACAATGCCACTCTTAGGGTGGTGAAGAATCATTAAATTCGTTATTTTATATATACAAACTAGGCGTTTACTATATATTAGATAGTCTTACTAGAAACAAGATTTAGCTATATGAGTCAACAAAATCAGAATAAAACCGCTCCTCCTAAAAATGAGTACTGGAGAGACCCTAAACCTGCATATGCAATGATAGGTTCAGGCCAAACGACTAAAATGTTTCCTGAAGGAGTTATTGATACTCTTTCTGTCATTGGTAGGCTTAATGAATCTCAACTTGAAATTTTTTTATATTTTAGAGATATGATACAAGTTAATAACAAGCTTGAATCAAAGTGCCCTGATTCAATAAGAAATTTAAATGAGGTTAACCTTGTACTGGATGACCCTTACACTAAAATGACAAAATCGTTAATGCAGCGTAATAACAATGTAAAGGCACTAGTTGACAAGAAAATTTTAAAAAAAGGGAAAAAGAAAAATTACATGGTCAATCCCTTCATCTTAATTCCAAACAGGGAGTTCAAAAGACATGCGGCTATATGGCAGTATTACCAACTAATAGACTTAGACAAAGGATTGACCTTAGATAAGATATTGGTTAGCGTAGAATTATCTCTTGATGAATCGATAAAAAATATGAACCTGATAGACTTGTAAGATACTAGGCCACGATGACATCAACCTCCTACGCTCTTCAAGCCTCATGAAACGTTCATAAGCGACTTTTACCTTACTACCCTCAACTTGCTCTAACAGAGCACCATAAAGCCTACATTGCTCTGTAGCCTAGGGTTAAAAGGTTAATAGCAGATGTTGTTAAATCACTATTACAAATATGAAGCTGACAAGGGAGTAGTTTTATATCGTGGTTCGGTCTTTAGGGTAAAACACCTTAAATATCTCCTTAGTAAAAACCTTATTCACGTTTTAAATCGAGTCGGCTTTATAGCGCGAATAATATTTATTTTGAACGTATGCAGCTGATTTATGGTGTAATATGAATAAATCAGTATTTATTAATATGAGTCAGCATTATGAATTGGATTAGTACGATTAAGGGCGCAATTACTTATGGAGTATTGGCTTCTCCCATAGCATTCTATGTAAATCAATTTGGAATTGGCGTTTGGACTTCTCATTCGACGTGGGCAGAAATGGGAAGTGCAATAGGTGGAATATATTCACCAATACTTACTATTATGATGTTAATAGTGCTCTCTCGCCAAGTCGATTTGCAACAGACTGTTATTCATAATTCTGAATCGACAAAAAACATGCAAAAGTTCCATGATGACTTTTTATATTACTTAGCTCATTTGGAAAAATTGTTATCAAAACTAGAAGGTAAGCCTTTGGATAATTACCTAAAAGAAATAAATGTGTTGCCTGACAGTAAGTTACAAAAAGTAATTCCACCAAAGAATTTTCAAAACATTGATTTATCTGCTTCTTGGCATGCCGTTACAAATCAGTTGTTCAGCTTCCGAAATTCGCCAGAAAAACTTCTTTCGGAAGCTGCATCTTCTAAAGAACACTACATATTAATCACTCTTGGAATTGAAAAATGTGTTGCGCTTGACAAATTTTTAGTTCAGTTCAACAAGAACAACGACGGTATTGGTCACGTGAAATCAAAAGAGGATACAATTTACTGGTCACAAACGAAATAATTTCGAAAAGGTAAAGGACAGTACCAAAAGTCACCATTGCGGACATTAATCCATTGAAAAAACATGATTATTTTTCTCTATAAGTGGTCAAGAATTCAGGTTTCCTGCCTATAGTACTCTATCTAAGCCACTATAAACTCACAAACAGAACCATGTAACATAAGTTCAAGAACACCAACCAAATAGGCTCTAAGAAGCTTGTTTCACTTATATTCATTGCAATATTATTAATAAGTGGTCAATTTATAATATTATTTTGGGGTAAAATTTGGCAGAATTTTCAAAATTGGATAGAGCTTCACTATGTGTAGTGAATGAAAGGAAAGCCAGAACATCCCCCTTACCTTCAATCTATATATGCATGAGATTTGATAGTCCCACAAGATGATATAACTCTTACTATGCGTTTAAGTAAGTTTCGTCATCTGTCTCTTGTTGCTTTCCCATGAATCCACTCACTAAAATTTGGGTGCATTCACTGGCTTTATTAGGTGCTAGGTGTGCATAGTTATCAATGGTTGTACTTATTTTTGAGTGAGCCATCAATTTACTTACGGTGAATAGGTCAACACCATTCATTACTAGCCAGCTGGCAAAGTTGTGACGAAGGGCGTAGATGTGGAGCCTACTATCAACTCCACCAAGCTCTTTTATTCTTGTCCAATGTACGGCAAACGCTTCTGTAGACATTCTGCCGCCTTCATTTAGCTTGGATGGAGATGGAAAAACTAAACTTCGACCTTTACCTTTTGATTGTTTTTTCCATTGCATTAGAACTTCCTCTAACTCGTTACTTATAGGAAAAGACCTTGCTTTAGTGTGTTTCTCACTGGTTTTTTCTATGACCTTTGTTATTGAATGTGAAAACTGTAGGTCTACTTCATTCCACCTTAAGCCATATACGTCACCTGAGCGAAATCCTGTAGTAAGTAACACCATCAAAAAAGGGCGCATCCAATGAATGTCGTCAGACTCGTGCATCAGCTCGGCTTCTCTAAGCTCAACCCCTTTGAGTAGCCCTTGTATTTCTTCTTGGTGAAGGAGTCGTCTTTTTTCTTTAATATCATCATTATTTTCTTCAAAAGGTTTATTAAGGTGTTTGTCTACAATAGGATTTACTTTGATGATGTTTTGTTTAACAGCTAGGTTAAGTAAGGCTTTAAATGCAGCATAATTTCTTTTTATGCTTGAGAATTTTGCGCCTTGCTGCTTTGCTTTGCGAAACCATATATCAATATCGTTTGCTGTGACTTCACTCATAGGTTTAGTAAACCAGTGGTTAAAGTGCTTCTTGATTCTTAGTAATGAACCTTGCCCATCTTTTTTACTTTCTTGAAAGTCTGTGTAGTAGCCATAATAAAAGCTTCCAACCGTACTGCTCTCAAGTCTGGTTAGTTCTAGCTTTCTTTTTCGCCTTTCTTCTAAGGGGTCTTTCCTGTCTATACCTTCACTAGCAATTAATAGAGCTTTATTCTTTGCTTGCTCAAGAGACATTACGCCATATTTACCTAGTGTAATATCTTTACGTTTTCCTGTTGGAGAGCGAAACCTAACAACAAAAGCACAGCCTTTGGCTTTTTTCTTTAGGTGTAAGCCGTTCTCGCCCCATAATCTTTCATCATGAGCAGCAGTATTATTAAAGAGGTCAGTATTTCTTTGGGTTAATTTTTTGTCTCTTGAATGGGTCACCATATGGGTCACCTAATTAGCTCTAATTAGGCATTATTTGACCATATTCATAATAAAGTGTAAATGGGGCTTAATTGTCTGCACACCTTGTATTACGGGTGGACGAGGCTTAGTTAAAGGGCAGATATTTAATCGCCAAGGTGAATTAGTTGCATCAACCATGCAAGAAGGTGTCATTAGGCAAAGATAATAAGTTACGGGATAGAAAAGTAGCGAGTTACGAAATTATGGTATACGCTACTCGTGACTATTTGCACGACGTTGAGTTCTGCCAGTCAAAACCACTCGGGTGTTGAAATACCCTAATATCAAAATGTGGCGCTATAGCAAAAAGATGATCGAATATATCAGCTTGGATGGCTTCATATGCAATCCAATCAGTTGTGTTAGCAAAACAATATATTTCTAAAGGTAGGCCACTAGGCGTAGCCGGTAATTGTCTCACCATACAAGTTAAATCATTACGTATTTGATTATTTTGATTGAGATACATTTCAATATAAGCACGGAAAGTACCAATATTAGTCAATTGACGCATATTAATTTTGGTTAATGCGTCATCCTGAATATTACTCGAATCAACTGAGACATAATCTGCAGCAAGTTGCTGTTTTTTATCTGTTAAATAGCTTTTTAATAAATTTGTATTCACTAAAAAATCTATTTTTTCTAAACTATAAAAATCAATACTGGCAATATCAACAATTAACGTACGTTTGATACGCCTTGCTCCAGTATGATACATATTACGCCAATTTTTAAACGAATCACTAATCAATGCATATGTAGGGATTGTGGTAATAGTTTTATCAAAATTCTCTACCTTCACTGTACTTAAGCCAATTTCAATCACATCACCATCAGCACCATACTTGGGTAATTCAATCCAATCTCCAGCGACTACCATTTTATTCGCTGAAATTTGAATGCTGGCAACTAACCCCTTAATAGTATCTTGAAAAATTAAAAGTAAAACGGCAGTCAATGCACCTAAGCCACTTAACAAATATACCGGAGAGCGATTAATAATAAGCGCAACAATAACAATAGCGGCCACTAAATAGACAACTAACTTGATTACTTGAATAATAGAATTGAGCGGAAGGTAGCGTTGTTTAGCACTTTCACGGTACAAGCTTTTACTTACATTCAGCACAGCACTAATAGATTGAGCTATTTGAAAAACTAATAATACTTTCGCAAAGGTCACTAACAAACTTGCAAGTAAGATGCCCTCAGGCAAAAGTAAAGGTGTTAAAAACAGTACTAAAATAAAAGGTAGTAATAACGTGAAACGGCTTAATACTTTATGCTCAATTAAAGCATCATCCCAAGTGTTTTTGGTTTTTAAAATGAGCTTGGTTACAATATTAAGTAGATAATTTTTAGTTATGTAGTAACTAATCACAGAAATAAATAAAATAAGAAATAAACCAATGCTAATAGCACTTGTTTCAATATAGTCAGCGTTTACGCTCTGCTCTATTAACCATGTCTGTATTAGTTCGTTCATTTACAATCCTTTAACGTTATTTGCTCGTTGATTTTTGCATCATATTTTTAAGCCTAACATCTTTTTCATGCCAAAATTGTGTCAGCCATTTTTGAAAATAAATTTTAAAACTTCGGTCGTTAAAGTAATCGCCAGTTAATTCCTTAGGTATTTCAGTGGTATGTACTTCTATCTGTACTTTTTTAACTCGGCCACATAAAAAATCAACAAACGTTGGAATTCCCTCTGGATAGTATATGGTGACATCTACAATAGTGTTTAAATGTTCTCCCATGGCATCAAGCACAAAAGCTATACCGCCGGCTTTTGGTTTCAGCAAATGATTATAAGGTGAATTTTGTCTATCATGCTTTTCTTGAGTGTAACGCGTACCTTCAATGAAACTCATCACACTTACTGGTTTATGTTTAAACTTAGCACAGGCTTTACGAGTAGTTTCTAAATCTTTGCCTTTGAGGTGAGGGTTTTTTCTTAAAAATGACTGGCTGTAACGCTTCATAAAGGGAAAGTCTAGCGCCCACCAAGCCAAGCCTATAATAGGAACATAAATCAGCTCTTTTTTTAAAAAGAATTTTATAAATGGAATTTGACCATGCAAAGCACGCTGCAGTACCATAATATCAACCCAGCTTTGATGATTTGCTAATACCAAATACCAGTCTTTTCGATTTAACTCTTCTAACCCTGTTACCTGAATTTCAACCTTGGTAAATAACTTCTGGTGGAGCGTATTCATTGCAACCCAGCTACTTGCCATTAAATCTAACAAATAACTAAAAAATTTTTGAGATAAACTTATTGGTATTAGTGCCTTAAGCAAAGCAAAAATCAAAATAGGCAGCAACCAGAAAATAGTATTCAGGGTATATAGAATCAGCGACAAAAAGCCAATAAGTTTAGCTGGAAGAAAATTAAGCATGGATAATTTTTAACTGCAATTGCGATAATGGCCTTATTTAATCATGCTTTAAGTTGAGACTCAAACTACTTCAATTTCGTGATTTCACTATTTTTTCGATAACTATGCAATTAAGCTATTAAAAAGCACAATATTGTCTACTGTTTTGGCCAGTTGAGTTGTAATTATTGCTTCAATACCGCATGCTAGTTGAGTCTTTCAATAGGAGTAATAATGAATTTTAATCGAGCTGTAATCAAAGTAGGTAGTGCCTTAGTGGCGCCTACACAAGAAGGTTGTAGCGGAAAATATACCTTAGCAATAGCGCAATTTATCACTAAATGCCAACAGCAAGGTAAAGAAATAATTTTAGTTTCTTCAGGCGGGGTTGCCGCTGGGCGGAGCCTTATTCATCATGGCTCACCTGAGCTATCTGTTTCCACCAGAAAAGCGATGTCGAGCGTTGGCCAAATGCAAATGATGGCCAATTGGCAACGATTTTTTGATATTCCTTGTAGCCAAATCTTAATCACGCAGCATGATCTAGAAGACAGAAAACGCTTTATAAGCATTAAAAAAACCATTGAAATTCAATTAGCTAACGACGTGTTACCGATAGTTAATGAAAATGACACCGTCACATCAGCAGACTCAACCGTAGGCGATAACGACAACCTTGCCGCATTAGTTGCACAAGTGTGTGGCGCAGATAGCTTATTTATATTAAGTGACATTGAAGGTGTATTCACTAAAGACCCAAAAGTAAATGACGACGCGGTACTTATTCCTGAAATTGCCGAAATCACCGATGAAATATATGCAATGGCTGGTACAAGTCGGAATCATATGGCAACCGGTGGCATGAAAACAAAAATTCAAGCCGCTGAAAAAGCCGTTGAACATGGTATTAATACCTACATTGTTAATGGCACTAAAAGAGGTGTATTTACATCACTATTAGAACAGGTAAATCCCGGTACTCGTTTTCTTGCTGATAAAAACATTATTACCGCTAAAAAACATTGGCTTAAACACACCAGAAAGAGTCAGGGAAAAATCATTTTAGATACTGGTGCTGTTAATGCCTTATTGAATAAAGGCGCTTCATTACTCCCCGCTGGTATTAAAGCGATAGAAAACAAATTTAAGGCCGGTGAATCAGTTGATTTAATTGATCATAAAAACCAGAGTATTATTGGTAAAGGCATATGCCTTTATGGCCATCACGATTTACGTCGTATCATGGGTAAACACAGTGATGACATAGTCACTATATTAGGTCATAACCATGGCGCAGTGGTAGTTCACCGCGATGACATGGTAATCTGGTAAATTATTAATAATTGTTTAAAATTATATAAAGAGTAAAAAATGTCCGCATTTAATATGGCAGCAATGGCTGCTCAAGCAAAAAAAGCGAGCCGAGTTGCCGCTCAATTAACAACCAAAGAAAAAAACACCTTGCTGCACGCTATCGCTAATTCTATTGAAGAAAACAGCGCATTAATCATCAATGAAAATAGCAAAGATATAGATGCTGGTCGAGCCAAGGGGTTAACTGATGCCATGCTTGATAGGTTATTACTTACCACGCAACGAATAAAAGATATCAGCGCTGCCATTAGAGAAATAATTACACTCGCTGATCCTGTTGGAGATATTGCTAACTTGTCATTACGCCCTAACGGCATGCAAGTTGGCAAGATGCGCATTCCTTTAGGCGTTATTGCGATGATTTACGAAGCTCGCCCAAACGTCACGGCTGAATCAGCTGCGCTATGCATTAAATCAGGCAACGCAGTTATTTTACGCGGTGGCTCAGAGGCTATTCATTCTAACTTAGCGTTAGCAAACTGCTTACATCAAGTGATTGAACAGCAAGGCTTTGATAAAAATGTTGTAAGCGTTATCCCTGATACAAGTCGTGGCGTTATCGAAGAATTATTAAAACAGAAAGAAACTATTGATTTAGTCATTCCTCGTGGCGGCGAAGGTTTGATTCGTTATGTTACTGAAAATAGCCAAATTCCAGTCATTCAGCACTTTAAAGGTGTTTGTCACTTGTTTATTGATAAATCAGCTGATTTAACAAAAGCGGTTAATATTCTGGTCAATGGTAAAACTCAAAAGCCAAGTGCTTGCAATGCTTTTGAAACGCTTTTAGTACATCAAGATATTAGCGCACAATTCTTACCATTAGCGGCTAAGGCACTTGCCGAAGCAGCACAAGTGAAAATACATGCTTGTGAAAATAGTATTAATTACTTTGACGGTGGACAATTAGCCACCACAGACGATTATCATGCTGAGTACTTAGCGCAAGAAATCGCCGTTAAAGTGGTCAATAGCTTTGATGATGCTGTTAGCCATATTAATGAATACACTTCCGATCATACTGAAGTTATTGTCACCCAAGATATATCACGTAGCCAAACATTTATTCGTCAAATAAACTCTTCGGTTGTTATGGTTAATGCCTCTTCGCGTTTTTCAGATGGTAATCAATTAGGTTTAGGCTCTGAAATTGGTATCTCTACCAGTAAATTACATGCCTATGGACCGATGGGGTTAGAAGCACTGACAACAGAAAAATTTGTCGTTTATGGTGATGGACAAATTAGAGCATAATTGATTATCTCTAAGTCATGCCAATTTCATTAATTAAGTGACCTATTTTATACGTAGAAAAAACTGCTAAATACAAGACATTCGTTTTAATAACTAGTTGTTCTAATTATTAAATAAATAACGAAATAGTTGGTCGTTTTAACAAGTAGAAATGATCACATAGTTAGTGATATTGGTATTAGTAATCCGTTTTCAAAGGTAGACAACTATCGTCTACCTTTATTACTTCTAGCCATATGAGGTTTTTGCTTGGTGATACTAATCGCTAACCGCTGCGGCCATTCACCTTGATGCTGTTGCTGGCAAGCTTCTTCACTATCAAAATGCACCTGCTGCCTAATATTTTTCACCACTACGCCAACTTTTAATAATTGTTTTTGAATGACATCACGCAACAATTTATCTTGTTGCTGCACTTTCATTACTTCAATCTCAGCTTCTGTCTCAAAAACACAAGTTATCACTAAGCTGGCAGGAAAATTAGTATAGTTCGCTCGATGAGTAAGCCAGGCAAAGCCGAATACTTCATGTAATGAAGCCTCACAAGCAATGGTTAGTGCTTTACACACATTATTATCAATTTTTTGACTGGTTTTATTTAGCTTCACCTTAGTGTCTACCCTTATAATTTTTATTGCACCTATTTTAACGTATTAAAGCGCTTGTGCCTAAGTGAATATCTAAGTATGCTACGCGACCATTTTAATGTTCGAGCAGTAAAATAATAGATGATAGGTTTTGATTACGGCACATCAAATTGCAGTGTTGCCAAAATGCATAATGGTCACCCCGAAATACTACAACTAGTTAATGGTAGTAAAACCATAGCGTCTAATTTATACGCGCCTGATCGTGACGTTATCTGTCATTGGTTATGCCAACAGCTTTCTAGCGACCAACAAAAAGCATTCAAAAACGTACGTGCTCCACAATTACAAAAAAGCCAAAGAGCATTACGTGAATTGGCCTTTGACGGCATAGACACTGACTTAGTGTTTGGTAAAGCCGCACTTGATAAGTATTTAGAGGATCCTGAAGAAGGTTACTACATCAAGTCGCCAAAATCGTTTCTAGGTGCCAGTGGTTTAGCACCAATGCAAATTCAACTCTTTGAAGACATGGTTGCCGCCATGATGACTAACGTAAAAACCTTAACTGAAGCGAAATTAGGCCACCAAGTCGAGCAAACTGTAATTGGACGCCCCATCAACTTTCAAGGATTGCACGGCGAAGAAAGTAATCGCCAAGCCATTGAAGTATTAACCAATGCCGCCAAACGAGTGGGCTTTAAAGACGTTGAGTTTCAATTTGAACCCGTAGCAGCAGGCTTTGAATTTGAAGCGAGTTTAACGAAAGAAACGAAAGTATTAGTGGTTGATATTGGTGGTGGCACCAGTGATTGTTCAATGCTATTAATGGGACCTAATCTTAAGGACGTTGATTGTCGACTAGCACATCTGCTAGCGCATAGTGGTGTTCGTATCGCAGGGAATGACTTTGACATTCAACTCGCTTTACAAGGCATAATGCCTAGTCTAGGTATGAATGGCTTATCGAAAACAGGTAAGCCACTGCCTATTAGTAGCTTTGTTCAAGCATTAGCCATTAATAATATCAATGAGCAAACCGAGTTCTATAGCGCCAAAAATAGGCGGGATTTAATACAACTATCACGAGATGCTAAAGAAAGTAATATTGTCGAACGTTTAGTGACAGTGCATGATCATAAGTTAAGCTATCAATTAGTGAATGCTGCCGAACAAGCAAAAATTGGTTTATCAGAACATAATCAGCAATCGATTGACTTACATGATGTCTATAAGCAACTTAATGTGGAAGTAAATAGAGAAACATTGCGCACAGCCAATAAACGTACACTAGCGAGTATAGGTGAATTGATGCAATCAGCTGTTGCACAAGCTCAATGCCAGCCTGAAGTTATTTTTGTTACAGGTGGAACCGCAAAGTCCCCAGTATTAAGTGAGTTTTTACAACAACAAATGCCGAATATTCCTGTTGTCGTTGGTGATCATTTTGGTAGTGTTACTGCTGGTTTAGCCCGTTGGGCCGAAAAAATATACCAATAGATTAATATATTAAAACGGTCTTATAGCTAAGTACCATGAGACCGTTCTTAACGATGACCGCTATTATGGTAATTTTTCCAACAGAATAATGCTTGTTATTGCTGAAACAGAGATAAATTTAGTTTAAGTAAAGCGTTTTGTGCTATCCATACGCAATATAGGATTAGCCTATACCCGTTCCACTTGAAGATTAGAAACGCCTTTAGGCAAGGCGTTGATTGAAGAGAATAGTTATTCTCTTCAGTCAATAACGATATTTCTTATCACTTATTTAAAGCTTATGAATCCAACCAAATTTATCTTCATGAGTTCCATATTGAATGCCCGTTAACTCATCATATAAATGTTTAGATACAGGACCTGTTTGACTGTTATTGATAGTATGATCAACGCCTTTAAATCCTAACTTTCCAACAGGTGATATTACTGCTGCAGTTCCGCAACCAAAGACTTCAGTTATTTTTCCACTATCAATATCAGCTAATATTTCCTCTATATCTAACTGTTGTTCACTAACGTCATAACCCAAAGTAGGTGCAAGTTTCAAAATAGAGTCTCGCGTTATTCCTGGTAAAATACTACCGCTGAGCATCGGCGTTACTATTTTTTTTCCTTCATAAACAAAACAGATATTCATTGCGCCGACTTCTTCAATGTATTTACCTTCAACAGCATCTAGCCATAATACTTGAGAATAGCCTAACTTACTTACCTCTTCAGAAGCATAGAGACTTGCTGCATAATTACCACCTGTTTTAGCTTCACCAACACCACCTTTAACCGCACGGCGATATTTATCCGCAACAAAAACAGAAATAGGTGTCAAACCACCAGAGAAGTAACTACCCGCTGGCCCCGTTATAATAAAGTGACTATATGTACTACTCGCACCAAGACCTAACTTTGGGCTTGTTGCAATCATTGTAGGACGTATGTACAAAGATGCCCCTTCTTGATCTGGCACCCATGCTTTATCTAACCGTACCAATGACTTGATAGCTTCAAGGTGAAGACTTTCGTCAACTTCAGGCATAACCATACGCTTTGCTGAACGATTAAATCGCTTAATATTTTCTTCAGGGCGGAATAAGTTAATACTACCATTAACATCACGATATGCTTTCAACCCTTCAAAAATCTCTTGGCTATAATGAAATACAGCTGCAGAAGGGTCGAGTGATATTGGACGATAAGGACCTACATTAGCATCATTCCAGCCTTTATCTTCGTCAAAATTTTGTATAAACATGTGATCAGAAAATGTAACACCAAAACTAAATTCTTCTGGGCACGTATTACATTTATCTGCAGGTAATGCTGTTATTTTTATCGTCATTTATTTGCTCATTCTAATAAAGTAAAATTTAAAAAGTCTTTCGTTCGATTAACACGACAATCATTTAAGCCGTAAATCAATGATATGTTCAGCGCTACCTTTTTAGTTTATTGTTTTTTCTGACGAGGTAGCCTTCAAAAATACTGTTCCATCACTTTGAAATAACGCCTATACCCATTATCATTTAAGATGCCGGATTCAGAGTGCTTTGATTGGTAGCGGGTATATATTACTATCTTTCACATGCCTTCTGCCACAAATCTGTTCTGAAAAGCAGGCTATTTTTACAAGTATTAGGTAGGGTTTTTTCATTAAACTGTACTAATAATTGAACAACTATATCGTGACAGTATTCAATCAAGCTTCTCGCTGTAGTTATATTTTAGGTATTAATAAAAACGATCAAAACCAGCAGCATGCAACCATTTGCTTTTGCTAAAAATTTGAAAGCAAAATAATACTATTATCCAAATAATAGTTTATATAGCCTATTGATCTTTCGTGGTTAAATTTTGTTCGAGATAAAAGCCTTTTAATTCTCACTGAGTGGAGAAGAATTTAATTAACGTTAGTATAAAGCGGTATCAGAATTAAAGATCATGATACCGTTTTTAACACTGAGAGTTATGACAGTGGCTTAACCAACATTATGTTACCCGTTATTGCTACAATTTCACACTGACTTTGTTCAGCGATTGTTCTTGCATTAGTTTCATCGGCTAAACGTGCCTGCCAATTTATGCCTGAATAACGAATACTGCCCGTCGTCGCTGTAATATCTGCACTCACAAGTACTTTTAAACCGACCATATCACTGGAGTTATCGGTTTTTCCTTTTGAGTTTTGTAATGACTTCAATGGCTTCCACAAAACCACAGCGACTAAGGCGGTTAATAAACCAATCGTCAATATTTGACCTTGCCAACCATCAACAACACCCAAGCTGACTAAAATACCGGTAATTAAACTGGCAATAGCAAAAAACAATAACGGACCACTCAAACCCATTATGCTAAGTTCAATTACAAAACTAACGCCTGCAATTAAATACCATAAGTGATCTGGATTTTCTAAAAAATATTCCATAAAACCTCATTGAAAAAAGAGTAAATGTCAGCTCAAGCTCTTAACTAGGTAATTTTAAACTACTTGATACCGCAATAGCTTGCGCTACTGTGTTTGCAATATTATCACCTGTTTTCCCATCGGTCAGTACCACTGTACTGTCATTAGCTATCGCTTGATGGGCTGTAATCGCATTTTGTGCGAGCGTTAACGTTACTGCGGATTGACCACTTTCAGTATTTGCCACATTACCAACTACCTCTAATGCACTCGCATCGGCCTCAGCAACTAATCGAATAGCTTCTGCTTTACCCGTTGCTTCAAGAATTTGTGATTCTTTTGACGCCTCAGCTGCTAATACTTGTTCAGCCTTTGCCGCTTCAGCATCTAGTACGCGTGCGCGTTTTTGACCTTCAGCCTCCGTTATAGCTGCACTTTT
>Ga0105356_10000900_pt1 | contig 29049 bp, 17 predicted proteins | sample GOMGulsemesocosm_3_FD_83502 | JGI IMG/M metagenome (GOLD analysis project Ga0105356, IMG submission 83502) | Methane-oxidizing microbial communities from mesocosms in the Gulf of Mexico - GOM9D Gulf of Mexico | ecosystem: Environmental > Aquatic > Marine > Cold seeps | place: Gulf of Mexico... | reverse complement strand
TAGAGCAACGCATTAGCTCATGGATGAGCGTAATTAGGGCAATGACAGGAGCTTATTGCCGAGGAGCAGTTGCCGGTTGGTCGCTTATCGCCTTGCCCTGCGGGCCTCTTTACCCAACGCAAGTGGGTAGAAAGCGATTACAGCGTTATGATTCATAATTAGGGAGTGACCATTAATTAAAAATCATGCCTTGTACTCGTATCCGACCCAAACTCTGAAACAAGCATTTCCAATGGTCACGGGTATACATACGTAAATAAATGCCTCGCTCTCATCCATTTATCCTCGTTACAAAATAGGTCACTTCATTAATACAATTGGTATTACCGTGATCAACTGGTTTGCTCAGTAGCGCTTTTATAGTAATTCATTTTTTCTCGACTATGCTTTCCTAACTTATGCCAATTAATGCAAATGGTATTAAATAAAAATAATAAGTTCACACAAGGAAATGATAGATATGAAAAAATCAATGTTGAGTTGCGCCGTAGTTATAGCGCTAAGTGGTACCGCTATTGATGCCCAAGCAGTAGAAAAATCTAGTAAGAAAGAAGTGGAGCGTATCGCCGTAACGGGCTCTCATATTCGCCAAAACGATATGGAAGGCCCCTCGCCCGTTTTAGCAATCAGCGCGGAAGATATCTCTAATTCTGGCGCCCAAGACATTTCAGAGCTACTGTCAAAACTGTCTGTGGCAGGTCAAGGCACCTTTTCAACCCAAGGTAATGACGCCGACGATACATCAAACGGTGGTTCTGCCATTTCGTTAAGAGGCTTAGGTGCAGATTCAACCCTCGTGTTACTTAACGGGCGTAGGATAAGCGTATCAGCCTTCGCTAAAAATATTGGTACCGCATTTGTTGATATAAACTCTATCCCCGTGAGCGCAATCAAACGTATCGATATTCTTAAAGACGGCGCATCTGCAACCTATGGCTCAGATGCCATAGCAGGCGTAGTTAACATCATTTTAAAGAAGGATTTTAGCGGACTAGAGCTGTCTGCAAGCATCGCAGATACCACCGATGATGGCGGCAAAGAAAGTTCATTTTCGCTGTTATGGGGCAACGGCGATGAGAAAGGCCACACCACTATTATATTGGATTACTTCGACCGCGACGGGACAATGTTTGCAGATCGCGCTTATTCCGCAACAGCCGATCAGACAAGTCGTGGTGGTGCAGATCAACGCTCTTCATCGGGTAATCCGGGGACTTACATACCGGCAACGATAGGCGCCGACGGTTCAATCGTGCCTAAATCCGACGAATATACCCGGGTACCTGATGTCAACTGCCCTGACTCTTTGACGAAAGGTACACTGTGCCGCTACGATTATGCGCCGCACATGTCTTCGGTGCCAAGCACCAAGCGCGCAGGCCTGGCCTTGATGCATGAAACCGAAGTAGCAGAAGATACCTATTTTTTTGCCGAAGCGTCATACCAGCGTAATAGTTCAGTCGTTAACGGGGCCGCAAGTCCGAGCTTCAATGAGTTTTACATGTTGGCCAATAACCCAAGTTTACAAGGCTCTTGGCTTCAAGCACTGTTCCCTGGCGAGGATATTACGATGCGCCGCCGTTTAACTGAAACGGGTGGTCGTCAAAAAGAAGCCGTATCCAATAGTTCGCGCATCGTACTTGGCGTTAAGGGTATCGCCAACTTTCATGATAAAGAATGGGATTGGGAGACAGCTTACACCTATTCTCATAATGCCAATCAAGAGTTTGGTCAACGTGGCTTTGTCCAAACGTCACGCATTCAGCAAGCTATCTCTGATGGCTCCTTTAACCCATTAAGTCAAACCCAAACTCAATCCGTTATCGATGCCATTACCGTCAATACCACTCGTAATGGTAAATCAACCACCAAGAGTTTTGACGCAAAAATATCGGGCGAGTTATTCGAACTCGATGCTGGATCTGTTGGCATCGCTGTAGGCGCCGAGTATCGCGAAGAACAGATGGAGGACTTGCCGGATCAAATGTTCCTCAACGGGGATATTTTTGGTACAGAAGCCACCGCATCGGCTGGAAGCCGCGATCAAACATCAGTCTTTGTCGAGCTTGGTGTGCCGCTAATGGACAATTTAGAGATGCAATTAGCGCTACGTCATGAAGACTACTCAGACTTTGGTACCAATACCAGTCCGAAAATCGCGTTTCGCTGGGCACCCACTGATGATGTTACGGTCCGCGCAAGCTGGGGTGAGGCATTTAGAGCACCTTCCTTAGTGCAACTGGGTTTAGGCGAGGCACAGCAGTCACCAAACCTTGTAGACACAGTACGTTGCCCTCTCACCAATGAAGACAGTGATTGTGATGCTATAGAACGTACCGTAATTTACAAAGGCAATCCAAACCTAAAGCCAGAAGAGTCCCAATCATTTAACGTCGGTATAATCGTCGCAGCCACTGAACGACTGAGCTTTTCAATCGATTATTGGAGTTACGACCAAACGAACTTGGTCTCATTGGATCCAAAAATTGTGTTGGACAACCATGGCAATGACCCTGCATTTGTCAAACGCTTGCCGTCTGCCACCGCTATCCCTGGTGAAATTGTCGAAATATACGACACCTATCGTAATTTGGGAGGCCAAAAAACAGATGGATTTGACGTAGAAACTCATTATCTACTCAATGAAACAGACTTGGGTGATTTTAACTTCGGCCTCAACCTCACTTATGTCACAAGCTTCGACGAAGTGAATTCGCTTGGCGAAGCACGTGATCTTAACGGTGAGTATCAGCATCCAGAAGTGCGGTGGAATGGTTCCATCGATTGGAATAAAAATGATTGGGCTGCGTCGTTTCGCGTTAACTACATCGGGCAATATGCAGATGACGCTGATGCTGGCGCAGATCGCACTATCGACTCGATGACAACACTAGATAGCAATATGAGCTTTCACGGCCTAACAAAAACTAAGCTGACACTGGGGGTCAATAATTTATTGAATCAAGAACCACCTTTCGCAAGCACAGTGTTTATGGGATATGATCAACAAACTCACTCAGCACAAGGTCGCTTCGTCTATTTAAAAGCAACTTATTCATTTTAGTAAAATCGCTGTGATGGTTAAAAAAACGCTGCTCTTTACAGCGTTTTTTTAACCGTTAGAAGCTCTATCCAGTGCCCTAATCGCCTTCTTTTCTTTACGTCTGCGGGCAAAGAAGTCGCTTATTTTGCTCGCACATTCCTCACTTAACACATTATTAGTCACGCTAACTTGATGATTGTGTTTAGGATCGTTAAGTAAATTAAATGCCGAATCAACGGCACCCGTTTTCAAATCTGGAGCGCCATATACAACGCGTTTAATCCGACTATGTACGATGGCTCCCGCGCACATACAACACGGCTCTAACGTGACATATAAGGTTGCATCTAAAATTCGATAGTTATTTATCTTATCACCGCCGCTACGTAACGCATTTATTTCAGCATGGGCACAGGGGTTATGATCGCTAATCACTCTATTATATCCTTGCGCAATAACTTCATTATCTAACACAAGTACGGCACCCACAGGAACCTCTCCTATTTCTTCTGCCCGATCGGCGAGGCTCAACGCAAAACGCATCCATTTTTTATCTTGCTCTGATTGATGAGCAGCATTTTGTCTATTCATTCCGTCTATACCAGATTATTTTTTGTGACCTTCAAGGCTGCTAGTTTAGCACCGATGCCCCGCTACTAGCACCTTTAACACCGAGTAAATGGCGCAATATTTGATAATGTAGTTACGCATTGGTAAAACTAGTTCTAGACATCTTTAAGAAAATCAGGTTATGCTTATTTAATAATACTTTAGAACTACTATGTCCATTCAGGGAGGAAAAAATGACTAATCCATTACAAGTATTAATTGTTGATGATTCACTAAGCATGCGAGTTATCGCTAAGTCTTTTGTAACTAAATTAGGACATGAAGTTGTCGGTGATGCAGCCGATGGCAAAGAAGCGGTGAGAAAATATTTCGAACTCAAGCCCGACGTCGTCATGCTTGACCTTGTTATGCCACGTTTTGATGGTAAAAAAACGCTAGTTAAGCTTAGAGAGTTAGATCCTGAGGCGAACGTCATCATCTGTAGTTCGCTCGGTTCGGAAGGCGATATTGAGTTCTGTTTAACTAACGGCGCAAAATTTTACCTACAAAAGCCATTTGAGATAACCGGAGTTGAAAATGCTCTGGCACAAATAACTCGTCCATTAGAGAGCCAAACTTAAGGTCAATAACATGTCTAATCAATTTTTTGGTCAATATTTGCTTGAAAAAGGTCTATTGAATACGCAGCAATTGCTCACATCAATCGGTCTGCAAAAGGAAGCAAATCCTCCACTCGGCGAACTAGCAATAAGAGAAGGCTTTATCGACGAGATAGCAGCAAGTAAGATAAATGCAGAACAACAGCGAACAGATATGCGCTTTGGCGAACTCGCTGTGTCTATGGGTCTGATGACTGAAGAACAGGTCTCACTGCTGTTCCATACACAGAAGGAAATTAAAAAGTTCTTCGGTGAAATAGTCGTAGAACAAGGATATCTAACTGAATCCCAACTACAGCAACATCTTGACGCGCATGGTAAATTGAAAAAATTATCGCTTGATCACATTGATAGTTCAATCAAAGAACATATCTATTGTAGACAAATAACCGATACGCTCGATGCGATTATTAAAAATTTCATGAGGATCCCAAAGATCCATGTCCAAGTCGCGCAAGTTGAACAAACCAAGCCTGCATTGCTTAATGATTCGGTGATTATTTCACAGACTACTCACCTTCCTGAATCAGTTAAAATTGGCTGGGTGATGCAGCGCCCTCTAATGAAGCAATTGGCTACCAATTTCCTGGGAATGGATGTGAGTGACCAAGAAGAACTCTATATCGATGCCACCAGTGAGTTCTTGAACATCATCCTAGGGAATGCGCTAGCAAGTCAACGCGAAGGTGAAAAAGAGACAAGACTGGAGCCGCCGCTATTAGAGCTACCTGAAGAAGATATTCATCGTGATTACGAGCAAGGGTTCTATCTAAGTATGTCCGCGGGTCAAGATAATTTCAGCGTATTCTTTATGTATAACTGATTTTTAAAGAACCGGCACGCCACGGTTTGTCGCACAAAACTATCATTAGGACACAATGACACAGAAAGTATGTATTGCACTCTCGGTCATTGTGTCCTAACGATCGGATGACGGGTCAATCTTAATATCAGCAAGACATTTATGTTACTGATTGAACAATGTCGCTAATACTAATTACATTATTGACGTGATCTTGTTGTGCTATCGTTTATTTTAACCAGTATCAACGGGAAATGATTTAATCAAGTTTGCTCTGTTGTACTAAAATGCTACCACTTGAGCACCAAGACGCCAAGTTTCACTTCCGCTCTAGCCTCAATATCTCGTATAGACAATGGCTCATGGATACCCTATAAAAGGCCATCTATGGCTATACATCACAAATACTTTTCACGTCAAATAGCGCGCTACATATACCCGTGCTACTTGAAAATACAGGTTATCGATCTTGGGTAGGATGCTAGTACAAGGCATGATTTGTAATGACTGGTTAATCTCGGCAATATGCTCCTGTCATTGCCCTAATGCCTCACATCACAGCTACGCGAACTTCCTTGTATCGCAGATACATGGTTTCGCCGCGGCTCTGAGACCTGATGATGAATCATAACGCCGTAATAGCTTTCTACCCACTTACGTTGGGTAAAGAGGCCCGCAGGGCAAGGCGACAAGCGACCAACCGGCAACTGCACCTCGGCAATAAGCTCCTGTCATTGCCCTAATTACGCTCATCCATGAGCTAATGCGTTGACTCAAGACCCCGACACCGCGCACAGTACGATGGTTTTTCATACTCTAATAATACTTATGTCTTAATTTAATCTAAAGTACACGGCTGAGATATTTTTATTGCTAGGGGATAATTTGTTCAAAAGATACTGCTAATTGTCGGTTTAATATTCACCGTCAATCCAATGCAGGCAAAGACGCAGGGCATTATTAATCTGGCGTTGAAATCAAAGCCTATATCGGCGCTGCTATTGCAGAGAATTTACGCCATGCAGGTTAAAAACTGGGCTGACGGGACGCCTGTGCGCGTGTTTGTGTTACCGAGTAACCACCTGTTGCACCGCCAATTTATTATTGATAATTTCGCGATGGCTCCCCATCAGTTCGACCGATTATGGAACCGTTTACTATTTTCTGGCACCGGACGAGGTCCACAACTGGTAGCATCTCAGCAAGAAATGATTGCGAAAATTAATAGCACCATCGGTGCCATTGGTTACATCGAAAAAAAACCTCCACTCCCTTTGGCATTGAAAACCAACTACACTGGGTACTTGATGTAAGCTTTAACGAAGACTTAAGTCGCGTTAGGCGCTCGAACGCCGCAGAAAACATGTCGGTAATTAGGCATCTTGTTCTTAACTTACTGAAACTTGAAAAGAGCTTTAAAAAAGGTTTAGAAGCGAAACGCTTCAAAGCAGCACTAGATACTGACTATGCAGAAAAAGTTTTTCAGCTTATTTATTGAGCACACATAATTTTACCCTGGGTATAATACCATTTGCATTAATTATGTGATCTTGTTGTGCTAAAGGAAAATTGGCGAGAACAAGGCGCTCGAATGACCAATAGCTGGCTATTGGGATTGAGATCAACGCCGTAGTTGTCGAATTAGATTAGCACAAGTGGTATGTTATTAGAATGCAATTGGTATAATACACTAGGTCAAGTTGACCAGAGAAATAAGGCGATGTGGCTCGCTATCAAGTAGTTGGATTTAAAATGATTAAAAGTAATCTTCAATTGGCGGTTTTTTTTTCGTTCACCGTGGTTTCGTCATTGGCATCATTCTCTGTGATCGCAGACAAATATATGGCGTCACTGGGGAGGATGCCAATACACGCAGTATCACATACCGAAGGAGCTAACGTTGATCTGGTCAAGGCGATAGAAAAAGTATCTGGGCATCAAATTACGATCGCCGTCTATCCGTTCACACGATCAATTCTCAACGTGGTCAATAACAGAGCTGACTTTCATCTACCAATAATAAAAACCGAGCGAATCCCACTCTATCTACTACCCTACGCCTATTCCACAGCCACCTTATACAGTGTCAATTTTGTATTATACACCCGCAAAGGCAGTGCAATCACACTCGACAACCTGGCACAATACCAGGTCGCGACCGATAGAGCGCATGTTAATTATTTCCCATTCGATGTCAGCGCCACGAACACAATCAAACAAAGTCTGACAATGTTAAAATTAGGAAGAATTGATGCATTTATTTTTGCCGATAGCGCTACCGACCCCGTGTTATTGGAATTAGGCTATGAAAACATTCAACGAAGGCTATATAAAACATTTGATGTAAAACTAATCGTGGCTAAAAACGACCATGGCAGACAGGTTGACCGGATGTTATCTACAGCGATAAACAAATTGAAAAAAAACGGTGAACTACAAAGAATTATTGCGACTGTAGATCATCCTTATAATAATTGGCAACCATAGTTGTACCGATTATACCAATTCCGATAAGTAACTGATCTTTATTAGTGGTTAAAACAAATTTTAAGACCGTGCAAAGTGGGGTAATTAATGAAAGTGTTATTACAATATAAAAATGCTGACCTAAGCCAGCATTTTTATTTAAAGCCAGTTTAAGTCGTTATTCCCACTCAATCGTTGCTGGTGGCTTACCTGAAATATCGTAAACAACACGTGAAATACCGTCTACTTCATTAATGATGCGGTTCGATACATGACCTAACAGTTCATATGGCAGCTGTGACCAGATTGCCGTCATGAAGTCGACGGTTTCAACACAGCGCAAAGATACAACCCAGTCGTATTTACGCCCATCACCCATCACGCCTACCGATTTAACGGGTAAGAATACCGTGAAGGCTTGACTGACCTTGTGATAAAGATCCGCTTTATGCAATTCTTCAATAAATATTGCATCAGCGCGGCGTAACAGATCGCAGTATTCTTTTTTCACTTCACCTAGAACACGTACACCTAAACCAGGTCCAGGGAAAGGATGGCGGTATAACATGTCGTATGGCAGGCCAAGTTCAAGACCAATACGACGTACTTCATCTTTAAATAACTCACGTAATGGTTCAACTAATCCCATTTCCATATCATCTGGCAAACCACCAACGTTATGGTGAGATTTAATCACGTGTGCCTTGCCAGTTCCTGCGGCTGCAGACTCGATAACATCTGGGTAGATGGTACCTTGCGCCAGCCATTTTGCATTTTCACATTTCTTCGATTCTTCATCGAATATATCGACAAACACATGGCCGATGATCTTACGCTTCGCTTCCGGCTCATCTTCCCCTTTAAGGGCATCAAGGAATCTATTTTCACCTTCAATATGGATTATTTTAAGTCCGAAATGATCGCCAAACATATCCATTACTTGGTCAGCTTCATTAAGGCGTAGCAAGCCGTTATCAACGAATACACAGGTTAGCTTGTCGCCGATCGCGCGTTGCAATAACATCGCCGTTACTGATGAATCCACGCCGCCAGACAGACCAAGGATAACTTCATCATCACCCACTTGGGCTTTAATACGTGCAATAGCGTCATCGATAATTGAACCCGCAGTCCACTTTTTCTCACAGCCACAGATATCAACCACAAAACGCTCTAGTAAGCGACCGCCCTGCTTAGTATGGGTCACTTCCGGGTGGAATTGGACACCATAAAAACGACGTTCTTCATCGGCCATTGCGGCGTACGGACAGCTTTCAGTTTTTGCAACTGTGGTGAAGCTATCGGGAATACTCGCTACTTTATCACCGTGGCTCATCCATACATCTAAAAACGCGTTGCCATCAATAATTTCGTCTTCGATATTCTTAAACAGTTCACATTCACCGACGCGTTGCACTTTAGCATAGCCGAACTCACGCTCTGAAGATGTCTCTACGCTACCACCAAGTTGTGCCGACATAGTTTGCATACCGTAACAGACACCTAAGACAGGTACACCTGCTTTAAATACGTACTCAGGCGCTACAGGCGCATCTGCTAATGTAACTGATTCTGGTCCGCCAGAGAGAATGATACCGTTTGGATTGAACTCACGGATTTTCTCTTCAGATACGTCCCAGCCCCACAGTTCACAATAGACACCGATTTCGCGAATACGGCGTGCAATTAACTGAGTGTATTGTGAGCCAAAATCGAGGATCAGTATGCGATGGTCATGTATGTTGCTCATGAAAAAACCTTTTAAATAGGGTAAATAAAAGGCAGGGCTTAACCTGCCTAAAAAAATAGTGAATGGGGCGTTAGCCCATGCGGTAGTTTGGCGCTTCTTTGGTAATGGTCACATCATGTACGTGAGACTCACCCATACCAGCTGAGGTGATTTTTACAAATTCAGCTTTGCTACCCAGCTCAACGATCGTCGCACAACCGGTGAGGCCCATCGCACTGCGGATACCACCAAGTTGCTGATGAATGATATTGCTGATTGGTCCTTTATACGCAACACGCCCTTCAATACCTTCCGGTACTAATTTTGATGCTTCATTACTGGTTTGGAAATAACGATCAGACGAACCATCACGCTGATCCATCGCACCAATTGAGCCCATACCGCGGTATGACTTGTAGTAACGACCCTGATAAAGTTCAACTTCGCCTGGTGCTTCTTCAGTACCCGCAAACATTGAACCCATCATCACACAATTAGCGCCAGCAACTAGCGCTTTAGCGATATCACCAGAGAAACGAATACCACCGTCGGCGATAACCGGAATACCACGTCCAACTAACGCGTCCACAGCGTCAGATACCGCTGTAATTTGTGGTACGCCGACACCAGTAACGATACGAGTAGTACAGATAGAGCCCGGACCGATACCGACTTTAACCGCATTGGCTCCGGCATCAGCAATCGCTAGTGCACCAGCACCCGTTGCAACATTACCACCGATAATTTGCAGTTCAGGGTAATCGCTACGTGTTTGCTTAATGCGGTCTAATACGCCTTGCGAATGACCATGTGACGTATCGATCAATAAGACGTCAACACCCGCAGCAACAAGTGCTGCAATACGTTCATCAGTCCCGGCGCCACAACCAACCGCTGCGCCTACGCGCAAACGCCCTTGAGCATCTTTACAAGCATTAGGCTTTTCTTCAGCTTTTTGAAAATCCTTAACGGTGATCATGCCCTGTAATTTAAAAGCGTCGTCAACCACTAAGATTTTTTCAATACGATTCTCATGCATCAGGTGCAACACATTCTCTGAATCCGTTGCATCGGTAACTGTAATCAATTTTTCTTTGGGCGTCATCAACGCGGTACAAGGCTTCGTCAAATCGGTAGCAAAACGTACATCACGAGATGTAATGATCCCTAGAACATCATTATTTTCGTCGACAACAGGAAAACCAGAAAAACCAAGACGATCACGCATTTCGTTGATTTCGCGAATCGTGATATCAGGACGAACTGTTACCGGAGATGAAACGACGCCTGATTCATATTTTTTAACCAGTTCAACTTGATGCGCTTGTTGCTCAATGGTCATGTTCTTATGAACAAAACCAATGCCGCCTTCTTGGGCAAGGGCAATCGCAAGACGTGCTTCGGTAACCGTATCCATTGATGCAGATAGCATTGGGATATTTAGGTTAATCGTTTGGGTTAGTTTTGTAGATAGATCTGCCGTGTGGGGCAGCACTGTAGAATGTCCTGGGACAAGTAGTACGTCATCAAAAGTTAAAGCTTCTTGAGCGATTCTTAGCATTGCAACATCTCACCTAAATAGTAGAAAGTGGTCTAAATATTGCCGACATATTATAGGGATTAGTTACCCTAACGACAATCAAAATATACGCTTCAAGCAATAAAAAACACAATATCTTGTTATTTGATGATGAAACTCACACTAAAATTGACTTCAGTGCCAACAAGTTTAGATAAACGCTGCTATTGAGTCACAGATCTTGTATAATTCGCCAAATTTCCAGACTGACTGAGTTGCTCCCATGACAAAAAGATATATAGATGCCCAAACCCTGCTCGATGATTCGTATAAGCTGGGCCTACAAGTGTTAGATAGTGGCTGTAAGCCCGATTACATCATTGGCGTTTGGCGCGGTGGTGCACCAGTCGGTATCGCAGTGCAAGAGCTATTGGATTTTTTTGGCGTTAAGTCCGATCATATCTCAATTCGCACCTCTTCATATGTCGGTATCGAGCAACGTGTATCAAATGTACGTGTTCATGGCCTTGATTACATTATCAAAAACGTCAACGCGGAAGACACGCTGCTTATTGTTGATGATGTTTATGACTCGGGTTTAAGTGTGGCGCAGGTTATCGAAGATCTCACCAAAAAGTGCCGTAAGAATACCCCTATAATGAAAATAGCGACGCCTTACTTTAAGCCACAAAACAACAAGACGAAGCGTGTACCTGACTTCTATCTCTATGAAACAGACGAATGGCTAGTATTTCCCCATGAATTAACCGGCTTATCTAAAGAGGATTTACTCAACGATAAACCAGGCATGGAAGTGTTGCGCCAGCGCGTCGAGCAAATGGAACTTGCATAAGCAAGCACAAACGGCGAGACGAAACTAAGACTTAGTTAAGCCATTATTGTCGAATATACATTAGGGCCATTGGCCCTTTTTTATTGCCTTATACCAATTTGATTAAGTTTGTGATCTTGTTGTGTGCAGGAAAAATTAATGAACACAAGGCGCTTGATTGATTTCGACAAGGATGTCGATATTAGAGCAATGCATGGAGCACATTGCCGAGTAATAGCTTGCTATTGGGATTGAAAGCAACGCCGTTGCATACAGGACGTATGCAAGGGGCGAGAGCAGGACGCGGTAGCCTTGCATACAGGACGTATGTAAGGGGCGAGAGCAGGACGCGGTAGCCTGATCGTTAATTTTGACCAACACAAGTGGGCAATAATTTAATTAAATTGGTATTACGTTTGCCAGCCAGATACACTTGGTGAAAAGCAACACCTTAGAAGACGCCCATGCAAAACAACTCAAAAATCTATAACATTTCAAAGCTCAACAGTGAGATAAAGCACCTCTTAGAAGGCAGCTTCGGACGCGTATGGGTCGATGCGGAAATATCAAATTTCGTCGCCGCATCATCTGGTCATTGGTACTTCACTCTCAAAGATGCTCGCTCACAAATCAAATGTGCGATGTTTAAGGGCAAGAATCGTAACGTGAACTTTCGGCCGAAGAACGGCCAACAAATCATGGCACGAGCCAATATTAGTGTCTATGAGCCACGCGGGGACTATCAATTGCTCGTTGATATGATGGATATGGCAGGAGACGGTCAGTTGCAACAGCAATTTGAGCAACTCAAGTGTCAGCTTGCGGGTCAAGGTCTCTTTTCCACCGAACATAAACAGCCACTACCAGAGCACATCAAACGCATCGGTATTATTACCTCCCCTACCGGCGCCGCTATTCAAGACATGCTCAGTATACTTAAGCGCCGTAATCCTTTGGTAGAGGTAGTGATCTATCCTTGCCAAGTTCAAGGGAAATATGCGGCGCAAGAAATAATCAACGCGTTGCAAGTCGCCAACCTGCGTGATGAAGTGGATATACTGGTTCTGACTCGTGGTGGCGGATCACTCGAAGATCTCTGGTGCTTTAATGATGAGCAATTGGCGCATGCTATTTTTGAGTCGACACTGCCAACCATTAGTGCGGTAGGCCATGAAATAGATGTCACTATCAGCGATTTCGTTGCAGATTATCGGGCGCCAACACCATCTGCTGCCGCGGAGATTGCGGTAGCAAGCACGCAGGAGCAAGGGAGCCGCTTGGTCCATTTGTCACAACGATTACTGGGCTTAATCAAAGGCGAACTCCATCATAATTCCCACCGACTGCAACAACTTTACACGCGTTTGGTCGCACAAGATCCGAAATACAAGCTGGTACAACAGGCTCAATATTTGGATGAACTGACTGCGCGGCTGCACCATGCCATAAATCGCATGGTCAATAATAGCCAAGCGCGCCTTAGCGTTGCGACTCAACGATTGCATAATCAAAACCCACAACACGCTATTGTGGCACATGGCCAGCGCCATCAACAATTACAGCTTAGATTGAACCAGGCGATGAATCAATTAGTTGCCAATAAAGAGAATCGATTGCACAGTATTCTACGAGAACTCAATACGGTCAGTCCGCTCGCAACGCTAACCCGTGGTTTTAGCATAACTTTTGATGAGCAGGGACAAGTGATTAAGTCGGCACAACAAGTGGCGGTGGGAAGTACCATCGTCAGCCAACTTCGCGACAGTAAGATAACGTCGGTCGTTGCGTCAGCTGACTAGCAAGTGCTTTTATTTAAAGGTCGTACTAAGCGCGTTAATGTCATCACAGCTGGCACGAACATCATGGGACGACTGCTCGACATTACCAGCTATTTCTTTGTTATTTTGTGCAATTTGCTCAACCAGGTGAATGTTACTATTAATCTCGTTCGCCACTGCACTTTGCTCTTCAGTTGCGGTAGCTACCTGTTCAGTGAGTCCGCCCATCTGGTCGAGCATCGTTAGAATATCGTTCATCGCTAACGTAACGTTCGCACTATCTTGCGCGCATAGTTGCGCGTTTTCCTGATTTTTTAGCATGGTGGTGCCCCACTCGACCAACGTTTCTTCAAGCGTTACCACCGATGTTTGTATGGTCTGCGTCGCTGCTTGAGTACGTCCAGCCAACGTTCTGACTTCGTCGGCAACGACGGCGAAGCCACGACCCATCTCCCCTGCCCGAGCAGCTTCGATAGCGGCATTAAGCGCCAATAAATTGGTTTGATCGGCAATACCTTGGATCTCACTCATCAGGGTGGTTATCTTACCGACGTCGCTCATCAAATCGTTCGTAGCATGGGAAGCCTGCTCTACCTCCACCGCAAGCGCTTCGACCCGTAGCTTCGATTTACTTAGCACACCAATAGCGTTTTTACATTCGCCATGAACATTATCCACACCATCGCGTGTTTCAACCGTATTTTGACCAATTTCGCTGATCGTAGAACTCATCTCGACGATTGCTGTAGCCACCTGTTGTAATTGGGAGTTCTCTTCGACCAACCCGGCTAGCATTGATTCTGACGCCGCCTCTAAACCTTTCGACATGCCTAACAACACATTGCTGTAATCGCGACTACGTCCAAGAATCGTCCTAACCTTTGCTTCATTTAGCATTTGGCGATAATCGAGGATCGCTGTCGGACTATTACCACAGAAAACCAATCGTGATGCACTGTCATAGCTCTTGAGCTGTGCACTTATGTAATTAGGGATAGTGACTAACTGGTCAAAAAATATCACAAACAGCCCGCCAACACACAACAACTGAGTCAACATTAACATCACAGTGTCCTCAATTAAGCTAGGGCTTGTTGCTATTATCGTGACGAGCAAAAGCGCGAAACATGCCTTCAGTGTCATTGATGGCCTAAAACTGGACAAAGATTTATTCTGATTGATTCTTTGATACAACGCTGACGCGCTTGCTATATCGTCACGACTTGGCTTAAAACGTACCGACTGATAGGCCGTGATCTTACCATCTTGATACAATGGTGTGACGTACGCATCGACCCAATAGAAATCACCGTTTTTACAGCGATTCTTAACCATACCACGCCATGACTCACCCTGTTCAAGTTTGCCCCATAAATCGGCAAACGCTATGCTCGGCATATCAGGATGACGCACAATATTATGCTTTTGGCCCACAAGTTCTTGCGAAGTGTAGCCAGCAATATTACAAAATGCCGTATTGGCATACGTGATGATGCCTCTTTTATCGGTCACCGAGACTAATTGTTCAGAGGCACCAAATGTAACCTCTTGAGAAACTGCAGAACGATTCATATTAACTCCAACTTAACAGGTCCTATGCTTTAGCCTAAGGATAGCTCAACTTTAAATAATTGAGTGGCAATAGCTTAAAGATAGGAATGAACGGTATTTAAATTTGACCAACAAGGGTTGGCACAAAACGACTTAAAAAAATGCAAGTTTGAGCATAAATAGCAGCGCGAGGATCGCGACGCTAGGACTGACTTCCTTAAAACGGCCGGCAAAAACTTTAACTAAAAAATAACTAATAAAGCCCAATGCAATACCATGGGCAATCGAAAATGTTAAGGGCATGATTACGGCAGCGACAACCACGGGCACGGCTTCGGTTAAATCTTCCCACGCCACATTAATCAAACTTGATATCATTAACACAGCGACATAAAACAAGGCACCAGCCAGGGCATACTTGGGTACCATCTGGGCAAGCGGAGCGAAGAACAAGGCGCACAAAAACAATACACCAACCACCACGGCCGTTAGTCCTGTTCGCCCACCAGCAGCCACTCCGGCCGTACTCTCTACATAACTGGTCGTCGTAGAGGTCCCCAACGCCGCGCCAACCATCGTCGCCGTTGAGTCGGCCGCTAAGGCACGGCCCAAGCGTGGCAGTTTACCCTGAGCATTTAACAAGCCGCCCCGCTGAGCCACCGCGATCAGGGTGCCTGATGTATCAAATAGATCAACAAACAGAAAAGCAAAGATAACACTGAGCATACCAACTTCAAATGCACCCGCTACATCTAGGTGCATAAAGGTAGGACTAAGCGATGGGGGCGCTGAGACGATACCCGTATAATTGATGTCGCCGGCTAATAAACCGATGGCGGTGATCACTAAAATTGAAATTAATACCGAGCCGTTGATGCCACGCTGAGCCAAACCAACGATGATAAATAGCCCGAGACTCGCCATCAATGCGGGAAATGCGCTCACATCGCCAATCGTCACTAGTGTGCGAGGTGAACTAACAACGATACCAGCGCTTGTCAGCCCGACTATCGCTAAAAATAAGCCAATGCCAGCGGCAATACCATAACGTAACGACAGCGGGATACTATCTACTATCCATTCGCGAACCTTAAATAAACTCATGACAATAAATGCCACACCAGAGATAAACACGCCACCTAATGCGACTTGCCAATCGTAGCCCATATCGAGCACCACGGTGTAGGTGAAAAAGGCATTAAGTCCCATACCCGGGGCGAGTGCAATCGGGTAATTGGCAACAAACCCCATAATAAAACAGCCAACGGCCGCCGCTAAGCACGTCGCAACAAATACGGCGCCATTATCCATCCCTGCCGATTCAAGCATCGAAGGGTTAACGAATATAATATAAGCCATGGTCAGAAAAGTGGTAATGCCACCGATCACTTCATTTTTTATAGTCGTTTGATGACGTTCTAGATGAAATAGCTTTTCTAACAATTTAGCAGCCCTGATGATAGCGGTGAAACGAAGATTCGCTAACACCGTAATATAGCGGGCTATTATCCTCGTTTTTGCGGTGTTTTTCAATCGCTAAGACTCAGTACATGCCAATGAGCGCAAAGCGTCAAACACTGTTCACTGTGCGGATATCGTTACATTACAGCGGCTAAAGGTTTGGTGATGATATTAAACTCCGGCCCGCGCTGTGCTACTATCACGCCAATTTTTAGCTATAGGTCCCTAATATGCCATTATCAACACTAACGCCACAGCCGGTTTGGAATTGGTTTTCCCAACTTTGTGCCATCCCTCACCCATCAAAACAAGAAGAGGCTATTGCCGCTCACATTGTGAACTGGGCGCAAGGCAAAGGACTAAACGTAACGCGTGACACAGTCGGCAATGTCATTATCAAGAAACCCGCCACGTCTGGCTATGAAGATCGTAAAGGAGTGATCATGCAGGCGCATTTAGATATGGTGCCGCAAAAAAACAACGATACTCAACATGATTTTGCTACCGATCCAATTAAACCCTATATCGACGGAGATTGGGTCACCGCGCAAGGCACAACGCTGGGCGCCGATAACGGCATCGGTCTATGTACCACGCTGGCCGTCCTAGGTGACGACACCATCGAACATGGTCCATTAGAGGCATTATTCACCGTCGATGAAGAGGCTGGAATGACCGGTGCCTTTGGCGTAGAGCCCGGCTATTTCGACGGCGAGATATTGCTTAACACCGACTCAGAAGATGAAGGTGAAGTTTACATGGGGTGTGCTGGCGGCGTTGATGCCAACATCCGATTTTCGGCAGCCTATGATGAGGCTCCTACAAAGCATGCTGAATTCACCTTGGTCGTCGAAGGCTTAAAGGGCGGCCATTCTGGGGTGGACATTCACCTAGGTCGTGGTAATGCTAATAAGATATTGACCCGTGTGTTGTTTGAGTTAGCAAAGCACTTCGAGCTAAGAGTTGCCAGCATCGATGGTGGTAGCCTTCGTAATGCCCTGCCACGTGAAGCGAGCGCTGAGCTGCTGATACCATCAGCTCAATTGGACGCATGTAAGAGCGCACTCACAGCATTGACTGCAACATTAAAACACGAACTTGCGGCAGTAGAACCAGACTTTGCAATCTTCCTAGATCCATCAGATGGCATAGAACAGGTTCTAACACTTGAGCTACAACAGCGATTGTTAGCCGCTTTGTATGCCTGCCCACATGGCGTATTTAGAATGAGTGATGAAATCGAGGGCGTGGTTGAAACCTCGAACAACTTAGGGGTAATTCAGACGCGAAATAACGAAATCTATGTACAGTGCTTAATACGTTCATTGATGGATTCGCGTCGTATTGATGCCCAAAACTCAGTCTCTACCGTATTTGAATTAGCCGGCGCTAGCGTCGACTTTACCGGCGCTTATCCTGGATGGCAACCGGATACGTCATCGCAGATCATGGGCGTGGTGCGTGATACCTATAATGAATTGTTTGGTGAAATTCCAAAAATCATGGTTATCCACGCGGGCCTTGAGTGCGGCTTGTTTAAAGACGCCTATCCCAATTGGGACATGGTCTCTTATGGACCGACTATTCGTTTCCCTCACTCTCCCGACGAGAAGGTCTTGATTGCGACAGTTCCACGATTCTGGGAACTAACCCTCGCTATCCTCAAGAATATTCCAGTCAAAAACAGCTAGTCACGCTCATAACGCCAACGAGTTTTAACGTTGGCGTTATTTCCTTACAAATACTTCGCTGATTTTGTTCGTTATGCTGCTACAATTGTCAGTTCATCGGCGATTAACGTTACACTAGATATAGTCATGCCACGGATTAGAATTAGCGAACAAACAATGAAATACACTTTATTTGCGCTGCTATTGTGCTCGCTATTGATCGGCACTGCACACGCAGACATCGCTAATTACACCATCATATCCTCAGATAACTCACTGCGCGACGAAGGTGAGGACAATATCGAGCAATATCTTGCTCAGCTAGATATTAAACCGACCGATGGCGACGACTTCATTCGTCAGCAAGTTATTAAGCAAACCACCCAAGCACTGCAAGCCATTGGCTATTACCAAAGTTTATCGACCGTCACCATTTCACCACGCAAAGGTGAACTAAACATACGCGTTGATGTCAGCATGGGTTATGCAACGCTTATGGCACAATCAGATTTTAGTGTGGTGGGTGAAGGGAGGAATGATAGCGACTTTATTGCACTGCGCGCGACATTCCCAATCGTTTTGGGGTCTAAGTTTCACCATGGTAATTTTGAAACCAACAAAACATATTTTGATCAACTCGCCCAGACTAAGGGATACTTTGACGCGCGCTGGACCATTAGTGAAGTGACGGTCGACTTAGTGACTAACCGCGCTCACCTTATTCAAACCTTTGATACCGGATCACGCTACCGATTTGGCAACACTATAATTCCAACCAAGCATCAAGCGACAGAGTTGATCAAAGCAATGATCCCATTTTCAATGGGTGATTTTTACCACAGTGACCAATTGGCGAAATTTAATTTCGCCCTTAACAAAAGCCAATATTTTGCCAGCGCGCAAGCTATTCCGACTAAACCTGATGCGAGTAACAGCATTGTCGATATCGAGTTATCATTAATCGACAAACCTAGAAATATCGTCGAATTATCTTTAGGTTACAATACCGACAATCATGAACGCGCAAGTATCGTGTGGACCAAACCTTGGATAAATCGTTATGGTCACAACTTGGTGAGTAAGGCTAACTTTAGCCGACAAGATAAATCTATTAGCACGGACTATCGTATTCCTCACGGCGATCCTAACAATGACTACACCAGCGTGTTATTGGGTTGGCAAGATATCAACACCAGCGGACAAGATTACGAAAAATACTCCTTGCAATGGCAACGTCATCAACCCGTCGATTCCAATTGGCAACGGACATTATTTCTCAAGGTCGAGCGAGAATACAACCGTATCGACAATATCGTCTCTAATTTAGTGATACCAGGGATTAGTTATTCACGCACCCGTAGTCGGGGCGGAGTCGCAACGTATTGGGGAGACCGTCAGCTTTATTCGTTAGAGGCAGCGAATAAAGGTTGGGGCTCATCGAGCGACTTAATTAAGCTATCTGTTCATTCCAATTGGTTACGTCAATATAACGAGAGCCATCAATTCTTGTTGAAGATGCAGTTAGGCGCGATACATGCGAGCTCCATCGACGATGTCCCAAATTCATTGCGCTTTTATAGTGGTGGCGATGACAACCTACGTGCTTATGACTTTAAATCGGTGTCACCATTGCAAAAAACAACGGATGGCTTACTCGCTCGCGGGGGACTCTATCAAGCCTTGGTCAGTCTTGAATATAGCTACCCTGTCGTTGAAAATTGGCGTCTAGCGACCTTTTATGACACTGGCACCACCACCGATGACTTCTCTGAATCATTAAAATCTGACGTAGGTGTTGGTGTACGCTGGCAAACACCAGTCGGGCCTATTCGCTTAGATTTCGCGTGGGGATTACAAGACGATGCTCACGCCGCATTTGACCGCCCGTTTAGGGTGAGCTTTTCAATAGGCGTTAACTTATGAGCAGAACGTTCTTTAAACGCTTGTTAATGACATTACTTTTAGTCTCACTGTGCCTGATTTTATTAATCGCCACGCACTGGGGCAATAGGCTAGCAATTGCCAGCATTAGCCGCCTTGTCGACGGTCTCACCGTGGAATTGCAAAGCTCACATCTGTTAGCCAACCCCGTTTTTTCGCGCATTAGCTATGCTAATACACAACAAAATATCGAAATAAGCCAGTTGACAATCGGTTGGGATTGGGGCTGTCTATGGGATTCATCCATTTGTGTTGACGTCATTAACGTTGAGCGCTTTGCATTGGACATTAAAGCCCCGCCAGCGCAAGATAGCAGCAATGAACCGATGGCGACGATTGTGGTTCCTGTACCATTTCAGTTAAAACAATTATCGGTAGCCCATATAGCCATTACGTTGCCAGACGCCTCTGTTGATATCGATAACCTATCGCTCTCATTGAGTGCTCAACAGTCACAAATCAGCCAGCTAAACTTAGGGATCGGTGCACTTGAGTTTAGCGTCGCGAGCAATGAGTCCACCACGCCATTTAACATTGAGACATTTGATCCGTCCAAGTGGGCTGACACTATGTTGCCACCCCTCCCGTTGGCGATATCGGTAGAACAGATCCACATCGGCCGTATCACGGACAAGACACTCATCCAACCCGAACCACTGATTAGTGATATCAATCTATCAGGACAGTTTAATAATCAACAATGGGTCATCAAACAGCTCAGTGCGACCCAACCACTGCTCGATTTCACGCTAACGGCGCGCATTGATAATCAACGCTATTTACCGCACCAACTTGAATTAACGGCCAACACCAAGCAATCTCTAGTGGTAGCACCCAGCACATTTTTGCTCACCAGCGATGGTCAAATGGACGCGTTAGCAATCATGCTTGATTCCAGTGGAGCACTAAAAAGCAAGACCTCAATAGATATTGATCTAACGTCAAGTAAAATACCGCTGACAGTGAAGTCACAATGGCAAGGCACTGTTTTGGCCGTGCCAGATAACATATCGGTCGGGGCAGGCTCGCTAGAACTTGAAGGCGACAGAGAACAATTTTACTATCATGTCAATGGTGACCTATCCTCTGCGTTAATCCCTAAAGTCGTGTTCTTCCTCAAAGGAACTGGCTCGCAACGCGATCTAACATTTAATGACAGTGAGCTACAAACCCTATCCGGTAATATCGGTCTCGGTGGCTCTATGGCTTGGGGAGACTCTCTCTCATCAGCGATAGCGATTGTTGCTGAAGGTATACAACCACATATGTTTTGGCCGCAGTATCAAGGCAATATTTCAGGAACACTCAGTACCCGATTCAACCTCACCAATAAGGCGTGGTCGGTCGGCCTGAGCGATCTCAACCTCAATGGCAGTTGGCTCGACCATCCATTATCGCTGCGCGGCGAGGTCGAAGGTCAATCGCATTACAAAAGTGACTTGGGTTATTGGACGATTAATGACGTTGAGCTCTCCAGTGGTGTTAACTCAATCACCGCCGGTGGCAGTTTCGATGAGCAAATCCGACTCACTGCCTCTATCACCGCCCCCTCACTGGAGCAATCCGTTCCACTGCTTCGTGGTAAGATTGTAGGATCATTAGCCATCACAGGCCTTGTCACTGAGCCACATATTAACGCGAACCTTGATATTAATAATTTCGCAATTGATGAGCATCAACTAGCAATTAAACAAGCCATATTGAGCGTTGATACTAGCTTCAATAAACAGCAGCCGATGGATATCGAGTTAACCCTCGAGCAAGTGAGCTACCTAAAGCAACAATTACAATCGGCTAAACTATTGCTCGACGGCAATTTGGGTAACCACCGACTAACTCTCACTTCAACAGGTGCTCCGTGGGGCGCGCAACTCCAGTTAGATGGTCAAGCGAACAATGTCGGATGGCGGGGCCAACTTAGCAGTGCCAGTGTTGAGACTCCGTTAGAGTCGTGGCAGTTGGCTAAGCCATTTTTCATTGATGTGTTGAAGCAACCCCAGACGATTAGCATCGGTGCCCATTGCTGGCAACAGCAACGACACATTAGCAACGTCTGTCTCAACAGTGAATTTGTGCTCAGTCCACAACAGCAACGCTCCAATAAAGCCACCTTTGAATTATCAGATTTTGAGCTCAGTCAACTCAATCAATTCATGCCTCCACAATTGAGCGTAAGCGGCGGGGTTTCAACACAGGTATCACTCCAACTCAAAACCGACAATAAGGTGTATGTTCATGGGGAAACGTCGGTAAATAAAGCTCTGCTAAAGTTGCACTATAAAGAGCGCACCATAGAACATCACTTTGAAAGCCTATCGAGCCAGTTGATCATCGATGAAAAGCTGTCCAGTGTTAATGTGCACGCCAACTCCCCCACGTTGGGCACTATTGGTCTCTCGCTATTGACCGATGTCTTCGCCACCCAGCCACCGTTAACAGGTCATATTGAGATCGATAAGCTACAGCTCGCCCCATATCAAGCATTAATCCCCGATGTAACTCGTATAGAGGGCGAGTTAAACGTCAGCACTGGGTTTGTTGGTCGCTTTTCAAAGCCCCTATTTTTTGGTGAGGTGTCAATCAAAGATATCTCATTGGCCACCACGAGAGTCCCCACCACGCTGACCAAACTCAATAGCCACTTAAGATTAGAAGGTCAGAGCGCACTGTGGACTAGTGATTTTGATTTAGGGGGCGGCCTCGGTCAATTTAACGGTGCTGTTGATTGGCAAGACAAGCTTACCGCATTACTGACGCTCAATGGTGACGCCCTACACATCGCGCAACGCAAAGACCTCTACGTTAAGTTCTCACCACAGCTCGCCGTCGAAATGACGCCAACACTGACCAAGGTACGCGGCGACATTGTGATAGATGATGGCTTGATCAAGATAGAAGATCTACCACAATCTGCGGTATCACTGTCCAGTGATGTTAAAATAAAAACGATTAAGAAAGAGCAAATAGTGCCGCTCGATTTAGATGTCCAAGTGGTCATCGACGAGGCGCTAAAAGTCGAGGCTTTTGGCCTCGTGTCCCGCCTTGCCGGTAAACTTAATCTAACACAGACGGCGAGTCAGCCACTCAGTGGCTTTGGCGATTTGGCGTTGGTCGAAGCAACTTACAAAGCGATGGGACAGAACTTAATCATCAATAAAGGCCAGCTTATTTTCACTGGCGTATTGCAAAACCCACTAGTGAATATAGAAGCGGTTCGAGACCCCAGTGATACTGAAGATGACGTGACCGCTGGTCTGCTTATCAATGGCAATGCTAAAGCCCCTAAATTAACCATCTTTTCGCAACCTGCCATGCCACAACAAGAAGCACTGTCCTACTTGTTACGCGGTAAGGGGCTGAGTTCGGATAGTAGCGGAGACGGTAATAATATGGCGATATCGATGTTGCTCAATAGCGGCATCGGCCAATCGAACAAGTTTGTTGGTAATATCGGAGACAAGTTAGGCATCGACAAGCTAAGCCTTAATACCAGCGGTAGCGGCGATGATACCAAGATAGAAGTCAGCGGTTATATCACGCCAAAATTACAACTGCGTTATGGAGTGAGTATCCTTGATGGTTCCCCGGAAATTGGATTACGTTATCAACTAACACCCAAGTTTTTTATCCAATTTGTTGACAATGTCGGCCAGACACTAGATCTATTATATAAATTTGATTTCGATTAACTCGACTTTCTCGTTGATGTACGTTTCTTAGTACGCCTAAATGACTTTCTAGGGCTGCTCTTTAGCCCTGCAAAGCCGGACATTGGCGCACCTTGTGCTTGTTCCATCAGTTGATGCAAGCTTTGTTGCAACGGCTGCATAAAATCATCATAACGCACTGATTGATGCGCTATTTGATTAAGTTTTGATTCCCATAACGCGGTCATATCAGGTGTGGTTGCACTAAGTGGCAGCGCGTTAATCAGGGCGGTGCCTGCTTCAGTCGCCTTAATCGCCTTACCTAATCGCACTAAAAACTGACGCTTAAACAGTAGCTCGATAATATTGGCTCGGGTCGCTTCAGTGCCCAAGCCGTCGGTTTCTTTGAGTACCTTCTTAATCTCCACATCACGAACATAACGCGCAATCCCGGTCATCGCGCCAAGCAAGGTCGCGTCGGTAAAGGATTTTGGCGGCTCAGTCACTTTATCCTCAACCACCGAACCGACGCAGGTAAGCGCCTGACCAACAACCAATGGAGGCAACTCACTATCTTGCGCTTGCTTGGTGGAGAACAGCATTTTCCAGCCATGCTGTTTCACTTGCTTGGCCTTAGCTCGAAACAGACCGCCAGCGATATCAACATCGACTACTTGCTGGCTAAAACAAAATGGCGGATAAAATTGCGCAATATATTGATTAGCAATCATCTGATATATTTTAAGTTCAGTGCTCGACAATGCCGCCGTGTTAGCCTGCTTACTGGTCGGAATAATCGCATGATGCGCCTCAACCTTGCTATCACTCCATGCCTTAGATTTTAGGCTCAGATCCGCCTGTGCAATAGCATCCGTTAGCGCCGACACATTATTGGCAATCGCCGCGACAACGGCACTGGCCTGCGAGAAATGTGACATCGGTAAATAACGATTATCGGAACGGGGATAAGTGATCAACTGATGTTTTTCATACAAGCCCTGACACGTATCGAGCACCTGTTTAGCGCTCAAACCAAAGCGCTTGGCGGCATCAATCTGCAATGTGGACAAATTAAATGGTAACGGGGCAAACTGTTTCTTATTATCGTCACTTATCTTGCTGACCGTTGCTTCTTGGCCTTGGGTTCTGGCCACCACATTTTCTGCCAGCTTACGAAAGATCACCCTTCCCTGTTCATCTTGATAACGTTCACAAGACTCGCTGGGCTGCCATTTAGCACTAAACTGCTGTTGCTGCGACGTACTTAGTGTTGCCAAAACTTCATAAAACGGGGTCGCGACAAAGTTACTGATCTCCAACTCTCTTTTGACCACCAAACCAAGGATCGGCGTTTGCACGCGGCCAACCGACAACACGCCTTGATAGCCCGCACGTTGTCCCGCTAACGTATAGGCACGCGTCATATTCATGCCAAATAACCAATCGGCGCGAGAACGTGCCAGCGCCGATGTCGAAAGAGCTCGAAATTCCTGATTTGAACGCATTACACCTAGCGCCTTCTTAACCGCGCCAATATTTAAATCATTAACTAATAACCGCTGAACTTGATCGAGTTTACGTCCCTTAGTTCCAAGATAACTAATCACTTCGTCTACCAGCAATTGCCCTTCCCTATCGGGATCGCCTGCATTGACCAATGAATCAGCCTGCTTGACTAATTTTCGCAGTACGGTTAATTGTTTCTTGGTTTTAGGTTTGGGATTGAGTTGCCACTGATTTGGAATAATCGGCAAGTCTTCGCTGCGCCAGCTCTTGTACTTATCATCGTATTTATCCGGCTCTGCCTGCTCTAACAGATGGCCGATACACCAGCTCACCACATCACCATTATCTAAGGTAATAAAACCATCGGACTTTTGTTGCTTAGACGACAAACCATTTGCGATGGCGCGACCTAAGCTTGGTTTTTCTGCGATGTATAGTTTCAAGACGGAATCCAGCTGGATATAAAAACAGTACTTTATCAGGGATAGTTTACCGATTTCAACAACATTTAGATAAATAACTGTTCAAATATCTCTTTTGCTATTGAAATAATGGATTAAGCGATATTTAATGTGATTAAAGTCACAGTAATAGGCGATTTGTAAGCGTTGATTACTAATTAGCCACGATATAATAATATTGAACTAAAATAATAAATTAGCAATTCCACGCTATGACTTCATAATGTCAAGAAAGAGATGTAATACTTAGATAACTACAATAAAGTAATAAGGAAATCAGAGAGATGAACAATCTATTAAAAAGAACGGCGGCCGCTAGCGCGGTTGCACTTGCCTTGGGAATGTCGGTACCTTCGTTTGCCAATGACACCTCATCAGCCATCGGCGGAAAAATTATCGGACCCAATGGTAACCCTGCCGCGGGCACCGTTATTACTATCGTCCATGAGCCTTCCGGCACGAAAAAACAAGTTGTTGTTAATCAATCAGGCCACTTTAGCAGTAAAGGTTTGCGTGTTGGCGGTCCCTATACTATTACGATTGATTCGACGACTTTTGAAGATGCCAAAGTCACCGATGTCTACCTGTCATTAGGTGATGTTTACCCGATTGATCTTTCACTAAACGCGCCATCTAACGTTGAACGTATTGCAGTCACTGGCAGTGCGCTAAATTCGTTAAGTGGTAGTACCGGTCCAGGTAACAATTTTATCTTATCCGACCTAGAAGGCGCGCCAACAGTTAACCGTGATATCAAGGACGTAATTCGTGTCGACCCACGGATCAATGTCGATGAATCAAACAGCGGCGCTATTCAGTGTGCTGGTGGTAATCCACGCTTTAACAGTCTCACCGTCGATGGCGCGAGAATGAACGACAACTTTGGTCTCAACAGCAACGGTTATCCGACTGTCCGTATGCCATTCTCTTTCGATGCTATCGATCAAGTTGCAGTAGAACTAGCGCCGTTTGATGTACAATATGGTGGTTTCACCTCTTGTAATATTAATGCGGTGACTAAATCGGGGGAGAATGAGGTTCACGGTGGCGTATTCTTTGATTATACCAGCGATTCGCTCAAGGGCGATGAACTTGAAGGGAGCAAAATCCCAACCGGAGATTACAGTGAAGAGCGTTTCGGCTTTCACGTTGGCGCGCCATTAATTGAAGATAAACTGTTCGTATTTGTGGCCTATGAAAAATTGGAAGGGGCACAAATTTTTCAATATACTCCATTTGACAATGGCAAAGTCGATCAAGCAACCATTGATAAAATTATCGATATTTCGAAGACTCAGTATGACTATGATCCCGGTACCATGGTGCCAAGTATGCCGGTCGAGGATGAGAAGATATTAATTAAACTCGACTGGAATATTAACGATAATCATCGTGCCAATTTTGTTTACAACTACAACGATGGTTTTGCCCTATCACAATCAGACGCAGGTTCGAGTCGCTTAGCGTTATCAAACCATTTCTATGAGCGCGGTGCTGAATTTACTTCTATGGTCGCGTCACTCTATTCTGAATGGAGTGATTCATTCTCGACTGAAATTAAAATTGGCACCTCAGAGTTAGACAATCGTCAGATATCACTGGATCAAGCGAGTGGTTTTAGTGAAATACGAATCGACACTGGTGATGTCGATGTTTATATCGGCCCAGATGATTCACGTCAGTCAAACAAGTTAACGTATGAAAACCTAACGTTAAAACTTGCGGGTACCTACTACCTTGGTGAACATGAATTATATTTCGGTTATGAACATGAATCGTTAGATGTCTACAACTTGTTTGTACAGCATAGCCAAGGCGAAACGCGTTTCGGCAGTATCGAAGATTTTGAAACAGGTACCAACGCACGGATTTATTATGGTAACGCTTCAACACACAATCCAACAGATGCCGCTGGTGAATTTAAATATGCGTTAAATACCGTTTATCTGCAAGACACGTATTCGTTCGATGAGCAAGACTTAACCATCACCTACGGTTTACGTTATGACTGGTATAGCAGTGATGATGTACCAGAGTTTAATCAAAAATTCCAAGATCGTTACGGTTTTTCCAATCAACAAAACCTTGATGGCGTCGATTTATTACAACCACGCTTTGGGTTTAATTGGAATGCAACTGACCAGCTAGAAGTTCGCGGTGGATTCGGGCTCTACTCCGGTGGTAATCCAAATGTGTGGATCTCAAATAGCTATTCAAATGATGGTATTCGTAACATCCAATTTAATACTAAGGGTCTACAAGTCCTTGGCGATGACGCCATCGCATTTAATGGCAGTGGCCGTCCAGGCTATGACATCCCACAATCTCTTTTTGATAAAGTAGGCAGCGGCGACGTCGATGACAGTACTAACGTAACAGATCCTAATTTTGAGATTCCGTCAGAATGGAAATATGCGCTTGGTGCTACCTTTACCACCGAAGATGATTATGTCTTGATGGCTGACTTATTGATCAGTCAAAAACAAGACTCGGCAGTGATTAAAAACCTTGCTGATACGCAAACAGGCACTGCACCAGATGGGCGCCCTGTTTATGATAGCACTAATCACAAATACAAATCAGACTTCTTACTAACCAATGTCAAAAGTAACGACGCTAAGGCAACCGTCGTCTCTTTCGCGGTCAATAAATCATATGACAATGGCGTCACAATGGCGGCTTCTTATGCCTATTCTGATGTTAAAGATGTGCATCCGATGACCAGTTCGGTTGCATTTTCCAATTATCATAATATTGCGGTTAGCGATCCTGAAAACCCACAACTTTCTGCCTCTAACTATGAGATCCCTCATCGCTTTACATTTAGCCTGAGCTACAGCCATGAGTTCATCGAAGGCTATGAGACCAGATTTAATCTGTTTGGCCAAGCGCATCAGGGAAGTCCTTATACTTATACCTTTACCAGCCGCAGTAAGGGCCTTGGATTTAATGATGCTGACCGACAGTTACTCTATGTCCCTGAAGAAAACGATTCAAAAGTTGTATATGCTGCTGATTTTGACCAAACGGCGTTCAACGCATTTATTGAGTCTGAAGGGCTAACGCGTGGCGAGATAATGGGTCGTAACAGCTTGAGCAGTGATTGGTGGACCAAATTCGATTTTAAAATTGAACAAGAGTTCGCCGGATTCTCAGCCGATCATCGAGCCAGTGCGTTCTTCGTCATTAAAAACGTTGGCAATCTACTCAACGATGATTGGGGCGTATTAAAGCAAGGCAACTTCTTGCAAGGCGCTGTGGAAGCAAGTGTCAACGACGATGGTCAGTATTCGTACAATAGATTTACCGATCCGAGCACGCAAAGTCGCTCAACAACGCCTTCACTGTGGGAGATTAGATTAGGCGTTAAATACGACTTCTAACGTATCGCTAAAAAACGAAAGCTAGCGCCCT
>Ga0105356_10000895_pt1 | contig 29096 bp, 17 predicted proteins | sample GOMGulsemesocosm_3_FD_83502 | JGI IMG/M metagenome (GOLD analysis project Ga0105356, IMG submission 83502) | Methane-oxidizing microbial communities from mesocosms in the Gulf of Mexico - GOM9D Gulf of Mexico | ecosystem: Environmental > Aquatic > Marine > Cold seeps | place: Gulf of Mexico... | reverse complement strand
TTATAAAAGGAAGTGGATCTGGAGCAAACGGCACCACTCTTGTACAAAACAGCTATACAAACCCCAGTAATCCAGCTAATTTTTGGACTTGTCCTTATTTATTTCGATTCAAACCGACAAATACAAATCGCCCACAATTAACTACTGTTACTTCAAATGCTTTAAGAGAAACTTTCTCTGTAGAAGTGGCTAACACCTCGAGTATTTCTGTTGGTGATTGGGTTCGCTTGCGATTGTCTGACAACAGTCCTGCTTTGGTAGCGGAAGAATTTTCTCCATATCCTATTCATAATGAATATACAAGCATTAGTAATGAAGTTACTGTTTTAGAAATACATAAAATAGCAGCAATTTCAGGAAATACACTTATTTTCAAAGCCCCCATTCATAGAACTATCAATAGCTCTTACAATTGGGTAATTGAAAAGTTTCCAGTCATTGAAGAAGTGGGTTTTCAAGATTTATCATACAAAGGTGGCTTTACTCAAAGTTTTGTACATCATAGAAGTTGGCAAGACGATTCGGGTTGGAGTGGTGTGGAATTCAATCAAACTGCAAACAGTTGGATTTCTAATGTTACATTTTCACAAATGAGCAACGCTGCACATTTTAAACTTACAGGTTATTCTTCTGCTATACAAAATGAATATGTTGGAAACCCAGGGCATTCATTTATATCTTCAAATGCATCAACGGGTTGTCTAATAGGATTTAATATAGATTCATCAACAGGCATACATCACAATTGTGGTGTTTCTGGCGGTTCAATTGGAAATGTTCTTTGGAGAAATGAATTTCCAACAAATGGAAATAGTGGTTTGGAAATACATGCAAGTCAACCTAGAGCCAACTTAATAGATTTATGCAAAGGAGGTTTAGGCATAAATTATGGAGGAGCTGAACAAAACCAACCAAATCATTTAAGACACCTAGTGCTATGGAATTTTGAAGGTATTGGATATACAAATACTAATTTTGAATTTTGGAGAAGCAATTATACCTATGCAAAAATAATTCCTCCAATTGTTTCTGGCTTGATAGGTTTTACACTTACCTCAGACACTTCACAATATCAAGAAAACGAATCTCCTGGAAAACATGTCGATGAACAATCTTTATACCAAGAACAATTGAAATACCGTTTGGGCCAGTTACCAAATTGGGTGAGTTCAATCTTAGCCGTAACTGGAGTTACACTCTCAACTCCGACCATAAAAATAGAAGAAACACAAACAATAAAATTAACAGCTTCCGTTTCACCGAGTAAAGCAATAGACCCATCAGTAAATTGGACAACTGGTGATTCTTCCATTGCAACTGTTGATTCCAATGGAACCATTACCGGAAAATCAGCAGGAACGACAACAATCATAGCAACCACCACAGATGGCGGATTTACAGCAAGCTCTACAGTAACTGTTAGTGCATTAGGAACACCGATACAGCACATAGAACCTTTCGAAAATATGAATTTTTCTGGGTGGGTTTTGGACTCTTATATTGGTGAAAATGGTTTCTCATGGAATATCGATGCAAAAAGTACTACTGGTTATATTGATGCTACAAAAGAAATTTATATGAGGTCAGGAAAGACCGGAGTTTTATCTAGTACAATTCCTGGTGGAATATCCTCTTTTTCTGTAAGTTGTAAAGATCTTTGGGAAGCGAATGTAGAAAGAACCCTACAATTGCTTATTAATGGAAATATTGTGGATACTTTTACTCATACTGGTAGCGATCTTTATTCCTATAATGTAAACAATATTGACATCGAAGGTGCGATAACAATCGGCCTAAAAAACAATTCACCAACCGACTCAAACAAATCTATTGCTGTTGAGAATATAACTTGGACAACTTACAATTCTGCAACCGCAGCTGTAGACTCAAACCATTTGAATAACATAGAAATATATCCCAATCCTTTTAAAGAAAACTTAACCATTGAATTCCAAAACCCCAATATTGTCAAAGTTATACTGACTGACATGCATGGAAAAACTATTCACCAACAAATACCCACTGAATCAAACAAAATAATTCTAAACCCTAGCTACCTAAAAGTCCCTAAGGGTTTTTATATTCTGCAATTTATTGGCACAACTAACAGTCAAAACTATAAAATTATTCGAAATTAATTTCCTACTAAAACAAATGGTTAATAAATACAAAAGCCGACATATTTCTATGCCGGCTTTAACCTTAACTAAATCTATATAATTTTATCTAAATATATAGTTTTCCTTTTCTCCTTCTTTGTTTACAATTCCTAATTTCAGACTTCCGTATTGAGATTTGGCACTCAATAACCTTTCCGCTTCATCAACATCTTTTATCTTTTTCCCGTTGATTTCTACCAGAACAAAACCTTCTAAAGATTCCAAATCTCTACGTTGTACATTCACTATTTTGACACCATTTTTAATGTCCAAACTTTTAGCTTCTTTGGATGACAATTTCTTTACAGAAAATCCTAAACTATTTACTTTTAAAATTTTATTCTCTGACAACTCTACCACTTTTGACAAGAATTCTTCATCCCTTAAAATAGTAACGTTTATTTTATCTCCTGGGCGCTTTGCATTTAACTGTCCTTTTAAATCAGAAAATTTAGTTATTTTAACATTTTCTATTTTCACAATTACATCTCCTTCTTGCAAACCTGCTTTTTCAGCTCCCCCATCTTCAGTGACAGCAACTATTTTAACACCTTCTAAATCATCGGTACTTGGATCGTATTGAATTCCAATTATCGCCTTCTGAACATTTCCATATTCCATCAAGTCTTCAATTACCTTTTTTGCAATATTAGAAGGTACAGCAAAAGAATACCCAACAAATGCACCCGTTTTAGAAGAAATGGCCGTATTTATCCCTATCAATTCACCTCTTGCATTTACCAAAGCACCTCCACTATTTCCAGGGTTAACAGCCGCATCTGTTTGTATAAATGATTCAATATTACGGTTTCCTTCAAGGTCTCTTCCTTTGGCACTTACAATCCCTGCTGTTACTGTGGATGTTAAGTTGTAAGGATTACCAACAGCCAACACCCATTCTCCTACTTTAATATTGTCTGAATTACCAAAAGGAATAGACTCAAAATCAGCTCCATCAATTTTCAACAAAGCTATATCATTACTAGGATCTGCTCCTATCAATTTTGCTTTGTACATTTTTTTATTATTCAACGTGATTTCTATTTCAGTTGCATTATCAATAACATGATTGTTTGTAATAATATAACCATCTGTAGATATTAAAACACCACTTCCTGTTCCTACTTGCTCATATTTTCTCCCATTACTTCTTCCATAAAACAATTCTGAGAAAGGATCTCTTGCTGTTTTAATTGATGTGTTTTTTACATGAACCACCGCATTCAAACTCTTATCAGCAGCTTCTACAAAATCAGTTTTTTCTGCTGCTGCCGTATTTGCATATGTAAAACTTGTCCTTATTGGAGCTATGGTATCTTCTTGATTTTCTTTTTGGACTACTTGAGGTGTATTATTTTCTAAAAATAATTTGTACCCACCTAACGAAATTGCTCCTCCTAAAAAGGCAACAAATACTAAACTTGCGGTTTTTTTCATCTTAAAATTTTAATATTCTTATTAACTTCTTCTCAAAGATATAAAATGTACCGTTTCAAAAATTATCTTTAACTGAGTGTTAACTTTTTTTAACTAGCCTTTAACAGATTTAAAAAGTCGGAAGATAAAATTACTAGTTTTAACAACGAACCAACTAAAAAAGGTCAACTCCAATCAGGGAAATACAAGTTTTAAATTTTCAACAACTGATTGATATGAAATTTAATTCCAAAATCAACACTATAAGGTGTAAAATTCCCACTGAATGGTTTTATTTTACCTGCATTGATAAACAAATTCCATTTCTTGTTTATTTTTCTTTCTAGCCCTACAGCATATTCAAACAACAACCCTGACCCTAAATCTATGGCACCACCACCAGCCGCCCCGAACATTCCTTTGATTGTTAAATTCCAATTTCTTGTGATTGGATGGTAATAAGTAGCCCCTAACAAACCTTCTGCATAGGCTCCATAATCTCCTTGATATGCCCAAACAGTACCTCCGTTTATACTGAACCTTTCTCCAATATACTTTTGAACTTCAAAACCTAACAAATTGAAATAGGACTGGTACAATTCACCATCTTTTCTAGGCTTATTTGGAGGAAAATAAGTTCTATTAGAAATAGCCATCGCCATATGATTTACAGAATATTCACTTGAAGAGACTTCAAATTCGGTTGTTCCTTTTGGCAAATTTGCAGGAAATAGCCTGTCAAATGATTTTCCAATACTGATCTCTATATGATTGGCATTAAAATCTCCCCAAGGTGAAAATGTCTTCCCTACCATTAACTTTAAATCATATCCTTTATTAAATACCACAGTGATTCCTGCTTCCGCTTGAGCCGTCGCACCTCCGCCCGATTCAATAGCTCCACCACCACTAGGACCGAACAGCAACCTTCCTTCCAAATTCAATCTATTTGAAACGACAGGTAAAACACCACCTGCCCCTAATAAAATTGACATATAGCCATCTGCTCCTCCTTGAAGAGCTCCATTTATTTTTAAGATCCCATACAAATTAGGGTTGATGATTCTTTCTATTTGCGCACCAATCAATCCTACTTTTCCATTTTCAACTTCTGGTCTCGTTGGTGCAGATCCTTTTTTTAAATTAAAATATTGTGTTCCAACCATAGCAGCACGTAATTTACTAAAACCGGAATGTGTTGTTGTAGAACTGTCAATTCCAGAATTCGCTACTTTAAAATAATTGGTTCCATTCAAAACTATTCCAAAATTTATTTGGTTTCCTGTAATGGCTCCAGAAGGAAAATCAATTCGAGAAACTCCCAACCTAAAACCGAGCTTTCCTACTTGTTTTTCTAATACTACATGTGGCCTCAGAATAAGTCCTCCTCCATCTGCGGCACCACCACCACCACCTCCTCCGATAAAAGCACCGAAGTCAAGATATAATTTTTTATTGAGAATTCTTTTTCTCCAACCAGTAGACATTCCCAAAGTAATTAATCCTGGCCTTATTCCTGATAAAGCTGCATAGGAATTGATTCCTAAGTACATTGTTGATGATTTACTTACCAAGTTAAACAAATCAAAACCTATTCCTATAAAACCCAAATCAGGCTCATCTGTCATTGAAACAGTTTCCCAACTTAAACGATAACGATTCGGAAAAACTTCTACAGCATGTTTTTGACTTTGTACAAATGAAGTCGCTATTATAGTTATAAAAAAGAAAGCTTTTTTCATATTCAATTTTCAATAAATTTATTTCTTTAAAATTTGCTTTATTTTAATGTTAAAAGCGGCAAAAACCAATGTTGTTATTGGACTTAGATAATTAAAAACTGCATAAGCAAAATAATCAGCTACACGAACTCCAAGAACTGTTGATTGATAGGCTCCACAAGTATTCCATGGAATCAATACAGAAGTTACCGTACCTGAATCTTCCAAAGTTCTACTCAAATTCTCAGGTGCCAAACCTTTTTCTTCATAGGCCTTTTTAAACATTTTCCCTGGAATTACAATTGCCAAATATTGATCTGATGCTATAACATTTAATCCCAAACAACTAAAAACTGTACTTGCAAAAAGTCCAAATACTGAACTTGCTATCTTCAACAATTCGTCTGTAATTCTTGACAAGGCTCCAATGGCGTCCATAATACCTCCAAACACCATAGCACTTATAATTAATAATATTGTCCAAATCATCCCTTTCATTCCTCCAGAACTAAACAATTCATTCAACGTTGCATTGTTTGTTTTTATCTCTATATCTGTAAGAATTGCATTTGCTATAGTTTCTAAGCTTGAAGAAGAAAGCTGCCCTATCAATTCTGATTGAAAAACAATAGAAAAAACAACAGCAAGTAAAACACCTATTGACAAAGCGACTAGTGGTTTTGTTTTTAAAACAATCAAAACCACCACTGCTCCTGGAACAACAAACAACCAAGGTGTAATTTGAAATGTATTATTTATCGTATTTAATAAATTGCTAATATCAGCTTCTCCAGTAGCATCAATATTAAAACTAAGGATTATAAAAACGACCAGAGTAACAACCAAAGTTGGCACTGTAGTTATTGTCATGTATTTTATGTGTGTGAACAAATCTGTCCCAGCCATTGCTGGAGCTAAATTTGTAGTATCACTCAACGGAGACATTTTATCTCCAAAATACGCCCCTGAAATAACAGCTCCTGCAATCATTCCAGAATCAATACCTAAGGCTGTCCCTATACCAACTAAAGCAATACCTACTGTAGCTGAAGTTGTCCATGAGCTTCCAGTCGCTATGGAAATAATAGCAGCGATGATAACTGATGCTGGTAAGAATATAGTTGGGTTTAGTACTTGAAGTCCATAATAAACCATTGCAGGAATAATTCCTCCTATGAGCCAAGTTCCTGCTAAAGCACCTACCAGAAATAATATGAGGATAGGAACCAATACACTTTTTAGATTTTCTTTTACCTCCGAAATCATTTTTAGAAAAGTCACCTTATTTCGAAAACCAATTAGCAAAGCAACAACTGCAGATATTAATAAGATGTATTGATTGGAATATTCTCCCAACATTTCACCTCCTTTAGAAAAGATATTATAAGCTAGTAAGGTCATCAATACAAATACAGATATTAAAGCTTCCCAAATATTCAATTCTTTATTCTTTATAATTTGTGTATCCATTTATAAATTGAAGTTTTGTTAAAAAAATTAAAAATACTGTTTTATTTATAACTAAGTCGTATTTGTAACAATCTCCAATCTATTATTTTTGAAATGAACAAAATGCAAGTCTACGTTTTTACAAATTACACTCTATTTTTTGAATCTACAACAATTGTTACAGGCCCATCATTTACAAGCGCGACTTTCATATCTGCTCCAAAAATTCCTGTTGCAATCTTTATCCCTAAATCTATACTTAATTGTAAAATAAATTTTTCATACAGTGGGATAGAAATATCTGGTTTTGCTGCTTTTATATAAGAAGGTCTGTTCCCTTTTTTCACACTTGCCTGCAGTGTAAATTGACTGACTGTTAAAATCTCTCCATTTATATCTTTTATGGAAGCATTCATGACTCCAGCTTTATCATTAAAAATACGCATGTTGGTAATTTTATTAGAAAGCCATTTGATATCTTCTAAGGTATCTTCCTGCTCTACACCAACCAACACTAATAATCCAGTCTTTATTTCAGAAAAAATTTTGGTTTCAATTGTCACCGATGCACTTGAAACTCTTTGAATAACTACTTTCATATATGATCAAAAAATGATTTTTATTTCCCGTAAACATCTTGTCTAAAATGTTCTTCTTCCCCTTTTATTATCTGCAAATAACTAAAATAACGAGAAGGAGCAACAGTATCGTTTTCAATGCCCGATTTTATTGCACATTTAGGCTCATCAATATGCATGCAATTGTGAAATTTACAATTTTGTTTGAGTTCAAAAAATTCAGGAAAATAACCCCCTATTTCTTCTTTTTCAAAATCAACCATTCCAAATCCTTTGATTCCAGGTGTATCAATAATATAACCACCAAAACTCAAGGGGTGCATTTCAGCAAATGTAGTGGTATGTTGACCTTGTTTGTGTTGTTCTGATATTTCCAAGGTTTTTAAATTCAAATTTGGCTGAATGGTATTTATCAAAGTAGATTTTCCAACACCAGAATGTCCAGAAAACATACTCACTTTATTTTTCATTAATTCAATCACTTCAGCTACATTTTCACCTTCCTTAGCCGAAATATCTACACAATTATAACCTACACTAGTGTATATTTCTTTGAGTTCTTCTTTAATTTCTTCTGTCTCTTCACTAAATGAATCTATTTTATTGAATAGAATTGTTACAGGTATGTGATATGCTTCTGCAGCCACCAAAAAACGATCCATAAAACTCGTTGATGTTGGCGGGTTGTCTATAGTAACCATTAGAAACGCCAAATCAATATTAGCTGCAATAATATGTGTCCGTTTGGATAAATTTACAGATTTACGAACAATATAATTTTTCCTTTCATGAATTTTTGTAATAACACCTGTATCCTTTTTAGACTCTAAATCAAAATCCACCACATCTCCTACAGAAACAGGATTGGTACTTTTAATTCCTTCCAATCTAAACTTTCCTCGAATTCTACACTTGTAAACATCCAAGCTCTCAGTCCTTACAAGATACCAGCTTCCAGTAGATTTTATTACAACTCCATTCATATTATTATACTTCTCTAAATTGGATATTCTATACTCAATACATATATTTTTTCTATTTCTTGCCTCTTTCTTTTTCCTTTTATTTTTACTTAAATTTGAAACAACAACTATGCTATCTTTGAAAATTTAAATTTACTAAAAGAAAAAATAAACTTGTCAATATTTCCGAAAACCTAAATCCATTGAGTGTAACAAAAATACCACAAAGACCTCAATTATTGAGGAATTTGTGGTATTCTTAAATTATAAGATTCAAAACCTTAACATTTGTAGTTCTATAAATTACTTCCCACTAACAATTGTTTCTTGATGATTGATTGACTCTTGGTGAATTGCTTTAAAAATTGATTCAACAAATGCATCACTCAATCCTCTTACAGAACCTTCTTTCTTTACAGACTCTAAAATTGCTGCCCATCTTGAATCTTGTAAAATTGAAATGTTTTTTCCTTTTTTAACTTCTCCAATCTGTTCAACAACTTTCATTCTTTCAGCCAAAGTATCTAAAATATGATTGTCTATTACGTCAATTTCAGCTCTTAAACCAGTCAATTTATCCAATGCTTCTCCTTCTGCTTTTGGCTCTCTTACTTTCAAATCGTTCATGATTTCAACCAAACGATCTGGAGTAATTTGCTGTGCAGCATCTGACCAAGCATTATCTGGATCAATATGAGTTTCGATCATCAAACCTTCGAAGTTCAAATCCAAAGCAATTTGAGAAATTTCATCAATATCTGTTCTGTTTCCACAAATATGAGATGGGTCATTGATTATTGGTAAATCTGGATACTTTTGTTTCAAAGCAATTGGCAATTGCCATTGTGGTACATTTCTGTATTTTGTCTTTTTATATGAAGAAAATCCTCTATGAATAACTCCTAATTTCTTAATATTAGCAGTATACAAACGCTCAACACCACCTAGCCACAAAGCTAAATCTGGATTGATTGGGTTTTTCACCAATACAATTTTATCAGTACCATTCAATGCATCAGCAATTTCTTGTACAGCAAAAGGATTTACAGTTGTTCTAGCACCTAACCAAAGGATATCTACATCTGCTTCTAAAGCCAACTTTACGTGCGCTAAATTAGCTACCTCAACAGCAATCATCATTCCTGTTTCTTTCTTTACTCTTTGCAGCCATGGCAAAGCAATAGCTCCAATTCCTTCAAAACCTCCTGGTCTTGTTCTTGGCTTCCATACACCTGCTCTAAAAACAGTTACATCTGTGTTTTTCAATTCGTGAGCAATTTTTAATACTTGCTCTTCTGTTTCTGCACTACATGGTCCAGCAATTACCAAAGGATGGTCTAATTGCATATCATCTAACCAAGTTCTGAATTCTTTTGTATTCTCCATTGTAAAATTATTATTCGTATCGTTTAATTTTTTATTTTTTAATTCCGTTTAATATTTCTTTTATGTAATTTGTTTCCGCCATACATTTTCGCAATTCTTTTCTATCTTCATTTACAATTAATTCTCTAAATTCTGACAAGTTTTTAATATACTCATCTAAGGAAGTTAGAATGTTAATTTTATTTTCAACGAAAATAGGAGACCACATCTTAGGTGAACTTTTTGCCAAACGAACTGTAGATTCAAACCCACTTCCCGCCATATCAAAAATATTTTGCTCTTCTTTTTCAATTTCCAAAACTGTTTTCCCTAACATAAAAGAACTTATATGAGATAGATGTGAAACATATGCGATATGTTTATCATGCTCTTTGCTATCCATAAAAGTAGTACGCATATTCAAACCTTTAAAAATAGCCAATGTTTTTTCGATTGCCTCAACACTACTCAACTCCCTATCGCAGATAATATTTACTTTCCCGTCGAACAAATTATAAATTGCTGCCTCTGGTCCAGAAAATTCAGTTCCCGCAATTGGATGAACGGCCACAAAATTAACTCTTTTTGAGTGCTTTACAACTTTTTTACAGATGTTTTCTTTTGTAGAACCTACATCAAAAACTAAAGTGTTCTCTTTTATCCCTTCTAAAACATCCCAAGCCAGTTGTGGTGCGTAGTTGACAGGAACAGCTAAAATTACAATATCTACCGTTTTTATTATTGAAAGATCAGAAATTGTGTCTACAATACCTAGTTCCAATGCTTTTTGCGCATTTTCTTTATTCGAATCAACACCTATAACAGTCCAATCAAAACGTTTTTTCAGCTCTAAAGCCAATGAACCTCCAATCAAACCTAAACCAATAACTGCTACTCTTTTTTTCATTATTTATGTTTTTAAAAGATAAAACATCAAGATGATAAAGTTATTTATTACTATCTTTTTTTACCTCTTTTACTTTTACTCTATTCTTTTTTTTCGAATACGGTCTTTTCTTATTCCAAAAACACTTTACTTCGCATCTATTCTCCTACCCTTAACAACACCTCTTCTAATTTCTCTTCTTTCACACACAATGACAAACGTATATACCCTTCTCCATTAGATCCAAAAACTGTTCCTGGAGTTAAAAACACATCTTTTTCATACAGCATTTTATCAGTCATTTGCTCAGAAGTAATTCCGTTTGGTAATTTTGCCCATACAAACATTCCTCCATTCTCTTTGTTGTATTTGCAATTTAATGCATCTAAAATCTTCCACGTCAACTCTCTTCTCTTGGCATAAACAGCATTGATACTATCAAACCAATCTTTTGACATATTTAAAGCTTTTACAGCTCCTTTTTGAATTCCATAAAACATGCCTGAATCCATATTACTTTTTACCTTTAATATTTCTTTCAGGTATTTTTCTGCTCCTAAAACCATTCCCACTCTCCAGCCAGCCATATTAAAAGACTTGCTCAATGAATTCAATTCCAATGCCACTTCTTTCGCTCCGTCATATTGCAATATACTTTTAGGCTCTGTGTTCAAAATAAAACTATATGGATTGTCATTTACAATCAGTATTTCGTGCTTTTTTGCAAAAGAAATCAATTCTTCAAATAAACTATCCGTAGCTTTTGTTCCTGTTGGCATATGTGGATAATTGACCCACATGATTTTTATTTTGGACAAATCATTTTTTTCAATAGCCTTAAAGTCTGGCAACCATCCATTCCCTCCTGTTAAATTGTAATAGACAGCTTCAGCTCCAACCAATTTTGTTACAGAACTATAGGTGGGATATCCGGGATTGGGTATTAAAACCCGATCTCCTTCATTTAAAAATGCCATTGAGATATGCATTATTCCCTCTTTTGACCCCATCAAAGGCAAAATTTCATTTGCAGGATTCAGCTCAACATTGAAATACTTTTTATAAAAAGTAGACATTGCATCTCTTAATTCTGGCAATCCTTGGTAGCTTTTATACCCATGAGCCATCACATCCTCTAACGAACCTGTAATTGCTTCTAAAACCTCTTTTGGAGGGTTTAAATCAGGACTTCCTATACCCAAACTAATGATTGGCTTACCTGCGGCCATTAACTGTCCTACTTCTCTTAATTTAATAGAGAAATAGTATTCTTTTACATCATTAAGTCTGTTTGCTTTTGAAATCATTTTTTTATTTTTTTTGCGATTGCCTCTATGGTGATAAAACTTATATTATTTATTCTTCCTATATTCACCTAACACTTTACAACTAGATACTTTTGCACTAATATCTTTCAATGCATTATTATATTCTTGATAATCTGTAAAAACCAAATCTGCAAAAAATGCATATTCCCATGGTTTTTCTATAATGGGTAATGATTGTATTTTTGATAAATTGACCTTATGCTTTGCCAACTCCATAAGCACTTCTCCCAATGACCCACTTTGATCTTCTAATACAAACTTCAAAGAAGCCTTTGTTGGAAACTCTAATAAATCTTTTCCTTTCTTTTCTACAATCACAAAACGAGTATGATTGTCCTTGATTGTTTGTATTTCACTTGCAAGAATCTCCAAGTTGTAAATATTTGCTGCCAAAGAACTAGCAATAGCACCAACACCTTTTAAATTCTCATCTTGTATTCTTTTAGCCACATCAGCAGTATCTTTATCTTCTACCAAATGAATATGTGGATACTCTCTAAAAAACTTTCTACATTGCAACAAAGCCATAGGATGCGAATACACTTCTTTAATGTCTTTAATATTTTGCCCTTTCAAAGCCATCAAATTATGATGGATTGGCAAGTAATACTCTCCTGTAATTGTTAAATCAGCTTCATCTATCAAAGCATAATTTGGCAAAATAGCACCTGCAATAGAATTCTCAATCGCCATTACCGCAGCTTCTACTTTTTCGTCAACAACCAAATCTGGCATTTCAGCAAAACTCATACACTCTGTAAGCTCATTGTCTTTTCTAAAATAATTTTCAGCTACAATGTGATGATATGACCCCTTTATTCCTTGAATTGCTATTTTCATTTTACTATTTCTTTATACAAAAAAAAGTCCCGATTTCTCGAGACTTTCATATTTGTATTATTTTATTTTATTTTGATAACACATAGAAAGTCTCGCTTCTCTTATAAAAATAAAAGAAGAAAAAGAAACTTGTAAATGTGAATGTATTTTTCATTTTTTCTAAACTGAGCGACAAATGTAAGTATTTATTTAATAATTCCTAGCGTTTCTTTAAAAAAGTTGAAAAATCTTTTAAAAAATAGGGTTTTATATAAAAAAATCTTAGTCTACATATATAAAATGATATCAAAAAAAAGCGTGTTAAGAAATTTTCTTAACACGCTTAAGTGACCGGGCTGGGGCTCGAACCCAGGACCCTCTCCTTAAAAGGGAGATGCTCTACCAACTGAGCTACCAGGTCATAACTAAAACAAATGAAATATAGTGGTGAGAGAAGGATTCGAACCTTCGAAGCTTGCGCAGCAGATTTACAGTCTGCCCTCGTTGGCCACTTGAGTATCTCACCATTATTTCAATAAAAGGAAAATTTACTTTCGCAAATTTAGTGACCGGGCTGGGGCTCGAACCCAGGACCCTCTCCTTAAAAGGGAGATGCTCTACCAACTGAGCTACCAGGTCATTATTTCCTTTGTTTTAGCGGGTGCAAATATAGAAGTATATTCTAATAAAACAAACATTTTTATGAATTACTTTCATCTAAATATGCTTGCCTTACTTTCTTGAATAAATTTGAACTATACACGAAATCTACAACAGATTCATTATCAGTTTTAAAGATCTCTTTACTGCTACCTTCCCATGCTTTTACCCCATCCTTTAAAAAAATAATTTTTTCTCCAATTTCCATAACGGAATTCATATCATGTGTATTTATTACCGTAGTAATTTGATATTCGTCTGTAATTTCTTGAATTAAATTATCTATTACAATAGCCGTTTTTGGATCCAAACCAGAATTTGGTTCATCACAAAACAAATATTTCGGATTCATTACAATTGCACGAGCTATTGCTACTCTTTTTTGCATCCCTCCTGAAAGTTCTGCTGGAAACTTTTTATTAGCATTATCCAAATTGACTCTTTTCAATACTATATTTACACGATCCAACATTTCTGGGATAGTTTGATTGGTAAACATTTTAATAGGAAACATCACATTTTCTTCTACTGTCAAAGAATCGAACAAAGCACTCCCTTGAAATACCATTCCTATATCTTGACGCAATTGCCGTTTGTCATTTTCCCCCAAATCTCTACTAACCCGACCATCAAAGACAATAGTTCCTAATTCTGGAGTATGCAATCCTAAAAGACTTTTTAAGAAAACCGTCTTACCAGAACCACTTTGACCAATTATCAAACTTGTTTTTCCTCTTTCAAAAACAGCATCAATCCCTTTTAGTACTTTTGTATCTCCAAAACTTTTTTCTATGTTTTTTACTTCTATCATCTATCCTAAAAGCATTTGAGTTAAAAAATAATTCAATAATATAATCACGACACTTGTCCATACTACGGCTTGTGTACTAGCTCTTCCAACTTCCAATGCACCACCTTTTACATAATAACCATGGTAAGATGGAATCGTAGCAATTACAAAAGCAAATACTACTGATTTTATCAAAGCATATTGCACCAAAAACGGATCAAAATCCATTTGAATACCTGCAATGTAATCTACAGAATGAAAAAGACCTGTCAACACCCCAGCTACCCAACCACCAAAGATACCTAAAAACATTGCTAAAAATACAAGTAAAGGATAAAAGAAAACAGCAGCTAAAACTTTGGGCAAAACCAAATAATTCAAAGAGTTAATTCCCATAACTTCTAATGCATCTATTTGTTCTGTTACCCGCATAGTGCCAATGCTTGAAGTTATAAAAGACCCTACTTTTCCAGCTAGAATTATTGAAGCAAATGTAGGTGCAAATTCCAATATCATAGATCTCTTAGTAGCAAAACCTATTAAATATTTCGGTATCAAAGGATTATCCACATTTAACGCTGTTTGAATTGCTACAACTCCTCCTACAAAAAAAGCAATAAAAGCAACAATACCCAACGATTTCAGTCCTAAATCTTCAATCTCTCTAAACAAAGCATCTTTAAAAACATTCCTCTTTTGTGGACGTCTAAAAACTTGTTTGAGCATTAAAAAATACTTCCCAACATGTTCTATATAATTCATTAATCTTTGGTTTTTTGCTAAAGTATTAAATAATTGTGGAATTGTATGGCCATTCAATTCTATATTTTCTCCTCAACACCTCTCTCTATCCTATAAATTATCTCTCTGTTAACATAATGCATCTAGACTTTAAAGTTTTCTATATTCTTAAATTTTATACACCAAACTTTGTACCTTTGGTTTCTTATTATCTTTCAATATAAAAAAATGAAAAAAAACCTTACTTTTATCTTATTTCTAACAATTGCATTTTCAACTCTTTCGGCTCAAAAAAAAAACAACCCCAAATTAGTTGTAGGGATTGTAGTGGATCAAATGCGCTATGATTACCTTATTCGATTTTCTGATAAATACGGTGAGAATGGATTTAAAAAATTATTAAAAAAAGGATACAATCTTGAAAACGCACATTACAACTATATACCCACCTATACTGCAGTTGGACACAGTTCTATCTTTACTGGCACGACTCCAACCAACCACGGAATCGTAGGTAACAACTGGTATGATACCTTTTTACACAAAAGTATTTATTGTATTGACGACAATAGATTTGAAACTGTAGGTTCTGATTCTAAAGAAGGACAAAAATCGCCATATAGGTTGCAAACAACAACTGTTACCGATCAATTACATCTGGCTCAAAATATGAAAGGAAAAACTATTGGAATTGCGATAAAGGATCGCTCTGCAGTCTTACCTGCTGGTCATACTGCCAATGCTGCTTATTGGTTTGAAGGAGGAAATAGTGGTAAATGGATAACCAGCTCATTTTATATGAACAAACTTCCTAAATGGGTTCAATCCTTTAATAAAAACGGAAAAGCGAACGATTATTTAAACCAGTCTTGGACTACCTATTACGATATCAAAACTTACACTGAAAGTATTGAAGACAACAACCCTTATGAAGGATTATTTAAAGGAGAAAAAAAACCTATTTTCCCACATGACCTTTCTCGTCTTAGAAAATCTAATGGAAATTACAACCTTTTAAAAACGGTTCCTTTTGGAAACTCAATCACTACTGATTTTGCAGAAGCAGCAATCTTAGGTGAAAACTTAGGGCAAGATGAAATTGTTGACTTTTTAACTATTAGTTATTCAAGTACAGATTATGTTGGTCATAAATACGGAGTAGACTCTAAAGAAATTGAAGACACTTATATTCGTATGGATAAAGAAATTGAACGTTTACTCAACTTTCTAGATTCTAAAGTTGGAAAAGATGCTTATACCCTATTTTTAACAGCTGACCATGCGGCAGCTCAAACTCCAAATTACTTAAAAAAATTAAAAGTTCCTGCCAATTATTTTGAAGACGCAGCGTTTCTTAAATTTGTCAAAAAACTGGCTTTTGATAAATTCGGATCTGACAATTTGATAGAAAATATTTCTAATTATCAAATTTTCTTAAATAAAAAAACAATCAAAGAATTGAACTTGAATCTTCGCTCAATAGAAAATTATATTGCAGATGAAATCATAGCTTTCGATAATGTATACAAAAGCGTGACTGCTCATAGTTTGCAGAATACATTCTATCGTTCTGGGCTATTAAGTTTAGTTCAAAGAGGGTACAATCAAAAATTTTCTGGTGATATTATATATGTCCCAAATCCATCTACGCTGGGAAGCGGTTATAAAAAAACAGGAACAAGTCATGGTACAGGTTACAGCTACGACACACATGTTCCTATGATTTTTTATGGATTTGGAATTAACAATGGGTTTACAAAAGAATACCATCCTATTATTGATATAGCACCTACTGTTTCCAATTTACTTCAAATAGAATTCCCAAATGGAAATACTGGTAGTATTATTAAAGAAGTCTTAAAATAAACCAGTAAAAATCTAAGACCACTACAGTACAAAACAATAAAAACCCAATTGTAATTCCATACAATTGGGTTTTTATTTATATCAGATTATGAAGATTCATTCCTATTATCAAAACAATATAGAATTAACACACAACATTTTTCAGTCAATCCTCAGTGGAATAATACTCCTAAGTACAGTTAAAACTTAGCGTCCACATCCCAAGCTTCCAAATAATCTTTGATGAACTTGATAAACAAACCTCCTAAAGCTCCATTTATTACACGATGATCATAGGAATGAGATAAGAACATTTTTTGACGAATTCCAATCATATCTCCTTCTGGTGCCTCAATAACAGCAGGCACTTTTCGAATAGCACCCAAAGCCAAAATAGCAGCCTCTGGTTGATTGATAATTGGTGTTCCAAACAAACTTCCAAATCCACCTACATTCGTTACCGTATAAGTCCCTCCTTGGATTTCATCTGGTTTCAATTTATTTTGTTTGGCACGCAAAGCCAAATCGTTTACTACTTTTGCCATACCAATTAGGTTCAACTCATCTGCGTTATGTATTACAGGAACTATCAAATTTCCATTTCCTAAAGCAGCCGCCAAACCTAAGTTGATTTTTTTACGAATCACCACTTTTTTATCTCCATCAAAAGACAAATTTACCAAAGGGTATTTTTTAATTGCCTCAGCTACCGCCATCATAAATACCGGTGTGTATGTTAGCTTCTCACCTTCTCTTTCCAAAAACAAATCTTTAGATTGTGTTCTCCAAGTAACCAAATTTGTTACATCTACCTCTATAAATGATTGTACATGAGCCGATTTTCGAACCGAATGAATCATATGATCTGAAATCATTTTCCCCATCCTACTCAATTCAATTAATTCATCTTCTCCGTTTACAGATAATGGTACTGTTGTATTTGATACATTCTTAGTTACGGTACTAGAAACCGAAGTCTTTTTTTCTTTTACTCTGATGGCTGTATATCCTAAAATATCTGCTTTTGTAACTCTACCATCTAAACCTGTGCCTGGAATTTTTTCCAGTTCTTCTTTAGAAATTTCTTCCGTAGTGGCTATTTTTTTCACCAAAGGTGAGTAAAACCTTTCGGTATCTGTAATTCTTTGAACTGGTGCTCTACTTTTTATAGCAATTGCTTTTTGAATCTCTTTTTCAACTTCAATTGCGACATCAGGAACTTCTTCTATATTTTTTTCAATCTCAACAGAATCAGTATCTAATTCTCCTTCAACCTCAATAATCGCCAAAGCTTGACCTACTTTTACAACTGCATCTTTTTCATGTAAAATTTCAATAAGGATTCCTGCAACTTCAGAAGGAACATCTGAATCAACTTTATCCGTAGCTATTTCTACAACAGAATCGTCTGCTTCAATTTTATCTCCAACTTCTTTCAACCAAGATGTTATTGTTGCTTCCGCAACACTCTCTCCCATTTTAGGTAGCTTAAGCTCAAATCTAGCCATTCTTTGTATTTTTTTAGACTGCAAAAATACTAAAAAAAGAGGGATTGAACATCATAAAAACTTATTGAAAACCAAGAGCTTCCTTTTTAGCTTCTATTAAATCCTCAATAAAACCTACACTATTTCATATGGTTTTTGATTCATTTTTACTCTAATTATTCAATAAAAAACACACAAATGTATCTATACTTTTGAAAAAAACACAAAACCTGTTTTTAATATCTTATTTTTATAAAAAAGGCAAATGAAAAATGAACTCATCCTATTACTTACATTCCTAAATATTTGCACAAATGTATTTTGTCAACATAAAAACGTAGGTTTAAAAAAACTAAAAATACAACCGGATAGTAAATTTCTTATTCAGGGTACATCTTCTTTACATGATTGGGAAAGTACAATTAGAATAATCGATGCAAATATTCTAATTGACACTTCAGAATTTTTTCAAATTAAAGTACTGAAAATCAAAATAAAAACCCTCGATTTAAAAAGTAAAAAAAGACACATGGACAAATTAACTCACAAGGCCTTGAAAGCAAAAATGCATCCCTATATTAACTTTCTCTTCACACATTGTAAAATCATCTCAAAAACCGATACTCTAATAAATTTAAAAATATTTGGAAACCTAAATATCGCTGGCATTACAAAAAACATATCCGTATCTGCTACTGGAGTAGTTAACAAAATAAAAACGGCTATAAGTTTGCAAGGAAGTTACCCTTTGAAAATGACAGATTACAACGTAATACCTCCTACTGCTTTATTCAATACAATAAAAACCAGAAATGAAGTTCTTATTAATTTTGATTTGATTTTTCAACAATAATATTTGATTTTTTTAGCGCTACCAGCCGGTTTAATTCTCCGATGCTTGCATCGAGTTAGTCGATTCAACTTTTTCTCTGTATTTCATATGAAACTTCATTTCCTTTACCTCTTACCTTAATTAAAATCCTGAATTGTAATACAAAACAATTTTCTATATTTACAACTCTTAATATATACTTATGTATAAAATAAGACTTATTATCTACAATTCTGCTCTGAAATAAAAAACATCTCAAATGAAAATAACCATATATGCATTCCTTCTCTTTACAATTACACTATATGGCCAAAATAAGAATCATTTCATTAATTTAAATAGAGAAGATGGTCTTTCGAGTAATTTTATTACAGCAATACATCAAGATAAATATGGCTATATGTGGTTTGGTTCCACCAATGGGTTGAATCGTTATGACGGGCACAGAATAAAAACTTACTTAAAAAATGATAATCACAAAAATTCAATATCAAATAACTTTACAATAGATATTTTATATACTACTACAAATAAATTACTTATTTGCTCATCATCTTCTATAGATGTTTACAATTACAAAACAGAAAAATTTACTCCCATAAATATTATTGGAAACTACTCTTTCACAGGAATAATTGAAAATAAGAATAAAGAAATTTGTATCCTCACCAACAACAATACTATTTTAATTATTGACAAAAACCTAAATCTTATCAATACCATAGATTTAAAAAAAGGAACGAACAATCCTGATTCGAGAAGGGTGCTTTTTAAAACTTATAAATTCGACAAAAACAATATTGCTCTTCACTCTCCAAAAGAAAACATTTTTGCATTCAACATAAATACCAAAACATTTAAAACAATAGCCTCAATTTCAACTTTATCTCATACAGTAAAAGCTATTAAAGCAGTTAGTCCATCTAAATTCTGGGTTGCATCTCTTTATCATGGAATTATTGAGTATACGAATGGAAAAATATCCAAAAAATTCAAATACAAAGAAAACTCGAAGGACAATCATAGAATTAATAGTAATTTTTTTCGTGATTTTCAAAAAATGCCAAACAATGAAATTTGGTTTTTTACGGATGGAGGAGGCATCAATATTTACAATACTAAAACCAACAAATTTAGCTTTGTAAAAAGTAATTCTAATTTAAAAAATGGGCTCTCATCCAATTACATCTATACTTCTTATTTAGATAAAAACAATAGACTTTGGCTGGGAACCTTAAAAAACGGAGTCAGTCTGTATGACAACGACAATCCTTTTTCCACTTATAAAATTACGACTATAGATAACAATCAAATAATGAATCACCCTATTTCATCTGTATTTGTAGATAGTAATAAAACTGTTTGGGTAGGAAGTGATGGCAACGGTTTGTATAAGTTCGTTAACAATAAATTACAACACGTCGTTTTTGATAAAAAAATAATTACAATACCCGCGATCAACCAAATAAATAAAGACCAGTTAATTATTGGAACTTACAAACATGGTATTTCTTTATTCGACATCAAAAAAAATACAATCACCCCTATAAAAAAACTAAATAAGCTCCTAAATAAAGAATCAAAAATTAATTTTATAAATAAAGATTCTAAAAATCATTTCTGGATAGGTGCTAATAACTTTATGTCCATTTCTTTTTCTAAAAATAATTTTTCCAACTCATTCAAACTAACAAAATCTTTCTACAAAGCCAATTTATCAATGCTCAAAAAGAACAAAGATTCTATTTTTATTGGTTCCGTTAATGGCTTGTTCTTACGAAACAAAAAATCTTATAAATTAATTAGCAATATCCCTAAAAACATTGAATGGATTCAAAAAGGAAACAACAATAATTTATGGCTTGCCACAAGTAAAGGCTTGTGTAAAATAAATACAAAAACAAAAGAAACTATATTTTTTGGCAATAGGCATGGACTTAATAACGAAAATACTTATTCCATTATTGGAGACAGACCAAACAGTTTGTGGATTGGAACAGCCCAAGGTATTTCTAAATTTGATATAAACTCAGAGAAATTCACAAATTACACCTATAAAGATGGTTTTGAAGACAACTCTTTTATCAAATCTATCGCTATAAAACTTGAAGATGGTTCTTTACTTTTTGGAGGAACCAATGGACTTCTTCAATTTCATCCGGACAGTATTAAAGAGAAACTAAAACCCAATAAAGTTGTTTTTACAAAAATAAGAATTAACAACAAAAAAATATCAAAAGACAACCCAATCAATCTAAAAGTACCTATTGAAGAAACAAAAGAAATTTCTTTAAACTATCAACAAAAGGTTCTTACCCTTAATTTCACTTCTTTCAATTACAAATACTCAAAAAAAACAAAATTCTCATACAAACTAGAAGGTTACGATAACAACTGGAATACAACATCCAAACAAAGTCTAACCTATATGAACCTTTCTCCTGGAAAGTATACTTTAATGATAAAAGCATCTAATAACGCTGGTATTTGGGAGACTTCCTATTCTAGCATGCACATTAATATCCTTCCTGCTTGGTGGCAAACACAATGGTTTAAACTTCTTATCATCTTACTTATAATAAGTATTGTTTTCATCATAAACAAAATCATTATCAAAAGAGACCAAATAAAAAGAGCTTTTAAATTTGAAAAACAAATACTCGAAGAACAAAAAGAACTTGACGAAAAACAACTTCGGTTTTTTACAAATATTTCACATGAAATAAGAACACCACTCAGTCTAATATTAAGTCCTGTTAATGAATTAATTAAAAACAAAGGAACAAACAACAACTTAACATTAATTCAAAAAAATGCAGTTAGAATCGAACGACTCATCAATAGAGGAATTGATTTTAGGAAAGCACAATTCAAAGCCCCAGAAATACAAGCAATATTTCAAGATATTATTCCATTTATAAAAAATATTACGGATGGCTTTCAGAGCTTTTCAAAAAACAAAAACATAAATCTTATTTTCTCTCATGATATTGAATCCATAGAAGTTTGGTATGATACTTATATGATAGAAACCATTTTTTACAACCTTTTATCAAATGCTTTTAAATACAGCAATCTAAATGATAAAATCATAATACATATTAAAACAAAACCGAATACACTTGTCATTACAGTTCAAGATTTTGGGACAGGTATATCAGCTAATGATATCCCTAATGTTTTTAGGAGGTTTTACCAATCTAAAAACCATGTTGGTGGCTCTGGTATTGGATTATCATTAACTAAAACATTTGTAGAAGCTCATAAAGGAACCATCTCCGTAGAAAGTACGCTGAATCATGGAAGTACTTTTACAATAACACTTCCTTTAAACGATGCCCTACTGGACAAAAACAAACGTCTTGAAATTGGTAGTCAAAAAAAAATGTCATCTCTTAAAAAAGTTATTTCGACTAATTATCATGAATACGGCGTTCATATCAAAAACAAAACATTATTAATTGTTGAAGACGAAATCAACTTGAAAGAATATCTAGACACCAACTTATCTTACAATTATAATACAATCACCGCCTCAAACGGTATTGAAGCAATAGAGTTATTAAACAAAACTAAAGTTGATATCATTATCTCTGACGTAATGATGCCTAAAATGAATGGTATAGAACTATGTAGAGAAGTTAAAAAAAACACTAAAACAAATACTATCCCAGTTATATTACTCACTGCAAAAACACGAAACGAAGAAAAAATAAAAGGATATAAAATAGGGGCAGATGCTTATATAGAAAAACCTTTTCAATTGGATTTTTTGAGATCTCGAATCGATAACATTCTAAAGAACAGAGCTCAACAAAACTCGAAAATACTAAAAAACTTAAGTCTTATTGATGACATAGATATTAAAGGTAAAGACAATGTTTTTTTTAAAACCGTAACTACTATATTAGAAAATAATATTGACAATACTGATTTTAACATTGCTCTACTTGCAAAAGAATTAAAAATCAGTAAATCTTTTTTGTATAAAAAAATGCATAAGATAACAGATATTGGTATAAGTGACTTGATGCTCACTATTAGACTCAATAGAGCCTCTCAACTTCTAATTCATTCAAATAAAACAATTGTTACTATCTCTAATTTGGTAGGGATTTCCAATCCTAAATACTTTAGCACTTGCTTCAAAAATAAATTTAACTTGACTCCATCCAAATACAGAAAAGAAAAACAATCTTTAAATAAAAGAATTTCTTTATAAATAATCTTACAGTTCCTTCAATAAGCATTCAAGAAAAATTATTTACCTGTGGCTTACCTGCTCATTTCATATGAAAAAAATTGAACTACTCATAGAGCCTAATGGACAACCGTAAGCTTTACTCTACTAAATTTCAGTTCTTCACACCTGCTTTCACCTACTTCAGAAAAGAATCCTACATAAATCACAGAAGATTATACTGTCATAAAAAGTACTATTAATATAACATCTCATTTACTCTATTCATTTTTTTATTAACAAAGGAGTTACCCTATTACAAATTGGCAAATCAACTATACTCATACAACATAATTAAAACACCTAGTACACGATACCTAACCTTCTTAACACGATTTCAAACTTCTCGTATTTTCCTTATTTAACAAGGCTTTTACAAACAAACACATCAAACTTAATTTATAGATTTGGAGTTGGTTATTCTTTTCAAAACACAAAAAAACAACCAAAAACTAACCTAAACATTAACCAACTTTATGAGAAAAAATTACAAGAAGTGTACTGAAAAAAAACTTCTCAGTACCTCAATCACAAAATTACGAACAAGTATTTCCTTTATTCTAATGTTGCTATTTTGCTCCTCTATGAGTGCAAATGCAATTAATGAACAACAAAAAATAATTAAAGGAAAAGTAACGGACACAAGCTTGCAACCACTTCCAGGTGTTACAATCATCAACACCACTTCAAAAGCAGGAACATCAACCGATTTTAATGGAGAATACAACATCAAAGCAAAAAAGGGAGACATCTTAGTCTTTTCTTATGTAGGAATGGAAAAACAATCTATTACCGTAGAAGATTCTATCACAATCAACACTTCATTAAAAGATTCCAATACTCTTGAAGAAGTTGTTGTAGTTGGATATGGTACACAGAAAAAAATCAACATTACAGGTTCCGTTGTTTCTGTAAATGTAGACAAAGTAATTGGAGATAGACCTGTAGCCAATATTGCCACATTAATCCAAGGGTCTTTACCGGGTTTGACAATTGGCTATGGTAGTTCTGGAGGAGAACCTGGATCTTCTAATTCTCTTCAAATAAGAGGGATCGGATCTATAAACGGAGGAAGTGCTCCTTATATATTAGTTGATGGCTTCCCTTCTTCTGCTGGAGAACTTAATTCTTTAAACCCAGAAGACATTGAAGATATTTCTGTTTTGAAAGATGCAGCGGCAGCGGCCATATACGGTTCAAAAGGTGCTTTTGGTGTTATATTGGTTTCAACCAAAACGGGTAAAAAAGGTATGAAAGCGCAAGCAACTTATTCATCCAGTTATCAACTGGCTACCAATACGGTTACACCAAATATGGCCAATAGTGTTGAATTTGCGAACTCAATAAACGATGGTTTTTTAAATAGTAATTTACAAGCTCGATTTTCTGCTGAAACGATTCAAAAAATGCAAGATTATTTAGATGGGAAAATTGAAAATGAAACGGAGCTGACTGCCAACGGTAAAAATTGGACCGCAGGAAAAACAGGGTATGCAAACAACCGATGGTTTAGTAGGTTCTATAAAGACAATGTTGCCAGAACCAAACACAACCTATCTATTAGAGGAGGAGAAAAGAAAACTACCTACTTCTTCTCAGGTAGCATATTCGAACAAGAAGGTCAACTTCGCTATGGAGATGATACTTATGATAGAATAAACGTGAACTCAACTGTTAAGACAGAAGCTAACAATTGGTTAGATTTTGAACTTGCATTCAAATATTCTAAAGAAACAACATTATTTGGATCTGGAGGCTTGAATGGATACAGCAAGAACATATTATACCATCAAATTGCAAGAGCACATCCAACAAATCCTTTATTTGATCCTGAAGGAAATGTAATTGATGGAGGTGTCTTAAGAGCTACCAAATCTGGAAATGGAAAACTGGATGAGTATATTACAAATTTCTCTTTTGCTGCAATACTTGAACCTATAAAAGGCTGGTCTACAAAAATAAGGTATCAAAAGAAAACCAAAAGTACCTATAACAATATTGCTCGACTTGAAAACTACCTTACTTTACCAGGTGGGGATGTTCGAAATTTTGGTTATTCAAATACTTCTTTTACAAAATCTTCAGGAATTACAGAAGAAGAACTGTTTAATGTTGTTTCTACGTATAAAAAATCCATCAAAAAACACAACTTCAAAGCCATTTTAGGTTACGAACATAGAAGAAATGAGTACCAATCTGTTGGAGCTTCAAATACTGACTTCATTGCTCCTCTTACCATTCCTGCTTTAAGAACAGCATTAGGAGATGCTACTGCATTTGATTCATTTGGTCAATGGACAACCCAAGGAGTTTTTTCAAGCGTGCAATACAATTATGATGAAAAATACTTGTTAGAATTCAAAGCCAGATCTGATGGATCTTCTATTTTTAGCAACGGAAAAAGGTGGGGATTCTTTCCTTCTGCTTCAATAGGATATAACATAGCTAAAGAAGACTTTTTCGAACCCTTAACAAACATTGTCAATTCTTTAAAAATTAGAGCTTCTTATGGTTCTCTTGGAAACCATACAAGAGACCACGCTGGCTATTACCAACAATTATTACCACAAGGAAGAGGTACATGGCTGGTTGATGGAAAAAGAATAAATATTGTAGGTGCGCCACGAATTGTCAGCCCTACATTGACTTGGGAAACCGTTAGCACAGCAAACCTTGGTATAGACGCAAACCTTTTCAATAACAAATTAATAACATCTTTCGAGGTTTATGACAGAAGAGTATCTGATTTATTTGGAAATTCCAATCCTGTACCAAATGTTCTAGGAACCAATCCTCCAACTGTAAACAATGGTGTTTTTAGTACAAAAGGTTTTGAATTTGCAATAAACTGGCAGGATAAAATTGGAAAAGTGAGTTACAATGTAGGCTTCAATGTCGCTGACAGTAAATCAGAAATCATCAAGTTTAATAACGACTCTGGAAACATTTATCAAAATCGTGCAGGAAGAGTTTCTGGAGATATCTGGGGGTTTGAAACTGTGGGTATATTTCAAACACAGGAAGAGGTAGATACTGCCCCTGTACAAACAAGATACAGCCCTAGATGGAGACCTGGAGATATTCAGTACAAAGATCTTAATGGTGATGGTAAAATTGACCATGGAACCAATACTGAAGAGGATCATGGTGATTTAAAAATCATTGGAAATTCTAGAGCTCGTTACAATTACGGAATTCGATTGGGAGCAAAATTTAAAGGAATTGGACTGAATATTGCCATGCAAGGTGTCGCAAAAAGAGATGTTAATTTTGGTAGTGGAACCAATTTATTTTGGGGACATAGAGGTAATTTATGGCAAAACAGTATTACAAAAGCATCTCTAGATTATTGGTCACCAGAAAACACAAGTGCTTATTTTCCAAAACCATATATGAAAAGAGAACACACTAAAAATACGAAAGCACAAACACGTTATTTACAAAATGGAGCTTACTTACGTGTCAAGAACATCCAGTTAAGTTACACGATCCCTGCAAATATAATAACAAAGATTGGTGTCACATCTTTAAGATTTTATATAAGTGCAGACAACATGTTAACATTTACAAGTTTAAATGAAAATTTCGATCCTGAAACAACTGCAGGACAATTAGGCCAAGGAAAAATATACCCACCTAGCAAAGTTTTATCCACAGGTATAAAGCTTACGTTTTAATAAACTTATATAACTAATTTATAAAAAATACAAATATGAAATTACTAAAAATCATATCATTCGTTTTCCTTACAACCTTCATTGTTGGTTGTGAAGATGACTTCCTAGACAAACCAATTGTAGACAGGTTAGAACAAGCCAATTTCTGGAAAACAAAAACAGATTTAGAATTGTATGTAAACCAATTTTACGGGGCTTTTCCTCAATGGTACAATAATCAATACAATGGTGGCATCTATTGGCAAGATGTAAATTCTGATAATTTAGCGGGTATCACTGCAAATAATCGTTTAAATGGAGAAGCAACTATTGACTCTGGTAATGGAGCATGGGGTTTTGGTTCTATACGAAGAACAAATATCTTTATGAAATACTACGAAAATGTGGATGATGATTTTGATAACTATAAGCATTATGTGGGTGAAGCTTTGTTTTTTAGAGCCTATTACAATTTCAATCTTTTGAAAAACTTTGGTGCCTTCCCTTATATAGACAAAGTTCTTACCGAAGTTGATGAAGAGCTTTATTCCCCAAGAACAGAAAGAAATGTAGTTGCACAAAATATTATCAACGATCTGGATGACGCTATAAGTTATATGAAATCTGGAAAACAAAAAGGAGGCAATCGCTTGAGTAAAGAAATCGCTCTGTTATTTCAAGCTAGAGTAGCTTTATACGAGGGTACTTGGGAAAAATACCATGCCGGAACTGTATTTGGAGTTACGGGATCTAATGGTTCTGCCTTTTTGGAAATTGCTAAAAACGCCTCTCATAATCTAATACTATCTGGCGTACATCAACTTAATACTGAAGGTGTAGCAACTGAAGGTACAGCATACTACAAAACATTCAATCAATCTGACTATAGTGGCAACAAAGAAGTAATGCTTTGGAAAAAATTTGACAAAGAATTGGATCAAGCTCACAACGCACAACGATACTTATCAAGAAATGGTGGTGGTCGTGGTGTTACAAAAAGTTTGGTTGACGACTATTTATGTATGGATGGCAAACCTATTGCAACAAGTCCGTTGTATTTAGGTGATGCAAATTTGATTGATGTAACTACAAATCGTGATCCAAGACTGTCTCAAACCATTTGGCTACCAGGTCAACCTACGGATGTAACAAACGGTACTGTGAACTCTTCTTTCACTTTACCCTCGTTAGATGATATTCCCGAACAGATCTGTACAACAGGATACCAAATACGAAAAGGATCAAATCCTAATAGTGATTTTAAAGTAATAAGAAGCGGAACTACAAGTAGCCCTATTTTTAGATACGCTGAAGCTTTGTTGATTTTTGCCGAAGCTAAGGCAGAATTAGGGAGTATTACACAAGCTGATCTTGATATTTCTATTAACAAATTAAGAGATCGTGTAGGTATGCCACACTTAAACATGAATACTATCGAAAATGATCCTAATTGGCTATATCCTGATTTATCACCATTAATCAATGAAATACGACGTGAAACCCGTGTAGAATTTGCTGTAGAAGGATATAGAGCAACTGATTTAATGAGATGGAATGCACATTCTTATGTAACTGTTGGAAAACAACCACTAGGAGCAAAATTTAACCCTGCTGATTTTCCAAGTGCAACTGTGCAACTGGATGCTAATGGGTACATTTCCCCATATAAATCTGAATTACCTTCTGGCTTTGAATTTGTTCAAAATAGAGACTATCTCTTAGCTATCCCAGAATATCAAATAGAACTAAATTCTAACTTAACACAAAATCCAGGATGGGAACAATAGAATTTTCTCTTTAAAAACTCCGTCAATTTCCCCAAAATTGAACTGGTAAAAGGAGGATGCTCAAAAGGCATCCTTTTTTATTTTTCCATAAAGTAAGAACCTCTCTATTTTACAAAAAAAAGCAGAACAGAAAAAACACTGTACCATTTAATTGAGATGATTCTTTTTTTTCAGACACACTTTTTTTTCAGGGTAGCCCGAATATTGGTTACTCCAGAGTAATATATAGCTATTATAAAAAAAGTAAGGCACAAAAAAAAGCCTCAATCGTAAGATTGAGGCTTTCAAAAAAAGGCGATGACATACTCTCCCACCATTGGCAGTACCATCTGCGCTGATAGGTTTAACTTCTCTGTTCGGTATGGGAAGAGGTGA